>ERZ1292633.2960-Hain-H41-02um-R1-2960-length-16916-cov-7_pt1 | contig 16916 bp, 6 predicted proteins | sample MGYA00564406_ERZ1292633 | MGnify/ENA primary metagenome ERZ1292633 (study PRJEB36523, sample SAMEA6512639) | groundwater metagenome | collected 2019-01-08 | study: AquaDiva: Metagenomics assemblies of 32 groundwater samples | reverse complement strand
TTTCGTCAGTTTAAGGAGGAGGAGGCAGAATAAATGATGGATTGTTGATCGAAACGCAAACGTAGTGTCGCAAAAGTGTGTGGTGGAGGAAAAAAAAACAACTCGTTTGGCGTGTGACCCTGTCCAGGCAGTACGAAGAGCCTTCAGGAAAGCCGCGCGGCCAAACTGAGGGCCACCAACGTGACGAACCGTCGAATGCCAGATCGCACTGCGCCTGGCCCCAGCCGATGGTTACAAAGAGATGCGTCTGCGCAGGTAACGCACACGTCCAGTCGCGTCACCACTGTCGCGGTGGCCGCGTCGCCCTCAGTCGTCTCAGCGCTGACTGAAGATGCTGGATGCGACGAGGGATCCAGGGGGAGGGTCGTGGACGATGACGAGGATGAGGATGCACATGAGAGGAGGGTCATAGCCTCAGCGGGGGACCGTAGCTCCGAAACGGAGACGGCGATGTGAACGACGCCGAGATCACGCGGGTTTGGAACCGGCCCCGCGTGCCCCGTGAGCGCGATGGCGATATTTGGCGCCGCCCATTTGCGATGAGCATTTCCGATGGAGGACGACGATCGCAATGCGCCTTGCGCCATCTGACACGCGGCATCGGCAGTGTAGACATCCGAAGCGGTGACGCCTAGGTGCCTGAATTTCGCATCCTCGTGATACGTGACGAATCCGCCGTAGAGAACGCTGCCGAACCCAACGGGGTCGACGATCGCCGCGGCCACGGCTCCGGCAGTGAGTGACTCAGCGGTCACGATGCGGCCGCCGGTGCGCCGTAGGTGCCTTAGTGAGTCGAGTAGAGCCGTAGTCTCCGACAAAGGGGTCGACAGATTCGCGGCGACGGCGCAAAACAGTTGCTGTTGCTGCTCTTCATCATAATGTTGCCCTCCACCACTCGGCGGCTGCTGCCGCGCCGCCGCTTTTGGCATCGGCCGTTGTTGTTCAACCCAACTTGCTGCTTCTGCATCTTCTCGCCGCACCGCATTTTCAGCCAACGACGAGGGTGAGGTTCCCTCCATAGTCGTAGCATGGAGAACACTTGTTGCTTCAGAGGGACATGATGCTGGCCACAGAGACGGCACTAGCGGCGACAACAATATCGCCGCGATGCTGACGAAGACCAAGCCCCGTATCACCCTCCGTGCCTCGCGGATATGAGGCCAATGGAGGAGCGCATCGCGATGACCGGAACGACCTTCCGTAGCCCCCCGTTGTGTACCACCACCTTCGCCTGTGCCATCCATGAGGCAAGGGGAGGGAGGGAAAGAGCAGAGGGGGGAAAAAACCTACTCAAAATTGTAACGCTTCGAAGGGCAAGGCACATCGAATCGTGAACGAGTCCCCCCCTTTCACGCATTCCACGCAATGGCTCACGGCACGTGCGACGACGGGTTACTTGAAAGGAATCAAACTGGGTGCAATGTGGTAGAACTGTCTCGAGTCTCCAGAAGAGACACAACGTATTCTCGCACCCAATCTCCGGTGGGTGAGGTTTCAAATGGTGACTTTTTTTTTAGCTTGTTAAAGTAATGCAGTGGCGGGGGGTTGCGGCGCGGTCGTCGTTGTCCGCGGCGATGGCCGGAAGGTGGTCGACAACAAGAGCGGGTTCACGATGGCATCCGACCGTGAAGGACCCCCTTCAAGGTCCATGGCCTTGCTGCCCCCGCCACACCGAAGCAGATCGTTGCTAGCGTCGTCGTCGTGTTGTGGCGGGACGAGGAGCGAATGGACATCATCGCCGTCCGCAATCGTCGATCCGACGGCGGAAGCTGCTGCTCGACGACGTCGCCACTGCCAGGCAACGTTCACGCAGCCAATTACTAAACTCGCGTAAAATACGGCGGCCACGACCGCCGCGGCTATGTTGACGAGACCGTAACGGCGTCCAAAATCGCCCGCCGGTCCCCCTCCAGCAGCTGCGGCGCACGCCACCGCGAGAGAGAGATTGGCCACGACCACGGCGATTGAAACCGCAAAATCAAGCGGCGCCTCGAAGGGTCTAGCCACCAATAGGTACGCAGTGTGCCCCGCGAAAATGGTCACGAGCCCCCACGCGCTAACGAGGCAGGCAGGCCCTCGAACCGGCAGGGACGAGACCACCGCCGCCGCGACGGCAACGCCGAGGTCGATGACGCCGTGGAGCCGCCGGGCCGTCGACGCCATGGGTTGCCGTGCTCCTTCGAAAAGAGCAGCGTGCACCGCAAGCATAGAATCGGCAGTCGGCGTCGCATCGGTCCCAGCTGCGGCGGCGAAGCGAGTGGTGATCAGCCAGGCACACAACGCCACGGCAATCATCTGCACGACGACGCCAAGCGCACCCAGTGCCCGTTCCCCGGAAGCACCGGTGCCCGTGTTGCCGCTCGCCATCACCGTGCCGAGGCCCGCGACGTTCGGCCCGTAATACGTGAGACTGACGATGTACACGGCGCGCACGGCGCCACGCCAGCCGAGGGCGGCAGTGGGTCCCGTCGCGCCCCCCCGTCGCGATGCGATGGCCGCTGCGGCCGTCAGCGCCTGCACGCACAACGTCGACGCGGCGGCACCGAGCGCGCCCCTATTGCTGTAAATGTACAGCTCCCAAGAAAGCTGCTCTTCCTCGGATCCCACCGGATCGTCCGTCGTGCAAGCGGCCGCCAGCGCAACGGTGCGGCTAGCCGTCGTGGCCTTGCTCGCCGTGCTCGCACCCACGAGAACGGAGGCGACGGCCTGTGCGACGGACGCCGCGGCGATGGCCGTGCGCGTGTCGCGCTGTAGCAAAGGCACCACCACAACGTCACTTGCACTGAACGTTACGTTACCACTCATCGCCGTGGCGTTGTCCAGACGTAATGTGCTCGTTGAGACCGTGGTGGCTGTACTGCTGTTCTGTGGTGGCACCGATGCGGATGAAACGGACGTCGAAACCGCTGTGGTGGTCAGCGGCGTCGTCGACGCGTTGTTGCGTCGTATGCGCCACGCGGAGAGTTTCCGGTGGCCACCAATGACCAGAAAGAGGATCGACTGGTTGCGGCTGCTTGGAAGGGGAGAGACCCCGCCCAAAGGAGCTGGGAGCTGGGCTGGTGACGTGGGCGCGGAACTGGCGAGTTCCGGAACTCCGGTACCCGACGGCGGCACTTCGTCGGTATCCGATACGACGATGCGGGAAGTCGTCGACGTTTCAGATTTCGTCTCTGTGTCTGTTGCGTAGCACCAATTCGGGTCACAGGGCATTGGCGTGATGCGCGCAGTGGGCACGGAGAGAATGGCCTGACCCTCTGGACCGTTGACTCGAATTGGCGAAGTGACGCCACTACCGGGCGGAAAACCACATTCCCAGTACTTGCCGCTAAACGTTTTTGCATAAAACTGCGAAATATTCACACGACAGACACTAATATTGTTTTCCGAACTGGCTGATGACTCGGAAAAAAACAACGAACCAAACGTCGAGGCCGAGTTGCCACTGAGATTGAGCGTCGTCGCAACGTCCCGAAGTATTATGTGCGACGTCACCATTTGTTGTGGGAAGCGAAGAAGAGTAGCCGCGGAGGTCGCACTCACGGTTAAACGTGCGAGTCGATCGATGCGAATGATGGTTTGTTTCACAATACCAGTAAAAACCAGGAGCCGCGCGTTCGCGCTTGTCGCGATCGCGGTCATCGACAAGTTGACGCCGGTGCTCAGGATGGTGCTGTTGGTCACGGAGGCTTCGAAGACCAGGAGGCTCACACTCGTGGCGTTGACCAATAAAGAGACGCTGTCACCCGACGACTGTACCAGCATGTTCGTCACACCCAGCAAGAAGTAAAATAGTGAGCATTCACCTCTGCGAGTGGGACTTCGCGCGTCGAACAAGGATCGGTGGCCGGATAGGATAATGGCACTCCGTGATACTCCCGCGAACGTGAACATCTCACAAGACGAGGCTCCCGCGAGGATAGTGAAGGAATTGTCCGATCCGCTCACGTGAAAGGTGGAGTTGTCCAGCTTGCCGAAGTGGAACATTGCCACATCCGAACCTAGGGGTGCGGCCGTTCGGAATTGGTTCCGGGATCCTGATATACGAAACGAACTGCGCTGCGTCGTTGCTTGGAGCACCAACAACTCCGTGGTGGTGCCCGTCCCATTTTGCTCCGCTGCGAAAAGATTACCATGACCAAGTACACTGAAGTCGAAGTCGGACGCACCCTTCAGCATTCGGAACAAACGCGACGAACTGGAAACAAAGGCGAGCGCTCGAAGCACGTTCCCGCTTCCCAAAATAGTCACGGTGGAATTGGAAACAAGTTCTCGAAACAAAAACATTTCTGCCTGGGCTCGTGCTGCCACACTCATGGTGTTGCGTTCGCCGATGGTTGTTCGCCACTGTTGCGACGTACCAGAAATGTCGATGAATATGGCGGCGTTCGAATGTGCGGTTTCGACCGAAAAATGATTGTGATCGCCGATCACGAGCGAACTGTTGGCGACCCCAGCGAAAGTGAGGGCCTCTGCTGTGCCGTGACGATCCGCCGTGACGTTGACAATATTGTCCTTTGGGAGCATCACAGTAACACCTGTACTCGATCCGCGAACTACGAGGGCAGCGGCACTTGAGTCGGCCGTCGCGAAGATGGAGGAGGACTCAACCGTTATGCTGCTGCTTGTGACATCGTAGAACAGCATCACACTGCGCGCGTGCATTGAGGCGACGGTGTGAATCCGAACGTCAGAGAGAGTCAACGTGCATGTCGAAACGACCACGGAAAACTGTAGCACGGCGGCTATGGTGTCAGCGGCACTGGCGAGGAGGTCGGAATCCCGAACGTCGATGGTCGTTCGAACCACCGTCGCGTTGCCAAATGACCCTAAGGTTCCTTTGACCCCTATGTTCACAAAAGAAAGGACGAACGCCTGACTAAACTCAGTGAAGGCGGACACGCGGCTGCCACGAAGCGCAATCGTCACCCCCTCAGCGGGCCCGCCGAGCGCCACCGCCAACGCGAATGTCCCTGTCAATGGTGAAGCCTTTGATCCGAGATCAATTTGATGGCGACACTCCAGGGTTGAGTTGGTGAACAACAGGAAACTGCCCGACACCAGCCCACGGGGCGCGACGATGATAAGGCTGCTATTGAGCATCACCGAATCCGAAACGTTCAGCCGGAGTACCTGGGGAGAGTTACCATCGGCGGGCCAAAATTGAAGCGCTGCGTTCTCTACTCGACAACCACGCAGCACGAAGACGGATGACGCAGCGTACTTGGACGCATTGATGGTCGTCACGCGCCGGAGAGATGAGTCGGTGGATACGATGCCGCAAAGATCGACGTCCTCGTCTCGCTGGCCCCCGGGGACCACAACAGACTGAGCGACCACGAGGCAGGAGGTGATAGCTCCTCGTTCCACAGCGCGTCGATTGATTCGCGATAAGTGATCATGATCATCCGTGAGGTCGCCGGCGAGCAGTCGCGACAGGCAATGCACCACAACAAGAAAAATGTAGATGACGGAGGACCATCGCGGTCGTACCCACGGTTGTTTTGGGCGGCACGAAGTTGTTGCCAGACTTGTGGTAGGCGTGATTGACATTCCCCTAAATTCAACTGCGAATTTTAAAAAGCAAATAGGCGAATACTCGCAGAGCGCAAACACTTCTCCCCATCCGACATACAATACAGTACTGTAAAAGCATTGATAACCACACTGTCGCGCACCAAACTCGAGTGTGATGCGATACTTGACGACACCACCTCTGTTCCCTCCGCACGTGTAAGCGCATGGATAACTCAATATTTGAGGCACCAGCAGCCTACTGTATCTGATCGGATCGTGCTGAAAAAGTCACAAAGGGACAAATCTATCGCCGCTTAGTACAGCTAACAGGCCGCGGGTCAATAGGCCAATGAAACCGTAGCGACGGCGAAAGATATTCGGCGGCACACACAGAACGGCCGCACGAACACAAAGTGGGTGATGTACCTTCAGGCAGGACATGCACAGGAAACACATTCTCTATCGCCGCTTATTACAGCTAGCAAGCCGCTGGTAAGGCCAATGAAACCGTAGCGAGCAGCGAAGAAACGTCAGACCCCAAAATCCATTTATGCGATGGCGTGAAAAGCGCGGATGGAGAGACAGAAGTGGAAAAGGGAATCGGCGGCGTGGGAGCACTCTCTATCGCCGCTTAGTACAGCTAACAGGCCGCTGGTCGATAGGCCAATGAAACCGTAGCGACGGCGAAAGATATTCACACAGAACGATCGCACGAACACAAAGTGGGTGATGTACCTTCAGGCAGGACATGCAGAAGAACACATTCTCTATCGCCGCTTATTACAGCTAGCAAGCCGCTGGAAAGGCCAATGAAACCGTAGCGAGCAGCGAATTGAGGCGACTATTTCGAGTTTTCAACAGTGCGAATGCCACATTGTCGTGTTCCTTGTTTCGTGACCGCAACAGGCAACACAACGCTGCACGACACTCATATTTATCGGTTGCATTCTCATTATCGTCTGACCAATCTCGCACGGACCGCGTCCAAGCAACGTAGCGTGTGTGCAACAAGTGCACGAATCACAACAGGAATCACCAAAACTGACCCCCCCCCCCCGAGCAATAAATCAACAGCCAAAAAAAAGAATGCTACTCCAACGAGAGCGCACCGGGAGGATTGATCCGCGCTACGTGGAGCAGCAAAGCGTCACGATGTCCAACATTGCCCGCAACCGGGGGAGCGAGCACGGCGGCGTATGGGGGCACCACTTGGCCCCTAACTCCCCGAGCACGATATCAATGAAATCGTGAAAGGCCAAATAGCGACGCCCGGAAACCTGCGCGGTGTAGCGTTGAAACATCAAATCGGCATCGACGACGTCGAAACTGGCGACGGATCCGTAGCGAGACCCGCATCGTTCCTTGGCTCGTCGACAAAACGCGACAAACTTGGTGTTCTTCATTTCACCATGATTGTGACTCCCACCGCATAAAATGACAAATCCGTCGCGGAGGGCCGCGAATGGCTCGACGTACTCTTGAAACCGGGAGGCGGCGTCGGTGACGGCAATGTATTGCTCCCCGCACCACGCTTCCTCCCAGGCGAATCGGTCTGCCAGAGACAACCCCTCTCCTCTGTCTCTTTCGGCAGGCGAACTTCCGGTTTGGTCGGTATTATCGTTGTCGTCGTCGTCATCTGCACTATCAGAGGCTTTGGCGGTACGATTATTCCGGCCTCCACTTCTGCCCTCGGGAGCGGACGTGGCGGCCGCCAGCTGCTGGCGAGCCAGGCGTGCACGTCGGCGGCGACTGGACGCTGTATCATACGCGACCATTCGGACGAGCGGCTTGACGACGGCGGACTTCACGGTAAAGTCGACCGGGGCGTCGGTGAGCAAACTTGGGTGATTGTTGATCTCGAACAGATGGCAGCGCTGATCGTCGTCGATGAAGACGTCGAATCCCAGCAAATGAAAACACTTTGGCAAGTAAGACCCTTGTGCGGCATCAAGGGCGGGCGGGGGAATCGCCGCAGCAGAAGAGGCTGCCGAGGCGCGGCTCGCGGTCGCCGCAGCCGCCGCCGCCGAATGAATGGTGGTTGCGCCCGCGACGGCCGTCACGATTGGGGAAACAGCCGCGAGCACCTTACCCGCGATGTCGACGATTTGGTCCCAAATCGGCTCGGCGTCAAACGGAGCGTGGTGGTGGCAGAAGTTGTGAGGGGAACCGGCCGCAACTGCATCAAGACCCTTTTTGGGATACTCATCCGCGAGCTGTCGAAACGCGGTGGTAATGGACCGTTTCGTGGACGCCTCGTCGTCGTTGAAGGCCACGTTTGGGATAAAGCGCGAGCTGAACTTGTTCAACGAGTAGTTCGTCAAGTGGAGGTTCGTATTGCGCATGTTCTGAGGGCTGGGAGCTTCGTACGGGTCCACCGCCATTCTCGCAAGGCCCTCTCGGCAAACAAAGTATCGCAGGGGATCAATCGAAGTCACCAACACATACACGCGCAGATCAAACTTGAGGCCGCCGAGCAGCAGCGGCCGGTGAAGGTATTCCTGGACGACGCACTGCGGGTGCGAAATGCGTTGGGTGTCTGTCGTCAGGTAAATGCCATCTCCGCCACAGCCCTCATCTGGCTTGACGATGTACACCGCCGGTGGGTGGCTTCTCGCGGCGAGTTCCGCTTTTTCCGCGGCGCAATGCTCCCGAAAGATCGCCGCGTCCTCCGGCAGACTCCACGTCTTCGGAATGAAGTCAAATTCGCCGGGAAAGAGGCGTTGCATGCGGCCCATCACGCGGGCAAACTCGCACTTGGTGGCGCACAGCTTCATACCCGGGTAAAAATTCACCCGCTGATGCGGCGATAATTCCTTCACCGCCGCGACCGACATCGGTTGCGCTTCAATCCAGACGACGTCGGGTTCGGCATCACGGGACCCCCTGGGAATCACGCGATATCCACACTCGACCGCCGAGAGGAGAACCACGTCGCGCGGGTTGCTGGCCTCGAATTGAATGGTCGACCCCTTGATCAGCTTGCGAATGGCCTTGCGCTCTTCACGTAGTGGAGCGGCGGCGTCGTCATCGTCGTCGTCCCTATTCTCCGGCGGTGGCAGGTGGTGCGTCGAAGCGGACCGCGACGACGACGAGGCGGCGGGAGGGACTGCATTGGGGACGACTTGTGACCGGGAAACGTGATCGGTCGCCCCACCCCCCCGTGTACGGCTGTTGGCGCGTGGTCGCTGAGCAATAGGGAACGGTGCCGCAGCGCCGGGGCGTCTACGACCGTCAGTAGCGGTGTTGCTGTTTGTCGCACCTGGCACAGTCGTTTGAGCAATACCTGTTGCCGCGACTGTCGATGGCCCCCCAGCCGACGCGTTTGCCGGCGGCACACCGGATCGCGGCGGTACACCGACCGTGAAGGACGCGACATTTTCCACCGGGTGGTGAGATGAGGTCCCGAAGTGGGGTGCCCCATCGTCGTCGCGGCTGTGGCTAATGACGACGAGTGAATCATCGCGACTCGCGCTGATGGTGCTCCATCCGGAGATGCTGACGTCATCGTCGAAGTGGGGCGCCGCAGACGACGATGCCATTTCGACGCAATAATATTCGGGAAAAAACGCAGAAATAGCTGCCTGTTCTTAACACTCATACTAGTATGAAAAATGAATAGCATGTGGGAACCCTCTCCTTGAAGACCCCCCCATGTGAGAAGCGTCAACATACGACAGTGCCAAATGGTCTGGTGCCAACTCACAACATGGGATCGGATGTTTGGGGTTATCACGTGCCCCCGCCGCCTTTGCAGCTCAAGAGGGTGCGACAATGGCGGTCAATCTCAACGGTCGGAAGCAACTGGGCTTGAATCAGCGCGACGTCCTTGTAGCACGATGGCCGCTCGTCGATGGTCGCCGTTGTCATGCACGTCGTGTACACACCTTGCATCTCAGCCGCGAACTTGGCGAGCAGCGGATTGCCCCCGGTGCCGGTGGCCGATGGACCTCCACGGCGGTGCCGCCCAACGGAGCTGTCGTCACGCTGGTTGCGCATCATCTCCTTACCGCCTTTCCGCTTCTGCCGTTGCTTGTCATCAAAGCCCAACGCGGCGGCGTTCGCCGTGGACCGCGGGACCAATCGGCCGCAGCCATGCGCCGCGCTGTGGTTCCAATCAGGGTTTCCTTTTCCCGTGCAGAACAGAATACCGTCCCTCATGTTGAGCGCAACGATGCAGCGATCGCCGGCGGCGGCACGAATCGCCCCTTTTCGGACGATGAGATCCCGGAAATCGATGTAGTTGTGGGTGGTGTTGACCATGCGCGTCGTCACATGTCGCAGCGTAGCGGAAAATGACGACGCGGTCGGTCCAACGTCAACAACCGCATTGCCGACACCCTCGTTGTGGCGGCCGCGTGCCCTGCTGCTGCTGTTGTCGTTGTCTGCTGCTGCTCGATTCACTGCTGGACAGTCCTCAGCACTGCTGTTGCTCGTCGGGGATGCGCCCGCGTCACTGTCTGTCGCGGAAGTCGAATCGTCAGTCTCACTGCCACTCTCCTCGCCCACTTCATCATCGCCACGCCGCCGACTTCCGCTGCGCGGCGAATGTGACGGCTGTCGTCGACGTCGATGATTATGACTGGCCACGACTGCCGCCTCGCGATCCAAATCACACCCCTCGCATTCTTCAGCCGTGCCTTCCGCCGTCGATGTTGCCTTCGTAGGAACGGTGTCGACCGCCAGGCGGCCGAGCGCATGAACAACCCGGGAAAGCATCACTGCTCGGTTCATCACCGCAAACTGTTGAGCAAGAATCATGTCGAAGTAGTAGTCAGCACAGTCCGTGCCGGAAAGCAAAAAATCAGTGGGCACCGACGCGTTCTCAGCGTCGTCATCGTCATCGTCCCCGACGGCGGCGTCCCCCCGGCGTCCCTCCCTCGGACCATGACTACCACTGGGTGAGGCAGCCGAGCCGGAACGGCCGGACCAATATTCGTACACCGCTCGACCGAGGCAGCGTGATCCGGAGTGAACCACGAGCCACAGGGGAGACGACGACCACCCTTCGCCGCCCTTTTCTCCGCAGTCATCTTGACCCGGCTTCGTTGTCCCCGTCACACCGGATGAATGCGAGGCTGACGTCCTGACGTCCTCATCGAGCTCAAAGAAATGGTTCCCGCCTCCAAGCGTTCCAACATTGCACAGCAGCCGGTCCCAGTTCAGACCAAACGAGTCTTCACAGCGACGACGGAGGTAATCCAAGGTATAGTGTGGCACCGCGCGCGGCATCGGCTCTCCGAACTTGCGTTCGTACGCCACCACAAACGCCGCGGCTAACTGTTGAGCCTCGAGTAGGAAAGCATCCCAGTCTCGGTCGTTGACCACCGCGCCCCGGTGAGCCTTGCCAAATCCCATCGGCACTTCACGTTGAATCACCTCATCGAGCTTTTCGAGCATGTTTTTCCGGCGACTCAGGAAGTCGCGAGGCAGCGACAACGCCGAGATGCCACACCCGATGTCACCGCCGATGAGGCCAGGATTGCCGAAGCGTGTCATCTCGCAGGTGAACCCAACGCAGATGCCGGATCCACAGTGACAGTCCGGCATGATGCGAATTCGCTCGATGGCGCTACCACGCCGGTGGCGGGAAGCACCTGGCGCGCCGAGATGGTGAGCCGCATCAGTCTTCGTGGCCGCCGCCGCGGCGTCAGTCGTCTTCGCCTCCAAAAGAGGACCCGCGGTGCCGAGGGTCGTCGCCATCGTCGTCGTCGTCGCCGCGGCACCATCTGCTGCTGCCGTGTGATGATGAGAGGCGACAACCATCGCCGCGATTTGTTTCCGGGTGTCCGTGTCCACCGCGCCCGGGGGAAGCATGACAATGCAGGACGTCTTCGACGACAGGAGGGCCCTGGCCGCGGCGGCCGAGGCGACGGTGGCGCTGTCCACGTTGGATCGCGCATCATGCCACGGCACGCCGCTGTTTGGCGGACCACCAACACCGTCACCGTCTGTCGATTCAGCGCTACTACCTTCTTGGCCGGTCGCCGCCATCAGCGTTTTTTTCGTCGGTTTTTCCCTCTCTCTCGGTCGCCTGTAGTGTGGCAGTTTGAGGAGAAAATCAAAAAAAAAAACACCGCCGTTCTCCTCGTGCACACGCGGACGGGCTTGCTTTTCGAAAGCGTGACTTTAAGTCACACCGGGCATCGAGATCACCCGGGTGGGGTACAGCATAGTCGTCGGGTCGCTCCTCAACACAGATGATGCCGGCCCTTTCGCCGGAAAAAGTCAACGAGCAGCCGCACGCCAAAGCCTGGCGCTCCGGCAGGGTTCACGTCGGTCGCCTTACCCCCCATACCAGGCCCCGCAAGGTCAATGTGACACCACCGCACGCCATCTTCCACAAAGTGTTGCAAGAACGCCGCGGCGTTGCACGCGCCACCCATCCTTCCGGGCGCACAGTTTGTGAGGTCACTCAACAGACCCTTCATTTGATCGTGGTGCTCGGCACCAATGGGCATAGGCCACAGCCACTCACACGTGCGCTCTCCCGCAGCCATGAGAGAACGAGCGAGTCGCGCGTCGTTGTAGAAGAGTCCCGCGCGATGCTCTCCAAGGGCGACCGTGATCGCTCCCGTCAGGGTCGCCAAGTCGATCATCCGTGTCACTGATTTGGTGATGGTTGCGTGTTTTTGCACAAAGGTGAAGGCATCAGCGAGAACCAGACGCCCTTCGGCATCCGTGTTGGTGATCTCCACGGTCGTGCCCTTGAGCGACGTGAGGATCGTGCTTGGCCGATAGCTGTTCGCATCGACTGCGTTTTCAACGAAACCGCCGACACAGACAAGGTTGACGCGCAGCTTCAACGCCGCGACGGCGCGTATCGTCTGGACCGCGGCGGCGGCGCCCATCATGTCCATGTGCATCGTTTCCATGCTGCCATAGGGCTTGACGTTGAGGCCGCCGGTGTCCATGACCACGCCTTTGCCCACGACGGCCGTCGTGTTGGGGCTTGCGGGATGGCCAACGTACTCCAGCACGATGAGCTGGGCACCGTTCACCGCTCCTTGCCCCACGGCATTGAGCAGTCCGAGGGGTTGAAGGGCGGCCTTGTCGGACAACCAGTCGGTGACACGGATTGCCCCCGGAAACTCCTTCGCGAGACGCGCCGCCTCGGTCGCATAATAGTGTGGGGTGCCAACATCCGGGCGCAGATTGCCCATCGTCCGAGCGCCATTGACTGAATCCGAGATGATGCGTGCGTCGGCCAGGTACGACTTGTTGGGTGCGTGCAGGACTTCAAAATCGCACTTCCAGTCAATTTTCTTGTCATCTTTCGAAGTGGCGTCGCCACTCTTCTTCTTCTTCTGGCGTGTCTTCAGCGAATAGCGGTAGGTGGCGGACTGCAATGCTTCGAGAAAGAAACGCAGCGCTTCGCGAGTTTGCACGCTCGGCACCCCCGCTCTCTGGGAACTTGGCACAGCGGCCCCAAGGAATAGGTCGTTCGTGTTGGAGGAATCTTGCAAGGTTGGCGGGTGAACCGTCGCCCCCAACGTCGTCGTGTTGCTATCATCGTCCGCTATCGTAGCGAGGGATCCGCGTTGGGCAACGTCCATTGCTTTGAGCAACACCCGATTCGATGGTAGGTGAACGACGGCGCGACGGACCTTTAGTTTCTCGAGCGTGGAGCCCGCGAGTTGGCATGCCACGCGAAGGTCGTAAAGGGTGGTGGTTGCCTTTGCGGCGGACGAGGCGGCTCCGATGCCGATCAGGACGTGACGTTTTCCGTCGACGTATTCGACGCGGGATTGCTTTGCCTTGCCCTGAAAGTCGCCCGCCTTGATCGCGGGGTACAGGAAGGCAAGTTTCGATGCTGTCGCTGGGCATAGAAACCGCAACACGGTGGAAATTTTTTTCGGTGGCCGCATTCGGGTGAAGGGTTGGCTGTGTGTTTGACTATCTCGTTGCACCCGCGGTGGCGAGTCTCTCTGTGTGACAAAAGCGGAAAAGTGGACTGGACTGCCACTCCTCTCTGACGTCAAACATGTTCCAACCCCAAAATTCATCGACAAGACGTTTCCGAACAAAAATTTACGTTGTAGAAAACCACATGGTGATATCCACCATAGCAGGAGGAGCAAAGAATTGACGAACGAAAGGCTTTTGGAAATGCAAAGATAACACACTTTGCGCGATGACTGACCGACCGTCACGTCGTTCGTTGGCGATAGATCGCCCGCTGCCCAAGCCCTTCGGAGACAACCGGCTCCGACGAGCCGCCCCGTGAGTCGCTACTGAATCCGTCGCGATTTCGCTGGAGGAGCGGGGTATGTTGCTCCTGGGACTCTCCGTGGCGCCTTCCGCTCGTCGCGAGGGCATTTTCTCGATCGCTTGGAAGCGCCATGTTCGGCGCCACCCCATACAGCGGAGCGGCCGCAGCGGTCGGTGACCGTCGTCCCTTGTTGCTGCTTTGGTCCCTCCCCTCCGCCTTTCGCAATTCACCACCGCAGCGGAGATCGGCCTCGGAAACAAGAATGGCGTTCGAGTGTCGCGCAGTGTCCCGAATAGAGATCACGATGACCGTGGAAACCGCCGCTGCCGTCACATTGCGGCTGCTACCATCGCCACTGCAGCTGCTGCTGGTGGGCCCACTCGATGGCGGCGCTGTTGGAACAGATAGCTCCTCAATTGTCACGGGATGGATGCGCTGGTAGCATCCGACGGAGCCCGCGACGCATTCCACCGTCGAGGGGGTCGTGACGGCCAGAGGATCGCCGGAGCCCACCGTTGAAGGGGGACGGAGGCTACTACTCCCGCTAGCGCCACCCCCTCCTCCCTTCACTTCCGATCCCGGGACGGTGTTGAGGGCCACCATGTCCCCCGTGCGAAGGTCAAAAATGCGATTGTGAAGCGGACACTGCACGACAGTGAGCATCGTCGCCAGCGGCGGGGTTTTCGACGTCTCGCCGCTGCCGCCGTCAGGGCCGCAGCCGACGCCTTCCTTTCGTCCGCTCGTCGCGAATGGCGTATTGTGCAACCGAGCAGGTTTCACCGCAACATGCGTCCACCATTCCGCTACCGGGGCGTCGCCCAACGGAGGAACATCGGGAGGCTGCCCCGTGGATGTCGACGACGTACCCCCGTGAATCGAAGAAGCCGACGTGCGCTGCGGTAGTGTACCGGCCCCACGCTTCGCGCCGACGGCTGGCGGCCCCCCTGCGCGCACCGGACGTCGCGACACGGAGGCCATGTCCTCGATGTCGCCCTCATCCATAGGGTACCCAACGTGGTAGCAGTACCGGTCGTACGCAAACACCTCCCACGTCGCGGGCGGCAACAACAATGAGGACGACGACGAAGATGATGGGCCCCCCTGTGCGGAGGAGACGGAACCCTCCGGTTCGGGCCTGGCGACGATACACACGTCCCGCTGCGATGACGCGATGGTCGCGATACCGCGCCCCAGCTTGTTGAACACGACGTCGGCGAGCGACGCCGCTGCCACGTCCCTTGGCTGACTACCACCAGACGCGTCGGTCAAAGCAGAGCTGTGGGGGGGCACCGGAGAAGCGAAGCACAGTTGTTTTAGCATGTCACGGTCCTCGGCGACCAGCCGACCTAACGCCAGCTCCCTCCACGTGCATACGTACACCTTTGGCAGCTCCTCGAAGGCGACAAACGACATACGTAGTACCGTACAGTGTATGATGTGGTGGGTGGATATTGGCGGCTCCGGTGCTGCGCGTTGATCTGTGTGACGTTGAGTTCAACAACCCTTAACCCGATGGCTACGTTATTGTGATGACCACCGCTGAGTCACACAGTTTTCTTTTTACGAACGGGGGAAACAAATAAGCCACTATACGGTAACTTGCGCCACAAATGTTAATTGACTCCCAAATACCAGAGGATCTGTTCTCCTCGGTCAACGGAGAAGGCACGCCGGAATTGAACCACAAATGCGAAACATGTAACGCGATTAATCGCTCACAACGATGAAGCGCAACGCGACAAAGACACGTCGCTGTCGCCAGCAGCAGTTCATCACGGGGCAACGCCTCGACGTTGACGCAGTTCGTCAGGTTTCTTGGGGTCGGTATGCAATGCTTCCGCAAAGCATTCCTTCTGGCTCCATTCTCGAGCGCCGACGTGAATTGTTTCGGCTGTGGACAAGATGACACCGAGGTTTCTCCATGCGCCACTGTTGCTAGGGTCGATGCGCAGCGCTTCTACGTAGCATTCCTTCTTGTTCCACGTTCGCAAGCCGATGCGCACTGTTTCGGACGCTGAGATCACAACTCCCAAGTTGTTCCAGGCGCCACTGTTGTTGGGATCGATGCGCAACGCCTCGACGCAGCATTCCAGTTTACTCCAGTCCCGTGAGCCAACGTGGAATCGGTCAGACACCGACATCACGACCCCCATATTGTACCACGCGCCGCTGTTGTTGGGATCGATGCGCAGCGCCTCGACGCAGCATTCCATTTTACTCCAGTCCCGTGAACCAATGCGAACTAGCTCGGACGCCGACATCACGACGCCCATGTTTTGCCACGCGCCGCTGTTGCTCGGATCAGTACGCAGCGCTTCGGCGCAACATTCCTTCTTGCTCCACTCGCGGGAGCCGATTCGGACGGTTTCGGTCATGACCACACTGATGTTTTGCCACGCACCACTATTGCGAAGATCGAGGCGTAGTGCCTCAGCGTAGCATTCACGTTCACTCCAGTCACGCGATCCGACTCGGGCCGTATCGTGCGCCGGTACGACGGCACCAAGGCTGTACCACGCTGCACTGTTATTGGCATCAAGGCGAAGCGCTTCGATGTAACTGTCTTTCTCACTTGCGTGAAAGGTGCCGACGCTGACGATGCGAGATGGAGTCGACCTTGCGGCAGCCCACCAGGCAAGCGATTCCACGGTCGGTTGAGAGGTGCTTGCCTGCTGACCGTGAAAGCGTTGCAAAAGCCATAACGCCGCCTCAGCGTAAGTCGGCGTGGGGTGTGGCCAGTCTGATGGAACGTCACCACAATAATTCAGCGATTCTCGAACGACTTGGGCAGTCGCCTCGCGCGTCGGATACCGCTTTTCGTTGCGCAACTCCGCCACCAAAGCGGGGATGAAGCGCGTGGCAGACGGGAGAAGAGCTGCGCTAGCATCATCGATCTGCTGCTCAGCTACGATGAGATCAGCAGTAGGTGGGAGCGAGACACCTGGGAAGCCACCGAGCTCCTCCGAGGTAACCTTGTTGACGATGCGGAATACCGAGTTCGGCAGCAGAATAAACTCTAGTTCGCCCATCGACATCGACAACGCTGTCAAGTCGGCCACCTTATGGACGGTCAGCCTTAGCATGGTGCCGCAGCCTTCAGCTCCAAGAAACGAGATCATGGCATTTTCGCATTTCGTGGCGGACGTGAACGCTGGCCAACAAACCAGCTGACCCGTGGCGTAGTACTTCGACA
>ERZ1292633.2165-Hain-H41-02um-R1-2165-length-20382-cov-5_pt1 | contig 16919 bp, 19 predicted proteins | sample MGYA00564406_ERZ1292633 | MGnify/ENA primary metagenome ERZ1292633 (study PRJEB36523, sample SAMEA6512639) | groundwater metagenome | collected 2019-01-08 | study: AquaDiva: Metagenomics assemblies of 32 groundwater samples | reverse complement strand
TGGCCGATCAGCATGCACAGTTCGCGCGCGTCAAAGGCGGTAAGTTGATGGCTGGGGTCAAACACCAGCGGAATTTTTTTCTCATAGCACTCCTTGGCGTGGAGGATCATCGCTTCTTTTTTGGTGGGAGTGATGAGCGCCAATTCAATTTCTTCGGTTATTCCGGATACTTTCAGTTCTACCGCTTCGTCGGAAGCGCCATTGTAGTAGGCGATGATTTGGTTGTCGTCTTTGTCGGTCGTGATATAGGCGGAGGAGGAAAGTTTGTCCTTGGATAAGGAAATATACTTGGTCTCTATCCCATTTTTTTTGAAATGCTCTTGATAATCGCGGCTGTCCGTGCCGAGTGGCGCTAAAATGAGAGGATGGCCGCCAAGCAAATTCATGGTGTAGGCGATATTGCCGGCGCAGCCGCCGAAATTTTTTTGCATTTTCTCCACCACGAAACAAACATTCAAAATATGGATTTGATCCGGTAATATATGATTCTTAAAGCTGTCCGGAAAATCCATGATGTAGTCGTAGGCGAGAGAGCCGGAGATGAAAGTGGACATACGACGAGGGCGAATTAAAAATTACGAATTACGAATTAACAATTACGGCACTGTCGCCAAATGGACAAATGTCATTATCACCGTTTCGTCGTTCCGGTCGCGGATTCCGCGAAGGGGTCGCGCGTTATGTTAATGTCGGAGGAGGAGATTTTTTTATTTCTTTTGGAGAGAACACTCTCGTACATCTTAAAGTCAATCGGTTTAATTTGCAAGTCCTGGCGCAGAATGCCGATCTTTTGAATGCGGTTAATGGTGTTGAAAGTGTAATTGTAGGTGAATAATGTAGTCAGAATGGCGATTATTCCGGCCAGCGCGAAACAAACGATGCTGATCACCTGGTAGACGCCAACGCGGCTCGAGTCGGTGGCGTGGCTCGGCGAGGCGGGCTTGTTTTTAATTTCTTCGGTCATAAGATTACTTGCTGTAAATTTTTATCGTCAGGTTCATGGTCATCGCGTCCGCGGCTCGGCTGTCTTCCGTATTTTTGCGGATATTCAAATCGTCAACAATCAAATAATAACGCATGTCTTCCATTGAGCGCAAGTAAGCGAGCAAATTCGGATAGCGGCCGGTGATTTTTTGCGAAAACAGATAATAGCCGCCATCCTTCAATCCCGCGTTTTTTTTCTTGATCTGTTCCGAGCCGGAAAATTGCATGTTGAGATTTTGGGTGACATTATTTTGATCCGCCAGTTCTTCAAACATCGTAATCAGCTCCAGTTCCGAGCTTTTGTCCGAAGTCATATCCCCCAGTTCGCCGATTTCCCGGATTGTCTCGCTTAATTTTTTCACCGAGCTTTTCAAACGGGTCGTTTTTTGAAAACTGCCTTCAATTTCTTCCTCGGACGCGCTGATAAAACCGTCCAGATTTCTGATTCTTTTTACCGCCGGGAAGATAATCAGAATCACAATCACGAGCGTCAGCAGCGCGGAGATGATTACGAGAGCGATCGCTTTTTTCTTGAGGCTTACGCGAATCATAGAGGCGAATAAGTGGCGGTTAAATTGAAATGGATGTCATTTTTTTGGGTTAGTTGAGAGGATGGTATTTCCATCATTACGCGACAGGCGCCGGAGCAATTCAGTCCGCTGATATTTTTCTGCCAGACGATGAGGGATTCGCGTGTCTTCGCCAAACCGGAGAAAGTAAATTGACCGGCGGCTTTATTCATAGTCAGGGAGGAAAGGGTAATCTCCGGCGGGATGGTGTCCGTCAATTCGGCGATAAGCGCGGTCCAAACGACATATTCGGATTGGATGTCGTTCGCGTCCTTCAAGACGTTGTTGATATATTTGATCTTGTCATTGGTGCTACTGTAATAGGCGTTGACGAGGGATGAATTGTTGCTGAGACTGCGGTAGAAAATTTCCATGATATTCTGGGAAATCAGAATGAATACCGCGCAAAAACAGATCACCACGAGAAACAGCTCCAAAATGCTTTTGATAAATTGGGCGATGATCAGTTTGTCCAGATTTTTTTTCTTCTCCACCGAGAGAAGATTCAAGCGGGTAGGGTACATAACGGGTTAAAATATGCCATTCGGCCGGAAAAAATTGTCCGCCGCGCGGATTCCGAGGCCGATGGCGGTGGCGTAGCTCGTGGATTCGTTTTCCGTGATGAATTTGGGGATGATGTCTTTTTCCTCGGCCACATTTTTCCAAGGTTTTCCCGGGGCGCACTCCACCCCGAGTTTGGTGGCGAGGATTTCCGGCAGTTTCTTCAAATTGGCGCCGCCACCGCACATGGTGATATGGTTGATTTTGTTGGTTCCCGCGAAATGGGAATAGTAAAACTGAATGGCTTGTTCAATATTCCCGACGAATTGGTCAATGAGACGCATCACTTGCGCCCAAGCGGCGGATTTTTTGTCATATTCCAGACCGTATTTTTTCTTCATCTCCTCGGCTTTTTCGTAGGTGATTTTGAGATTTTGGACAATGGCCGTGTTCATCACCTCGCCGGAAAAAGGGATGGAAGTGCTGAATTGCACACTGTCGTTGTCGTAGACGATAAAACTGGTTCGGGTCGCGCCGATATCCAGAATCGCCCGCGCTTCGCCAGTGTAATTTTTGGCGGCCGTCACCATACTGCGGACGATGGACAGAGCTTCAATTTCCAGTCCCACCACGCCAAGCCCGAGACTTTCCAACAAATAGGTATACATATCCGAGATATTCTTTGGAATGGCGCCGATCAAAATTTTGGTCTTGTTTTCTCCTTCATTTTGAGTGGGCAGGATCATCCAGTCCAGATAGTATTTATCATCCTCGGTATAGGGCAGATGTTTCCGCGATTCCATGATAATATCGTCGGCAATCACTTCGCTGTCCGGCTTATTCAAACTGATCAGTTTGATAAATCCTTGCGTCTCCGGCAGGCTGGCCAGTACCCACGGGGATCTTACCGGTTTTTCTTTTTGGCCGTTTCCTTTCAGCAGTTTGGCGATATAATGTCGCACTTCCTCCGGCTTCTGCACTTCGCCATTGACAATCAAGCCATATGGTAAATGGATGCCACGGACGGCTTTGAGAACGAATTTCGGCCGTCTCCAAAAAAAAGAGTCGCGCTCCAATTGCACTATTTTTATGGACAGGTCGCCGATATCCAATCCGAAAGCGCGGGGGAAGGGGTTGGTGAACATACTCAAAAACTTTGCATCAATTTGAACATCGGGGAAATAACGGCGACGGCGATTCCGGCGACGCCGAGGCCGAGAAGAAGAATAATCGCCGGTTCAATAATCGTGGAAAAATTTTTCATGGTGCGATCCACCTCTCCATTGTAAAAATCGGCGAGTTCGGCCAGGAGTCGATCCATTTCCCCGGTTTTTTCGCCCACCATAATCATTTCCGTAATCATCGGCGGGTATAACGCGGGATACAAACGGAGAATTTCCGATAATGTGTTGCCGCTTTTCAGTTTCTCCGCCACTTCCCGCAAAGAATTTTTATAGAGAACATTGCCGCAGGTATCGGCGGTATTTTCCACGGCTTGAATGATAGGGAGCGTGCTTTTTAGAAGTGAAGAAAGAGTGAGAGTAAATCGCGCCAAGTTGATTTTCTTGATGATACCACCGGCAATCGGAAGACGGAGATTGAGAGCGTGAACGCGGCGTTTGAAAGCGTCGGAGCGTTTTAGGCCAACCACGAAACCGACTATTAATGAAACAAATAAAACCGTTGAAACCGCCATGTTGAGGGGTTTCTGAAAAAATTTAGCCGTCGCGATCAGTACCCTGGTCGCCAGGGGCAGTTCGGCGTCAAACTGGGTGAAAAGAGTGATAATTTTGGGTAGGACAACCGTGATCATGAGAATTCCGACCGCGAAAATGGCGGTAACCACCACGCTCGGGTAGATCATCGCGCCTTTGATCGTGGCGGTCAATTCATGCGATTTTTTCATTTGGAGAACCACTTGCGCCAGAGTTTCCTCCAAATTGCCGGCGATTTCTCCCGAAGCGATCATTTTGACATAGAGCGGCGGAAAAAATTTCGGGTGCATCGCCATTGCTTCGTTGAAAGTGGTTCCTTTTTCTATTTCCGCCTTGATGGCGAGAACGGTTTTCTTGAAAACCGGTTTTTCCGCTTCCTTGCTCAAAATATCCAAACCTTCAACCAAGGAAAGACCGGCGTGAAGCATAGTGCGCAAATGATCCACAAAAAAGATTTTCTCCACTATGGAAATTTTGGAGAAATGCGCCGATACCCAATCGTTCAGCTTTTGCTCAAACGGACTTATTTTTTTTTCGGACATAAATGTAAATAATTGCGTCAGTCCTTGGTGGCCTTAAATACTTCTTCAAGCGTGGTGACACCTTGCCGCGCTTTCACAATACCGTCTTCCAGAATGGTGATCATGCCATTGTCCACGGCGTATTTTCGGATTTCGTTGGCATTGGCGCGGGTATTGATGAGGGCGGTCAAGTCTTTGTCCACTTCCAGCACTTCATAAATTCCGATTCGGCCTTTGTAGCCGGAATTGTGGCATTTGGAACAGCCCTTTCCTCGATAAAACGAGGCCGAGCCGGTTTTTTTCTTGCCGGTTTCCTCATTCGGATTGGCTTTAAGCAAACTGTCAATACGCTTCATATCCACCATTTTATCCATTTCATTTTTCGCTTCTTTTTCCAGCGCGTACGGCTCGCGGCAATAGACGCAGATTTTGCGCACCAACCGTTGAGCGACGATCACATTGGCAGTGAAGGCAATAATGAACGGCGGAATACCCATGTCCGTCAGGCGCGGAATGGTGGTCGGGGCATCGTTGGTGTGGAGAGTGGAAAGCACCAAATGCCCGGTCATGGCGGAATGAATGGCTATTTCCGCGGTTTCGGCGTCGCGAATTTCTCCGACCATGATAATATCCGGATCCTGGCGGAGGAAAGCGCGCAGACCGCTCGCGAAGGTAAATCCGGCCTTGGGGTTGATTTGGCTTTGGTTGATGCCCGAGACATGATACTCAATCGGGTCTTCAATCGTGCAGATGTTCACTTCCGGCGTGTTCAAAATACCCAAAATTGAGTAGAGAGTGGTGGTTTTGCCACTGCCGGTGGGACCGGTGACGAGGATCATGCCGTGGGGCTTCTCCATTGATTTCTCCACGGCGAGACGGGGTATTGGTAAAAATCCCAATTCTTCCAGTGTTAAGGGTTTTTGCCCTTCTTGGAGGACGCGCATGACGATTTTCTCGCCATCGTATACCGGAATGATTGATACCCGGAAAGAAAGCTGTTCATTTTGCAATTTTATCTTGAAACGGCCGTCCTGCGGCACCATGTGTTCGTCAATTTTCAAATTGGCGAGAATTTTGATGCGGGCGGTGATGGCGCTCGCCACGCTTTTCGGCACCTCCATCATGGTTTGTAAAATACCGTCAATGCGGTAGCGCACGGTTAGTTCTTTCTCGGTCGGTTCAATGTGAATGTCGCTCGCGCCGTCAAACACGGCGTGGTCAATGATGCTGTTGACGATTTTGATGATCGGCGCCTCCTCGGCCGCTTTTTTCAAGTCTTTTTCCGAGGCGGCGGTTCTTTGTTCGGTCAATTGGACGATAAATTTTTCCTCGGCCAGAGCGGCGTGGTAGCGGCGCAATCCGCTTTTGATATTTTTGGGACTGGACAGGCTGATTAGGGGAGTAAGACCGGTTTTGCGGCGGATGAATTCTATGGTTTGAATATCCTCCGGATCGGACATGGCCAGCTGAATTTCCTGGGGCGTTTTGTCAAACGCGACGACGCTATGAGATTCGGCGAATTGGGCGGGCAAAATGTTCAGAACCGCCGGCGTGATTTCTTTGTCCGACAGATTGACATAAGGAATATTGATTTTTTTCGCGGCCGCCTGATAGATTTTTTCCTCTTCAACGATTTTCTTGTCAATTAAATAATTTTCCAGAGGGGCATTCTCCTTTTCCGCTTTGGCCGTTTGTTTTTTCAGCTCGTCCTTCCCCAGCAAAGGTTCAAGGACGGCGAGCAAGGTATTGTTGGGTAGCATAAAAAGTTTTTAGTATAGTCATAATACCATATTTTTCGGTTGTGTGATACGGTGGCGGCATTTTGTGCACATGGCAAATTGTGGTAGACTGATGGATGGTACGCTTAGAATCGGCAAGTAATTTATTTCATTATGGAAGACCAGCAAAACCATAATAATCACATTGCTCTGTTTAGAGGCAAGGGGATAAGAAAAACTATTTATAAAAAAGAGTGGTGGTTTTCTATTTTGGATGTTATTGGTGTTTTAACCGATAGTCCGCAACCAAAAACCTATTGGGCTAAGATGAAAGAGCGTGATATTGCTCTGGCACAACCGTTCCCATTTTGGGAACAGTTGAAGCTACAAGCTCCCGACGAAAAAATGCGTGAAACCGACTGCGCTAACACCGAAGGTGTTTTGCGGATAATCCAATCAGTCCCTTCGTCCAAGGCCGAACCACTGAAACGATGGCTGGCCAAAGTCGGCTATGAAAGAATGCAAGAAATTGAAAATCCGGAACTGGCGACAAAAAGAACGAGATTGCTTTATAAACTCAAAGGCTATCCGGAGGATTGGATTGAAAAACGAATGCGCGGCATCGCTATCCGCGAGGAATTGACTGACGAATGGCAAAAACGTGGAGCGGAAAACGAACGAGATTATGAAATTTTGACCGCTGAAATATCCAAAGCGACATTTGGCGTTACTCCTTCGGAATACAAGAAAATTAAGAGGCTGAAAAGACATAATTTGCGCGACCACATGGATGATTTTGAATTGATTCTAACCATGCTAGGCGAAAGGACCACCACCGAAATACATAAAACAAAAGATTCCAAAGGCGTGCCGCGACTGAAAGACGACGCGAGAGTCGGCGGGCAAATCGCGGGCACAGCCAGAAAACAAATTGAAAGACAAATCGGCCGGTCGGTGGTATCAAGGAAAAATTTTTTGAAAACCAAAGACGCAAAGAGATTGGAAAAAGAAGTATGACCGAAAGCAAATTTTCTCGGCCGGCCTTTTTAAGGCCGGAGACAGAACTGATTTGCAGCCGGTTATGCTTGAAAATATAGTATTGTTGAGTAATTAAATACTTACCCCTATGCCCGGAGATAAATATACCGCCGTTTGGGTCTCGCACACTTCCATCAGTGATTTTTTGCGCTGTCCGCGCGCGTATTATTTGAAACATGTGTATAAAGATCCGAAAACAAAGCATAAGGTGAAATTGATGAGTCCGGCGTTGGCTTTGGGGTCGGCGGTGCATGAGGTTTTGGAATCGTTGTCCCAATTACCGCGAACCGAGCGGTTTTCCAAACCAATTTTGGACAGGTATGAAGATGTCTGGGAAAAAGTTGCCGGTAAAAAAGGCGGTTTCGGGGACAAGGAGACGGAGTATAAATTTAAGTTGAGGGGTCGGGAAATGCTGAAACGGGTGATTGATCATCCGGGAATAATCAGCCTTCCGGCCGTGAAAATTCAAAAAGATTTGCCTTATTTTTGGCTTTCGCCCGAAGAAAATATCATTTTGTGCGGTAAAATTGACTGGTTGGAATACCTGCCGGAAAGCGATAGCGTTCGCATTATTGATTTCAAAACCGGCAAAAACGAGGAAGACGCCGACTCTCTGCAATTGCCGATTTATCACCTGCTCGTGCTTCATTGTCAGAAAAGAAAAGTAAGTGGCGCGGCCTATTGGTATTTGGACAGTGAAGACAGCCTTACACCAAAAGAATTGCCGGATTTGGACGGGTCATTTCAAAAAGTATTGGCGGTGGCGCAAAAAATCAAGCTTGCGCGGCAACTGCAAAGATTCAAGTGTCCTGAAAGCAACGGTTGCTGGAATTGTCTACCTTATGAAAGTATCTTGAAGGGAGAATCCGAGCTTGTCGGCGCGGATGAGTATAACTATGATGTTTACATCGCCAAAACGAAATCGGAGGAGGACGAGAGGGAGAGTGTGATTTTGTGAATTACGAATTAAAAATTACGAATTACGAATTACCCCGATAAAGTCGGGACAGGCGAATTGTGTCCGTACGCATTTCACAATCGTTAATTCGTAATTCGTAATTTTTAATTCGTAATTGATTTGCCCCCCTTCTTGACAAAAAATTGCCATATTGTTATAGTAGCCTCGCTTGATTGATTAAAAAAACACTCAAACAAGCGTAATTTTTATTAAATAAGTGTTGGAAAGATCAGAATTAGCTATGACACACTACGAGATGTTGACGGTAATGCCGGGAACAATGGCGGAAACCGAGGTGACGCCGCTCGTTGCCACCGTAAAAGAAGCGGTGGAAAAGTTCGGTGGAAAAGAAGTGGCGGCCTACGACATGGGAAAAAGCCGTTTAGCCTATCCGATGAATCATATCCGGTATGGCTATTTTTATTTAACCCAGTTTCAGGCGGACAAAGACAAAATCAACGAGATTTCCAAGAAAGTGCGATTGGTGAATAATTTACTGCGCGTGGTGATCCGCGAATTTGATCCGGGCAAACAGCGGATGGACGCCAATAAAATGAGTTTGACACCTTTATCCAATGTGGTCGGGGTCACCGCGAACGGCGATGAGTACACTTCGGCCTCGCAATCTCGGGAATTGAGAGAAATGAGAGAGCAAAGAGAAAGACCGATGGCTCCGGCAATGATGGCTCCGATCGCCTTGAAAAAAGAAATATCGCCAGTGGAAGTCACCACGGAAACCGAAAGCAAAAAAGAAACGGAAAGTCCGGTGTCCGCGCCGGTCACAACGGTCGCCCCGGCTCTAAGTATGGAAGACATTGACGCCCAGTTGGATAAAATTTTGGAGCACGATTTGGAAAAAGTCTAGACGGATTATTCAATCTAACACCATCAATATGGATTTGAATAGAGCCACGATCCTCGGTCGATTGACGCGCGATCCGGAGGTGAAGAAAACGACGAGCGGTCAGTCCGTTTCCAATATCAGTATCGCCACCAATCGGGTCTGGACCGACCATTCCGGCGTCAAACAAGAAAAAACCGAATTTCACAATTGCGTGCTCTGGGGGAAGTTGGCGGATATTGCCGGACAGTACTTGTCCAAGGGCCGAAGAATTTATCTGGAAGGCCGGATTGAGACTCGGGATTGGACCGGAAATGATGGGGTCAAAAAATATCGCACGGAAGTTGTTGCGGAGAATCTGATCATGCTCGACGGTCCGCGCGGCGGGGGCAATTCCCAGCCGACCGACTCGGCGCCCGCGCCCTCATCCAGCCGACAGGAAGTGGTGGAAGAAGAAATCAAAGTTGAGGATATTCCTTTTTAAGAAATTAAAGACAAAGAATTATGGTCATGCCCACGGTTACCAAAAAAAACACCAAGGAAAAGAGATGTTATTTCTGCATCAACAATCGCGCGGTGATTGATTACAAAGATGTGCAAACATTGCGTCGTTTTGTCTCATCTTACATGAAAATCGCTCCGCGTCGCCGTAGTGGCCTCTGCGCTTCTCATCAACGCAAGGTGTCAAGCGCCATAAAACAGGCGCGGATCGCCGGCTTGCTATCGTTTGTTTCAAAGTAAAAATTGCGGAATAATAAAAACTCTTCCGATTGCTCGGAAGAGTTTTTTGTTTGAGTTTTGTAGCCGTGCTTGATTTTCTGGTCAAGCCGGCTCCGTGGTTGGGGGAATGGCGGGGCGGGCGCTACTTGCGGTCGAGTGGGATCATCTCCCGTGGCTTGCGCACCTGAGTGTAGTAGGCGTTGATGGCGATGAGGTGGAACGACCACCAGGAGGGCGGGTTGACCATGACGACCTTTTGGGTCTCGGAGCACGGTCCGTACGAGAGGAGGCGTTCCATGATCGGGATCTCTCGGACCGTATCAACCGGTCCTCTCAGCCGATCAGCGCGGATCCGATCGCTCGGTCCGAGGAGATCATCCGGCGTCCTGTCGAGCGGAGCACGACGGATCCACACGCAGTCTGCCTCCTTCGGATCCGATCGGATCTGACGGATCCGGTCGCGCTGAACTCCACCTTGATCATGATTTCTCCATTTCGCGCGGCGCGCATTTCGGAGTTGAACTCTTGGAAATTCCCAATCCCGACTAAGTCAAGATTTTTTCCCGATACAATATTCTACCAAAATCGCGGTTTTGTCAACCTTTCGCTGATTCGCGCGTGGCGATTAGGTTCGTGTTCGCTTCTTGTGATATAATAATAAAAATTAACGCTTGCTCATTATGGCTCACGAAATTGAAGGCGAAATCGGTCGGCGACGGTCAGTGGAAATGGCCGCGGAGAGCCGGGAAACAAAGGAAAATGGAAAAGACAAAGAATTGGAAGCGGCCGCGGCCATGGAGCGGGCGGATTTTTTGATTAAGGAAGTGAAAAGCAGTAAAAAACAAATGCAAAATATTGTGGCGCATATGCAGATGGTGGTGGCCGCGATTCGGCAGTTGCGCGCGCAATTACAACTTGTCCAGACTGATGATGATGAGAATAATCCATCGCTCGCCAAAGACAAAAAAAGAATTGATGATTTGAAAAAACGGATTCACGAGTATTCGGACGAAGTGGAGCGGATGCGCGAGGATTTGATTCGGGAACAAGTGGAGTTACTGCGCGCGGCCGAGCCGAAGTTAACTAAGGAAGAATTGAATGACAGAGCCGTTAAAATGGTTGAGGATTTGATTGGCGAAATAAAGAAATGAGGTTACAAAATTGTCCGTTCGTCTGGATACCCGTCGCCTGGATTCCCGCCTGCGCGGGAATGACAAAAAGAAAAATTGTCAAATTTAATTTATAGTTGCTTTCGCGCCGCCGGTTTATATGCGCTACTTCAATAAAAAAGGATTCTCGCTGATCGAAACAATCGTCGCCATCGGGGTTTTTGTGATGTTCGCGGTCGGTATTTACGAGGGGATTCAAATGATTTACAAAATCGTCTATCGGGCGCGGATGGTGGTTCTGGAAAATGGCGTCTTGAACGAGGAAATTGAACTCATGAGAAATATCGCTTACGCGGATGTCGGGATTGTCGGTGGCAGTCCGGCCGGAATATTCACTCGCGTCGCCACCACTACCCGAAATGGCATTGATTTCACCGTAACACGAACGATTCGCAGTGTGGATGATCCTTCGGATGGCACGATCGGCGGATCGCCGAACGACACTTCACCCGCGGATTACAAATTGGCGCAAGTGGAAGTGGCCTGCGCTTCTTGCCGTCAGCAAAAATCACTGTTCTTCTCCACTCGGATTACGCCGCGCTATCTGGAAACCACCACGAATAATGGCTCACTACTCGTTCAAGTGTTTGACGCTTCGGCTCATCCGATCGCCGGCGCCACCGTTCACATCACCGCCCCGACCGTTGTCCCCGCCATTGATTTGACTGATACGACGAACGCTAATGGAATGTTGAGCATCGTTGATTTGCCGCCCGGCAACGGCGCTTATAACATTGAAATCACGAAAAGCGGATATACCGAGAATGGCACACTCGCATCGACCCAAGCGATTCCCAATCCGATCAATCCGCCCATTTCGGTCGTGGCGCAAAATGTAGTATCGGTAAGCTATATGATTGACAAGGTGTCCGCGCTCGCGGTGTCCACCATCGGGAGCGCCTGCGAAGTTATCCCCAATGCCACTGTCGCCATAAAAGGGACGCAGTTATGGGGAATAAACCCGGATGTTTACAAGGTTAATACCAATTTTACGACCAACGCCGTTGGTTCCGCCACATTATCTTCATATATTTGGGATGTTTATTTGCTTACGCCTTCCGGCTACGACATCAAAGGCGCTATTCCGATGGTGCCGGTAAATATCTTGCCGGGTGTTACTCAACCGGTGCAGTTGATTCTGGGGGCGAATACCACTTATTCTCTATTGGTGAGCGTCGTGGACGATGCCACCGGTCAGCCGATTTCGGACGCTTCCGTGCGCGTGGTGTCCGCGGCTCCTTATGATGATTCCAAGATTACTGGCGCGGGTTATATTCGTCAAACCGACTGGTCGGGCGGGAGCGGACAGGCGGTTATGGTCAATGCCGCCAAGTATTTCAGCGATAGCGGCGCGGTTGACGCCACCGGTTCGCCCGGCAATCTCCGGCTGAAAAAATCCGGCAGTAATTATCTGCTAAACGGCTGGCTGGAATCTTCAATTTTTGATTTGGGAGTGGAGGCGCATTACATCAGCTTTTTGTGGCAGCCGATGACCCAGCCGGTGGCCACGGGAGCGGATCCGGTTCGCTGGCAATTGGCAACGAGCGTCACTTCCACCCCGCCGACCTGGGATTATCTCGGACCGGACGGAACCGCCACTACCTACTACACCGCGAATGACCTGAATATCAGCGCGGTCAACGAAGGTAATCGCTTCGCGCGCTACAAATTATTTTTGCGCACCGCCTCCAACAAGTCCACTCCGCTCGTGTCCGATATGACGATAAGCTATACCAACAGTTGCACTCCGCCCGGTCAGGTTTACTTCGGCACCATAACCGCCAACACGCATCAGGTGTATGTAAGCGCCACCGGTTACCAAAATTACGCGAGCGAAATTACGGTTGACGGCGATGAGTTTTTTACCATTCGGCTCGCAAAATAGAATTGATATGGGCATCAATAAAAAAGGATTTACGCTTTTGGAGATGGTCGTCGTTCTCGCCATTTTCAGTTTATTGAGTTTGGCAATCGCCTGGATTTTGATTAACAGTTTGCGCTCCAACACTACCGCTTGGGATCAATTGCAAGCCGAAAATGACGCCGGCAAGACCCTGAAAGACATTGTCAATGAAGCGCGCCGCGCCGAATCATCGGACATCGGCGCCTACGCCTTGTCCACCACCACCGCCTACGAATTGGCTTTTTACGCCAACATTGATAATGACTCGTTCAAGGAATTGGTGCGTTTCAAACTGGTCGGCACGGATTTGACAAAAGGAATCACGAAGCCGAGTGGCAATCCTTTGGACTACCTTCCGGCGACGGAATCGGTTACGACCATCGCCCGCGATGTGGTCAATATCGGGCGCGGGGATCCCCTGTTTTATTATTATGACAAAAATTATAATGGCACACAGGCGGCCTTGACGGAGCCGATCAACATCACCGAAGTGCGCATGGTGAAGGTGCGGATTGAAATTGACCGCAATCCGGCCAAAAGCCCGATTATTTTGACAGCGGAGAGTATGACGCAGATTAGGAGTTTGGGAGCGGGGATTACGCGGTGAGGGGTGGGAATTATTAATTACTGCCGTGTTCATGGATATTATAACAAAACTTATTACCAAGAAAACCAAGGGGTCAATCATGATCTTCTCCCTAGTTTTCGGTTCGGTGGCGTTTACGATTATTATTAGCGGACTCGCCGGATACGCGCTTTTTCAGCACAAATCCACCGCCATCAATTCTGTTCGCGATCGGGCATTTCACATTGCCGAAGCCGGCGCGGAGTACTATCGCTGGCATTTGGCGCATTATCCGACCGATTATAAAGATGGGACGGACACCCCCGGGCCTTATATTCATGAATACAAAGATAAAGATGACAATGTCATCGGTTATTTTTCTTTGGAAATTACTCCGCCGGTTTCCGGTACTGCCGTCATGACCGTAAAATCTTCGGGGTGGGTGGTGGAAGCCCCAACCGCCAAAAGAACCGTGCAAATCACGATGGCGCGGCCGGCTTTGACCGATTACTCGCTCCTGAACAATTCCAACATCAATTTCGGTTTTACGAGCGTCACTCACGGGCCGGTTCATTCCAACGGTGGCATCCGTTTTGACGGCACCTCGGACACCTGGGTGGAAAGCGCCAAAGAAACCTATCAATATCTAAACCAAACTCATACCGGCGTTTGGGGTGGCGGCGGACCAAAATCGTTTTGGAAATATCCGGTGCCGGCCGTAGATTTCAACGGCATTACCCTAGACCTTGCCAATTTACAGGCTTCGGCCGAGGCCGAGGGGATCTACCTTACCTCCTCCGGCGAGCAGGGTTGGCATCTGACCCTCAAGGCCGACCGCACCGTTGATGTTTATAAAGTAAAAACCCTCAAATGTTATAATGGCAATGGCAAGTATAAAAATGGCGTCTGGCAGGGAACGGTGGTCTGCGTGGACATCGGCACCGAGGAATTTTTCGCCAACTATCCGATACCGGCGAGTGGTTCCATTTTCGCGGAAGACAATGTTTGGGTGCAGGGGGTGGTGAATGGCCACATTTCCATCGGCGCCGGCCAATTTCCGTCCAGTCCGGCCAATTATCGGACGATCTATATCAATAATAATATCACCTATTTGGAGAAAGTCGCCGGCAATTCCATCGGCCTGCTTACCGAGGGCGACATCGTTATTCCGCACGATGTGCCGAATGATATGGTTATAGAAGGCGCATTATTGTCGCAATATGGCAAGATGACCCGTCCGTATTATATCAATAACACCCGCAATTCTCTGACGATGTACGGTTCGTCCATTTCTTTTGAAACCTCGGGCGTTAAGTATACAAACGGCTGGGGCACGGTCATTTCCGGATTCGTGAATACCCTCTACACCTATGACGCCAACCTGCGCTATTTTCCGCCACCGTTTTTTCCGGTCAAAAATGTTTATGAGTTGTTGAGTTGGCGTGAATTGTGATTGACCACCTTACGACTTTACGACTTTGCGACCTTACGACCTTACGACCTTACCACTTTGCCACCTTACGACCTTACCACTTTACCACCTTGCCACCTTACGACCTTGCCACTTTGCTATGGGATTATGTTGGAAAAAACTTTTTCAGTTTTTCAAAATAGATTAAAAATGTTGATGGATAAATATGTTCACGAAGCATATACCATCACAAAATTTTTTCCGAAAGAAGAAATGTATGGTTCAATTTCTCAATTGCGCCGTTCAGCATTATCAGTGGTACTTAATTATATTGAAGGCTATTCTCGAAGAAGAAAAAAAGTACAGTTGCAATTTTATGAGATATCATATGGTTCTTTGGGTGAATCCGAATATTTGTGTTATTTTGCTTTGTCTGAGAATTGGATTAATTCTGAACAGTACAATAAGTTGATTAAAATGTCAGATGAAATAGGTAAAATGTTATGGTCGGAAATAACATCCGTAGAAAGAAGCATCGAAAAAGGTTACAAATAGGTAATAAGGTGGTAAGGTAATAAAGTCGCAAGGTAATAAGGTGGTAAGGTAATAAGGTGGTAAGGTAACAAGGTCGCAAGGTAACAAGGTCGCAAGGTGGCAAGGTGGCAAGGTACCACAGCGTATGATATAATAAAAACCATGTAGAAATATAAAATAAATTGACTATGCAAGGCCAAATTCGCAAAGGAGTGATCACTGTCGCCGGCCTCGGGACGCGGTTTTTGCCGGCCACGAAGGCGATGCCGAAGGAGATGTTGCCGGTATTGGACAAGCCGGTGGTCCAGTATATTGTGGAGGAAATGATGGCGAGTGGCATTACCGAAATAATTTTTGTCACTTCTTCGCAAAAAAGGCCGATTGAGGATCATTTTGATCGGGATAAGGATTTTGAGAACTTGTTGAAAGAAAAAGGCCGGTACGACAAGATCAAACCATTGGTGGAAATCGCGGAAAAAGTGCGTTTTTTTTATACTCGCCAAGCAATGCCTCTCGGCAACGGTCATGCCCTGCTTTGCGCCAAGGAATTTATCGGCGAGGAATCGTTCGCTTTTTCCGATGGCGACAGTATAATTGATTCCAAAACACCGGTGATCAAGCAACTGATTGGCGCCTACCGGAAGCTGGGGTCGTCGGTTATCGGCGTTCAGAAGATTGACAATCGCGAGACAATGACCAAATATGGCAATGTCTACGGCGCGCCGACCAAAGATAAACGGGTTTTTCGCATCAAGGAATTCAAAGAAAAACCGGCTTTGACCGACACCTCGCCAGATGGTCTCATTATCGGCGGTATGCGATATATTTTCACCAAAGATATTTGGCCGATATTGGAAGCGCAAAAAAGCGGTCGGGACAACGAAATTTGGTTGTCGGACGCCGCCAATGTCCTCGCCGGAAAAAAACCGTTTTTCGCTTATGAATACGAAGGAAGATATTTTGACACCGGCGACAAAATCGCTCTTCTAAAAACCGCCATTCATTTCGCCATGAAAGACAAAACGATGGGGGAGGAGATAAGGAATTTTTTTTCCGGGTATGAATCGCAATAAAAAATATTTTGGGTTTTTTTTGATGGTTTCCGCGCTTTTGGCGGTTTTTTTGCTTGGTTCTTCCGGTGGGGTGCAGGCGGCCGGGGAGTGCAATTGTACTTTGAAAGTAAGCGGGGTAAATTGTGACATTCCTTCTGTGGTCTATAAAAGCCCGGTTAGTTCCGAGGTGTTGGCCGGGGCGGATTTAATTAGCAAAGCGGTATTTCAAGGTAATTGCTCATTGATTAGTAAAATCAAACCCGACAAGAAAATTTTTACGATCGGTCCTACTTGCGCCGACAGCACCAATCTCAACGGTCTCGAGGGTTACACGGCTACCATTGCTTGTGAAGTCGCGCCGGAACCGTCTCCTGTTAATGTAAAACCGACCGCAGCCAAAAAAACCACCTCTCCAAATTCCGACAGTAAAATCTATACCGCCCAAGAAGCGGAGAGCGCTAGACAAGCGATAGAAATGGAAGCCTCGGCCAATGCCGGGTTTAACGCTCTCGGCACTACTAATGTTTCGATTGTGGTCGGTCGGGCGATCAAGGCGGTGATGGGAATCGTGGGTAGTATCGCTCTCGCGATGTTTGTTTACTCCGGCCTGATGTGGATGACCGCCGCCGGCAACAGTGAAAAAGAAGATAAATCCAAAATGATGTTGGTCTGGAGCGCGTTCGGCGTGGTGGCGATTTTCGGCAGTTACGCTTTACTTAA
>ERZ1292633.1649-Hain-H41-02um-R1-1649-length-23844-cov-7_pt2 | contig 16929 bp, 21 predicted proteins | sample MGYA00564406_ERZ1292633 | MGnify/ENA primary metagenome ERZ1292633 (study PRJEB36523, sample SAMEA6512639) | groundwater metagenome | collected 2019-01-08 | study: AquaDiva: Metagenomics assemblies of 32 groundwater samples | reverse complement strand
CGTCATCGCCATCGGATTGGTCTTGCTCTCCGCCCCGCCGCAAATGCACACGTCTGCGTCGCCGCGGGCGATCGTCCGATAGGCTTCGCCGATTGCCAGGTGGCTCGACGCTTCGCAGCACGTGATCGTGTTCGACGGCGCCTGGGCGTCGTGAACGATGGTCACGTGGCAGGCGAGCATGTTCGGCAGGAACTTGAGCAGCCACAACGGCGTGAGGTTGTTTATCCCCTCCGCGCCCCAGCGGCGAAGGTCGAAACGCCCCTGTTCATCGGCGGCGGTACTCAGCGCTCCGGCCAGCTCGCTCAAATCCGCGCAGATCAACCCTGCGCCGATGTTCGCCCCGAAGCGCGTGCTGTCCACGTTGGTCGGCCCCGGATGCTCGCCGCGTTCGATGATGCACTTGGTCACCAGTTTCGCGTCGGTCACGGCGTGATAGGCGCATAGCACCGCGATCATAATGTCGCGGGCCATCACCTTGGCGCTCTTTCGATAAGACTTGGGGATGTAGTCGCCGAGTTGAAACGCGGGCAGCTCACCGGCGATCTGCACGGGCAAGCCCGAAGGGTCAAACGCCTCCACGCGGCGAATTCCGCAGCGCTTCTGCAGCAGCCCGTCCCAGAACGCGTCGATGCCGATCCCGATCGGCGTCGCCACGCCCAGACCTGTAATTACTACCCGACGTCTATTCATGCGCGCTTGCCTTCCGGCAATTGTCCTACTTGATTTCAACGACTCGTTCGTCTGTTGGCACGCCTCGCCCCATTCCCTTGAATGGGTTCTATTCGAACGAGATGGACTGGGTCTAGTAGGATCACACGCTCAGCAAACTTCGCCCCGCGCGCACCCGGGATCGTGAGCGCCAGCACCGAACGCGTGATGGTCAAGAGTTCGGGATGACGTAGGTCGAACTCCGATCCGTCCGAAAAATACAAGCGAAGGGGAACGAAAGGACCGGCCTTTACCTGATCTTGAATGTCGGATAGTCGCATGACTCATTTCCAAGGGAGAAATCATAGCCGCTTGCAGCTTCTGTTTCAGCAGCGGCACACGACCGTGCTACCCGCCGAGCGACTCAACCGCCCCTCGCTTGCGCTCGGGGTTCGGAGCGACGGTTCGGAATCCAGCGAGCAGGTTCATAAACTGCTCCGTAAATACGAAGTTATGGTCCGGCAGATCGAGCGTCTTCTCGGCCTGGTTCACGTGCGAGAAAATCAAGTCAACCCGCCCCAGCGGTTGCCCGTTCTTTGAGCCTACCCCGAAACCCCTCTCCCCCGTCGGGGGAGAGGGCAGGGTGAGGGGGTTTGGCGATTGGCTCTTAGTGATCGTGCCGCTGGTCATGGCCGCCCGCTCGTCGATTGACTCGATTACTGCTTCGTAGCGAATCTGATCGCCCGGCACGGCGTAGCCCGAAAACTCCGCCCGGCGAATCTTAGCAAGAATCACGTTTTCCTTAAACCCGCGGGCTTCCCCCACGAGAATCCCCGCCGTCTGGGCCATTCCCTCGATCAGGAGCGTGGCGGGCATTACCGGAAAGCCCGGAAAATGGTCGTGGAGGTGCTCTTCGGCCAGGGTGACGTTCTTGACCGCCGCCGCCCGCTTGCCGAACTCGAACTCAACAAAGCTGTCAATCCAGATCCAACGCATGGGTGTTTACCAAGTGATGGTGTGAGGCTCGAAGGTCTGTGGCGGCATCGAGGCGTTTCCCTTTGAGTTTCACGGTTCGCTCGAAAGAGACGGGGAGCGCGGCCCGTTCCTCGAATTCGCTTTCGGTATACACCTGAACGTCGATCGGAAAGGGAATGTCGCCCAACGCGCGATAGGCGATTGCATCTCGCTCAAACACCGTCAGACTGCTTTGCTTAACCACGACGAGAAGGTCAATGTCGCTGTGGGGTCCGGGCGTACCGTAAGCATACGAGCCGTAGAGATAGATGGCTGCGGGGGAGAGCGCGCCCCGAAGTCGTCCTACGGCGTCCGAAAGAAAGCCTTCTACCTGATTCGGCGAGACAACCATCATGGACAGAAGTGTAACGAAACTTGCCTGCGGCGTCGATTCGGCGCCGTGGAAGCTCACAATTCGCCTGCCCGGGCGGCGAGCCTTCGGCGATTGAACCAAAACAGCCTTTCCGCTAGACTGGAGAGGCGAAGAATCATTGCGGGCTTCCGAGGCCTTAATGCCGACGGTTCTACGGATCGGTCCATACCGTTTCTTCTTCTACGCCGGCGATCGAGAAGAGCCGCCGCATGTGCATGTGGAGCGCGACGACAAGATTGCGAAAGTCTGGCTCGATCCCATCCGATTGCAACGAAGCGGCGGATTTTCCCGACGGGAGATTGATCGCTTGCAGAGGCTGTTGCGAGCGAACCATGCGGTGCTGTTAGAGGCTTGGAATGATTATTTCGATCGCTGAGACTCCGGTTCCGACCGCCGAAAGTGTTCGGATCACCAACGACACGTTGAGCGTGGACCTGACCGACGGGCGCACAATCTCTGTCCCGCTGGCTTGGTTTCCACGGTTGCTTCACGGCACGCGCGACGAGCGAAACAACTGGCGGCTGATCGGTCGCGGCGACGGAATCCACTGGAAGGACTTAGACGAAGACATCAGCGTCGAGGGCCTCCTCGCCGGCCGACCGTCGGGCGAAAGCCAGACGTCATTCAAGAAATGGCTTGCGACGCGAGCGGGCACGACAAGGCGCTCTGTTCGTCGCCCTCGCCGCACTCGGTTGAGATGACAATCTCCGTGCTTGAAAAGAAGGCCTCTGGCTTACACGCGCGCAAGGCGCGGACGAACGAGGATGATCGTGCCCGCAACAAGCGTGAGTAGCGTCATCACAACGAGGCCCCATTCGGAGACGGTTGGAACCGCCGGATCAACCTCGCGCTCGACAATGCCCGGGAAGAGCGAGGCAGAGGGCGAGTCTACACCATCATTCCATTTGGCCGGGGGCGTGGTTGGGTCGGACGCCCCTAGCATTGTAGCGACGTTCTCAATTCCGCCATCGTTATTCGGCTCGCCGAGCCTCCAGTTGGTGTACATAACAGGTTCGCCACTTCCCCAGACCCAGCCGCCCGCAGGTTCAGGACTACCCGGAACTTGGTACAAGCCAATCCAGAGCTGTGCCCCGCCCGTGCCAAACTGCGCGAAAACCCAATCGTTCTCGGCGTTGTCGTTGATTGTCACGAGGTGCCCGCCCAGCACGACCGCTGCTTGCTCTGCTTGTGTCCATGTGAGTCCCGGTCCCGTTAGCTGATACCAGTGCCCCGTGCTGGGGTTGTAGGTCCAGTCGCCGTATGCTGACGCGCTGGATGTCAGCACTACCGCTGACAAGAACATGAGGTTTTTGCGAACCATTTTCCTCTCCTTCAAAGAACCAACTTGACTCCGCTGGCCGAACCCAAACGCGGCCAAGATCAAAAGGTCAATGGATTTGTCATGCTCGTGGTCGGGAGATCATCACCCAACACGAGCCCCATCGACTTCCATTCGGCCGACCCGCAATACATGACATCGTTTGCGTGTCAAACCCCGGTTGTATCTGACCCGCAACTCGTGTCAATGGAAAAGTGTTCGATGCTATGCGGCAATGCCTACAAAGGCCCAGCACGCTCCGAAGTACAAAGCGGTTTCAAGGCTTCTGCGGCGGCTCCGCGAGGAGGCAGGCCTTACGCAACGGCAAGTCGGTAAGAGGCTTTCGCGCCCTCAATCGTGGGTCTATAACTGCGAAACGGGCAACCGAAGGGTCGATTTGGCTGAGTTTTGCGAATGGTGCGAGGCTTGTGGAGTCGCTCCCCTCATAGGAGCAAAGCGCTATCTCAGAACGGCAGAGTGACCCAACCCCCATTCCCCTCCAGCCGCTGTCCGCCGCCCTTGGAACTGCCCATGCAGTGGACATGGGCTCAGCGGGATTATCCGGGGCGTCGCGGACGCCGAATACGAATGCCGCGCGGGGTGGCGACGGCGATGGTCCCGGAGAGAGAGTTCAAGTCATGTTTGGCCAGAACCGCTTCGACAATCGCACGCAAATCAACGACGCTCTCCCGGTTCGGACGAAGAAGGAGGATCCCCGGATGGTCTCCGGGCGGGCGCGAGCGGATGTCGGCAAAACCTTTGTCGGCAGTAACAAAGAAGAAGCCTTCGGCAACGACTCGGCTCCATAATTCCTGGTCTTTCAGCCCGCTCCAGCCTTGATCAACGACGGTTGCGACCGTAAAGCCGGCTTTCCGCACCGGTTCGGCAACCATGGGAGACAGGTCCTCGTCGAACTTCACGCCACGAATTGCCATTATGCCACAAGCGTGCTGTGTGCCGCCTCCGCTGCATACAGGAGCGCGGCCTGAATGTCTTCTCGCGTAAGCTGAGGGTATTCGCGCAGAAGATCCTCAATGCGGAGGTCGGCGAGGCTGCCGACAATAACTGAGACGGCGATGCGGGTGCCGCTGATACACGGTTCGCCGTGGTGGATTGCGGGGTCGCAGACGATTCGTTGTCGCCAGTCACTATGGGGCATGAGCACCTCCAGCCCGCTGCAAGTCGCCGCCGAGTCCCGTTTCTACCGCAATGCTATCTTGCGGGGACGGAACCGTCGAGGGGCCGCCGTGCATTCCTGATCGACGATCGACGTGCGCCCGCTAGGCGACGGTCAGGCCGCTTTCAGCTTGTTCTCGACGTAGTTCACGATGGTGTTGACGGTGAACAGTTCGGGCATTTTGGAGACGAGCGGGGCCGATTCGAACTTGGAGAAGTCCGCGTGGGGCATGGCCGCCTTGAGCCGGGCAAGACCCGGCGGGGTCATCTTGTCGCCGTCGACGTAGTCCGGGTTGTTCAGGATTTCGTCGGGGAAAAGCTCGCCCTTGGGAATCTTGATCGAGAAGGCCTTTTCAAGCCGGAACACGATGTCGAGAAAGTCGATGCTCTCCGCACCCAGATCGCCCTGGAGCGTCGCTTCCGGCGAAACCTCTTCTTCATCGACGCCCAGCGCGTCGCTGAGAACATCTCGAACCTTGTCAAAAACCTCGTCCCGACTGGGTGCCATAGCGTCTGTGCCTCCGTCCGTCTTTTGCGTTTCGATCACCGCGACCACGGCTCCAACCGCGTTCGACTACGATCCGCGGCGTAGCAAGGCAAACTTCGCCCTGAGTTCCGACATTCGAGCCTCGTCGCACGCCGCCGCAAGACGTCCGTCGTCCATAGGGTGCATGTGCCGCAACCCGAACCGCGCCTTCACGACCTCCGCCTGCTGACACGTGCCGACCCCCTCGAAATCGCTGCCGTCTCGCGCCAACCGCCGGCACGTGACCTCGAGGGTGAGCAGATTGCCCGGCTTAACAAAGCTCTTGTATGTTACGTTTTTCGCCTCGCGGAGCAAGATCACCGCCGGGGCGAAGTCGGTCGCTTCCCGCACCAGCCACGTGGCGGCCTCCACCATCGCCTGAAGCATCAACACGCCCGGAAGAACGGGAAACGTCGGAAAGTGGTCGGCCAGATACTCCTCAGCCAGCGAAACGGCCTTAACCGCGACGATCCGCTGCCCGCGGGAGAGTTCGACAATGCTATCAACCAGGCTGAATTTCATTCTCGTGCGGCAACATCCCTGTCCGCAAAGTGGATCGCAAACTTACGGTCGTCGGACTCGGCAGAGCTACCAATCGAAATGGCTCGACAGCCCGCCGCGGAGCGGTTTCTTTCGTTCCTTCCGAGGCTTCGCGGGACCGGTCACGGCCGCGGCGTGGGCCGTCTCGTCGCCCGCCGCGTGCGCCTGGACGGCCTTGATCGACAGCGAAATCCGTCGATGCTCCCGATCCGTACCCAGCACCCGGGCCTCGACCTCCTGCCCGACTTGCACGACCTCGGAACACGATTTCACGCGACGATCCGCAAGCTCGGAAATGTGAACCAGACCCTCGACGCCGGAGGCGATCTCGACGAACGCTCCGAAGTCGGCCAGCCGCGTCACCTTGCCCTTGACGATCGACTGGGCCGGGAACGATTCGAGCACGCCCGCCCACGGATCGGCCTGCGCCTGCTTCATGCTCATCGCGATGCGGCGCTTGTCCGGCTCCATGCGGATGACCACGCAGTCCACCATGTCGCCGACGGATACCGCATCCGAGGCCGCCCGCGTGCGCGACCAGTTCATTTCGCTGATGGGGATCAAGCCCTCGACGCCGGATTCCAACTCGGCGAACGCCCCGAAGTCCGCCAGCCGCACGACGCGGGCCTTGAGCGAACTGCCCACGGGATACTTGTCCGCAACGCCAGTCCACGGATCGGGCAGGGCCTGCTTGAGGCCCAGCGAGATACGGTCGCGTTTGGTGTCGACCTTGAGCACCATCACCTTGACCTTTTGCCCGACCTCAAGCACATCGGTCACTTTCCCGACGCTGCCCCAGCTCATGTCGCTGATGTGCACGAGTCCGTCGATCCCGCCGATATCGACGAAGGCGCCGAAGTCCGTGATGCTGCGCACGAACCCGTCGCGGAGCTGCCCGGCCTCGAGTTCGCCTTTGAGCTTTTCGCGCAGCTCGGCATGCTCACGCTCCATGACCTTTCGCCGGCTCAGCAGTACGTTCTTGTGCCTGCGATCGACCTCCATCACCTCGCACTTCACCATCTGGTTGAGCAGGAGCGAGACGTCTTTCATCGGGTGGATATCGGCCTGCGAGCCGGGCATGAACGCCCGGATGCCTTTCAGATCGATTTCGAGTCCGCCCTTGATGACGCCGGTGACGCGACCTTCGACCAGCATTCCCCGCGTCAGGTTCGTCCAAGTCGCCCGCGTCGCCGCCCCCTTCCGCGAGACGATCAACAGTCCCGATTCCTCGTCGAATCGCTCCACGACGCAGTCCACGCGACGACCGACCTCGATCGGCTCCTTCTTGCCGAAATGCGCGCGCGGCACGACACCCTGCGTCTTGACGCCGAACTGCAGAAACACGTCGTCGTCGGTGACGCCTGTCACCGTTCCGACCAGCTCCGATCCCGGCGCCGCGGAGTCGGAAGACCCACCGACTTCGCCCCGAAGTTCGGCCAGGTCGGCGGAGTCCATCGACGACATCGCCTGTTCGACCTCGCGATCGATTTCCGCCATCGACGGGTTGTTGGCAGGTCCGGTGTAGGCGTCGATCGGCTCCAAACGTCCATTGCCGTTGTCGGGTTTCTGAGGCGCGGAACCCACCGGGCGATCTGATTCAGGATGACTGCTCATACATCAAAACCTTGCTCGAAGTGGAGATACGAAACACCGTAGCGAGCGATCGTGAAGCTTCGGAACGGTTCGATCGTGAGATGTGTCTGTGCTCCGTTTGCGAGGGGAGTCCCCTGTAGCTTCCCCGCAAAAAAACAGCCTGGACGAATGCAAAACCAACGGCACCCAAACACCTGCCCGCCCTAACGGCTCGCGATGTTTCACCCTCGCCAAGGCGGACGATTCAACTTCCCCTCTTAACCGCGCGGCCCCAAGATGGCGATTCACTCCATGCGCAACTTGTAGCGGGTACCCGCGGGCAAGTCAAGACACCGTGTCGCCAGGGGGCGCGTCGTGCGACGCCCCAGGAAGGGCCGAATTTCCGTTGCCATGGCCACCCGTTATTCGATCCCTGATAGAGCACCAGTTATCGACCTTTTACTCCTTTACCCCATTTGCTAAGATGAAGCGGTTGCTTCACTGGGCAGCCCGTTGAAAGACCCCGAGGGCACTTGTTTCGATGTAGCGCCACCCCTCGTGGGTGGCGCAGAACGCATCCTTCATCGCCCACCAGGGGCGACGGTGCAGTTTTTCAGCGGGCTGGTAGGTCGTGTCGACCATTCGGGCGGCCTGCGGCGGGCGTGTGGTCATGGGACAAAAGCACAAGAAATCGGACAAGGGCACGCCTGCGGCACTGGAACGCGCTTCGACATCACAATCCGTCGGCGGTCCGGGCGAATCACCGCCGAAACGCCCGCGAACGTGGTTCGATACCCACGGACGCGACCTGCGGTTCCTTCTTACCTTCATCTGCCTGATGGCGATTTACTACGCCTTCTCGACCACCTCGACCATGAAGGACCGATTCTTCCCGTGGTATCTGGACGCCAATGCCCGTGCGTCGGTGGCCGTGCTGCGGACGTTCAACTATCCCGATGTTGTGCAACAAGGAGAATCCGTCGTCTCGCCGCGCGGGTCGATCACCGTCGCGCGTGGGTGCGACGCGATCGAACCGTCGGCACTATTCGTTTCGGCGGTGCTGGCCTCGCCGGTGGCGCTGGGCTCGCGTCTGCTGGCAGCCGTCGTCGGAACCGCGCTATTGCTCTCGATCAACCTGTTTCGAATTATCAGCCTATTCCTCTGCGCTGTATACTGGAAGTCCGCGTTCAACGTGATGCATCTGGACGTTTGGCAGGCGCTGTTCATCTTTCTGGCGATTCTCTTGTGGGCGTTGTGGGCGGCGTGGGCGGTCAAACGGGAAAAAAAGCAACAGGCCGATGTTCGAGCCTAAAGCCATCCTGCGCTTCGCGGCGATTCTTGCGGCGACCTTCGCCCTGCTGATGTGGCCCTGGCCGGCATGGCATCGCGCGTACGCCTCGTACATTCGGGGGGTGGGCGATGCGGCGTTTTCGCAGTTCTGGTTTTGGCCGGCGGGCAGCGTGCGTTTTGTGGATCTCCGGTCGCCCGGTGTGTTCGAAAAGATGGACGCTCTTGTTCCGGTTCAACTTCCGGAGGAGTATCGCACGAACGACAAGTTCCGCCCCGAAGGCGAGCGCGACATACTCCTGCTTCTTCAAAATCGCAATACGCCGGGTTCGTTCGGCATCCTGCGGACAAGCAGCCGCGGGATCGCCTACTGGCCGACGGCGGCGCTGATCGCGCTGGTCCTGGCCACGCCGGTCGTCTGGCGAAGGAAAGCGTGGATCTTCGTCTGGGCGGTGATCGGGATTCACTTGTTCATTCTGGTGCGGCTGAGCGTTTATGTGGCCGCCAACGGATTCTTCGATCGAACGAAGAAGTACTGCCTGTACGAATGCGGCGACTTCGTGTTCGGCATGTTTCGACGGTTCGAAGTCGTCCTTTGCGACAACCCCACGGTTTCGTTCGTCGTCCCGGTGTTCATCTGGCTGATCGTGCTCTTCGGCATGCTTTTGTGGTCAACCTGGCGTGAGAGGATCGCGTCTTCGACGACGCCACGGGGCGCCCGCCGCGCCCGGCGCATGGAACGGTAGCAAGCGCGCAGCCGAACCCGGGTCCGTGACACTTTCGGCGGGATGGGAATCCGAACCCGAAGCGCAAGCGCGGGGCGGTCCGTGCTGGCCGCATGACCTGCATTCAGGACCCCGACCGGAAGGGAGGGGCCAGGCTTGGGCAGAGTCGTTGCCGTCGCGGCGTTGGAAACCCGGCCCGTCGCAGTGATTGTTTGGCCGGTTCCCGGCGCGCCGAGACTCGGGGTTCGGATCACGCTGTTGTGGCGTACCCAAACGGGCCCGCCGATGGTGTCACGCTCGCGCCGAACTTCTCCGGGGGGCGTCCGCGGACGGAACTCGGCGGAAGAACGACATAGAAAAACCGCGAGCGCATCCTGCCCGCCGAAGGCGGGTCGGAATGTGCTCGCAAACTCAAGCCGCCGATTCATCCGGGGCGGCACTAAGGTCGCTATTCCTCCCCCAATGGGTTATCGCTTGCGGGAGGCCCCTTTGCGTTCGCCGTTGAGCGGTTCGATTCGCGTAATGTGAACGGGGTCGCAATACACGGCTCCACCGGTCGGAACGCCGTCCTTGAGCGGTGGAAGCGCGATGTATACTCGGCCGGGCGTGACCAGCATCAACTCGGGATGGCGAACTTCGTAGGATGCCCCGTCGGATATATGAATACGCAATCCCGGGAAAGACCGCTCGCGCTGAAGCTCGATGATCTCTTTCGGACTCATGTCACCCCTCGTGCGTCAGTTCACCACCCAGGTCTCGCCGTCGTCGTACAGCTCGTCGAGCTTGCCGGGACCCTTCGTGGCGATCGCGTCGCGGACCTGGCGCATGAGCATGTCCTCGTAGGTCGGACGCTCGGCGCAGCGGAAGACGCCCATCGGCTCGGGGAACTGCGGATAGTGCATCCGGCTGAGCAGGTACGCGAGGCTCGGTTCAGCCTGCTTCTCGTCGTGGAAGAGAAGATCGTCCTCGGTGATGTCGCCGCCCAGTTCGACGATTTCCGGGTCCATGCCGTTGAGGCGAATGCCCTTCTTGCGGTCCTTGCCGAAGATGAGCGGTTTGCCGTGCTCAAGGAAAACCGTCGTGTCGTCCTTGGTCTCTTTGCCCGTGGCGTATTCCCACGCCCCGTCGTTGAAGATGTTGCAGTTTTGGTAGATTTCGATAAACGCCGTGCCCTTGTGCTTCGCGGCGCGTTCGAGCACGTATTCGAGGTGCTTGGTGTTCACGTCGAGCGAACGGGCGACGAAGGTGGCTTCGGCGCCGATGGCCACCGAAATCGGATGCAGCGGATAGTCCACCGAGCCCATCGGGGTGGATTTGGTTTTCTTGCCCAGCGGCGAGGTCGGCGAATACTGCCCCTTGGTCAGACCGTAGATGCGGTTGTTGAATAGCAGAATCTTGAAGTCCATGTTGCGGCGGACGGCGTGCAGAAAGTGGTTGCCGCCGATGGCGAGAGCGTCGCCGTCGCCGGTGACGACCCACACGTCAAGCTCCGGGTTGGCGGTCTTGATGCCCGTCGCGACCGCCGGCGCCCGGCCGTGGATGCCGTGGAAACCGTAGGTGCTCATGTAGTACGGAAAGCGGCTCGAACAGCCGATGCCTGAGACGAACACCGTTTTCTCGCGAACGGCGCCGATGTTCGCCATCACCTTCTTCACCTGGGCGAGGATGGAGTAGTCCCCGCATCCGGGGCACCAGCGAACTTCCTGATCGCTTGCATAATCCTTGGCGGTGAGTTGTACGACGGCCGGTTCGACGCTCATATCGGTTACTCTCTGTTCCTATGGGGTTCTTCGTTTTTCCGCGCGAGCTCAGGCCCGCGGCTCGTACGTCGGGTGACGCTTCTTGACTACTTTCCGTTCAGCATTTCTTCGATCGCGGTCTGCACTTCCTGAATCATAAAGGGCTTGCCCTGGACCTTGTTCAGCCCGATCGCGTCGACGAGGTACTTGGCACGGACCACCGTCAGGAGCTGTCCGAGGTTCATCTCCGGGACGAGCACGCGGTCGAACGACCGAAGCACGTCGCCGGTGTTCTTCGGCATCGGGTCGATGTAGCGCAGGTGAGCACTCGAAACGCTCAATCCCTTCGCCCGGCAGCGTTCGACGGCCGTGGTGATCGCCCCGTAGGTGCTGCCCCACCCGAGCACGAGCAGTTCGCCCGTCGGGTCGCCGTTGACCGAGAGCGACGGAATGGTCTCGGCGATGTTGTCGATCTTCTTGCGACGCGTGAGGATCATGTGATGGTGATTCTCCGGGTCGTAGCACACATCGCCGGTAACGTCGCGTTTTTCCAACCCGCCGATGCGGTGTTCCAAACCCGGCGTGCCGGGAATCGCCCAGGGACGGACGAGCCTGGCATCACGCTTGTAGGAGAGAAAATGCCCGCTGTCGGTATTGTTCGTGGTCGGGTGAACGACCTTGAACGAAGGCAACTTGTCCACGTCGGGCAGCATCCACGGCTCGGCGCCGTTGGCGAGATATCCATCGCTCAGCACGATCACCGGCGTCATGAACTCCACGGCGATGCGGAACGCCTCGATCGCCATTTGGAAGCAATCTCCGGGCGTCGCCGGCGCCAGCACGCAGAGCGGCGCCTCTCCGTTACGACCGAGAACGGCCTGGAGGAGATCGGCCTGCTCCGTCTTCGTCGGCAAACCCGTACTCGGACCGCCGCGTTGCACGTTGACGATCACCATGGGCAATTCGGTCATGATCCCCAGGCCGATGGCCTCCTGCTTCAGGGCCAAACCCGGACCGCTCGTTCCCGTCACGGCAAAGGCCCCGGCGAAGGCGGCGCCGACCACCGAAGCCATGGCGGCGATTTCATCCTCGGCCTGGAAAGAGCGCACGTCGAAGCTCTTGTACCTGGCCAGTTCGTGAAGAATGTCGCTGGCGGGCGTGATCGGATAGCTGCCGTAGAAGAGCGGCTTGCCCGCTCGGGCGGCCGCCGTGACCAGGCCCATCGCCATCGCCTCGTTGCCCGTCACCTTGCGGTATCGTCCGGAAGCGAGCTTTGCGGGCGGGATGAGATACCGAACCGGAAACATCTCCGCGGTCTCGCCGAAATAGAATCCGGCGCGCAGGGCCTTGGCGTTGGCGTCGGCCACCTCGGGCTTGGAGCCGAACTTGTCCTGAATCCAGCGCAGCGTTGGGTCCATCGACCGTCCGAAAAGCCAGTAGGTCAGGCCCAACGCGAAGAAGTTCTTGCAACGCCCGACGGCGCGGCCGGTCAGGCCGGTGTCGGCGCACGCCTCGGCTGTAAGCCTGTCGATCGGCACGCGAAAGAGCTGATAGCGATTGAGGCTGTCATCGTCGAGCGGGCTATGGTCATAATGCGCCTTGGTCAGATTCATCTTGCTGAACGCGTCCTCGTTGACCACGAGGATTCCGCCCTGCTCCAAGTCCTCGACGTTGGCCTTCAGCGCCGCCGGGTTCATCGCGATCAATGCGTTTACACGGTCGCCCGCGGTGCGCAGCTTGTGCGCCCCGAAGTTGAGTTGATAGCCGCTCACCCCGGCGATCGTGCCCGCAGGCGCGCGGATCTCGGCCGGGAAATCAGGAAACGTGCTGACGTCGTTGCCGAAAATCGCGGACGTGTTCGTCATCTGCGTTCCGGCGAGCTGCATGCCGTCGCCCGAGTCGCCGACAAAGCGAACCGTCAGCTCTTCACGCTCGACGACCTGGGGTGGTTTCTTGGGAGATGTAGCCGGTTGGGTCGAAACGACCATGATGGTTGCAAAGCTCCTGAATTCGCAGACCCCTGCGCGGTAAGCGTTCCGCGCGTTCCCTCCGGGGTACCTTTGGGTTCATCGGGCTTTGGTGGCGGAGGCATCCATCCGCAGCCAACGAAAAGTTCAAACCTGCTATTTTACGTTAATCCCTGTCCGAAAACAACAGGTTGCAGACGCAAAATAGTCCAACCGCGGATTACGCCCGCGGTCGCGTTTCGCCGGTCAACGCACACTTGCATTTCCCATGCCCGAAAGGAAGATGTCCGCTGATTTTTCCGCAGGTCCCCTATGGCCGGCTTCGACGGTTCAATTCTTGCTAATCCTACGATACAATGCTTTCGCAATCGGTTCGTGACCGAGGATTGGAGTTCGCCCGCTGCCCGAACAAACGCCAGGAGCAATGACCATGTTCAAGCGATGTAACACCGTTTTGGAAGCGATTGGGCGAACCCCGATTGTTCGGATCAACCGACTGGCGACGGGCCTTTCCGCCGCCATCTACGCCAAGGTGGAGTTCGTCAATCCTGGCGGGAGCGTGAAAGACCGCATCGCCTTGGCCATGGTCGAGTCGGCCGAGCGCGAGGGGCTTTTGAAGCCGGGCGGGACGATTGTCGAAGCCACCTCCGGCAACACCGGCGTCGGTCTGGCGATGGTGGCGGCCGTAAAGGGCTACCGCTGCATCTTTGTTATGCCCGACAAGATGAGCGCGGAGAAGATTCGGTTGCTCAAGGCCTACGGAGCCGAGGTGGTCATTACGCCGACCAATGCGGAGAGCAACGGTCCGGAGGGTTACAGCGGCGTAGCGGTCCGGCTGGTCAACGAGATACCCAACGCCTGGCAGCCGAACCAGTTTACGAACATGAACAACCCGGATTTTCATTACCGCTCCACGGGGCCTGAGATTTGGGAACAAACCGAAGGCAAAATCACCTGCTTCGTCGCTGGGGTGGGCACGGGCGGAACTATTTCGGGCGTCGGCAAGTTCCTCAAGGAAAAGAACCCGAAGATTCGGGTGGTGGCAGCCGACCCCGAGGGATCGATCCTTTCCGGCGATTCGCCCAAGCCCTGGGCGGTCGAGGGCATCGGCGAGGACTACGTGCCGCAGACGTTTAACTCGCAAATGGTCGACGATTGGGTTCGCGTCGGCGATACGGAATCGTTTACCGTGGCGCGGAACATGTCGCGCATGGAGGGGCTTCTGGTCGGAGGATCGTGCGGGACGGCCATGGCGGCGGCGCTTCGCTACGCCCGGCGACTCGGCCCGAACGATCTGGTCGTCGTGCTCTGTCCGGACACGGGTCGCAACTATCTCTCGAAGATGTATTCCGACGAGTGGATGATCGAGCGGGGATTCATGAAACCGGCGGTCAAACCGCACACCGTTGCGGAGCTTCTGGTGCGACGCGGGAACGTGCCGATCATCGCGGTCGGTCCGGACGACAAGGCCGAGGAGGCGATCGGATTGTTGCGGCGGCACGGCATCTCCCAGCTCCCGGTCATCGAAGACGGCAAGGTCATCGGGCAGATTCGTGAGTTGACCATCGCCCGGCTGCTGCACCAGCAAACCGACCCACGGCAGGTTCCGGTCCGCGAGATCATGGGCCGCCCGATGCCCACCCTCGACGTGCACACCGACCTCGACGAGGTCTACCGCCTGCTCTCGTCGGGCCACAGCGGCGCGGCGATCACCCGTGGGACGGAGATCGTCGGCATCGTCACGCGGATCGACCTGGTGAACTTCTGGGACGATCCGTTCAACCAGGATTTCGAGTCCGCCCCCGAGGCGACCGTGCGGGCGTAGGTCGCACGGGGTAACGGAAGGTATCCAAATGCAGCGTCACGTTCGACGCGCGGCGCACGCTCGACGACCCCCTGCGAATTGACCCGTGTTATAACCGATGTTAAACTCGGAGGGGAGGTTGGGTTATGGTCCGAATTACGGTGCGTAAGATCGGCAACTCGCTGGGGGTGATCCTACCGGCGGAGGCGACGGCGGCGCTACAGGTTGCGGAGGGCGATAAGCTTTTTCTGACGCAAAGTCCGGCAGGGTTTCGTATCACACCCTACGATCCGGCCTTCGAGCGACAGATGAAGGTCGCGTCCAAAGGGATGAAGAAGTACCGCAACGCCCTGCGCGAGTTGGCGAAGTGAGGCGCGAGCCGAAGTGGCTGACGCTGGAGGCGGTGCTGGCCATGCACGAGCAACTTGTGGCCGAGCACGGCGGCGACTTTGGGGCCCGCAACTTGGGGCTGCTCGAATCTGCGCTCGCGGGCCCGAGGCACCACTACGCGTACGGCGAGTGCGATATCTTCGTGCTTGCTGCGGCGTATGCCTACGGCGCCACTCGGAACCATCCGTTCATCGACGGGAACAAGCGCACCGCGTTCCTCGCGGCCTATACATTCTTGGGCATCAACGGCTGGGAATTGAACGCACCCGAGGAACAGGTCGTGCAGATGGTCGTTGGCCTGTCCGATCGGAGCGTTTTAGCCGAGGCGTTCGCGGAATGGTTGCGGACGGCATGTCGAAAGCCGCGACGCAGGAAAACCCAATAGCGCGGGCTGAATCGTCATTGTTGGGCGGACTTCGCACGCCGACGGGCCAACGGCGGGCGTAGCTCGCCTTACCTGACTTGGCCAAAGCGGCGCGAAACCATTAGGATTCCTCGGTGCCATGACAAAGGTGCATATCCTCGACGAAATAAAGCGAACCGCTGCGGCAAATAGTGGAGTCGCGCTCGGACAGCAGAAGTTCGCTTCCGAAACGGGAATCAAGAAACATGACTGGTTCGGGAAGTACTGGTCGCGCTGGAGCGACGCCCTCGTTGAAGCCGGCTTTCATCCCAATCAGCTCACGCCTGCACACGACAAGACGGACCTTCTTGAAAAATACGCGAAGCTCGCTCTGGAGCTGGGGCGATTACCAGGGCCAGGCGATCTTCGCCTCAAGCGTCGTGCGGATTTGGAGTTTCCAAGCCATTCGACATTCGACGCGCGACTCGGGCCAAAGTCGGTACTCGTCGGTCAGCTTCTTGAATTTTGCCGTGGTCGCAGCGGTTACCAAGACGTAATCCGATTGTGTGAGGCATATGTGCCGCGTATGCGAGACGTGCCTGACGAATCTGAGGCTGGGGAGCAAGAGATCGGTTTCGTATATCTCATCAAGTCCGGGCGTTTCCACAAGATTGGAAAAAGCAATGCTGCCGGACGACGCGAGTACGAGCTTGCAATCCAGCTCCCCGAAAAGCCCGCGACGATTCACGTCATTCGCACAGATGATCCCGCTGGCATCGAGGCCTACTGGCATAAGCGCTTCGCGACGAAACGAAAAAACGGCGAATGGTTTGCACTCGCCGCTGCGGATGTCGCCGCGTTCAAGCGACGCCAGTTCATGTGAGCCTCAAGTAGCGAACCCCTCCGGTTCACACATCTTTCAGCTTGTGCCCCATTTTGTCGCGTTTGGTGCGGAGGTAGTCGCGGTTGTGCTCGGTGGGGGGGATTTCGATGGGAAGCTGCTCGACGATTTGCACGCCGTAGACTTCCAGCCGGTTCACCTTCTTGGGATTGTTGGTGAGGATGCGGAGTTGCCGCAGACCCAGGTCGCGGATGATCTGCGCCCCCACGCCGTAGTCTCGCCGGTCGACGGGCAGGCCGAGCTTTACATTGGCCTCGACCGTATCCAACCCCTCGTCCTGCAACCGATACGCCTTCAGCTTGTTGTGCAGACCGATGCCCCGGCCTTCCTGACGCAGATAGACGATCGCGCCTTTGCCCTGGCGCCGGATCATGTGCATGGCCGCGTCGAGCTGCTGCCCGCAGTCGCAACGCAACGAGTGAAACACGTGGCCGGTCATGCACTCCGATTCGACGCGGACCAGCACGGGTTCCTCGTGGACGACCGGGTTTCCGGCGGCGTCCAGATCGCCCACCCCGCCGCAGACGAGGGCGAGGTGCGGCTCTGGATCAACCGGTGAGTGGTAGGCGATCAGCGTGAAATCGCCCGCGTACGTCGGCAGCTTCG
>ERZ1292633.2957-Hain-H41-02um-R1-2957-length-16932-cov-6_pt1 | contig 16932 bp, 4 predicted proteins | sample MGYA00564406_ERZ1292633 | MGnify/ENA primary metagenome ERZ1292633 (study PRJEB36523, sample SAMEA6512639) | groundwater metagenome | collected 2019-01-08 | study: AquaDiva: Metagenomics assemblies of 32 groundwater samples | reverse complement strand
AACAAGACAGATGCAGGCAAGCCGCCACTGCGATTTTTACCCGCACTGGACGTGACCGTCACGCCGCATCACCCGGGCTGCGCGGTGCCGATGATAGAAGCCACACCATGGTCCGAGCTTCGACTGTCGAAAGGGACGACTCCCCACGTGTTTTCCCCCGGACTCGCGAACACCGGGAGCGCCCCCAACACCATCCCCGCGGCTGTGTCACCGCTCGAAGTGAAGTGCAGCATCACGGTCACTGTCCAACGGGTCGTGGCCCACCCGTCCGTGCTGCTGCAGCTGCCTGAGTGCGCCTGGACAGGGGCGACGCTGCCACAACTGAAAATTTCGGTGTCGGCACCTTCCTCCCGCCCCTTGGTGACGCCTGCCGGCGTGCCGTCCCAGGGCTACGTGGCCGATTTTTGTCACCAACTCCAGTTTCAGCTCGACCACCGCAACCGCGCGGTGCTCTTCGGGCTCGTCGTGAGCAAGCCGCCGTTGCTATCGCCGACCGCCGCTGAACATGCCCCCGTAGTGGCAGCCACGGGCGACGTCGTCGGCCATGGCGAGCTGTGCTTCCACGAAGTGAAGCCCGAAGCGTCCGCATGGATCCCGGTCCTCTCGGTGGCGGGCGTCGTCGCCCACGTGAAGGTCATGTGGAGGACGGTGTGGTACCAAGACGCCGGGGTCGCTGCGCAGATGGCCGCGTCCGCCCATGGCACCGCGACGCACCTGGCTTCGAGCCCTGGGGACCCATCGCACCACCATGCTCCGTCCAATCCGACCCCCTTAGCGCCTCGGCATCTTCGCCTCGAGGTAATACAGGCTTCGGGACTGCCCACCGCGGATCTCGGTGGCCCCGTGCGACCCTTCTGCACCGTTGGTTTGCTGCCGCTGCTGCCGCACCGCGAGGAGTGTGCGACGCTCATCGCCAAGGACGCCACGAATCCCTCTTGGAATGCGGTGTTCGACTTCGCCGTGGATCGCACGGTGCAGGGGCTGCTGCTGACCGTGATCGATCACGATGCGGACGCGGTCGGTGACTGCGGGGACGCTGCCGTCCTCGGCCGGGTAGTCATGAAGTCCACCAGTGCCTTTTGGTCCACCCCTGCCGGCGAGGGGTGGTTTCCTTTGGTCGGGCCGCTCGGCGGCGGGGCGACACACAGCCAGGCGAACCGCTCGCCGGGTGCGCTGCACCTTCGTTGGTCATTCGACGATGGGGGCGTGTCACCCCCGAAGGCGGTGCCAAGCCCGACGGCAACGACGACGCGGGATGCGACCCTCACGCTAGATGATGCCGTCCGCGGTGGATCCCGCGGTCCGGTTCCGGTCGTGAAAGACGTCGTCGGAGGGGCACTGACGGCCATGACACTGACGATGACCTCGTTTCGAGAGCTGTCGTCCATTCGTCAACTACGCACCAGCGAGATTCCATTTGACGAGTGGGGGCCTCTCGCCTCTCAAGCGCCGGCTGCCAAACAAGAGAAGGCCGTCAGCGATCTGCCCACGGTGGTCGCCACCATTCGTCTTGGCGGCGTGAAAGGGCATTCATTGACGCGCGAATTGACCGTCGCGACGTATCACGCGGCGCCGGTGAACACGCCGACGAAGGCAGGGGGAGGCGGAGGGGCCGCGGCGTCCACTCGTCCCGGCGAAAAGGGAGCTGCCGACCGACACGCGCGGGCACCCGGGGCGGCGAGCGGGTCAAGCAGCGTCGCGGTGTTTCCCGAATGGTCCGATGTGTCGGTTTCGCTCGACGGCGATCCCTCCGCCCTCTCAGGTTGGGATGGCACCGTGGCCGTGGCGTTGCGCTTTTGTCGGCCAGCGCGCGGTGTGATCCCGGCGGTGCGCGAGTACCTTGGCACGGGGACGTTCGATCTTGGCGGCCAGGTCGCCGCCACTGAAGCCGAGGGTGTCATTTCCGTCGATCTCCGAGATGTTAGCGGCAGCACCAAGAAATCCGCCGCGCCCTCGATCGACCCAGCTATTCTTCTTCGAGTGGATTCCCTGGGCGTTGTTGCTTTCTCGTGGGCGTTGGCGGTGTACCCCGCCACCGCTAGCACGAGCATGTGGGGACTGCCGTTCGACCCCATGCTTCGGGTCAACGTCAAGCAAGCATATTTCAGTCGACCACTCGCTGCCGCACGGCCTTCGTCGTCAGCGCAGTCCGATGCACCCGGGCCGGAAGTCGTTGTCCAGGAATCGCTCGTCGTTCGCGCAAAGTTGCTTGCCAAGAGCGGACGGTGCCTCGGGGCGTTCGACACGCCCACCACGGAACGCACGGTTGCCCCCGTGGCGATGTTCACTCCAGCACACAACGGGCGATCTACGCAGACCAAGGGGACGCTCCCATCAGGAGGGGCGTCGCGAGATGCTGCTGGATGCCCGGTGATCGTGGCAGCGTCGCCAAAATGTGACGTCGATGGCCAGCCACTCGTGTGGCTTAGAGATGGGGCAGTGTCAAACGACACCAACGACGGCTTGCCCAGCGACATGCTGTTCACCACTACGCTGCGACTCGAGCTGTGGTCCGTCGCGTCGAAGCCAGATAGCAGCCGGAAGGGTCCTTCGTTGGACGCTTCAGCCGACAAGCTGGTGGGAAGCTGCGACCTGCCGCTGACCACGTGGCCCCCCACATCCCAAGGCGCTTCCTGGTTGTTTCTTCTCGCGGCCGCGGGCGATGTTGCCCAGGTGGGCCGCGCCGCCACCACGCAGCTCTCCCCGGACAGTGCACGCAGCGCCTTGGTGTTCATTGAATGGTATCACAATTTTGCTGCCATCGCGGAAGGGAGCGCCACCCGCACAGCGTCACCAACACGTAGCCAAGAGGGGAACGGCGATGTGTCGCGTCGAAGCTCCCCACCCCGCGTCCTGCGCGTCAATCCTGAGGCTACCGAGGCACCGTCAGGCAATGCCGCCGGGGGCGTGGCTACGTTTTCGAACGTCGTAACGCTCTCCGTTGTGCAAGCAAGAAACCTCAATGTCGGAAGGCTCCGTCCAGGGGACCGCTTGCGGTGCTACGTCGTCGTCGGCATGGGCGACGCCGCATTCCGCACCCGCGAAAGTCTCGACTCGGTGCACCCGGTCTTTCACGAAACGTTCGTTGTGCCCACGTCCGTTGTCGAGACGACAGGGCAAACCGCCATCCGGGTGCAACTACTGGCTGAAGTGACGCGGGGGGGAACCCTGGGTGTGTCTCAGCCGACCGAGTTCATCGGCGGTGCCGCCACCGTCGCGTTGCGTGACTGGGCGCAAGATGCAACGGGGGACGCGGTGGTCGACCGTTGGTGTCCGCTTCACGCTACCGACGCCAGCGGCGGCAATGCGTCCTTCGGGGAGATCCGAATCGCCATGCGGTGGTCGCTGCCGTCGGCGCCGTCGCCAACAACGAAGGGATCGACGAGGCGCTCCACTCGCAACAAATCCGAAATCTCCGAGACGCAACCAGGAGGCGCAGCGACCGAAAAGAGTGCAACCTCCCCGGCGGGCAGCGATGGGAAGCAACGAAATCGACCGCCGGACGCTCTGATGGGCCGAACCGTGGCCGTGTCCTTTCGGATCCACGTCAAGGCGGCGTCGTCTTTGGTTCCGCTGGAACCGCGCCAACCTCCACCGAACACCTATGTGCAGGCCATCTGGGATGACCAGTGCGTCTGCACGGCCGTGACTCCCTCCAGTTTCGACCCCCTGTTCGACGAAACACTCGAATTTACCGTTCCTCGTTGGCGTGGTGCCTCCGACACAGAACAGGCGCTGTCGATGATCCCCGTGTCGTTCTTCGTGTGGAGCGATGCCGCGCACGAGCCGGGCCGAACGGTAGACACCACGCCGCGTTTGCAGGGCAGCGCCAAAATACTGGTTGACGACGTCGCCACCGGCATGCAGCACGGTGGGCCGCTGAGCGTTCCGCTGACGAACCTCTGCCCTGACGGCACGGTGGCCACTATCGGCGCATCGACTCCGGCGTCCGATTCCTCCCCCGCCTCGTCTTCCCCGTACGGCGCGCTGACCATCTCATCGTTTGAGTGGGTCACGGCATCCTCCGTCGTGTCACGCCAGCGCCGAGGCGGCGGAGGCGGCGGATTGGTACGCACGGCGACGGTGGGCAGCGCGTCGTCACTCACCGGCGGGACCGCAGCGGAGCCGCCGACGGCAACGGGGGTCCTTACCACGGGCGCGCGAAGAGCGTCCCGCGCCGTGTCCTTGTCACTGACTGCACTCCAGGGACGGCCAAGCCGTGCTTTGCCAGTAGGGAAGCTGGTTCAATTTCACGTCACCGTGGTCCCGATCGACGGCCTTGGCGATGACGCGCTCGCCACAACACTCGTGACCACCGAATTTTGGCTGCAGGGGCACGCGCTGGCGGAGGGCAACCTCGCCGCATTCGCACTCTCCACGTCGGCCACGGTGGTCGTCACTCTGTACGAGGTCGCCAACACAGCGGCTACGGTGGGCCCAACCGGCGCCTTGCCCGCCGATCATCGTTTGATGCCCATGTTCTCGGGAGAGCTCGCTCTCTCGCTGCCGCCGCTCTGTGAGGCCGCGACGGAGTGGGAGAACAAAATTGTCCTACGGCCGACGTCAGGCGACACGGCCAACGCGGCGCACCTTCTCCTAACGGTGATCGCGACGGTGGGCGAGGCCATTCCTCCGACGCCACATTCGCATCCGGCGGGAAGTGGCGAATCCATCGCGTCAACGGCCGCCAGCCCCTTCCCTGTGAAGGTCGATGAGTCAGCACACCGACGAGTGGTGCACGTCGTGGCGAGCCGCATCTGCAGCGACGCGTTGCAGCGCTGCATCGGAAACGGCCGTGGCCCACGCAACAGCACCGTGGCGGCGGACGGGATATTCCGGATCGTGCTCAGGTTAACGCCAGCGATTCCATCAGAGGAAAAGGACGGCCTCTCGCAGTCGTTTCACCTGCGTCGAGCCTCGCAGCCGTCCGAGGGCGGCACCGTGTGGCTCGAACTGGATGGGGGCGAGACGGCCTTGTTCCTCTCGCTGCCGGAGCCTCACGTCACCCGTGGCTCCCTATCCATACGAATCGACTGCGGTCTCCGGCGGCTCCGGTCCGTTGCGGACGCCACCTCGCCCCTGCCGCCAGTGCTCGAGCTCGGATCGAGCATCGTGAACCTGGCGAGCCTGGTCGCGGCAAGTGGCCAACGACGTGGAACGGTGTCGTCATGGACCCCGATCATCCGCGACGACGGCACGGAAGACGGGCAGCTGCATGTGACGTGCTCGACATGCGCTCGCAGCGAGCTGCCCACCAGCGGGGTATCAAACCTCCGAACCGGACTACCCTCATCGACACCGACTGCGTCTTTCACTGTCACGGCGCCGGTAGCAGAGGAAGCTCCGCGCACCCGGCGAGCTCAAGTTTCGGTCACCGTGTGTGCCGTGGCCGTCAGAGCCGTTCCAGTAGTCGGCGCGTCCCATACGGCGGGCGACGTCCGACTCCAACGAGCAACAGATGGCACAATGATCGCGGTCGCCACGCCGCCGGCAGCCACGACGAGCGGCGCCCTGCGAGAGGCGTCTCTCGGCGGTCGCTGGCTCGCCAAGAGTACGCTTCGCCTCCGCATCGACAGCTCCGGCGATGCGGAGAGTGTTGCTGCATTACAAATCGCAGCCGTTCGGTATGATGCAGCCAGCGACAGCTGGCTGTGCCCTGGAGCCGCGCAATGGTTCGAAGCGACCCCGGACGAGGGACGCGGCGTGTACATCGACGTCTGCGCGCCAAGTACCAGGTCGGCTCCAGATGGAGCGGCCGCGCTGTTGGCCTCCGCCAGACTGCCGCCTGTAGTACCGCTGTTCCCCGAACAACCATCGCCCACCACGGCGGGATCGCGGTATGCCAAAGTAGCGCTTTGGCTCCCGCTCGTCGCGCCATCGGGGGCCACATTGGGCGAGCTCCTCGCGGTGATCGTCATCGAGCGTAGCAGCGATGAGTACACCAGCGGCCGCTCACCCCTCCGTCCCTCCCGGACATCATCGACTCCCCGAGAGGTCAACCTGCGTTTTTTAACTCGTGTTTCCACCGTGGAACTGGAGACCAGCACCCTGCACCGGCAGACGTCGCTAGTTCCGAGCGGCGCGTCCACGCAACTTACCGTCGTCATCCGTAACTGTCCGGCAAGCCCCGCCGAACGCGGCGCCAATACCGCGGCCTCGGTCCCCGAAGGGACCGTGTCGTTGGTCACCGGCAAACACGATGCTGACGTCGCTGCTCCTTCTCAACTTTATCGCACCTTCTCGAATGTTAGCTGGGAGGGTATCCCAGATGACAATGGGATCCCGACTGCCGTGGGACTGGCTTTTCTCGGACGCGAAGCAACCGGTGGCGACCTGAGTCTGTTTGCCACGAGTATGTGGGCAAGCATGGAGGCCGCCGTTTGCCAAGCCGTGGCGGCGGACCTTGCACCCACAGCCGTGACGGAGGAAGCCGATGGCATGCTCCCCATCGCGGCGGGCACACGGTGGCTCGACATTCATGCGAACGTCCCGGGTCCAACCGCCACGTCGACCCTGGGGCATGTTGAGGTGATGTGGTCGCTATCAGTTGACATGACAGGCGCGGCGCCGGGTCATGCGCAGCCTGTACGACGAGATGGGTCAGCAGCCGAGCCCATCCTTGCGGTGCCGCCAGCCACAGGAAACGTCGTTTCGGTGTGTGTGACGTTGGATCAGGTGAGTAGTCTAACGGTGCCGGCGTGGCTGTCGTCCGGCGCACAGCCACCTCCGATGGCGCTGCTGGCGATGGCGGTGCGGTCATCGACCGCGAGCAACGCCACCGAGCGTCACCTTCTGGCCGCATCCACAAGCGACGTCACTTGTGCTGAAGCCACCGGGGACGGTCATTATTTCACGCTTCGCGGGGCGGTGGTCACAGTGCCGTTGCCAGCGGATTTACAAGTTGCGGAGCTGACGTGCGACCGGTTGCAGTTGTCCGTGGTGTTGCGTGGTCTCGGAGCCGTGCGCAACGTCATCGTGAGCGGCCCGTTCCTACTGCCGTGGTCTGTCTTGCGGCAACTTCATCCAGGCGGTGGACAGCGTGGACTTGCCGCGGATGGCCTGCGTGTGACTGTTCACGGGGATGACGTCTCCAATGTTGCATGCACTGCGGTTGCCCGTGTGGCACCGTCGAGCCCACCGCTTGCCGAAGAGGCACGGCGTTCACCACCGTCTCGAAATTCTCCCCGGCCACTAGGAAGCCAAGTATCGGAGAGAGATCCAGCTACAAATGATCCCGGGGGGCCCGGCGAGGGGGCCCTTGTGGCACCTCGGTACATCATGTTCACGCCTCGCCGCTGCCTGCTGCGTATCGTCGTGTCGCAGCTCCCCCCTCCCGTGGTCGCCTCGCTTTCGGGCGACATCAGCAAGGCGTCGCTCGAGTTGCGGTGCTTCGGAGACGAGGAGGCGCTGTCGGCTTTTGTCGCAGCAACGTTGGCCGCGCAGCGCGCCCGTCGGTCGGCGGCTTCCCGGCCGCTGCCTCTGCCCGCGACCTGCGCGCCGCGATTTTCATGGACGCGTGGCGACGCGACGGCGCCGGACGGCGATCTTGTCATGCGCGTGCACCGTCACGCTGGCGGCACGCTTGTCGTTCCGTGCCCCTGGAACAGCGACGTGGATCACGACACTCCGGTAGACGGTCGAATCGAGCCAGGGACGCGTTCGGTTCGTACCGGAGCGTCGCTTCGGTTCCTGCTGCAATTGTCCCTCACTGGCGCCGCAGGATCGACCGGCGACGTTGTTTGCTTTTTGCGATCGACGCGGTCCTTCGCGGAAGCCGATTTGCGATCGGCGGTTGTCGGCGGTGACCACCGAGATGAGGTGGCATCGGCCCCTTACCATCCAGCTGGGTTGCTGGATCTGCCGTTCTCCGCGATGACTCCGCCAAATGAGGCAAATTCGTTCCGCCATGTGCGGGCGTCCGTGAGCGTCGCGTTCCTGATGCAACCACCGTCATCGGCGAGCCGTCGGCCCCCAGTGTCTCATAACGATGCTGCACCTCGGCGAGAAGCGCAACCTGGTCATTCCGCCGAGGTCGAAGTGCCCGACGACGCTTTTCGCCGCAATTTGCCTTCTTCGACGCCTTGGCTTTGCGTTTCAGGACTGCAAATTTGCGCTTCCAGTCGGCATGCGACCTCCGAAGATGTCCCAGAGTCCCTGCACCCGACCTTCGGTCACACATGCGTCTCGCTTCCCAAGGAGGAGGGCACGACAGCAGACGCGTCCGCCGTTCCAGGTTGCACCGCGATTACCTGCACGGGATTGATCGACGCGTCGACGTTTTCGAGCGCGACGCGCCTGTGGACGATCCAAGGCCGAGAGCACGTCGCGGTGCGGACACTACATTCGACGCCGACGCACGGGGGCACATCGGCACCTCGGCGCGATGGAGCCGTGGCGGCGGTGTGGCGGGGCATGTTGCTGCTGCACGGTGGCATCGGCCCAGGAGGACTAACCCCCACCAAGGCGAACCTGGCATCGTCGGACAGCTCGCGAATGGGCTTGTCGGACGTGTCGGCGGTGGTGCCGGCGAATGATTCCCAGGACACGAGCTTGCTTGGCCCCACCAGCCTCCTCGGTCTCGATCACTGGCCGACCGCCGCGGGAACGAAACGACGCACAATGGAAGCGGGTGAGCGCCAACCACTGACAGCCGGGCATCCTCCCGTGCCTCTTTCAACTGTCGGATACCACGACGCGTTGCTGGCGCTCGACATCGGCCGCGGGGCCGCGGGCTGGCGGAAGCTCGACGCCGCTGCCGCGGGGGCCGAAACGTTGCGCTGCGAGCACACGGGGTCGGTGGTAGGCGACCGATTCTACGTCTTCGGCGGCTGGACCGCCGACGTCTGCTGCGAGGAGACCAGCAGTGTGGGCACCGCCTCATCGATCAAACGCTATCGCATTGCGGAGCGACGCACCAACAGTTTGTCGGCGTTCGATCTCCTTGCGAGTCGATGGTGCCAAGTCGAGCTCGGCGCGACGGCGGCGACGCCCCCACCGGTGGCCCGCAGCGGTCATTCGATGGTGGCCGTGGCGGACCGATTCCTCGTCGTCTTCGGCGGCTGCGGCGGGCAACAGCTGCGAGGCCAGCATGCGCCGTCCCCGATCACCATGACGGAATTATGCGGTGCGGATGACTTGGTGGACCGTCCGAAACACTACTCACAGACGTCCCACCGTTCGACGGTGCCGAACGTTGTCGACGACGGCCCGCAGTTGCTCAACGACACCTACGTGTTCGACACTGTGCTCATGGAGTGGTCGTCCTTGGCGAGCGGCCGAGGGGCGCTCCGTCCACCACCGCGACATGGGCATGCCGCGACGCTGTGCGGCTCAGCGATGATCGTCGTGGGCGGAAGGACCGCCTCGCCACCGAAAGCCGACGAGCCGGACCACCATGATGCTGCGGGTCCCCACTGCATTTGGCAGCTGTGCTTACGAACGGAGCAGTGGCGTCCCATAGCGGCTTCGGGAAGGGTGCTGCGCACGATGAGGAGCGGCTGGGAGGATGCCGGCGACCCTGGGGGATACGAAACGACGGCGCCACTGCTCAATGGTGCGTCTCGCTTCGGCGCGTCGGTGTTCGTTTCCGCCGTCCCCTCATCCGGACTGCCGCGAAGCGAAGAGGGAGGAAGCGCATTGGGAGCGTTGCAGTCCGCGTTGAACGCGGATGGTTGCAACTTTGGAGAATCTCTCGTCCTGGCAGTCGTCGGGGGGGTGGCGTGCGCGTGTGAGGACAACCCGGGGGAAAACCGCCGTTCTCGTTTCTCCACTGCCTGCGCCCCCGCGCTCATCACGTTGCTCGCCGAGACCGGACAGCGGTTCTTTCCGACTCGACGTACCTCTCCGCAGAGATTAGCGTTCCGGTGCCCTCAAGTCAGTTTACCTTTGCAGGTGGACGGTCGTGTTCCCTCCAATCTGGGCATGCATCCGCGACCTGCGTTGGACCGGCGAGAACGGAGGTATCAACTAGCTATGCACGCCAAGGAAGTCGTTCGTTCGCGCACGCCCACGCCCGCGACGACGGACTCGTCGACGTCCCACACCAGCCTTGCCCCCTTGACGGCAGAAGAGGCCAAAACTGTCAAGCGTCTGACGACCCGCTACGTGTCGAGAAAGTTTGACGAGGCGCTGCGCTCGCTGGCGAAGGTGGAGAAAGCCATGGTGGAGCCCCTCGGCAGCGCGGTGCTGCCACAGGCCGTGATCGACGAGCGGTTCCGCAAGCTCGCGAGTGACGCTCGCCAGCGCGACGTGCGTTTACGTGAGGAGCGGAAGGCAGCGGAATCTCTCTGGCGAAAAGAACACTCGAAGGAAAACCACCACCGTGGTGCTTCGACAATGGCCGCTGCCGAGAACCCCTTGCACAAGCCCCCTCCCCCATTGCACGAAGACACCAAACCTCCGGCCGACGACAAGCCTCCCTCACTGCCGAATCCGAGCGACCGGCGACCGGCAACCCCCCCGGTGGCGGTTTCGCGGTTCGAAGCGTTGGCGGCGGACGCGGCGGCGCGCGCCGAGCGACGCAAGAACGCTCAAGACCGCGCGCAAGCCGAATGGCTCCTGCAGCATCGATGCGGTTTTGTCAATGGACGACCCGTAGTGTCTGGGGTTGAGGGACGAGACGACCGGCGCGCTCTTGTGGACGTCCTTGCGACCGCGCAAACTCGGAAGGCCTCTCCCGTGAAGGACGACGACCGACGCGCGATGACCGGCACTGGCTGGCAACCACCACAGCCATCCGCTCCACAAGCGTCGGCAGCACCAGCGAACAGGGCACAAGTGATCCCCTTACCTTCATAGATAGATGAAACCACCCGGCCTGCCGCCTTTTCGAGCCCCGCGGGAGGCTCACCTTAGATCGAGCGAGCCACCCTCCTCCAACGTTTGCTGCGGGTTGCGGTCCGCCTGTTTGGACGTCTTGGACGTCCCGGCTGTGTGCTTGCGGCCACGTCTGCCGCGGGGCTCCCGGCAGGATTATCAAACAGTGGGCTTTTCATTTGGGGGGATGAATACTATTCCACCTTTGCGGTGGCGGTCGATGCGCAGGTGGCCGTCGCGCTCTAGGATGCTCGTCGCCTTGTTGACCGTGACGTTTGCGGCCACTGCCAGCTGCGGCAACGTCGCGTCCGATGAGGCGGCTGCAGCGACCGCGTCTTTGGACTCCGACGCCGGCGAGCTGCTCGCGGCTGGTCAGGATTCACCGAGCGCTGCAGCGTCCGCACCGCAGCCGAATTGTCTCTTCTTGGACGACCAGCACGCCGTGAGGGCTATCGCCGCGTCACATTCAGTGAGTTTCGAACACTGTAGCAGCACCCCCGTCGCCGCCGGATGCCACACGAACTCTTCGACCCAGCGAGATCAGTTTGGTTGGGTCCCCGCAAGCGACGGCGATCTCCGGCTGCTCGACTCCTCCCGCTGCGACATTGAGAGAGTGAACGCCGCGGATCTGTCCGCGGACGCGTTTTTTTCCGATTTCAATGAACGCAAACCGGTGATTTTGCGCTTCGACGACGCGTTCCAGGCCACGTTTCGACGTGCCACGTCCCGCGCCGTGCTGGAGCACTGCTTCGGGAATCACGTGATCACACTCTCAACGGCCAACAAAGACAGCTATACGAAGTACGAGAGCACCGTGAGCGACTACCTTGAGCACGAAATGGTGCCGCAGGATCCGAATCGGTCCGGTGTCGACACCAAATATCACTTCGGCGACCACCGGCACGCGTCCGAATGGGGGAACCTCATGCGGCACTATCGTCAGCCTTCCCTGTACATCCGAACGCCGGTCGCGCTATCGTTTGGCTTCGCGGGGAGCGGCACCGGCGTGCCCTTTCACACGCACGGCCACGTGTTCGCCGAGCCCATCCATGGGTCGAAGCGGTGGTTCCTGGCCGCGCCGACCGCCACGCCGCGGTTCCATGGCAACCAAAGCGTGTTCCGCTGGCTCGCCGATGTGCTGCCAACGTATGACGACCGGGAACGCAGCGAGATTCTGGAGTGTGTGGTGCGGCCTGGCGAGATGCTGTATCTGCCGGGTAAGTGGCACCACGCGACGCTGAATATTGGCGAGTCCGTGTTCATGTCCGCCTTCGTTTAGGACGGGCGGACGGCGGTCCCCCCTCCCCCCTCCTCCCCCACAAGGCGCAATACAATGGCATTCCCTTCACGACACTGACTTACCATCCGCTAAATGGATCCGCAACACCTTGGGCGCAGTCGTTGCGCCCCGACGCGGAGCGAGTGAATGTGCCGATCTCACGCATTGGCTTCGCGGTGAAAGAGGGACCTGCCTCCCCCCCCGTGGGCGGCCCTTCCCCCTTTCCTAAGTCCCTCTTAAATCCCGTTATCCCCATCCCACCCGATATGGGCGAGGCGACGAATGAAACGGTCAACGTCCTCCTAACGAAGCTCATGATGGACCGCCACTGCGGCCACGACGCCCAGGACTTCGACGCGTGCGTGGTGAACCACGTGCCATCCAAGTCCGACGGGAGCTACGTCGACCAGTCTATCCAGCGGCGCGGTCTCAGAAAATGTGAGCCGTACAAGGCTCAGTTGCACCAGTGCCTTCAAAACGAGAAGCATCAGCAGGCCATTATGCGGCAGGCGTCGAAAGCGCCGACGTGCAAGGACGAGCGCCAGGCGCTGGCTCGCTGCCAGCAGATGACCCCGTCGCGCGGACTCGCCGGCGACGCAGGAAAGTGCGAGCGGGAAGCCATCGAGATGATCATGTGCGGCCTCGTGTACATGGTTCAAAAGGGGGCGGGTAGGTCGACGGCGTAGCGTTGTCACACGGGGGTCCAACAAGGGGAGATGCGCCACAACGACGGCCGACGACAACATCCCGTGTTGGGATCGCTTCTCGTCGGACACATCATTTGCCACCCATCGTGACTGACTTGCTGCCCCCCTGCCGGAAAAATATCTTTTTAGCGACCCCTTGCGCTCTCCTTCCTTCCGCACGTTGGAGCAGCAGTGAGACATGCAATCGGCGCCCTCCGACGCAGCCGCCGCCGCTTATGGCGACGGCAGTGTCGCGCCACATCCCGCCGGTGGCTATAAGGGCCACCACCCCGTCGCCGGGCTCTTCCACATCGGTTTCAAACTGCTGGCCTTCCTGGTTTACCTCATCGGCGGACTGATCGCCAGTAGCACCGTCGGTATTTTCATCAGCACCGTGTTGCTGCTCGCCGCCGACTTTTGGGTGACCAAGAACGTCACCGGCCGGCTGCTCGTCGGGCTGCGCTGGTGGAACCGGATCAAAGACGACGGGGAGAGCGAGTGGATCTTCGAGTGCCACCCCAACGCATCCAAGATCCACGAATTTGACTCGTACTTCTTCTGGGTCGTGACCTACGGGAACTGCATCGCATGGTTGCTGCTCACGGTGTTCAACTTGATGAGCATCAGCAAGCTGCCCATGTGCCTCCTCGGACTGTCGCTCGGCGCGGCGAATGCGTTAGGATACCTGAAGTGCAGTCGCGATCAGAAAAAGCGCTTCACGAGCTTCGTGGCACAGCAGGCCATGAGCAACCCCGGCCTGGTGGCCACGGCGGTGGCGGCTTCCGCCTAGCCGCCTAGCCCTTGTGTCTGTGGTGTCTACCGCCTCCCTATCACGGCCCGGTGGCTTCGATTTCTGCTCTCTCCTTCCCCTACCAACCCGCCTTCGAGGTTCGATGGGCCCAACCATGTATCGTGGATGCACACCATCATCCGCTCCTCGCCGTCTTGCGTGTGGATCCACACTAACCCGTTGAATCGCCCCCAGGCGATCCATTGAAGGACCTAATCACACTCAATCAATCAATGGGCAACAAGACGTCCGCCGATAACGCGTCAGACTCCGCGCCCCCTGGCCGGTCTAGAGCCGATACCGTGACGAGGGGGGCGCCCACACCGCTCACCACCGTCGCTCCCCAGACGGCAAGGGTAGCGCCCCCCGCCGATCCTCCGCCAGCGAGCGACCCGCCCCGACCTGCCGATCGCAGCCCGCCCATTTCCGCAAGTCCTGCACGGCCACCGGAACCGCCCAAGGCGGCTCCGCCGGGGGGTGACGCAGTAGCAGCGGCAACCTCGGCCGACAACAAGGCTGGCGGCACCAAAGTTTACCTGCGGAGTTTTTGTGCGCCGAAATACGTCGACCCCATGGCCGTCCCAGGCTGTCGTCCAGAAACAACGGTCGCGGAACTGCGGGTCATCGTGCAGCGCCAACTGGCGGGAAAGTCGGGTCAACAGATGACGTTGTTTCTGGAAGGTCACGGCTGCCTGACGAAGGACGACGAGACGTTGCAAAACTTAGGCCTCTTTGCGGACACCAACAAGGTGGTCATTTACACGACCCCGACGGCGGCCGCCACGGGCTCGCCCATCAAGTCGCCAGCTACCGGAGCGAAGCCTTGCTCCAGCTACGTCAAGGGCCATGCAGGATTGTATCAGTGCCCGGGCGGCTGCCGTGTGGGGCAGGTGTGGGGCACTGGCCCCATCTACACGGCAGATAGCCACATCTGCACCGCCGCGCGCCATCTGGGCGTCATCCCTCCGACGGGGGGAGGCACGTTCCGCGTCTCGGTGCGCCCAGGGCAGCCAGCCTACGCGGGAAACGAGCGGAACGGCGTCACCACCATTGCGTGGCCGCGCGTCTACGACTTGAGCATAGAGATTACCGCAAGTTGAGGCCAATCATACAACGGACCCCTCTCTCGCTTTGGTGTCGGTGCAAGCTGGCTGCTGCCCGTCGGGGCCAACTTGGCTCCGTTTCTCCTCAACCCAACCTCAACCCTTTGCATCCTACGTCAGTGGACTCTCTCCCCCCCTGAGGCTTGCCCCCGTCCCTCGGGCTCAGAACCCCTCGGGCTCAGAACCCCTCGTTGATCCGACGCCAACTTGTCGCGCACTACCACTCTAGCCATTCCCCTGTTCACCCACCCTTTCTCGTCCATTAGATGCTTCGCCGGCGCCTTCACGTGGCGGTCGCCAGCGTCGCGTGCTTGCGCTTTCAGACAGCCACGTCTGGCGGCGGCGATACGTCAGCCCCAGGGGACGGGGGTGCCACGGCCCCCCAGGATCCCATCGACACGTTGGCCGAAATCGCGGATGCCTCTCCGATCGATGTTGCTGCCGCGCGAAGCGCAGGCGGCGGTGGCGCGAGCGATGGCATGTCCCAACTCAGTCGATTCGTCCGCGACAACGACGCTCCGCAGTACGTTAGCCCCCATCAGCTAGTCGCGACGGCCGAGGCCGCGCTCGCCGATCGCCTCAAACGAGAAGCGCTGAAGCCAACGGACGTATTCGGGGGTCAATTTCGTCCCGACTACTTCAGGGATCCGGCGGAAGGTTATGAACCTCAGTACGCGCCTCGGAACTTCGCGGAGGGAGGTAGAGTCGAGTATCACCACGCCGTGTCACCACTCCCGTTCGAACTGGCGGCGGCCGCTCGATCCGAGTCGGATCACGATCTCGACCGCCAACGTGACGTGACCCGCGGCGCCCGCGACGCATTGCGGCGAAGCGGCGGCCGTCACCTCGACGACGTTCCGACGCCGCACGTTAAGGGCGGTGTGGTCCCATCGACGGACGTGCAACTCAACGCCGCGTTTTCATCCTCGATGCTTCCCCACTCGGCCGCTGTGCTGAGGTCAACGTGGAGCCCGACGGACGCGGCGCCTGCCACAGGGGTGCCCTCGCCGCCTGCCGCGGCCGCCATGGATGGCGAGAGGCTGGACGAGCTCATCGCGGCGGCCGAGTCGGAGCGGCAGCACCAGCGGATGCTGGAAACCATGCGCGACGAAGTCCACGGACTGCGCGACTGGGAGAGGTCCGAGGCGAGCGCGAGCGACAATGGCCGCATGTCGTTTCGAGGCTACGACGCGGATCGCGCCATCGCCATGCGGACCCAGCAGGCCTATGGCACCCAGGCGCTCACTCCGCTGGTGGCGCCCGCCCCCACGAAGGAGGCGCTCTCTTCGGTGCGGGCAAACGCCGTGCCTCCGACCGAGGCGCTGTTAGCGAAGGCCTTCGCACGGAACACGGTTTCTCAGGAGCCTGTGCTTGGCGAAGCTCTGGCCGACCTGGCCATTGAGGCCGCAGCAGCGCAAAAGCGCAGCGCCGCGGTCGACGGGCAGCGGCTAAAAGATCAGCAGCTCGGGATCGGACGGCAAGGTCCCTTAGTCACGGAGGGCGGCCCCGACAAGCGCACCATTCGGCTGCACACAAATGACGAACGGCTGCTCCACGCGGCGTCATTCGCGCAGTCGTCGTACAGCCTCCATGACAACACCCTTTACGACCATGTTTATGCGCGAGGCGACACAACGAACGGGGTCGGCCACATGCTGGCCAACAAGTTTGACATGGACAAGCGCGTGTGGGAGGTCGCATCTGGCACTCGCGATGCCAACGAGCGACAGACGCTTTACTACGGTGTGCCGCTGCGACAGCAAATCGACGAAGTGGTCAAGCGGCGTTTCGGCGCCAAGGCGGAGCGGCCGGTTGAGTACTTCATGCCCTTTCCCACAGGGGACGACATGAGACTTTTCGACGTTTTCTCCGACGTCGAGGGCTTCCCGCTTTTCTACAAGCAGAAACCGGAAACCTACGAGTTCGACCTCTTCCGTCGCTACCGCGCCCACCACCACCAGCGGAGGTGGCTGGCGCTGCGGACGGGACTGGAACCACGGCCCAATGAGACCATCGAGGAACGGGACGCGCGCCGTCTTCAGCTAGACATTCTGTGCGAGGCGACACCGTTCGATCCGTCGCGGTTCGCACATTTGCCGTCCGAGAAACAACTCACCGCGTCCATGCTTCGCAACTGGTTCGGCGTGTACCTGCTTCCGTCGCCCACCGTGGTCGGACGCGCTCTGGACGCGGTGGCAGCGAGAACTGGCGTGGATCTCGCGCCGCCGCCACGCGACGACGATCCGACGGTGCCCGACG
>ERZ1292633.2956-Hain-H41-02um-R1-2956-length-16940-cov-6_pt1 | contig 16940 bp, 12 predicted proteins | sample MGYA00564406_ERZ1292633 | MGnify/ENA primary metagenome ERZ1292633 (study PRJEB36523, sample SAMEA6512639) | groundwater metagenome | collected 2019-01-08 | study: AquaDiva: Metagenomics assemblies of 32 groundwater samples | reverse complement strand
CCCCCCCCCCCCCCCCCCCCCCCCCCCCCCCCCCCCCCCCCCCCCCCCCGAGCCGGGGCCACACACGGACCATCATGACGCGCGCAACAACAACGTGGTCAGCCCCCATTTCCGGCTCGGGCCGGATGGGGGAGATTTAGGAAGAAGGGCTGTGGGGGAAGGGCCAGGGCTGGGAGAAGGGCCAGGGATGGGAGAAGGAAGGAAGGGGGGGAAACTCGTTCGGTCGGCGGCCGTTGTCAAAACGTTCGAGAAAGGAGAGACCCGTTTGTCCCCCCCCGGTTCTTGTGAGCAGCATCCCCCCTCCCTCGCCTCTTGTAGAGGGACTCTCCCGTTGATGTTGTGTGTGTGCGGGGGGCAGTGAGGAGTGGGAACGTTACTTTTTCTGCGCAGGCAGCGGAGGCGATGAGGACGGGGCCGTTGTGGATGCCGCTGCGGCGGGCGCGGCTGCCTTCTTTGCCGGCGCGGCGGCGGCGCTGGATTCCACGACTCTCGGTGGGCTTGCATCGCCGCTCGCCGCCGGGGCGGGAGGGGGTGGAATGCCTGGAGGAAGTGGGGCGCCCATTTCTAACCAGAACAGTGTGCGGAGGTCGCGTTCGTTGAGCTCGCGGTGGTCGAATTCCCACAGCCCAGGCGGGTCCTCGCCGTGCATCTGGTGGTGGTCCTTCTCGTCTGCCTTGTTGTAGAGGTGCTGGAAGAATGGGTGCCGCATCGCCTCCACCGCGGAGCAGCGTGAATGCAGAGAGAAAACGAGCATTTTCCGCATTAGGTCCACCGCATTTTGCATCGGCGGCGCCGCGTCGGCCGCGACGCCTAGCTTCTCGAGGAGCCGCTGCTGCGAGTTGGTCACCCGCGTGGCGTTCTGCAACACGTAGCGGAGCGCTTCGGTGCCTCCCTTCGGCATCAATACGCGCAACTCGTCCGAGGAAGGAATTTCGATGACCTCGGTGATCAGGGTCAGCTGCTGGAGGTAGTCCCTCCCCGCGAAGAGCGGCTTGCGCGTCATCATCTCGGCCATGATGCACCCGATGGACCACACGTCGACGGCGTGGTTGTAGCCGCTCATCAGGAGCAGCTCCGGGGGGCGGTACCAGCGCGTAATGACGTAGTCCGTGAGCTCGTGCGTGGTCTGCGTGTTTGCCGCCGCTTGGTCCTGCGCGCGCTGCTCCTCGTTCTGGTCGACTTCGACGAGGTTCGTCGCCCTCGTCGCAACCAACGGGATGCCGCCTCGGGCCAGTCCGAAGTCGCACACCTTCAAGTCACACGTGTGGTTCAACAGGAGATTGCTTGGCTTGAGGTCCCTGTGAATGACGCCGGCGCTGTGGCAGTACTGAATCGCCTTGACGAGTTGGTACAGGAAGTAGGCGAGGTGCTCAATGTTGAGGCGCTGCTTCGACTTAAGCACCAGGTGCAAGTCGGTTTCCAACAACTCGCTCACTTGATAGACGTCGGAGAAGTTGTTAAATTGCTCCAAGGTCGAGTCCCTCGGGTTTAAAATGTCGAAGAGCTCTACGATGTTATCGTGCTTCCTCAGGTGGCGCATGAGCTTCACCTCGCGCAGCACGCGCTTGCCATCGATGAGATCGTCGAAGAGTTTAGGGACCTTCTTGATGGCGACGAATTTTTTCGTTTCTAAATTCTGCGCGCTGCATACTAAACCATACGCCCCTAGCCCAATGGCCTTGATGACGTCGTACTTGACGTCGACTTCAAACGTTGTGCCCCGGATCTTGTAGACCTTCTTCTTTCCGCCGGGCAGCAGCGTTGGCGGGCCTTGCGGCGCATTCGCCCCGGAGGCACTTGGCGCGGTGTTCCCCTTCCGGTCGGGCTCCTTGTCAGGAGTGGGCTTCTCCCCCCCCTCAGCGGGCGGCTTCGATGGCGGCACAGTTGACATGGCTCGAAGGCGATTGTTGATGAGGAGTTGGAGGCCTCCGGTTAAAAATAAGAAAAGACGAAAAAATGGGGGAAAAAAATGGAAGTGGCAAGTGGGTTCGTTTTGCTTTCCTGACCTCGTCGTTCGGAAGGGGGGGTCAAGATCCACAAACTGAAAAGTTCACGCATGTCACCCGCGAACGGACTTTTTCAATAACTTCAGTCAAGAATAAGGGGAAAAAATCGTCTGAAAAGAGACGGAATCGTACAAAGAAAAGAGCTGGAAAGGAAAAGAAGCGGAACAACCTAGATTGTGTTCGACTGAAAATAATGATAACAGTGGGAGTGCGGAGGGAGAGAGAATTGTACAAAGGGCTATCACCCATTAGCGCGAGCGCCCATGTGCACGCTACTGCAGCTTCTCGTTGATGTAGAAACTACCTTCCTGGAAGGTCCACTCGACCGTACCCGAGGTCCACACGTGATCTTCCATGCTAAAGAGCCTGAAGCATTCGGGGTCACGGATTCGCGCGACACTGCGGCTATGGGGATACAGATCGTCGAACACCATGACACGACAGCCGGGGGCCAGTAGCCTAAAACGTTCGCTCATGTAGTGCGTGATTTCGCGCGGCAGCAACAGGTTCGATGACCACACCGCGACGTTCGGGGTCGCGCCGAACGACGGGTCCGCAATGACCTGGCGCAAGTCGGCCTGCAGAATCGTCACCTTCGGCATCTTCCGACCACTCGCCGCCTCCAACTTCGGTCGCAGCTTTTCCCACAGTTCCCGGGAGTGCGCCACGTTGTCCGCCGAAATTTCGACCCCAACGACATCGCAGCCAACGGCGAAGGCGACCTGAAAAATGACCGAGCCGTTGCCACTGCCGAGATCGTAGAAAACGTCCTCCTGCGTCAGCCGCAGCAGATGGCACATGCGTTCCACGAAGGGGGGAAGCACGGACTTGGCGCAGAGTTCCTTCCGCCCCGCCACCTCCGTCACTCGGCGCACCGCACAGTCATCGATCGCCTCGTCCAGTAGGCGGCCGAACAGCACACAGTGGCACCGCGCCGTCGGGCAAAAGCTGCAGCCGGTCGCATTGGGCCCGGATAATCGCTCCGGTAGCCGGAACGGATCTTCGAACGTGCCCCGGCCAGTATGCGCGCCTTGGAACAGCGCCCTTGACTCCGCCATATATCGTGGCGGTGACATTTCTGGGAGGGACGCTGCCGTTTGCCTCGTTGGGGTCTGCGAGGACCCTTTGGAATGGGGCTTGCGCGGAAGCGGCGCGTGCAGCAGCTTACTTGGAACTGGCGTCACCGCCGATAACGCGGAAACAATATCACGGAGTTTCGCGTCGACGGCTGTGGACACCAGCGCTTTACCAGCTAATCGTGATGCAGGAGGCGCACGCTTGGCCACGCTTTTCGCAGCAGCGACGGAGCGCGATCCCGCCTCCTCTCGCTGTGGTCGTCTGGATGCCGTCATTGCGGAAGTGGTTCGCCGTCGGGTTTTCGGGGGAAGGGAGGTCGAAGGGGCTGCGGGTGTGAGTTGAAGACAAAGCATAACCCCCTTTCATCATGACTTCGGCATTCGCACCGGCGGCAACTCATTCGTGTCGTCGTATCCGTCTTTGTGTGACGACTGACTTGGACAAACGTACAGTAGTGTGTCGTGTGACAGAGACACGACTTCTTTACGTCGGTGGGCAGCGTGATACGTCAATCAACAGAGAGAGTGTACAACTCGGCCATGGTGGGGTTCCCCCCCCCCCCCCCTCAGTCGAAGGCGGCCCCTCTAGTGCCCCTGTTGCGGGTGGTAGTGCCTCGCGAGTTCTCGCAGCTGAGATAGTGTGCGTTGTGCGGAACCGGACTGAAGAGGACTTGCACAGATGTCGTCGTGCGCACCGGAGGGAAGGGAGCGCCGCCCGCCGAGGTTCTGGGATTTTCCAACCACGGCCGCGGCACCAGCGTTCGCGTGTATCGTCGTCGCCGCGTTACTCTTTCGTCCATTTGTTGAAAGCGTGAATGGCGCCGCCACCGTCGGCGGTAGCGCCGCCGGCCGCCGCGCGGAGCGGGTGGGAGGTTGCGCCGCGGTCGCCGCCGCGGGTGGTCCGTGTGATGGCACGTAGGGAGCAAGTCGGGACGCGACGTTCACGCAGTGGCGAAACGCGGCGGCAGATGAGGCACCCTTGCCCTGAGGACGACGGCGGGTCGCCGATCCCAGCGCAGCACTGTCATTGGGTTCAGCCCTATTCCCGCGCGCGAGGGTGCTCCTAAAGCGCGTGGATTCGTCAGCCGATGGCGATGTGGAAGCACTGGCCGAATCGCTTCCCGAATTGTCTTCGAGATCGCTGTCGAACAGTGCGGCTAAACTCGAGATCTTCTTAGCCCCGTTGCGGGCAGATGGCGATCGGCGGCGTGGGGGACCGGCGGCGGTGCTCCTTGCTACGACGACGCGCTGATAGTGGTACATCCCAGGCCGCTTGTTTGTGTTGAAGAGCTCTGGTCGGCGTTTCGGCGATGCGAACGCGGCGGCGATACCTGTCGCGAAGCCCTGCCACGCGGCCTCCACCAGTTCGGGTCGCCGAAGCCACTGACGGGTTACCGACTCGCGGCTGAAGACATCGACGAGTGCGCAGCGGCGTAGGTCTTCGTCATCTTCGATGAGATGCCGCACGAGAGGCTCCGTGTCGAACTCGGTGAGCACAAGCGTTTCCAGTGCGGTGATGGAGCGGCGCTCATCAATGCCGCGCAATAGTTCCTGCTTCAGCTCGCACGCGCACTGCTCGACGAGGGAGGCGCGATCGCGATCTTCGTCGGCGGTCACCTGCGCGACGCTTTTCACGTAAGCGAATGCCCGGAGGTCCTCCGATGCGGCGGCCTTTGGCCATTGAATGTCTTCCAGACTGTCCACGTGGTCGAGCGACGTCGAGGCCATGTAGGCGGAAACCATGGTGACCACCGTGGCGAAATGCCGGCCCAACTCTCGGCTCGCATACGGGTTGACTTTGACGCCTAGGCAGTACAGGTGCCCAGTGTAGTTGTAGCACCGGCCGCCGGTCAGGGATCCCATGCCCCCGTCCAGGTGGTGCGGGCTCCCAGGGGCCGCAGACGAAATGCGCCTCTGATAGATGCCGTCGCCCGTGCCAGGTCCAGGAAGCACAAGCACGTCGCCCTTGGGCCCTCGGGGAGACGCATCGTCGCTTCCGCCTGCCTTGAACCATCCGCTTTGCGCCGTCGCGCCGACCGCAAAGAAGTCGCCCTGATCGTCCAGGAGGTCGTTGTCGTCTTCGGGGTCCACCAAACTGACTGCGTCCTCGTCGAGCGGCGCCGCGTTCTCCCACTTCAACGAGGCGCCCGGGAGCACGACAACGCCTTCGCGGGCTGTGTCGTTGAAAGAAAGTGGCGCTAGACCGCTACCGTCGAGGGCCAGTTCGACAGCGTCGCCGGTGTCATTCCCTTGAAGCCTGGCGGGGCCGGTTCGGGAACGAGTGAACGTCGCCCATGTCGTTGGTTTGCGGGCAGCTGTGGCAGCACCGGTGGCCTCTTCCTTCGGTGCGACCGGCGGGATCTCCACAACCGCTGGCGCCACCGCAAAGGTGCCCGTGAGTCCATCGGCGACGCGCCGCGCCGCGAGCTGCTGACGACGCGCTGCCTTGCGCTGCTCCACATCCTCTGCCAAAGTTTTTTCGCGCTGCGCGGCGAGGACCGCGGCCTCTGGCCCGTACTTCCGCTCAAGCATGCCGAACAGGGCGGCCCCTTCCGTGGCCACGTCCACGCGCCGCAGCAGCTCGGCCACGTCGTCCACGCGTCCGGGGTCGTAGAACTCGTAAAAGGCAGTGACGCGTTTCTTGATCGATTCTTCGTCGGAAAATATAGACCGTTCGGTGGCGGCCAATGCTGCCTCCGAAGACAACGGCGCGGCAGAACCCACTGCGGCGGCATCAACGTGGCGTTCCGTCACAGCCATTTTTTTAGCGGCTCCGGTGATTTCGTGGACGTCGACTGCCACCTCCGGCCCGTAGCGCATTTCCAGCCGCTCAAACAGCTCGACATGGCGCCCTGAGTAGGCCGCGATGATGTCGTCGACGACGAACAGCTTCTCCGGTGCGTAGCGCGAAAAGTAATCCCGCAGACGAAAGCGAGTCACGTCGTCGCTCGTCACGGGGGCGACGTTGGCAGCCGCGGCAGCGGCCCCACCGGCGCCTCGATTCATCGCGTGGGTCACTTGCTGATGTCGAATCTTTTCGGCCACGTCCGTGGGGTCGACCGGTCCGTATTTGTCCCTTAGTGCACTCAACAGCGCGCTGTGCTCGCCGGCGTAGGCGAACAATATGTCCTTCACGAAAGGGACCTTGGCGGGGCAATAGTAGCTGTAGTAGCGCTCGAGGCGCTTCACGCGGCTGTCCCAATCTGGCTCCGGTCCGTACTTGGCGACCGCAGCCGCAATCATCTCATCCTCTCGCCCGCGAAATGCGACGAGAGCACCGTCCACCTGGATCACCGCGCTCGGGTCGTATTCGAGGTAGATCTTTATCAAGCGTTCCCGGTAAGCGCCGACATCCACTGGCAAAACAGCTGCTGATGTCACACCTGGGGCAAACGGCTCCGCCCCATACTTCGCGACGAGGGCCTCCATCAGCTCCGTCTCGCGGCCTCGATAGGCGAAAAGGGCAGCGTCGACCTGAACGAGTTTCTCTGGGGCATACTGCTGGTAAAATCGCGTTACCCGCTCGCGGTAGGACGTAACTGACGCCAGTGGGGCCGCTGTTTGCGAGACGTTGCTACCCGACACCACGAAGGACGAAGTCATGGCCGCCGCTGTCATGTCTTCAACACGAAACAGCGGTAGTCTTGTGGAGGGGGGGCCTCTCAATGCAAGGTACGTAACGTTCCGGGAAGCGACCAGTGCCGAAAATTCGATTTTAAAAAAATTGGGACGCACGGAAATCATCAACTCGCACTAAAAGAACGCCGCGACCACGGGCCTGCCGTTGATGATGCCCCCGTTCAAGCAGCCGACGACCGCCGCCGCGTCCTTCGCGTGCTCAAACTCCGCGGTGACTTCTTCGCGGTAGAACAACCCATCTTGGGCACGCGTGATTCGATGCAAAGCCGGATAACGAGACGGCAGTGGGTTCGCACCTACCAAGTCTGTCGCAGGCGGAGAAGGGTCTGTGGGTTCCCAGCCAAGGATCGTCGCGATGATTTCGGCAATGTGCAACGTCGTGACCGTGCAGTCCACGTTGCGAAGAATGACCACCTTGGCAGCTGTCGCACCTACGGCCGCCAGCACGATGGACCCTTCACCGGCTGGAAGGGTGGAGGCGGTTGAATCCAAAGGCACGGGCGGTGCGTGGCCGAGAACGCCGCCGTCCCCTCCCGGTGAGGCCGCATGCCGTCGCCGGCGGCGATATCGCACCCCACCGTCACTCGACGCGCCGCTTCCACTGCGACTGTCATCATTGTCATCCGAGGCGCTGCGGCTCATCCGGTCACAGCCGATGCGCACACGGGTAGCGCAAATAAAAGGGGGAAGGGAGGCGGAGACCGGTGCTGCTGTTGTCGCCGTCTTGAGAGGGCAAATCAACACTCCCCACCTGTGAGCGATCGGTGTGCAAATACTGTTCGAATTCGCGCGTCACCGGCGACGCTTTTTGCCCCCCGAAAAAGTGACCGTTTTCCCCCCCGTCCCCCCGAATCACATACACATCATCAGGTCCCCTCAAGAGAGAGAGAGGGCGAGCGACGTCCGTCGCCCCTCCTGCCGCACACACATTGACTCCGCGGTGGCCCCCTCCCGTAGTATTGGCGACACAACAAGGGCCTTTATTTGTCGTGGCACGCACGTTGGCGACCACGCCATATGGTGTGCCGGGTTTACCACCAGGCGGCGTGCTGGATCGCGTGGTCCCACTTGTCGTTGGCCCAGTGGAGCACCCACAGGAGGCCGCAGCCGGGGACGATGGCCAGCAGATGGTAGCTCGTCATGTTGAACAGCCACAAGTAGATGCGGTTCCCGTAGTTGAAGTACGTGCGGATCTGCAAGTAGTCACTAGAGCGCTGCTCCAGGCCGGCTACATCCCAAGACTTGGTGAACTCTCGCTTGTGGTACTTGCTCTCGACGGTCTCGTACTCGAGGCGGCGCTTCTGCGCGCTACGGCCCCAGCCGTGAAGAGTCGGGCCAGGGTTCTGCACCCCTTTGTGCAGGGACATCGACTGAATCGTGCGGCGCAGCATCGTGATGGCGCTTTTTCAATCTTTCTCTTTCTCTGCTTTTTTTTCTTCTATGGGAGGAGCAAAATGAGCGCGCGGTATCCATGTTCGACGAGAGGTGAGAAAAACATCGGTTCTTGTCAGTCGGTACGGTGATGAGGCAGGAAAGGGGGATACTGTGCGATGACTTCAGCAGTGTGGCACGCAATCTTTGTAGAGATTATCGAGTTTTTCGTTGGGCGGCACTAACGGAGTCGCTTGGGCGTCAAGACACCCAGTGGTGTGATCCAAGTGGCGTCGCGCCGCCGCCATGAGCTCCTCAAACTCCGTGATATTGTGAGCGAAGGGCACGTATTCTCCATGCGTCTTGTACTCCATGTTGTTCCGCATGGAGCTGTGGAGGTGCCGATGGCCCCACAGCTTCGCGTAGGGTTGGTACCAAATGCCCACGAGTTCGACGACAACACTCCCCGGCTGCAAGAACTGCAGCCACGTGATGCCGTTACCGTGCACGCCGACGAGGACGTCGGTGTGCGTCATGAGGCGGATCTGCTCTTTGATCGGCAAAGTCTCGAGAGCCACCGCTTGCGCTTCAAAACCAAGGCGGGCAGCAGCCTCGACAAGCCGCGGCACGTTGGTGAGGCGTCGCGTCTTGCCCCGTCGATCGATGATTGTCGCGCGGAACGCATTGCACCGCCGCGCGCCACGTCGTCTGCGACCTGCGCCGTGGTGGATCGCAGCAAATCCCTCTCGCCTGCGGACCACCGCACCCACTTGCGATGCCGTCGCATTATCCGCTGTGGCGCTGCCCACCGCGGCTGAGCCAACGTCCGACGCGTCGGGCGATTGTCGCGGACGCACTTGGTCGGCTTCTTCCTGGACGCCCATGATGCGCTTGAGCTCGCCGCTGTACCGCCGCGCTTGATCGCCCGTGACTTCCTTCACATACAGCTTGTCGATGACACCGACTTTGTAGCACGCTGTTTTCTGCGTCGCTCCACTGTACAACGGGTGAAATCGGAAAGGGTCCGGTGAGATGCTCTCGTAGAAGGGCCAATAGGGGTTTCCAGGAAATGGGAACTGATGGTCTCCCCACCGCTCGTTGCGCACTACCTTGAAGGACTGCGGGTGGCCGAACTTGATCCGACAGTAGGCGGACTTCTTGCGCTTCCCTTTGGCAATGCGCATGTACACATCGGGGTGAAATGTAGGCACCCCCTCCTCCTCCACCGCGCTGCCAGGCGGTGAGGTTGCGAGCTGAGCTTTACGGTCGCCGCGGCACGACGTCTTCGTCTCGTCGTGCGGCGATTGTTTTTCCCCAATCGACAGCGGCGGATCACCACCACCTCCGCTGATAGCTGATCCCCGCCACTTTTTGTACCAACTCTCAAACACGCGCTTGACGTTCGGCACCGTCAGGTACGCCGGCATCAAGCCTAGTGTCATATGAAACAAATCCTGGCACCAGAACTGCAGCACCCAGCCGGGTGTCCTCGTGAGCAACGGACCCGGCAGCGACTCGTTCGCGTGCGCCGGGAGGCTTGTGTATCGCAGCCGGATGAGGTCGCTGTGCTGTGAGAACTCATTGCACATGCGCAGAGAGCCTTTTCGGGGACCGCCTGACTCCGGCGCATGGAAAAAGGTGAGTTGGCCCCGAACGACGCAAAAATTGGTCACTTCGTACCAGCATTTTCCGCGCCACTCTAAGCCGCTCACAAACCCGCTGAGCGACTCGTTGTACAGCGGTCCGTCCGTCGCAGGATCTTCCGGGGCAATTTCTGTGATGTTGGGCAGAAAGGTCGGAAACAAGGAATGCGGCCGCCGTTGTTGTGGCGATGGGCATCCGTCACTACCACTAGCAAAACGCACCAATTCGTGTGGCACCCCAATATCGCTAATAGCAGCAGCAGCTGGGCGACCTTGCGGCGATGCCGAAGGCTTACTAGCCATCATTGCCGCCGCGTCGTCGTCGTCGTTGGGCACCACCCCGCCGCTGTCTCCCGTTTGCCACACGCCAAGGTCCGTGGTCCACAGCGCGACGACGCACACGGCGAGGCATACGACGAGAAGCATTCCACAGGCGGGGGAATGACGTCCCCGCGTACCCATCGCATCAACGGCAGCGGGCGGCGGCGCAACCATATGTATGGGGGGCGCAAATCGCCGTCCGCTTTCCCTCTCTTCGGTTTCTGGGTCCATGTACCAACACGACGACGACGGTTCTCTTTGTCCTCATCATCGTCCGTGGACGTTCCGTGGACGGAACGATTGTTGCATGAAACTGGGGGGGAAGGAATGTACCTACATGTGGCCGAGGGGGGATCAGCGCCTCGTAAGCTTCAGAATGAGAAGGACAAACTCATCGAACGTGACTTTGCCGTCGGCGGCGATGCCTAAGCTGTCGACAAGCCCGTCGATTTCGGTCGCGCTCTCCTTGACCCCCATTGAGTCGTACAAACTGTACGCGGTGCGCAACTCTCCACGTGACAGCCATCCGTCTTGGTTGGTGTCCAGACGATCAAACTCGGCGCGTAGCTTCGCGGTGTTGAGCAGTGGGCCCCCTTTCCGGGGGGCTGTTCCTTTGAGCGCGGCCGTCGAGGAAGGTGAGTAATGCGTCGCGGCGTCGATGGCGAGTGGCGGCGGCAGAGAGAACGGCGATGATCCTGAAGTGGAATTGCTGGTGGTCGCCTCGTCCTCCGGGGCATCCACAATCGGCAGGCGGTCCATCGACGGTAGTTTTCTTCCGTGCACGGTCGACACCACCACCCCCGAGCCGCCTGCGAGCCCTCCGGTGGATTGAGCCGCATCGGCGAGAAGCAGGGCGGCGGATGTCGCGGCTGAGGCAGCGTCCGCGGCATCGTGGCACATGCGCTCGACGCGCTCCACTTCATGGGCGAGAAGGCCGTGCACGGGCAAGCTGGCCTCTTCGGTAGGAGTACGGCCGTGCAAATTGCGGATGCTGAGTGCGCGCGCCGTGCCGGCAACGGCGAGCATGGTTTGCAACGCCTTGGACCGAATTCGGTAATCCATCGCCGCGTAATGCAGCACGGTGTTCCCGGTTGCGTTGTCCTGCGTGTCGCACTTCAAGGCACATCGGTCGACGAGCAGTTCGATGAGCTGCAAGAGGCGATGGTACTGCGGATGCTTCGGGTCGCTGCGCCCTTTTCCGCGGCTGAACAGCAACATGAGCGCGGACTCGCCTGCTTTGTTGACGGCATCGGGGTCAACGAAGCGACCGAGATGCACCAACATGAGAGTGACGATCTTCGGATCGGCGCAATGTGCGCACGCCACGTGCAACGGCGTGTCGCCGTTTACGGGGTCCACGAGATTTTCCCACCCCACGATCATGGCTTGCCGGCGTTCGCCAAGCCACCGCACCACGTTGACGTACGTTGTCGGGGCCACGGTGTACTGCCTCGCTGCGCCCCACAGATAGAGATCATCGTCCTGTGCCCTCACGGGGTGGTGAGCCTCATCGTTGATGTAGCAAACAATATGGACGTCGCGGACGGGTACGGGTGCGAAGAGGGCGAGAAAGAGGGTGCCTGAAAGCTTGGAAAATTTGAACACCGATGCCAACCCAGGGCAGATTCGCGTGAGCAGCTGCTGTTGTTGATCGGCGGCGCTGCGCGGTGGCGGCACCACATCAACTGACGAATCCCCCCCTCCATCCTCCTCGCCCAAGGCACGACGAAGGTCGGCCGCGATGGCGCCTGGTCGAACTGCGTGGCCGCTTGTGAGGGCCTTTGACGACCCGCGGCGATCCTCAGCGGCTTTTTCGGCCGTGCGGCTGACGATCTCCGCCTCAAAAGCCCTGCCCACTGCGTCGCATTCGCTCGCCTTCACTTGCCGGTAAAATCGGAAGTTGCACACCCTTTCCTGCCATGCGTCCGTGGCGTAGACGAACAACTCGCCCGCACTGCGCAAGGATTCCGAGGCGGGTCCCAAACCTCCATGAGCGACGTCGAAGCACACGCGCACGTCCACACATCGGGTGAGAACGACGCCGAGGTCCAACTGAAACAAGCGCTCCTCGTGTTGGCGCATTGAAGGCCTCATCGGACCTGGCGATGCCGCGGTCGCGGGAGGTTCCGGCACCGAGAAGACGATGGTCTGGGTGGTGCCTGCGATGCAGCGATACGACACCATGTGAGGCGGCCGCTGGGTCGCCGCGTTGGCCATCAACAAGGGGAGAGAACAGGGTGGGGCAGCGTTGGACGATGATTGATCTGATTCATTTTGTGTTTTCATCATTCGTTTCCCGCTGAATCATCGCGCTGCTTTTGCTCCGAGGAAATGTCAATGTGTAGCAGCCTCCTCCGCTTCACGTATGTCGCACACGGCGGTGGTTAACACGCTCCACAGCGTGCCAGGGGGGAAATGTGTATGCGAAGACACTGATTCCGCTCTCTCTCTTTCTCCCTTCATCTCGCCCTGCACCTCGTGAGAGGGGGCTCTATGGCCTCCGGCGGGGGGATTGCGTTGACTAAGGGAGAATTGTCTTTGCGGCGGTTGTATGTTGTATGCGGATCGAAGGGGGAAAAAAGGGTCGGTCCGAAATTCGTCGTCGGTTGCCGGGCAAAATTATTGCGGCAGTTTTGCGTCCGCGTTATGATAGCGCCGAGACCGAAAAGAGGGGGAGGGAAATCGAGAGTCATGGAGGGGGAACGAGAGAAAGGGGGGATGGGGAGCGGTGCGACGTGGCCACACAAATGGGTTGACGTTGTATTCTATTTGTGTCCCTTGCGTCTCCCTGGTGGGCAATGCGCCCATTCCACTGTATCCGCCTCTTTTTGCGAAACGATCGTCAAAACGACTGCGACAGCAAAGGGGAGGGGGAGGCGGAAGGAATTCAAACGACGCCGAGAACAAAAGGAGAGATCGGCGGCGCTGCCGCAGCATCTCTCCGAGTCTCTGATTACTGATGGAAATCGGGAAACCGAGAGCTGTTGAACATGGTCGTCGCGTGGCCCCCCGTGTAGTGCGACGGCTGGCCCCCGCCACCGTGGTAGCCACCTCCCTGATGGTGGTGGTGGCCGCCGCCCCCCATGGGACCGCCGCCTTCGTGCCGACGCTGCATCGCTGCCTTTTGGTGCCGGGAGAGGGCCCCCGCTGGGACCACATTTTTCACCTTGGAGTTCACATTTTCCATCCAAATCCGTGCGCCGAACATCTTGTAGAGGTCCTTCACGAGATCCCGGTAGTCCACGGAGTGATCGCTGTCGTAGTAGAAGGATATCTTCTTGCCGTCAAACTGATACTCGCAGTCCATGACGTTCAAATCCATCCCTAACTCGCGGCAGCGCTCGCGGCACGCCTTGAGCGCTTGCTGCTCAAGCACCGCAATGCCATTGTGGAGTGTGTCGATCTCCGCGCCCGCCGCAATGCGAAGCACCCGACCTGTTTCGTTTTTCAACTTCCCAAGCTGCACGTTGGTTCCTTCTACTTGTTCTACTTGCAGCGCGCCGTCGTCCGACGTTCGCCCCACGAGGACCACGAGGCCACAATCTTCACCCCGGTCGCCGTCCACGATGACATATTGACCGGGGGAGATGTCGCTGGCCACGTTGGGGCCGCTACACTCGTACCGCTTCAGCCGTTGATTCTTGAACTCGACGACGGCATACACCTTGTTGGGCGCGAACGGGACGTGGCCTCCCCCTCCTCCTGCCCCGTCACTGGTGGCGGCGCCTCGACCCGCGCCACCTCCCGCGCCCCGCGTGGCTTCCGATTCTGAGGTGTTCACGGCGAGCAACGCGGGGTCGACGAACCGAGACGTCGCCTGGGGCGGGGGCAGCACCGTTCCCGCCGCGCCGCCGCGAAACGACCCTCGCCCACGTGGCGCCGCACCGCTCCCTCCTCGAGCGATTCCACCCATCGTGTTGGGGCCGCCGCGGGCGACGGATCCGCCGATCGCTCCTCGACCCCCGCGGTTCGCAGGCGTGGCGCTCCAGTCGACATGCGACGGCGCTTGTCCGCCGAAGGGACCGTTCTGTGATGGTGGGCCCTGAGGTTGCTGGGCGTAAGGCGCTCCACCGCCGCCGGCTTGGCCGCCGCCGACGGCGTTCATCATCAGGCTCATCCACTGGTCCTGGTCCATCACGGGGCTGGTGTCGCGCGGCGCAGGAGGGGGCGCCATGGAGGAGGGAGCGGCGCCTTGCGCGTCGCCCACGGGCATCGGCGGCACAGGAGGGACGTACACGCCCCTTGACTGGTGATAGCCGCCCGGCTGCGGATATCCCGCTTGCGCGAACTGGCCGCCGCCACGACCCCCACGATGGCCGCGACCACGAGATGCGTTGCCGCCGCCGCCCGTGCCTGGCCCGGTGGACATGTGCGCCATCACGTCGTTCAGCTCCGACATGAGGTGGGACATGCGGGAGTGCAAATCGCCGCCGCCCGAGGGCCCCATGGCCTGCGACGGGGCGCCGTTGGATGGCGGGGAGACGTCGCGTGGGTGCGGCTGGTGGTACATGGGTCCCGCGGCGTGGGGGTGGTACGCCTGGTGGGTCTCCCCCCCGGACCCCCACACGGAGCCTTCGAAGCCGGTCAGGCCGCCGAAGGAGCTGTATCCACCTCCGCCTCCGCCGCTGGGGGCGCGTTGGTTTGCCGCAGCGCCAGTTGGTTGCGGCGGACTATTGCCGCGCGAGTTGGGATCCGCCGGTGGGCTGCGGCTACCCGCTCCGCGGCCGCCGCGGAAGCTAGCTTGTTGCGCCATGTCAATTTTTTTAAAAAAAGAAGTGGTAAGAATGTGGTGTCAGGGCGGGACAGAAGTGCACATCCGACCGAACAATGAGAGAACCGACAGAAGCGCGCCGGGGGCGCCGGGTGTGCCATGAGGCTGAGGCAGTGGCGTACAATATAAAAACACGGGAGAGACAGGAGGAAGGTGTAACAAGAAAACGTCTGCGCGCAGTACAAACGCAAAAGGTGGTGGCGTCCCGCGGGCGACTACCGCGTGGGTGACCGCAGGAGGACGGCTTGTGCCGTCTCCATAGCCGCGGGATACCGCCATGATGATGGCTGATGACCGCCTCCTGGGCTCATGACTGGGAGGCTTGCGTTCGACGAGTAGTACCCACCAGTATGATGGACGGGAAGCGAGCCAGCGGGCGCTTGGTACACGGCGGGGCTCAATGGCGGCGCCTGTCCGTGCGGTGCGGCGGCAGAGGCCGCCGCCGCGCGCAGCATGTCGTCGGTCGTGACGATGGGGCTGCGGTGGTGAGCACCTGCGCTCGCTCGGTACGGACTCCTTGGGCGGTAGATGTCTCCCCCGCCCCAGTAGGGGAGGGCCTGCTCCACGGGCACCCCTGGGTATGGCGCGATTGGCGCTGCTGTGCTGGGCGACAGCGGGGCGCGGCCTGGGTGGTATGCGGCCGTCGCGTCGTAGCGGTTCAGATACGGCGACGACAACCTGGGTGGCGACACCGCGCGTGAATTGTCACTGAACACTGGTCCGTGCAGAGGAGCCACGGCGGCCGGCTGCATGGCATCCAGTTGTCCTTGTAGCCTTGCGCGCTCGTCATCCAACTCGTGGAGACGCGACAGAATTCGTTGAGGATCCGATGACGCGGGAGGCACGACGAAGCCCGCTCGGTCATCGTGGCGATGGGTACCATGCGCGGGCGACGCCGGTCCCGTTCTCGACGAGGAGCCGACGATGTTGGGTTGCGAAACGTTTGTCGGCGGAGGTGAGTGGCTGAGCTGCGGCGGAGACCCCGCTCGTCGTTGGCTAGCGTCCACGAGCGCTCGGCGAGTGCGCGGAGAATTGTCGACCGCAGCAGTGCTGCGACGGAGTTGCGGTGGCAGCGTGGAAGGGACGGGGTCGGAGTAGTGATACGCCGCCTGCGCGAGCAGTGACGTGGCCGCTCGGGGCGGCGAAGGATGACGCTTCGGAGATGATGCGGTGGACGGTGCGTCGACGTGCTGCCACGTGACAGTGACAAACTGCTGCAGCCGCTCGTTCACAAGCTCCCCGGCCGCGCCGTTGGATCCTGGCGGGGGCGCTAGCACGATCTCCTGCGTGCCTTCTTCCGAGTTCATCATCACCGCGTTCGGAAGCGTGCCGCGGAGGAGCAACGTGCTCGACCCGTGCAGCTCGGAGGAGCCGTAGCGAACTTCCAGCGCACAGTTGCCCAGTCCACTGTCGAGTTCCAAGGTGCCGTGTGCGACCCGGCAGCTGCCGTTGCCGACGAGCGGCACGCAGCACACGCGTTCTCCGTAGGCGGTGCGGCAGAGGAAGAAATCCGCCGCGCTGACTGCCATGTTGGGTAGATCGCGCAGGTCGACGATGAGGCGCATGAAACGGGTCTGTCGGTGTCCGCCGTCATGCCACGAACTCTGAGCGAATGAGGCGGCGGCGGAGGGCTCCTGGGAGGGCGAATCCCCCGCGATCGGTCGGTGCGTGGGTTCGAGGGGCTTTGCGGCAGGCGCCGTCGATTGTGGAGTTGAGGGAGTCGCCGTTGGTGGTCTCGCGGCGGTGCCTTGCGGACGCGGTGGCGGTGGACCGGCCGGTGGTGGTACGCTACCCTGGGGTGGCGACTGTCCTGCTGGCGGTAGACCGCCTGGCGGCTCGGCGGCGGCTGCAGCGCCTGCAGACGGCGGAACACCAGCGTACTGCGATTGAGCGCCTGACGGCCCAGCCGGGGTGACTTGCTGTGGCGGTTGGGCGTCCGGCGGCCCAGCTGCGGCAGCGTGCTGCGGTGGTGCGCCTGGCGGCCCAGCTGGGGCTGCGTGCTGCGGTGGTGCGCCTGGCGGCCTAGCTGGGGCTGCGTGCGGCGGTGGTGCGCCTGGAGGCCCAGCTGGGGCTGCGTGCTGCGGTGGTGCGCCTGGTGGCCCAGCTGCGGCAG
>ERZ1292633.2953-Hain-H41-02um-R1-2953-length-16948-cov-6_pt1 | contig 16948 bp, 10 predicted proteins | sample MGYA00564406_ERZ1292633 | MGnify/ENA primary metagenome ERZ1292633 (study PRJEB36523, sample SAMEA6512639) | groundwater metagenome | collected 2019-01-08 | study: AquaDiva: Metagenomics assemblies of 32 groundwater samples | reverse complement strand
ATCTTGGCGGGGAGAAGCCTCAACGTGAGGAACGCGAGCGCGATGGACGCCGGCCCTGGCCGGCGGATGGTCGAACTCTCTAGCCGATCTTCCACAGGAAACTCAACAGCTTCCAGTTGGTGAAGTAGTACAGTACGAAGGCGGCGAAGAAGACGGCCACCAGCACGAGCGTTCCCGGCGTGGCGCCGGCAATGCCCCGCGCCGGGGCGTGCAGCGCCTCGTTGCGTTCATCCACGTCCGCCGAATGCACCGGCGGGTTGGTGAGTCCCTGCGGAATTCCCGGCACGGTGACGCCGCGCGGGAACTCGGTGATCTTCTTGCCGAAGAACACCGTGGTCACCGCGATCAGCACGAACGAGAGCGCGCCGGTGGCCGCGATGATACCGCCGATGCCGAGCATCCCGAGGAAGACGTCGACCATCGGGTTGAACTGCACGTCGAACGGCGCCTGCGAGAACGAGATGTCCCAGTGGCGGCGGGGCACGCCGAAGCTGCCGGCGAAGGTCATGCCGAATTCGAGGAGCAGCAGCCCGCCGGCGAACATGTACGGCTGCCACCGCGCCAGCGACCAGAAGGCCACCTTCCTGCGGAAGATCAGCGGCAGCAGGTAGTACGTGGCTCCCATGAACGCCACGGCCGTGCCACTGACCACGGTCGCGTGGAAGTGACCGGGAATGCGCAGCGTGTTGTGCGCAATGATGTTGATCTGTTCCGTGCCGAGCGTGACGCCGGTGATGCCGCCGAAGAAGCCGAAGACAACGACCGAGAGCACCAGCGACGAGAAACCGGGATCGCCCCACGGGGCGCGCCGCAGCCAGCCGAACAGCCCGTCGGTGTAGCCGCGCAGGCGCATGCCGAGTTCCATGCCGGCCGGCACCGTGAAGCCGTGCACCATCGACGCGAGCACCGCCAGGTACATGAAGTACGACGTGTTCACGATCTTCCACGGCGAACTGAAGCCGGGGTCGACCAGCAGGTGATGGGCCGATGCCATGGAGATGAACAGGATGTACAGCACGAACGCCGAGCGGCTCACCTTTTCGTTCAGCACGACCGCGCCGACCGTCAGCGCGCCCAGCATGTACCAGATGGCCACCATTGCCGCCACGTTGATCTGCTGCGACGAGTGGCCGAGTGCCCACCAGAGCAGGCGGTACACTTCGGGGTCGGGCATCGGGGTCCAGCCCATCGCCCACGTGAAGGTGGGGATGTAGACCATCGCGCCGTGCACCAGCGTGATGACGGCGATGATGGCCGCGGTCATCGCGCCGTAGACCACGAGCGGGAGCGAACCGTTGTACGTCTTTTCCCGCTTGGCGATCACCAGCGACGCGAAGAACTGCCCGGTGACGCCGAGCGCGCCGACGGCAAAGAAGATGATGCCGAGGTAGAACGCCGGGTGCGCCTTAAGCGGGGGGTACGACGTGAACAGCACGTCGGCGCGTCCGCTCCACTGGGCCCACTCGACGATCGCCGAGCCCACGACCATCAGCCCGAAGTTGAACCAGCCGTACTTCGGCGCCGCGGGCCGGGCGTTGATCAGCACGGTGCTGGCGAACCAGAGCACCGCCATCTCGAAAAAGATGATGAAGAAGATCAGCATGTTCATGCCGTGCGCGCCGAGGACGCGGTAATACCAGACCGCGGGGAGCAGGTGCACGGCTTGCCAGCGCGTGAGCGCCAGCAGCAGGGCGGCGACGGCGCCGATGAGCAGCGAGACCACCGCGACGACCGCGTTGGCCCGTGTCAGCAGTTCCGCCTGACGGTCGACGCGGTAACCCGTGGCGGGGCAGGTGCGCGACGGCGTGTTGAATGGAGCGTTCATTTGGCGTCTCCGTTCGTCAGGCGGGCCGCTGCATTGTCGGCCACGGGCTTGCCCGATTCGTCGACCACGATGACGCGGCCGACCATCGTGTGGTGGCCGATGCCGCAGAACTCGTTGCAGATGATGCGGAAGTCGCCGGCGGCGGTGGGGGTGATGCGCAGGCCATAGTCATAGCCCGGAACGACCTGGAAGTTGATGCTGAGCGGGAAGAGCGAGAACCCGTGGTTCACGTCGAGGGCCGAGAGGTGCAGCATGTATTCCTTGCCCTGCTGCAACTGCAGGATGGGGTACCACTGGAAGGTCAGGCCAACCAGGTAGACGTCGGCGCCGGGTGGTGGTGCCGCGATAGGCAGGCCGCGATCCTCGCCGATCTTGTACTGGGCGGCGAAGGCGACAGTGCGCGCATAGAACGCCTTGGGTTCGACGCGGCGCCGGACGCCCGACGGATTCTGGCCGCCGCGGAAATGCCAGAGCGGCATCATGGCGAACAGCACGAGGCACCAGGCGAAGGCGATCGCCACCCACACCCGTTCGGCCTTGTGGGCGGGTTTCCACCAGATACCGGGCACCGGATCGAGACCGGTGTGCACTTTGGTGAGCATCAGTCGGACCTCAGGGAAGGGTGGCCGTCGGCATCGAGTAGAGCTCCCACAGCCCCCAGCCCGTGTAGACGATGAACATGATCACGAGGCCGAGCGCGAGAAGCAGGAACATGTTGTCGAAAATGCGCTGCCCGACGGGTATCGTCTCGGCGGCGGGACCTTCGGGGCTGACAGAGGGATCCATGCAGGACGCTCCGGCGTGTGGTGGTGGGGAAGAGGACGAACTACGTGGGGCGCCGCGCAGCGCGGTGCTTGGTGGCGGGACGCTTGGTGACGGGACGCTTGGTGGCGGGACGCTTCATCGATGCGGGACCCTGCCTTGGACGAGCGGTCTTCCTGGCCGTGCGCGGCGTGCCGTTGTCGGCCAATAGCTGGGCAGCGGACGTCTGTTCGAAGAACGCAACCACTCCATCGGCCACGCGGCGCCAGCGATGATGGGCCGCGCAGGGGTTGGCGCCGCCGCAGTTGGGGCGTCCCATCAGGCAGCGCGTTTGCTGCGACGGGAGGAAGGGGGCCACGATGCGCGCGACGGAGAGGGCGCTGGGAGCGTCGACGAGCTGAAAGCCGCCATTGGGGCCGCGCACCGAGCGCAGCACGCCGGCGCGCACCAACTGGTGCAGCGTCTTGGACAGGTAGTTGCGCGGCGCGTCGAGCGCCGCGGCGATCTCGTCGACCCGCACGGGGGCGTCGGTGCCGTGTTCGGTGATGTACAGGACGGCGCGAACGGCGTGCTGCGCGGTGCTTCCCAGCCACATCGGCGGAACATCCTCGGCGAAGTAGTAGCTAAGATCATGACGATATGATAAATATTCCGCAAGGGATCCAATGACCAGACGCCGCCTCCGCCTCGCCCGCCGCACGCTGACCGCCCTCGACGCGGCGGCCAATCGCCTGTACGGCTGGCGCTGGAACCCGCTGTACCAGTCGGGCACGGTGGCCGTGGTCATGCTGCTCGCCCTGCTGGGCACCGGGCTGTACCTGGTGCTCGTCTACCGGCTTGGCGCGCCATACGCCTCGATGGTCCGCATCGATCAGGACGTCTGGCTCGGGCGGTGGATGCGTTCGCTGCATCGCTATGCGTCCGACGGGTTCATCATCGCGGCGGTCGTTCATGCGTGGCGGATGCTGGCCCAGCGGCGAAGCTGGGGGCCGCGCACCCTGGCATGGGTGTCAGGCGGCGCCCTGCTGGCCGCCGGGCTGGTGGAGGCGTGGACCGGTTTCGTGATGGTCTGGGACAGCTTCGGCGAGCGCCTGGCGCGCGAAGGCGCCAGATTGCTCGACACGCTGCCGCTCTTCTCGGAGCCGCTCAGCCGCATCTTTGCGGGCGAGACCGCGGTGCCGAGCGCGTTCTTTTTCGTCAACCTGTTCGTGCACATCGGGCTGCCGCTCGGACTCGGCGTCGGGCTCTGGCTGCACGTCTCCAAGCTGGCGTGCCCGACGCTGCTGCCGCCGCGCGCGCTCTCGTGGGCCATCGTGGCGGCGTTCACGATCGCCGCCATCGTCCGGCCGGCGGCGCTGGGCGACGCGGCCGATCCACTGCGCCTGGCCGTCGACACGCCGATCAACCTTCCTTCGGCATTCTGGCTGCCATGGTCGGAGCAACTGCCGCCGCTTGTCGTCTTCGGTGTCGCGACGGCAGTCTGCGTGGCCTTCCTGCTGGTGCCCGCGCTGACCGCGCGCGCGCGAACCGGCGCGCTGGCGGCGAGCGTCGTCGATCCGCGGTTGTGCACCGGCTGCAACCAGTGTCCGTACGATTGCCCGTGGGAGGCCATCACCATGGTGGCGCGCACCGACGATCGGCCGACGCTGGTGGCACAGGTCGACCCGGTGCTCTGCGTAAGCTGCGGCATCTGCGCCGGTTCGTGCGCGCCGATGGGCGTCGGGCCGCCGGGGCACAGCGGCCGCGACCAGCTGGACGCGTTGCGCTCGCTCACGCTGCCGGCGCTGCGCGCGTCGATGGTGGCGCGGTGCGTTGTCTTCTGTTGCGCCGAGGCCCCGGCGTCGCACCGGGCGGCGCTGCGCCAGCGTGGCGCGCTGGTGCGCGAGGTGCGCTGCGCCGGCAACCTGCACTCGTCGGCGGTGGAACTCGCGCTGCGCGGTGGGGCGAGTGGCGTGCTGGTGTTCGCCTGCCCGCCGCGCGACTGCGCGGGACGCGAGGGACCGAAGTGGCTGGGCGAACGCCTGTTCAATGAGCGTGAGGCGGAACTCCAGTCGCGCGTCGACCGGCGACGCGTGGGCGTCGGCACGATGGCGGCCGGTGACCTCGGCGGGACCCTGGAGTTTTATGACAAGTTTGTCCGCGATGCGGCAGCGCTGGCCCCGGCCGTCCCGGCGAGCGACCTGGATGTCGCGCTGGAATGCGTGACGGTGCCCGGCGCGGGAGACGCGGAATGATCGCCGCGCGTACGGTGATTCGCGTGGTGGCCGCGCTGGTGGCGACGACGGCCGGCTTGGCGGTGTTGGCCGCGGCCTCGGCGGTCAGCCTTCCGTGGCACGGTGCCGACACCGCCGCGCTCCGCCTGTCGTGGAGCGCACGCCCGGAGCGCATCGAAGTGTGTCGCGCGCTCTCCGACGCGGAGATCGAGGCGCTCAACGAGCACATGCGCCAGCGGGTGGAATGCGATGGTCGTTCCGCCACGTACGCCCTGCGCGTGCGCGTGGATGGCGTGCTGCTCGGCGACGAGGTTGTGCGTGGCGGCGGCCTGAGACATGATCGTCCCCTGCACCTGCTGCAGACCTACGAAGTGTCGCCCGGCCTGAGGCGTATTCAACTGGAGTTTTCGCGCCGCGAACGCGCGAGTGGCGATTCCGTGAGCGGGGCGTCCGTGGCTGCGCCAGAAGCGGATACCGGCATCTTTGCCGGGCGCGCGGCGCGCGAGATGAGCGAGCGAGGACGGCGGACGCGCGCCGCCGTGCCGCCACGCATGACCTTGGACACGGCGCTCGCGTTCGCGCCGCAGCAGGTGATCCTCGTGACGTTCGATCCCGACGGGCGCCGACTGGTGGTGAGGGCTGACGCGGCTCCTCGACGAGTGCCCTGACCGCGTTCGCCTTCCGGCGGTCCCGGCGGGGCGGCATCTTTCGCCGATGGTTCCCGCACGCGCCGCATCGCCAGCCAATCAGCACTTCGCCACCTGCCCGTTGTGCGAGGCGGCGTGTGGCATCGCCGTCACCACGCGGGATGGGGTGATCACCGACATTCGCGGCGACACCGACGACCCGGCGAGCCGCGGACACATCTGCCCCAAGGCGGTGGCCCTCAAGGACCTGCATGAAGATCCGGACCGGCTGCGGCAGCCGGTGAAGAGGGTGGGTGGTGAGTGGGTTCAGATATCATGGCGCGAGGCGATCGACCTCACGGTGCGGGGCATCCAGGGCGTGCAGCGCCGTCACGGCAGTGACGCGCTGGCCGTCTACCTCGGCAACCCGACGGTGCACTCGCTGGGCGCGATGCTCTTCGCGCCGGCGTTCAGCAAGTCGCTGCGCACGAAGAATCGTTATTCGGCCACGTCGGTCGATCAGCTGCCGCACCACCTGGCGGCGCTCTTCTCGTTCGGGCATCCGCTGCTGATCCCGGTGCCGGACCTCGACCACACCGACTGCTGGATCATCTTTGGCGCGAATCCGGCCGTGTCGAACGGCTCGCTGATGACGGCGCCCGACGTGGTGAAGCGGCTCAAGGCCATTCGGGCGCGTGGCGGCGAGGTGATCGTCATCGACCCGCGACGCACCGAGACCGCCGAGCTGGCCAGCGCGCATCATTTCATTCGCCCGGGCACCGATGGGCTCGCGCTGATGGCGATGCTGAACGTGATCTTCACGGAGAACCTGGTAAAGCTCGGCCGTGTCGCCGATTTCATCGATGGCCTCGATGCGTTGCGAGAGGCGTGCGCGCCGTTCACGCCGGCGCGCGTGAGTGCGGCCACCGGTCTTCCGGCCGACACGATTCGCGCACTCGCTCGCAAGCTGGCGACGACTGAGCGCGCCGTTGCCTACGGTCGCATCGGCGTGAGCACGCAGGAGTTCGGCGCGTTGAGCTGCTGGCTGATCAACGCGCTCAACATCGTCACCGGGCATCTCGACGTGCCGGGCGGGGCCATGTTCACACTCCCCGCCGTGGACCTGCTGCGCGGCGGCGGCATGTACGGAGGCTCGGGGCGGTTTGGCCGGTGGAAGAGCCGCGTGCGTGGCCTGCCGGAGTTCGCTGGTGAACTGCCGGTGGCCGCGCTCGCCGAAGAGATGGAAACGCCCGGGGAAGGGCAGGTGCGCGGGCTCGTGACGCACGCCGGCAACCCGGTGTTGTCCGCGCCCAACGGCGCGCGTCTCGAGGGCGCGCTGTCGAACCTCGAGTTCTTCGTTGCCATCGACTTCTACATCAACGCCACGACGCGGCACGCGCACGTCATCCTGCCGCCGACGGCCGGGCTCGAGCGCGATCATTATGATCTGGTGTTCCACACGCTCGCCATTCGCAACACGGCGAAATGGTCACCCGCCGTGATGGCGGCAGCGCCCGGCGCCAGGCACGACTGGCAGATCCTCAGCGAACTGATCATGCGGCTCTCGCGCGGTGGCCCGCTGACGCGTGTCAAGGCGTGGGGTGTCTCGATGCTGGTGAACCTGCTCGGCGTGCGCGGCATGTTGAAGCGCGCGCTGGCCGGAAGCCGCTACGGGGCGCAGGTGGCGTTCGACGCCCTGCAGGGCGCGCCGCACGGCGTGGACCTGGGCGCGCTGACGAGCGTGCTGCCGCAGCGCCTGCGCACCGCGAACAAGCGCATCGCTCTCGCCCCCGACCTGATGCTCGCCGACGTGCCGAGGCTCGCCGCGCTGCTCGAGCGGCCAGCGGCTGGCGCGGACGAACTGGTGCTCATCGGCCGGCGCGACCTGCGCAGCAACAACTCGTGGATGGCCAACTCCGAACGCCTCGTGCGTGGCAAGCAGCGCTGCGCCCTGATCATCCATCCCGATGACGCCGCATCGCGCGGCCTGGTGGACGGCGCGATGGCGCGCGTGCAGTCGCGCGTGGGGGGCATCGAGGTGGAGGTGGCGGTCTCCGACGCCGTGATGGCCGGCGTCGTGTGCCTGCCGCACGGGTGGGGACACGACCGCGAGGGCGTGCGCCTGCGCATTGCCCGCGCGCACGGCGGCGCGAGCCACAATGACCTCACCGATGACCAGCGCGTGGACGCACTGAGCGGGAACGCGGCGTTCTCCGGGACGGCGGTGCGGGTGCAGTTGGTCGCCGAGTGACCGCTTCCTGGTCCACCCGGCGCGTCGCAGTGGCGCTCGTCGTCGCGCTGGTGGCCTGCGCGGCGGTGGCGGTCGTCGTCTTTCCGCGGGCGATGCCGATCGTGGCGCTCGAGCAGAACCTCACGCCGGCCCTCGCGCGAGCGGTCGCCGACTCGTTTGCCGCGGCGCACGGGTTGCCACGGGATGGCCGCCGGACCGCCGTGCGCTTCGAGGGAGACGACGACGTCCAGACATACCTGGACTTCGAGGGTGGCGCCGACACCGTGCGCTCGGTGGTGGCGGGCCGCGACCACGCACTCTTCAGGTGGGGCGTCCGGCGATTCACTCCGGGTGACGCGCACGAGACTCGCGTGGCGCTGGCGCCGGATGGTCGCGTGCTCGGCTTCGAGCGCCGGCTGGCCGACAGCACCAGGCGTCCGGCCCTGTCCGCCGATTCGGCACGGCGGCTTGCCGAGGTGGTTCGCACCGAGTGGCTGCGCGAAGGTTCCGACCGGTGGCGCCTGGCCGCGTCGAGTTACGACACCAAGGCCGGCAGCGCGCGGGTGGACCGCACGTTCACGTTTGAGCGAGCCGACCGGCGGCTGATCGCGGCTCCCCTGCGACTCGTGATCACGATCGGCGGTGACGTGCCCACTGCGGCGCGCCGCACGGCGGCGGTACCCGAGGCATTCGAGCGCCGGTACCGCGAGATGCGCTCGGCCAACAACCAGCTCTCGACGATTGCCGGTGCCGGTGCGCTTCTCTTGATGATTGGCGCGCTGCTGGTGCTGCGTCACTTCGCCCGCACGGGCGAGATCCGCTGGCGGGAGTCGTGGATCGTCGGTGGCGTCGCGGGGCTCCTCGCGCTCGCTGCGGGAGTCAACCAACTGCCGCTTGCCTGGTTCGACTACGACACGGCGACATCCGCCGGACTCGCCCAGGCGTCGTGGGTGGCGGTGGCGGTGTTCGCGGGACTCATTACCGCCCTGCAACTCGCGCTGACGCTCGCCGCGGCGGAGGTCGTGTCGCGGCGTGCCTTTCCGCAGCAGGTGTCGTGGTGGCGATGGTGGGCGGCGCGCGGAACGCGGCAGGTCGCCGGCCGGGTGCTGACCGGCTATGCACTGGCGGCTTTCGGGCTGGCATACGTGGCGCTTTTCTACCTGGTGACGCGACGCGTGTTCGGATGGTGGGTCCCCACGGAGCTCGTGGACAGCCCGAACCTCATGGCCACACGCGCGCCGTGGCTCGCCGCCATTGCGGTGTCGCTCGAGGCTGGCGTGTGGGAAGAAGCGCTCTTTCGCGTGCTGCCGCTGTCGCTGCTCTCGCTCTGGGTGGGCAACCGGCCGGGGCGCACGCGATGGATGGCGCTCGGTGTGGTGGTGACGGCGCTGGTGTTCGGGTTTGCGCACGCGAATTACCAATCGTGGCCGGCCTACTCGCGCGGCGTGGAGATATTCCTCGACGCCTGCCTGTGGGGGGCGCTCGTCGTCTGGCTCGGACCGCTGGCCACGATGGTCGGCCACTTCCTGTACGACCTGGTGCTCTTCGGGCTCTTCGCCGCCGCGGGAACGGAGCCGGCGTATCGGGTGTCGGCGGCGATCATCGCGCTGGTTGCCCTGGCACCGGCCCTCGCGGTGGGCTGGAAATGGTGGCAGCAGCGCGGACTGGTTGAGGTATCGGACGCCGACCTTGCCGGCGGAATGGCAGCGCCGGAGCCGCCGCCGGCGCTCGAGGGGGCGCCGGCGATATCACTCACTGCGATGTCACCGCGGGCGCGCTGGATGGCGTTGTTGCTCGGTGCCACTGGTTTCGTGCTGAGCGTGGCCGGATCTCGCAGCCCGACGCTGGGCGCCGCTGCGACCGCATCACGGAGTCGCGTGCTGGCCGTGGCCGACTCCGCGCTCGCTGCGCGCGGGATCAACCTCCGCGACTGGACGCGTCTGGCGCGCACGACGGAGGAGTCGTTCAGCGAATGGCGGCGATTCCTCGTGGAGCATCGCGCCGAGCCGATGGCGGCCACGCTGTCGACGTCGTACAAGCCGCCGTCCTGGTGGATTGTGCGCTTCGTACGCCCGCATGGCCCGGTGGAACAGCGCGCCGAGGAGTGGCGGGTGCGCGTGCTCCCCGACGGACGCGTGCTGGATGTGCGTCACGTGCTCCCCGACGCCGCGTGGCGCGACTCGGTGAGCGTCGACTCGGCACGCGCGGCGGCGCGGACCGCGCTGCGCGCCGCCGGGATCGACGTGCCCATGCTGATGGAATCCCGCCAGACCTCAGACCGCAAGGCGGACGTCAAGCGCGCCCGGCAACGCGTGGACATCGCCTTCACCTACTCCGACACGACGGTGCACCTTCCCGGCGACGCGCTGGCGCGGGTGCGCGTCGAGTTTGCCGGCAGCGAGGTGGTGCTGGTGCGGCGCAGCGTCGAGTTGCCCGAGTCGTTCCGCCGTGCGGACACCAAGCGCGAGACGAAACGCATCATGGTCATCGGCGGTTGTGTGCTGGCCGTGGTGCTGCTTGTGGTGGGCGGGATCTTCTGGACGCGAAACCGCCGTGCCGCCCGGCGCCATGACCACCTGTTCAACCGGCGCCGCGCCGTCGTGACGCTGGCGGCGCTTGGCGCGCTCCAACTGTTGTCCGCCGCGAACAACTGGCCGGCGACACTGGCCGGCTACGACACGGCGCACCCGTGGAGCCGGTTTCTCGCCGGCGAGGCACTGCAGACGGTAATGTCGCTCGTCCTGCTGGGCCTGGTCGCCGCGCTGTGGATGGTGTTCGACGGACTGCGTCGACGGGTGGGCATGCCGCTGTTCGCCGAGGGCGAGGATTCCTGGCGTCTCACGGCAACTGCCGGCCTGGGCCTCGCCGGCGCGCAGGCCACCGTCGGTGGCCTCGTTGCGCTCCTCACCGGGCGCAGGATTCCCGGCGCGCCGTCACTCGACTCGCTCGACGGCGTCGTGCCCCAGCTCGACGGCGTCCTCGATCTGGGCCAGTCGTTCTTCATTGGCGTGCTGCTGCTGGGGATCGTGGCGTTCGTCATCCTGCTGGCCGCGCGGTCCACTGCGCGGCGGCTGCTGCTAACGATCCTACTGGGCGCACTTGCGTCGGTGGCGCCGGGCGTCATGGTGCAGGGCGAGATTACCTCGTCGCATCCCGTGCTCCTGACGGTGCTCGCGGTCTCGACGCTTCCGCTGGCGTATCTCGCGCTGCGCACCTGGGCCGCCACGAATGTCGCGGCCTGGATGATCGCCTCGCTGGTGGCCACCGCGATGCACGAATGCGGGGCGCTGGTTCGCGCCACGACGGCGACCGCACAGTTCTCGGCGATCGCCACGCTCACCACCTGCGCCGGGCTGTTCGTGCTGATGCGGCGGCTCTCGACGCGCTGGCGCGAGGCGAGCTCGTAGCAGCCCGAAGCCGGCGTCCGGGCTACGGCCTGGCGCTCACCCGCACCGGCTGGGTCCACGCCATCAGGCCGTTCGACTCGATGACGCGCACGCGCACATAGCCTTCGTCTCCCCGAAATCGGTACGTCGCCCAGTTGGTGGTGGACTCGCTCAACACCTTGCCGCCCGTGCCGATGAACTGGATGCGGAACTTGCTCCACGAGTTGGGCTTGACGACGATCGTCATCGAGGCGGCGTTCACCTGGTAATCGTTGAGCTCGACGCCCGTGCTGGCGTAGAAGTCGCCGCGTTCCATGGCGGCGAGCAGGCTCTGCGCCTCGAGCTTCTCAGCGCGCACCACCACCCACCCCTGGCCCGGCCGTGACGCGCTGCGGTCGTCGTGGCGCTTGAAATGATGGGCGTCGTCCACCGCGATGCCGTAGAGCATCAAGCCACTGGTGAGGATGGCGTCCCACGCCTCCTCGAGTCCCGGCACTCCGCCGCCACCGAGATTGTTCACCTGCGGATGCCCATTGTAGATCTCGAACAGCTTGTTGTTCTTTATCTGCTTCAGTTCGTCGGCGGTGATGGCCCACCGGAAATTCGGGTGGTTGATGTGGGGCACGCCGCGCGCGTCGCGAATGGCGTCGACGTTTCGCTGGATCACCTCGACCACGCTGTTCCCACCCTGTGGATCGATCTTCCGCGCGGGATCGAGTCCGTTGATGTGTATGGGCTTGTCGCCGAATTTGTCGGTGACTTCCTCGCCCCTGACCACGATGAACTCTCCGTCGAGGCTGTATTTCGCGTTCAGGGTGTCGATACCCGTGAGCACGTTGTGGTCGGTGAGCACGAGGAAGTTGTAGCGATGCTCCTTGTACCATTTTACCACGTCGTCGGGTGAGGAGTCGCCGTCGCTGTTGATGGTGTGGGTGTGGGTGTTGCCCTTGTACCAGCGCGCGTTGGCGGCGGGCGGCGGCGGTGCGTCGACCAGCGCGCCGCGGACAAGCGACTGCCGTGCCGCAAGGGCCGAGGCGGTCGCCGGCGGCGTTGGAGACGAGACCCCGGAGATGGCGAAGGCGAAAGGCTGCTGCACGAGCTGCCGGACCTTGCGACCGTCGAACTCGGCGCTGGTGAAACGCATGTGGGGGAGGGCATCGCGCACGGCGTTCGCGAACAAGGTGTCGGTGGACCGAAGCGCCCTGAAGCTGGCAGGCACCGCCATGCCCAGGGTATCGACGACGAACTGGGCGAGCACCTCCCCTCCGATGCTCTGCGCCTTGAGCGAAGGCGGATACTTTGGCGCGGGCGAACCGGGCGCCATGCGTGCTGGCTTCTGCACCTGGAACTCGAAGTACGTCCGCTCCGGAGTGGTGGGCACCTGTCCGCTCGTGGCGAGCGGGATGACGGCGAGGGACAGGGCGAGCAGGCGGCGCATCAGGGCACTCGTGTTTTGAGATGCACCATTGTTCACGCGCGGACGGCGGCGCGCCAGTCCCCCGGGCGCGGCCCCGTCCGTTAGTTTTCGGGGCGAGGCGATGCGAATTCGCCGTCACATCGGAGTCGCGTGGCATGACCTCTCGTGGCGCGGAGGCAAACAGCGTGTTGGAACCTGACGCGGGACTGCTCACGGTGGCCGCCGCCCAGATGGCGCCGGTCTGGCTCGATCGCGCGCGGACCATCGCCAAGGTCGTTGACCGGGTGGAGAGCGCGGCCCGCGCCGGCGCCCAGTTGGTGACATTCGGCGAGGGGCTCGTGCCTGGCTACCCGTTCTGGATCGAGCGCACCGACGGCGCCCGGTTCGAGTCGTCGGTCCAGAAGGCGCTGCACGCCCACTACCTCGACCAGGCGGTCCAGATCGAGAGCGGGCACCTCGCACCGGTCTGCGCGGCGGCCAGGGCGCACTCGATCGCGGTTGTCCTCGGGTGCATCGAGCGCCCCGCCGATCGTGGCGGGCACAGCGTGTACGCCAGCCTCGTGTACATCGACGCCGCGGGCGAGGTGCGTTCGGTGCACCGCAAGCTGATGCCCACGTATGAGGAGCGACTCAGCTGGGCACCCGGTGATGGACACGGCCTGGTGACGCACCGGCTTGGCGCATTCACCGTGGGCGGCCTGAACTGCTGGGAGAATTGGATGCCGCTGCCCCGCGCGGCGCTCTACGCGCAGGGCGAGGACCTGCACGTCGCCATCTGGCCCGGCGGGATGCACAATACCGGCGACATCACCCGCTTCATCGCGCGCGAAGCAAGGTCCTACGTGATTTCCGTGTCGGGCGTGATGCGCCGCGCGGACATCCCGGATGGCCTGCCGCACGTCGACCTGCTGCGCGAGACGGCCGCGGACGTCATGGCCAGTGGCGGCTCGTGCATCGCCGCGCCCGATGGCCGCTGGGTGGTGGAGCCGGTGGCCGACGAGGAACGCCTCATCGTGGCGACCATCGACCACCGGCGTGTCCGCGAAGAGCGGCAGAATTTCGACGCCGCCGGTCACTACGGTCGTCCCGACGTCACCCAACTGGTGGTCAACCGCGAGCGGCAGGCGACGACCCGGTTCGTCGACGGCGACTAGGGCGGGGGAGCAGGCACCAACGGGCGGCCCTGCATGGTTGTATACATCCATATGGAAACACTTGCCCCCACTGGTGCGTAAACCATTGGGCGCCCCACCGGCGACTAACCTCCCGGATCCCCGCGCATTCGCGCGACAGCATTCACTCCCCGCAGACCTCCAGATGCGCCTTTCGAGCATCCTTCGTTTCGTTGTCGTTGCAGTCGCCGTGGCTTTCTGTGCCCCTTCCTCTGCCTCGGCGCAAGCCGTGGACGTTATCCGCGGCAAGGTGGTGGGCGAAGACTCCATCGCCATCGCCGGCGCGCGGGTGACCGCCGTGTCGTTGAGCGGCAACGTGTCGCGTCGCGCGATCAGCGACAACGGTGGCCGTTTCACGATCACGTTTCCCAACGGGGACGGCGATTACATGGTGACCGTGCAGGCCATGGGTTTCTCGCAGAAGCGCTTCCAGGTGAAGCGCACGGCCGACCAGGAAATCCTCCTCGCCGACGCCCGGCTGTCACGCGCCATGACGGAACTCGAGGCGGTGCGCATCGAAGCGGGCGAGCGCACGAGAGCCATCCGAGACGATCGCGCGTCGGACATCAGCGGCACCGAACGATCGGTGAGCGCCGCCAACGTGTCGGCAGCCAACGCCGGCGACCTGGCCGCCATGGCAGCGTCGCTGCCCGGCGTGACCCTGGTGCCGGGCTCCAGTGGCGACGCCTCCGGCTTTTCGGTGCTGGGCCTCACGCCCGACCAGAACGTCAGTACGCTCAACGGCGGCTCGTTCGGCGGCGCCGACGTGCCACGTGACGCTGGCGTCTCCAGCTCGCTGTCGACGGCGCCGTACGATGTGTCGCGCGGCGGATTCAGCGGCGCGCAGTTCAACATCCGGTCGCCATCGGGGAACAACTTCCGCAATCGCACGATGTCGCTGAATCTCGACGCGCCGTCGCTGCAGTGGACCGATCGCGCGGCGCAGGCGCTGGGCCAGCAGTTCACCAACGTCTCGCTGGGCGGGCTCCTGTCAGGTCCCATCACCATCGACGAGGCATTCTACAATCTCTCGTACCAGCTCGGCCGGCGATCCAGCGACCTGCAGAGCCTGCTCAACACGTCGGCCACCGGCCTCACGACCAGTGGCATCAGTCCCGACTCGGCCACGCGCCTGCTCAACATCCTGCGGGCCAAGGGCATTCCCCTGTCGCCACGCAGCAGCGTGAACAACCGCTCCACCGACAATGGTTCGCTGCTGGCCACCCTCAACCTCGCGCCGCCGGGATCCCGCGTCGGCGCCGCCTACGCCCTCACCTTCAACGGCTCGGCCAACCGCACGGCGCCGGCCGGCGGCTCGATCAGCGAGCTGCCCGGACACAGCGGCGAACGCACCAACTGGAGTGGCGGCGCACAGGGCCGTCACTCGGCGTACTTCGACTCGGGCATCCTGTCGGGGTTCCTCACCGAGACCAACGTGACGCTCGGCGGCAGACGCGATGAAAGCGAGCCGTACCTCGACCTCCCCAGCGGAAGCGTCCGCATCAACTCGGCGCTGCCCGATGGCACCAACGGCCTGCGCAGCGTCACGTTCGGTGGCAGCCCGTTTCTCGGCACCAGCCAGAGCAGCTCGAGCCTCGGCTACGTGAACACGCTGTCGTGGTTCAGCAGGAACAACAAGCATCGTCTCAAGTTCAGCAGCGAACTGCGACGCGACGCGTTCGACCAGGACCAGACGTTCAACCAGCTGGGTTCGTTCAGCTACAACTCGCTGGCTGACCTCGAGGCCGGCCGCGCGTCGTCGTTCACGCGACAGCTGTCGCCGAGGGTGCGCGCGGGGAGCCAGACCGTGGGCGCCGTCTCGCTGGGCGACGCATGGCGCAAGTCGAACGACCTGCAGATCCAGTACGGCGTGCGGCTCGACGGCAACGAGTTCAGCGCCGGCCCCAACGAGAATCCCGAGATCGAGCGGCTCTTTGGCTCGGTCAACAGCAACACACCCGACCGACTGTACGTGAGCCCGCGTCTCGGCTTCTCGTGGACGTACGGCCAGGGGGCGCAGATTCCCGGCTTCGACGGCGCCATTCGCGGCCCGCGCGCCGTGGTGCGTGGCGGCGTCGGCGTCTTCCAGAACCTTCCGCAGTCGACGCTGCTCGGGCCGGCGCTCGACAACACCGGCCTGCCGTCCGCGGTGCAGCAACTGGGCTGCTTCGGCGCCACCGTGCCGGCGCAGAACTGGAACGACTGGCTCACCAACAGCGGTTCGGTGCCCGGCCAGTGCGCCGACGGCTCGGTGGGTTCGCCGTTTACCAACACCGTGCCGAATGTCAGCCTGTTCGCCAGGGACTTCGTCGCCACGCGCAGCGTGCGGTCGAACCTCCAGTGGAACGGCCCGGTGCTCAATGGCCGGTACACCGCGTCGGTGGACGTCACGTACTCGCGCAACCTCAACCAGCCCGGCACCTACGACCTCAACTTCGCTGGAACGCCGAGGTTCACGCTGGCCGGTGAAGGCGGTCGACCGGTGTTCGTGCCGGTCACCAGCATCGACCCGCTCACCGGCGCCGCCGCGCCGCGCGACTCGCGCAAGCTGTCGCAGTTCAACGTGGTCAACGAGAGCCGCTCCGACCTGCAGTCCGAGTCGAAGCAGGTGTCGCTGCGCCTGTCGCCGATGACATTCAGCTCCAAGCTGACGTGGAACCTCGGCTACGTGTACGGCAACGTGCGCGAGCAGTTCCGCGGCTTCCAGAGCACGGTGGCCGATCCGCGAACGGTGGAATGGTCGCGCTCCGGCTTCGACGCGCACCACCAGCTCCAGTACACGATCGGCTACAACTTCTTCGATGCCGTGCGCGTCAGCTGGTTCGGCAACATTCGCTCGGGGAGCCCGTACACGCCGCTGGTGGGCGGCGACGTCAACGGGGACGGGCTGAACAACGACCGGGCCTTCGTTGCCGATCCCGCCACGACGGCCGACCCGGCGCTGGCCGCTTCGATGCGCTCGCTGATCAGCAGCGCCTCGGGCGATGCCCGCCGCTGCCTCGAGAAGCAGCTGGGCCGGCTGGCCGGCCGCAACAGCTGCGGCGGCGCCTGGACGCAGTCGGCCTTCCTGAGCGTCTCGTTCAACCCGCTCAAGTTGGGACTGCCGCAGCGCGCCACGCTCTCATTCCAGGTGAACAACCCCATTGGCGCCGCCGACCTGATGCTGCATGGCGAGGACAACCTGCGCGGCTGGGGGCAGCAGGCGACGCCCGATGCCACGCTGCTGTACGTGCGCGGCTTCAACCCGGTGACGCAGCGCTACGCCTACGAGGTGAACCAGCGGTTCGGCTCCGTGCGCCCGGCCGTGACGTCGGTGC
>ERZ1292633.2950-Hain-H41-02um-R1-2950-length-16954-cov-6_pt1 | contig 16954 bp, 19 predicted proteins | sample MGYA00564406_ERZ1292633 | MGnify/ENA primary metagenome ERZ1292633 (study PRJEB36523, sample SAMEA6512639) | groundwater metagenome | collected 2019-01-08 | study: AquaDiva: Metagenomics assemblies of 32 groundwater samples | reverse complement strand
CGTCGCGCCAAGCGACTTGATCCAACGCGCATGTCTCCCGAAGCACTCACCGCGCTAACGCTCTTGATTGCTGAAAGCAATCCAAAAGACAAGTCAAAAATGATCGGCTTGGTTTGTCGGTTGTTAATCAATAAACGGCCTGACCCTATTCGTATGACCCTATTCGTATGAAGACGCGTTTGAATAAATTTTTGGCGGATCGCGGAGTTTGTTCGCGGCGGGAGGCGGATCGGATGATTGCGGACGGACTTGTTCAAATCAACGGGGTGGTTGCCAAACTCGGGACGCTGGTTGACGAAGCCGTGGACGACGTGGCCGTGCGCGGCAAACTTCTCACCACCGGACGGCCGAAGCCGATCATCATCGCTTTTCACAAACCGATTGGACTGATCACTTCCGCTGATGAACGCCTGCACGATAACGTCATCACCTATTTGGGGTTCAAGGAACGGATTTTTCCTGTCGGGCGGCTCGACGTCGCTTCATCTGGTCTGCTCCTTTTGACCAACGATGGCAGACTGTCTGAAGCCATCACTCATCCGCGTTATGATCACGAAAAAGAATACGAAGTCACTGTCGATCGACCGATCAAAGCGGCGGATTTGCATCGACTTGAAAGCGGGTTGATCGTCTTGGGCTCGCGGACAAAAACAGCGCCGGTTGAGCGCGTCAATGACCGTACCTTCCGCATCATTTTAACCGAAGGCCGCAATCGCCAGATTCGTCGGATGTGCGAAGAGATCGGTTACGAGGTCATCAAACTCAAGCGCATTCGGGTGATGAACATCAAACTTGGCGCTTTGCCGATCGGTGAGTGGCGCGAGCTGACCGACAGAGAAAGCAGTCTTTTAAGGGATCTTTTGCGTGAGCCGGGAAAAGGCGGGCTGGCCATTGCCAAGAAGTAATAAGGATGCTATCATCCGCCTTCGTTATTAAAAAAACTATGAAACCATCTTACAACAGCGATCGACGCGGGGGCCCGAAGGGCGGAAAACGATTTGGCAGTGGACCATCAAAATTTGGCGGGAGCGCGCCGTGGAAGCGCGGCGCTGATCGTGACGGCGATCGTCCACCATTGCACGATGCCGTCTGCGGCGACTGTGGAGCAGAGTGTCAGGTGCCGTTTCGACCGACCGGTTCGCGTCCGGTTTTGTGCCGCAACTGCTTTAAAAAAGACGGCGGCGACGTGGCGCCGAAACGCTACGGCGAAAAGCGCTCGTTTGATCGACCATCATTCGATCGGCCAAGCACCGGCCGAAGTGAAGGCGGCAATATGGAAGCCCGCTTGGCAGCCATCGAGCGCAAATTGGACGCCATTTTGGAAGCGTTGAGCGACAATAAACTTTTTTAACCTTCCCAAAGTGTCTAACCTTGAATGGCGTCGCTAAAGTAGACCGCCACAGATCATCGTTTCTTTTTTCTCTTTACTCCAACGTTTGATTTTTGCTTCACGTTGACGCGCCGCTCTCGGTGATCGCATCTCTTGGCTGTAGACAAGCTTGACTGGCCCGAAACTTCGGGTGTATTTGGCGCCTTGGCCAGCGTTGTGACTGGCCACCCGCGCTGAAACATCGGTGGTAATGCCAACATAGAGACTGTCATTTTCACAGCGGACGATATAAACAAACCAGCGTGGCATAAACTTTTTAGTGGATTTTCAAGAGTCGATAGGTGGCGTTGGTCACGGTGACGACGTCACCGACTTGACAGCCAATCAAGGCCGCGCCGAGCGGGGAGTGATAAGAGATGCGGCCGCGCGAGGGGCTTGTTTCCTGCGAGCCTAAAATTTCAAAGGTCAATCTCTGGCCATTTTTTTCTAAAACGACAGTTGAGCCGATCCGCGCGCGGCCTTCCGTGTCTGGGCCGGAGGCGATGGGCACGGCCGTTTTGATTCGCTCCTTAAGCGTCTCGATGCGATTGTTGATTCTGCGCAGTGTCGCTTTGGCGATTTGATAACCGGCGTTCTCGGAAAAGTCTCCCATCTCGGCTAAGCGCCGCACTTCGCTGACACCCTCCGGCCGCTGACGTGTTTCTAAATCAACCAACTCGCGCTTGAGTCGATCAATCGTCGACGGCGTCAAATGATGATCCTCCGGTTCAGCCATCGCCGCCCGATCCAGCTCTTTTTTTCGTGTTGGCAGTCGCATAGAAATGTATAATATCATGGAAACAAAACGAACTCACGACGATCAGAACGACCGTCGTGAGGAGCGCGCGAGTGAGGGTCAGTCGACTGAGTAGGAGTAGTGCTGGCTGGTGCCGCCTCGCCACTCAAGCTCAATTAGCAGACTGGGGACGGGGCTCGAGTCGTCTTTGCTTCGCGAATCGCGAATCCAGGCGGTCAGGGCCGCGGCGACTGGCTCGAGCAGAGCCGTGACCTTGGCGACGTCCTGCGGGTATTCGTACTGGTACAGCTGGATCACGAAGCGCATCGGCGGCCTCGGATTTGAGCAGATGTACGGTGTCATGGGGAAGTCGGTCGTGATCGGGAGCCTCTGGCCGTTCGGCAGAGTCACCTTGATGACCGACTTGAGAAGCCGGTCGAGGTGATTTCGCCAGACCGTACTGTTGTCGGCGGCGATGTGCCGCCCGATGATCAGGATACCGAGCGGGGCGCATAACATGGGTAAAGACCTCCTGGCACACCCTCTCAAACTAAAACTTTTTGGTCAACACCAACGTGGAGCGGCCCCTACTTCAGGGGCGGGTACAAATCCGGGTCGATCGTTCGTTCAAAACAGACGCGGCCGGCGGCGTGTTGCCAATTTTGTCCGTAAGCATAATCCATCATCGGATACTGCCGTGTTTTTACCATCACATTTTGGTAGTCAGTCGATTCGGCATCAAAGGTGGCGCAAAGTTCAAATTTCGGTTGCCGGTTCAGGATGTCCTCATCGGGGCCCGGTTTAATGACCGTGAATTCGTAAGCCGCGCCACTGACCGGGTCGACTGGTGGGATGAAGCCGTTGAGCGAAGTGCTAAGCTCATCGAGTGTCGCCGGCAGAGTTTGTTTTTGCTGAAAGTAAAAGGTCAGTTCATTTTGAATGATGGACAAATCGTTGACGCGCTGATCATCAAGGCGCGCCTTGCGTTGTTCCGCCGGCGAGCCCACCAGGAAAAATCCGCCGATCACCACGCCGACCATCACCAGAAGCGAAGCGATGCCGATCATTTTGCTTATGCGCCCCGTTTCTTTGGGCGCGTTTTTCAAGTCCCAAAGTTCAAACCAGAAGACCAGTCCCACCGTGACTAGAACCACCAGCACTTTAAGCACAAATCGCGTGGTTATTTCGCCATTCAAAAAATAATTGACCAGAGTAATCAAGTCCACCACCATGGTTATGGCGGTGACGAACAACGTCAGATAAATTAACCACTTGCGAATGCCAGCGTCGCTTTTTCCGTCACTTCTCGCGCGATCTTTATCGATCAAGTGATTGATCAGAATACACACCGGCCAGACGACGACCAGAGTGGCCATCGAGATTCGGATGGTCTCCAGATTGCTGGAATACCAGCCGCCAAGGACGTCGGGAAACTTGATCTCGATGTATTGAAAGATCAAGGTGATAAAACTGACTATTCCCACGTAGAGCATGGAAAATCCCAGGAGGTATGAAAAGACGTCTCTGGCCGTGGAGCGGGGGAGTGATTTCATAAAAGAAATTATTTTTGATGACGACATTTTATCATACTGTGCTATAATCGTCTCGTATGCTACGGAGGAAAATAACTAAAAAGATAAAATTAAATTTGAAGTCTCTGCGACATCGCTCGCAAGCGGAGCGCATCGCCGAATTTCTGACCAACCATTTCGGCAACTTGTGGTTTTTGCTGGGCAACGTTTTGCTGTTTGCCTTGTGGATCGTCATTAACCTCGGCAAGCTGGAGGGAGTTCCTGTTTTTGATCCTTATCCTTTTAATTTATTGACCATGGTGGTCTCGCTGGAAGCTATTTTTCTCTCCGTCATCGTGCTAATCAGCCAAAATAAAGCTTCCAACATTGATGAGATCCGCGAGGAGATCAACTTTCGGGTCAATGTCCAGGCGGAGAAGGAGATCACCAAAATGTTGCAGATGCTGGAGACCATTGAGCGTAAATTGAAAATCAATAATGGCCGCGACCGCAAATTGAAGGTCATGGAAAAAGAATTAAACATCGAGCGCATTGCTCAAGAGGTGATTCGTGAGCGGCTGTGATACAATCTGGCGGCTATGGATCACAACCAAAAAGCTCTTGAACTCCATCGTCAATTAAAGGGAAAAATCGCTCTCGCCTCCAAAGTGCGCATTGAGTCGCGTGATGATTTGAGTTGGGCTTACACCCCGGGCGTGGCCGCGCCGTGTTTGGAGATTGCCAAGGATCCGGCCAAGGTTTGGGAATACACTTCGCGGCGCAATTGGGTGGCCGTCATTTCTGATGGCTCCGCCGTGCTGGGTCTTGGCAACATCGGGCCTTTGGCAGGACTGCCGGTGATGGAAGGCAAGGCAGTGCTCTTCAAAGAGTTTGCCGACATCGACGCTTTTCCAATTATTTTAGACACGCAAAATGTTGACGAGATCGTCGCAACGGTCAAACACATCGCCCTTTCATTTGGCGGTATCAACCTGGAAGACATTTCCGCTCCGCGTTGTTTTGAAATCGAAGAACGACTTAAAGCTGAACTCGACATTCCTCTTTGGCATGATGATCAGCACGGCACGGCGATTGTCGTCTTGGCCGGTCTCATTAACGCTTTGAAGTTGACTAACCGCGCATTCGACACGGCCAAGATCGTGATTAGTGGCGCCGGCGCGGCCGGGGTGGCCATTGCCAAGATTTTGTTGTCGCAGGGCGCTAAGCAGATTGTGGTCGTAGATAGCCAAGGCGTAATTTCATCAGCGCGGACTGACTTGAACGAATCGAAGAAACGATTGCTTGATTTAGTCGGTTCCTATCCAGACAAGGATGGGCAGGTGGTGGTTTCACTTGCTGACGCCCTTGTCGGCGCGGACGTCTTCATCGGCGTTAGCGCGCCTGGAATCGTCAGCGCGGAAATGATCAAATCCATGGCCGCGGATCCGATTGTTTTTGCCATGGCTAACCCCACTCCCGAGATTATGCCCGACGCGGCCAAAGCGGCCGGGGCCAAAATCGTAGCCACCGGTCGCAGTGACTATCCCAATCAAATCAACAACGTCTTGGCTTTTCCTGGCGTCTTTCGCGGCGCCCTAGACGGTCAGGCAAAAAAAATCACCGAGGAGATGAAACTGGCCGCCGCTCACGCGCTGGCCGACTATGTCACCGAGCCGTCGGTCGACAACATCATTCCACCGGCCCTTGATAAACATGTTGCCTATGTCGTGGCCAAAGCGGTTCAAGCGGTGGTGTAGCTTCATCATCATCGTCGTCGCTGTTTTTGTTGGATTGCAAATTTGGATGGTGCTCAGTCAGTCTGATGACACGTTTGTTGTTGACGACGTTTCCGGGCAGTGGCAGGTGGTGATTGTCCCTGGCGCCAGCGTTTTGCGCAGTGGCGTGCCGTCGGACGTGCTGGCTGACCGATTGTTAACCGCGCTTGAGCTGTATCAAGCGGACAAGGTGGAGAAATTTTTGCTCTCCGGCGATGACGGCCAAGACGGCTACGACGAAGTCAGCTCCATGCGAGATTTTTTACTTGATCGCGGCGTGCCGGGCCAAGACATTTTTTTAGATCACGCCGGTTTTGATACTTACGACACGCTCTATCACGCTAAGGCTGTTTTTGGTGTCAGCTCGGCTATCATTGTCACTCAGAAATTTCACTTGCCGCGGGCGCTGTTTATTGCTGACGCGCTTGCTATTAAAAATATCGGCGTCATTGCCGACCGTCAGCCGTACGTCAAAGCGATTATTTTTTCTTTGCGCGAATGGCCGGCGCGTCTTAAAGCTTTGTTTGATGTCGTCGGGCGCGCCAAGCCGACTTATCTTGGCGACCCCATCGACATTATCGGCGACGGACAAGTGACCTGGGAGTAAAATTTGTCAGTAGACATCAAGGTCTCAGTCTGCTAATCTCAACATCATTATGCAAGCCAAGCGCGTGATTATTATCAATGACTGTTTCGATGCCAACGCGCGGTTGCGAATTGAGGCACAAGTTGCCATGGCTTTTCCCAATCTGCCTATCACTTTTTACGCTTCAGAGCCGTTTGCCACGCTCTCCTTGAGTTTTCTGTTGGCAGAGGCAGAGTTCACCAATGGTGATGTGGTGCTGTTCAACGCCGCGCCGCGCAATGCGACGCAGAAGGTAGAAGGCAACCGCGCCGGCGAGATGGTATTTGTCAAGGTGAAAACGGGTGGCTTGCTTGTTGGGCCTAACGAGGGGTATTCTTTGACGCTCATCAAGGACCAGATTGAAACGATTTATACCAAGCGCGCCGATGACGGCAACGTTTCCGGAACGCAATTTCGTTCGGCTTACGTTTTTCCCAAAGCGGCTGGAGAATTTATGGCCATGCCGGAGGAACGGCGCGACAAGCTATACGCCTCGCACACAGCGACTGACTATCCGATCCCGGTGCTGACTGCCGACTACATCGCCTGGATTGATTCATTTGACAACATCAAGCTGACTCGGCGGTCGACGCAAGAGCCACTATTGCAACCAGGCCATGAGTATATTGTGCGTTTCAAGCGCGACGGACGACTGGTGAAAGAGGTCAGGTTGCCGTATCGCGAGAAACTGACATTGTTGAACAACGGCGAATTGGGGATTATTACCGGATCGAGTTTCGGTCAGACCGGCTTGGAAATTGCTCGACGGACAGGGGTGGTTAAATTGCCCGGCGCCGTTGCCTACATCCACGAACAGTTTGGTTTTACTCCTTACGTCGAGGACGAGGTGCAGATTTCGTAAAACAAAAACCACAGGCGCGGGCTCGCTGTTCGTCAGCTACGCCTTTGCCTGTGGTTGTTATTTTATTTGGTCTTGGCCGCCGCCTTCTTGTGTCGAATCGCCTTGGCTTTGCGGCGCCCGGCTTCGGCTACTTTGCGGTCGGCTTTCCAAACATTACGTCCCTTTTTTCTCATTCCCATAATATCTTTTCAAAACTCGTCTAGTTGATTAATTTGTGCAATCATGATATCGAACAATAGTCATTTAAGCAAGATATTTATGGATTTCATCATTCGCAAGGGGAATTTGACTAGGGAGAAGGCCGATGTCTTAATTCTCAATGCTTTCGAAGGGTTTAAGAAGTTTGGCGGAGCCACGGATGACATCGACAAAGCTCTTGGTGGTTATCTGCTTTCCGTGGCCAAGGAAGATCAGTTTAAGGGCAAGTTAGGAGAGTCCGTGGTCGTGCGAGCTCACGGCCCGATTTCTGCCAGACGCGTTTTGATCGTTGGCCTTGGTAAAAAAGAAGATTTTGACGAAGAGACGGTGCGTGAAGCATCGGCGGTTTCGCTTAATGTTTGTGAACAGTTGGGAGCTAAGGTTGTCGTCTCGGTCTTGCACGGCGCGGGTAACGGAAAACTCTCACCAAAGATTTCCGGCAAAGCGATTTTTGAGGGCGCGCGCTTGGCCGCCTACAAATTTGACGCCTACAAGAAAAAGAAAAATAAGCTAACTGTCAAATCATTCACTGTTGTTTCGACTGATGGCCGCGACGTCACTCAAGCTCAGGCCGGATTGCTCGTCGGTCAACTTGGCGTCGAAGGGACGATCTTCGCCCGCGATTTGGTCAACACGCCGTCGGCGCAGATGCATCCGTCGGAGTTGGTCAAGTTGGCTTTGCAGATTGGCAAAGAGAGCAAAGGCAAAATCAAAGTCAAAGTGATGGACAAATCTGCTTGTGATAAAGCCAAGATGGGCGCCTTCCTCGGCATCGCCCAGGGCTCTGATCATCCTCCGTTTTTTGTTCACATGAGTTATCGTCCCACTGGCGCAAAAAAACACCTCGCTCTTGTCGGTAAAGCCGTCACTTTTGACTCCGGCGGCATTTCCATTAAGCCAGCCGAGGCAATGTATACGATGAAACTTGACATGGCTGGGGGAGCGGCGGTGCTCGGAGTATTCAAAATCTTGGCGCGCTTGAAACCAAACGTCATTGTCGACGGCATCTTTGCCGCTTGCGAGAATATGCCTTCAGGCAAAGCCATCCGTCCGGGCGACGTGGTCAAAGCCATGAACGGCACCACCATCGAAGTTTTGCACACCGACGCCGAAGGCCGCGTGACCTTGGCCGACGCGCTGTCCTACGCGGTCAAGCAAAAACCCGATGCCATCATCGACTTGGCGACGTTGACCGGCGCTTGCATGGTGGCGCTTGGAGAAGAGATCACCGGTTTGATGTCCAACAATCCCAAACTGGAAAATAAATTACTAACGGCCGCGGCCACGGCAGGTGAGAAGATGTGGTCACTGCCGCTCGAAAAAAACTACAAGCGTGAATTAAAGTCTGAAGTGGCGGATTTGCGCAATATTGCCGGCCGCTACGGCGGGGCGTTGACCGCCGGACTTTTTTTGCAAGAATTTGTGGCCAACATTCCGTGGGCGCACTTGGACATCGCCGGCCCGTCATTTGCCGAGCGTCCAATAAATGCCTACACCGGCAAAGGTGGCACAGGGGCAGGAGTAAGGACATTGTTAGAACTGCTGCGAAGTTTTTGACCAGCTTTTTACCCTTGCTTACGCTTTTCCTAATCCTTGCTGTCCGTGTTCCCATTCCATTTGACAGAGCTCGCCGGACTGCAACGCCTCGAGGACGCGCAAGGTCTCTTTGACCGAGCGGCCGACCGATCCGGCACTGACCAAGGCATATTTGACGATGCCTTCCGGATCAACGATAAAGAGGCCTCGCTCAGCGAGTCCCTCTTTTTCGTTGTAGACGTCGTAGGCGCGGGAGACCTCATGGGTGACATCGGCTAAGACCGGATACTCCACTTCTTTCAAGTCGCGTTCAAACCAATTTTTGTGGCTCCACTCCGAGTCAGTCGAAGCGCCAAGCACTTCGGCATTGAGTTTTTCAAACTCGGCGCGATGGACGCTGAAGCCTTTGATTTCGGTTGGGCAAATAAAGGTAAAGTCGCGTGGGTAGAAAAAGAAGACTAACCATTTGCCGCGATAAGAAGCAAGACTGATGGGATGAAATTCGCCTTTGTGATAGGCGGTGACGTCGCTAAAGTCCGGGGCGGCTTGGCCGATGTGGATCATAGTTATTTGGTTACGTGAGTAAATCGCTCTTCCACGACGTTCCAATCAATGGCGTTCATAAAGGCGGCGATGTAATCCGCGCGTTTAATGCCGTAGTCGGTCATGTAAGCGTGCTCGAATACGTCCATCACCAGGAGTATTCGGCTATTGGCAAGCAATCCTTCGTCATGTTCGCCAATCCAGATAACTCCAAGCGTGTCCTCTCGTTGCACAAGCGTGACCCATCCGATTCCACGGAACATGCCGACGTTTTTTGAGAAGTGATCCTGGAATGCTTCGTAGCTTCCGAATCGATCCGCTAATGCCTTTGCGACCGCGTTTTCGGAAGACAATGCCGAAGGCGCCTTGCTCATGTTTTCAAAGTAGAGCTCGTGCAGTTTCATGCCGTTGTATTCCCAGCCGTAGCGACGGTGGAGTTCAGCGGATTCTTCCTTGTGGGTAGAATCTCCTCCGACGACTTCAAGACGCATCGCGTTCATTTTTTCCAGAAGCGTGTTGACGTTTTTCACGTACCCTTGATAAAGCGTGAAGTGGTTTTTGAGCATGGTTTCCGAGAACCCGGGCGTGCCCCAAAGATGATCAAAGTTTTGCGCTTCGTATGCCATAAAAGATTGTTAATTTCTGGGTAAATGTTATCCTGATTAAATCAAACTGTCTATGAAACATCCTTGGCGTGTTGTCTTGATGTTCCTCGCTGTCGTCCTTATTGGTCTGGCCTATTATTTTTGGCAAGCCCGCTTGGCCGCTTTATGAGCCGCTCGGTAATTTCGGCAGTGATAGCGCTCGGGGTCTTGTTTTTGGTTTATGGGTTGGTGCGAGAGGTGAGTAACCGGGCGCCAGTGCGGGGGTCGACTGACGCCATGACTATTGTTGAAAGCGGAGCAGGCAAGGACGCCATCCCATCCATCGACAACCCTAATTTCACCAGCGCAAACACGGCTGACTATTACTTGAGCGATGATGGCTTTGGGCTTGATGTTAATCTTGGTGGAGAGCATCGTTTTTATCCGTATCAGATTTTAGTTTGGCACGAGATAGTCAATGCGGTGCAGGGCGGCACGGCGATTGCGGTGACCTATGATCCGCTTTGCGGCAGTGGGGCAGTCTATGAACGGGAAGTCGCTGGCACAACGTATGATTTCGGCACCTCGGGCAAACTTTGGAATAACAACGTGCTGATGTATGACCGACAAACAGACTCGTTGTGGTCGCAGATTCTTGGCACGGCTGTCGATGGTCAGCTCAAAGACGCCATGTTGGCGCGAGTGACGTCGTCAACGATGCTGTGGAGTGATTGGAAAGCGGCTTATCCTGGCGGACTTGTTTTGTCGCGCTCAACCGGCGCAATTCGAGATTACACCAGCAATCCATATGGTGACTACGCCAATAACTTGGACGTCTATTTTCCATTATCGACAATGGATAACTCTCGGCCCATTAAAGAAGTGGTAACGGGTCCGTTGGGCGAAACAGCGTATTGGTTTTGCTGGGCCGCGTTGCGGACGGGCGAAACACCGATATAAAATTATGCCCATACTCTCCATCATCGCAACACCAATAGGCAACCTCGGCGACATCACGGCGCGTGCCGCCCAAACCATAAAAGACGCCGACCTAATCCTATGTGAAGACACACGTGTCACCGCGAAACTTCTTTTTCATCTCCAACTTAAAAGGCCCCTGTTGAGCTTCCATGAACACTCCGATCGGCACCGTCTCGACAAAATTCTTGATCTCTTAAAAGAAGGTAAAAATTTAGCATTAGTCACTGACGCCGGCACACCAGGTATTTCTGATCCTGGCTCGTGGTTGATCCGCGAAGTCGTCAATCAACTGCCCAACGTCATCATCACGCCGATCACCGGCCCATCAGCCATCGCCGCCGCCGTCTCTGTCTGCGGATTCAACGTCGATGAATTTGTTTTCAAAGGTTTCCCGCCGCACAAAAAAGGTCGCAAAACCTTTTTTGACAAAGTCGCTGACGAACAGCGAACCGTCATTCTCTACGAGTCAACGCATCGCATCGGCAAGGCAATGGACGAACTCTCCGCGCGCGTTGCCGATCGTCAAATTGTTGTCTGTCGCGAGTTGACCAAACTCCACGAAACAATCCATCGCGGCACCGTTGCCGAAGTGACAGCAATTCTCAAAACTGCTAGCATTAAAGGTGAATTCGTCCTTATTCTTGGTCCGGTATGAAATTTTACATCACCACTCCCATTTACTACGTCAACGACAAGCCGCACATTGGCCATGCTTATACGACCATCGCCGCCGATGTCTTGGCTCGCTATCATCGCTTGCTTGGCAAGGAGGTTTTCTTTTTGACCGGCACGGACGAGCACGCCAAAAAAAACGTCGAAGCCGCGGCCAAAGTCGGCCAGTCAGACGTTAAAAAATATGTTGATCAGATGAGCGCGGTTTGGCGGGAAACCTGGACAGCGATGGGGCTGACCATTGATCGATTCATCCGTACCACCGAGGCTGATCACAAAAAAGGCGTGGAGCAATTTTGGCAGTTGTCCAAAGCCAGCGGCGACATTTATGAAGGGGAATACCACGGCTTGTATTGCACCGGTTGTGAGGAATATAAAAAAGAAGATGACTTGGTCGACGGCAAATGTCCTTTGCACAATCGTCTGCCGGAAGAGTTGGCGGAGAAAAATTATTTTTTTCGTTTGACCAAGTATCGTCAAGCCATCCTCGATCACATCGACGCCAATCCGGAATTTATCCAACCAACTTCGCGCCGCAATGAAGTGCGATCGTATGTTGATAAATTCATGTCCGACATTTCCATCTCCCGCGAGACAGTCAAGTGGGGGATTGCCGTGCCAGGCGACGAGTCACAGCGCATTTATGTTTGGTTCGATGCTTTGATCAACTATTTGACCGGCGTTGGTTACGGCACTGATGCTGTCCAATTCGAAAAATACTGGCCAGCCGATCTGCAACTGGTCGGTAAAGACATCATTAAATTCCATTGCGCCTTGTGGCCGGCGATGTTGATGAGTGCTGGTTTGACTTTGCCAAAAACCGTTTTTGCCCACGGTTTCTTTACCATCGACGGCGCCAAAATTTCCAAGTCGCTTGGTAATGCGATTGACCCTGTTGAGTTGGCCAACGACTTTGGCATGGACGCTATGCGCTACTTCCTCATGCGCGAAATTTCTTTTGGCGAAGACGGCGATTTTTCTCGCGCTCGCTTGGAACAACGCTACGACGGCGAGTTGGCCAACGAGCTTGGCAACTTGGTCAATCGCGTGCTGACAATGGCTCAGAAGTACGGCTACGCAACTCAGCCCGTGATCAACAAACCCGCCGATGATTTTTCTGACGCCTACCGGCAAGCCATGGAAGAAATCCGCCTCCACGACGCTTTGAACGAAGTGATGAAACTCGTTCGCGAAGCTAACCAATTGATCGAAGCCAAAGCCCCGTGGAAGCTAGCTAAAGAAGGGAAGAATGATCAACTCAACGCCACCTTGAAAACTCTGCTCGAAATGATCACTCGCGTCGGTTCAATGCTTGCTCCTTTTATGCCAACGACCTCGGAACGCATCGCCGCCCAACTTCAATCCATGCAACCCGAACCTTTATTCCCTCGTCGTGAATTAACACCTCTATGACCTTCACACCGATCGATGTCATCCTAATCGTCTTCGTGGTGATCTTCATGGTCACTGGCGCGGTGCTCGGTTTTATTCACACCCTTGGTTCGTTTCTCGGCGCCATCGTTGGTGTTTTCGTGGCCTCGCATTTGGCCGCGCCGATTGCCGATGCTCTTGCTCCCGCCTTTGGTGGCAACGCGCAGATTGTTAGCATCGTCATTTTCTCGATCATCTATTTGTTGGCCTCGCGTTTATTCGGATTTTTCTTTTACATTTTCGAGAAGAGCGTGGGACTGGCCGCCAAATTGCCGTTCCTAAAATCATTCGACAAATTGCTTGGCGCCATCTTCGGTTTTCTTGAAGGCGTCGTCGCCGTGGCCGCCTTTGTCTATTTCGCCGGGTCGGTGTTGCCGGTTGACTGGATCAAAAATTTAGTCGAAACCTCGCAAGTCGGCGCCTGGCTCTTGTCGATATTCGGCGTCATCAGTGCGTTGGTACCGCAAACCGTTCGTGAGGCAGTCCTGAAAGCGATCAACTCTGGCGTATGATCGATACGCACTGTCACGTTCACTTCCGCGCTTACAAAGACGACATGGACGACGTTATCAAACGCACCCTTGATAAAGGCGTGCGGATGATTACGGTCGGCACCCAATCGACAACCAGCAAAAATGGCATTGATGTGGCGGAAAAATACGACGGCATTTACACCACAATTGGTTTGCATCCCAATCACACTTGCGAGCAACAGTTTATTGACGATTTAGAAGAGATCAAAACACGTTGTGAACATTTTGACGTTGAGTATTATCGCAAGCTGGCAGAGCATCCCAAAGTCGTGGCCATTGGCGAGTGCGGGCTGGATTATTATCGCATTCCCGAAAATCTCAAACGCGATGAAGTGATTGCCGCGCAAAAAGAAGAACTGCGAAAGCAATTGGATTTGGCCGATGAGCTCAACTTGCCGGTGGTGATCCATTGTCGCGATGCGCATGAAGATCAAACGGCAATGCTCAAAGAATATATTGACGCGGGAAAGCTGACGCGGCGCGGGGTCGTTCACTGTTTCTCCAGCACTATCGACCAAGCCCGCGCTTATCACGCTATCGGATTTCTGACGAGCTTCACCGGTATCATTACTTTCCCACCGCGTAAAAATGAGGGCCCAATCTCTCCGCTCCAATCCGTCGTCCGCGACTGCCCCCTCGACATGCTCATGCTCGAAACCGACGCGCCATACTTGACCCCCGAACCTCACCGCGGTAAACGCAACGAACCGTGGTACGTCCAATTCATTGCCGCCAAAGTCGCCGAGCTCAAAAATATTTCCGTGGAAGAAGTCGACCGGGTTACCACCCAAAACGCCGAGAAATTATTTGGGTTGATAAAGTGATGTCGAGTGGAAATTACCTGACGACTATTAGACGGCCGTCACAAAGACGTCAAGTACTATGAAAACAAATAAAAAAGTAACAAAGAAAAAAATAAGTCAGACTATGAAGAGAACCAAAGCTTTGGTGGCGATGCTAATTGACGGGGCGCATCCGCTAGTCGACATCGTTGATCGTCCATGGGACCGACTACGCTACGGATCTGACCTTGAGTCGATTGACGCTTATTGGGAGAAGGTCGCACATCAACGTTGTTTGGCGAGATTGAAAAAGAAAAAGTGGATTCAACAACGGAAGCGTGGTCAAGAACTTATCTTAGAATTAACATCCGAGGGAACGATTTACGCCCTTGGTCAGAAGATTGTTGCCGCGAAAAAGAAACTCGCCAAAGGAAAGATATGCTTGATCAGTTTTGATATTCCAGAGAGCGCTCGCAAGGCACGCAATACGTTGCGTAAAATCTTCAAAGATGGAGAGTTTGATTGCATTCATCATAGTGCTTGGGCAACCGATAAGGATATTGGACGTGACATGAAGACGTTGATCAGACTTTTGAAGATCGAGGATTGGGTTTCAGTTTTTTTTGCGGAGAAAGTAAATTGATTGACAGAAAGTAGACGGCCGTCACAAAGACGTCAATCAGAATTGGGTGAAGTAAAAAAGACAACACCCCCGAGGAGAGAATCCTTGGGGGTGGTAGACGTTTCACGGTCGCACCCCCTAGGAAGTTCTCCTTCGCCTCGCGGCGATTTGGGGGTGTTGTTTTGCCGAGAACTACTCGGCGGCCGCTTCACCTTCCGGTTGGGCGGCAACGGGCTTGTTGAGCGGCGGAGCGAGCGCCTTCTCGATCTCGCTGGCCGTGCGGTCCAGCAGCTTTCCGAACCGGACCCGGTTGCCCGAGCCGGCGAGGTCGAACGCGGTCATCGCGTTCTCCTCGAGCCGCTTGTTGATGTAGGCGAGCGCGTGCCCGCCGTCATCCGCCGCCTTCAGGCCGGCGACCGCCTTCTGGACGTCCTCCATGCTGTTGCCGGTCGGCTGCAGCATCGTCCAGGCCTCGAGACGGATCTCCTGCGAGGCGACGCTGGCCACGAACTCCACGATCGGACGGAGCAGGATCTTCTCCGCCGCGGCGACCAGGGTCTTGCGGACCTCAATCGCGGTGGGGTTCTCGTTGTCGGCCGTCGGGGCCCCGTTGGCCTGCATCCAGGCGATCACAGGGTCGTCGTTGGGCGGCTTGCGGAACCTGGCCTCGTTCAGGCGCTTTCGCACCGCTCCGATCTCCGTTCCTTCCGTGATCCCCACGACCGCGAGCGCCATCTCGCGGAACGCGATCCCCGGGAGCGCGACGTACATCTCGCTGCGGTACCGGTCGAGCTCCTCTTCTGCACCCACCCGGACCACTTCCTGGAGCGTCGCCGCCACCAGGCCGCACTTCTCGCCGTCGCTTTCCGGCATCTTCCACCCGACGAACTCGATCGCCTTGATCGTGGGGTGGCTGGCCTTCATCTCCTTGACGATGAGCGACGCGATCAGGCCGGGGATCGCGAGGCGGTTGAGGCGGTTGATGGTGACCCCGAGGGCCTCGATGGCGAGGACCCTGGGGAGCTTCTGGATGTGCTCGACCTGCTTGTGCCCGCCGGTCTTGTCCCGGCGACGCACCTGCAGCTTCATGCCCTTCTCGAACGGCCCTTTGTAGACTGCCCACACGCCCTTGTGGGACTCCATCTTCTCGCCGATCTCGAGGGCGAAGATGCCCTCGCCTTCCGGCGGGTCGACCGAGTCGCCACGGAGCATGATGGACTTGATGTCGCGGAACCTGGCACCCGCGAGTTTCCGGACCTCGTGCCCCTGCTCGCCGAGCTTGATCGGCGGCTGGCGGACGTTGACGACGAAGAGCAGATCCCCTTCGTAGTCAACGTACACCGGGTTCTCGTTGTCCGGGGTCAGCCGCTTCTCCTCCTTCACCTCCTTGTTGTAGGCAAGGATGGCGTCCTTGCCCGCCACGCACCAGGGGAGGGCCACGTAGTTGCCCTCGAATTCCCAGACCAGGCAGTCGTAGGCCTGCCCCGGCTTCATGTGGTGGATGACGATCGCCAACGCGTGGGCGAACTTCTTGGCCTTCTCCCCGCTCTCCTCGACCTCGAAGCCGGCGACGTAGCAGGGGCGGCCCCCCATCATGCGGGGGCCGAAGGAGAGGCGGCGGTTGAAGGCGGTCGTCGGCGGGACGCACTTCGGGCCGATGCGATAGGCGGCGCCGTAGATTCCACCCCAGAGGGCGGCGAAGGCCTTCTCGGCGGGGGTCATCACGACAAGCGCGTTTCCACGCTTGTTCGCCGCGATGATGTCCCCGACGGGCACCTTCTTCTCCTCGGCCTCGATCAGAGAAAGCTCGAAGTCGTCCTTGCTGATGCCGTGCTTCTCGGCTTCGGCATTCAGCATCTTCTGGCGCTCGGCCTCCCTCATGGCCTCGCCGACGTTGTTCGTACTGGCGGTGGCCTGCTGGCCGCCGCGGTTCTTCTTCTGACCCATGTGTCCTCCTAGGACTGATTTTTGGCCCGTTGGCCGTTGTGTTCGCTCTCGAATTCGTAGATTCGGCTCAGTTTTTGGCCGGATCCTGGCGTCAAGCCAGCCACGGAGAATATCAGAAAATAGCGGCACTGTCAAGTATTTTGGCTTGAATTTTGTTATGTAGAATGTTGACAAAAGGCGATTTATATGCTATCTTTTTTCGTTCATTATGCTCGTATTGGGCTAATGGCAAGTTTCAACCATCGGG
>ERZ1292633.167-Hain-H41-02um-R1-167-length-87345-cov-38_pt2 | contig 16972 bp, 20 predicted proteins | sample MGYA00564406_ERZ1292633 | MGnify/ENA primary metagenome ERZ1292633 (study PRJEB36523, sample SAMEA6512639) | groundwater metagenome | collected 2019-01-08 | study: AquaDiva: Metagenomics assemblies of 32 groundwater samples | reverse complement strand
GTGCACCAACGAAAAAAGAACGCGTGGTGAAATATGATCGCCTGATCGAGATTGAGGAGCATTTACCTACTGTATGAGTTCCCGAGCACAAATAATCGCAACTATCGGACCCGCGAGCGAGAAGCCGGAAGTTTTGAGGTTAATGATCACAGGACAGATGGACCTGGCCAGAATCAATTTTTCATGGTCCGACTTGCAGGACGGCGCACATCGGATAGACACGATTCGCGCTCTGGCCGCGGAAAGCGGCCGGGTTATTCCTATCATCGCAGATCTTCCCGGGCCGCGCGTACAGCGCACAGACGGTCATTCTTACGAAGCGTCTTCTTCTATCCCGACATCAAGGGATGAAGAAGTGTTGCAATTATGCGTAGAAAAAGAAGTGGAATACGTGGCGGTTTCATTTGTCGGAGATGCGGAGGATGTTGTGCGCTATCGCGAGGCCATCAAGAGCCGCAACGGCTTGCAAAAGATTATTGCGAAAATTGAACGCAAGGCGGCAGTGGGCGCCATCGATAGCATCATTGCGGTGTCGGATGTAGTGATGGTCGCTCGGGGAGATCTGGGGCATGAGGTGCCGCTTGAAGAAATTCCATTTGTCCAGAAAATGATTATCGCGAAAGCGAATGCTGCGCAGAAGCCAGTCATTACCGCAACACAGATGCTGCTCTCGATGACCGAGCATCCAGAACCTACTCGCGCAGAAGTGACCGATGTCGAAGAAGCTATTCGGGATGGCTCCGATGCGGTCATGCTCTCGGAAGAAACAGCGTCCGGGCGGTTTCCTGTCGAGGCAGTCGCTATGATGGAGCGTATACTAGTTTCAACTGAGCGGCATTACGGAGAACACCCACTACACCTCTTATGACACTCCCTGGTACTCTTATCATCGCGCGACACCACGAATCGGAATGGAACAAAAAAGGTCTGTGGACCGGCACGCGCGATGTGCACCTTACCGAATATGGATTCTTGAAGTCGAGTGAGATGGGAGCCTTGCTTCAAGGGGTACGCATCGACAATGCATTCGCTTCCACACAAGTTCGTTCAAGCGAGACACTCTTGTCTATGCTGGGAAATTTGGGGCTACAAAACGTGTCGGCAGAGCGTGTACCGATGCTGAACGAGCGTGACTACGGCGATTACACAGGGAAAAACAAGTGGGAGATGAAGGGGATTCTTGGGGAGGAAGTTTTCGAACATATGCGCCGCGACTGGGACTATCCCATTCCTCATGGCGAGACACTTAGACAGGTCTACGAGCGAGTAGTGCCATTTTACTGTAGTACGGTCGTGCCGCTCTTACAGACTGGAAAGAATGTGCTTATTGTTTCGCATGGGAATGCTTTGCGCGCGCTCATGGTATATATTGAATCGATTTCGAAAGATGAAGCACGCAATCTCGAGATGCTCTTCGGTGCGGTAGTGCTCTATCAGGTAGATAATGAGGGTAAATCGGCGCACAAGGAAGTACGTACGGTGGAGTCAGATGTTAATGCGTAAGCATCTCGCGAATGTTTTTGACGGGCGTACGAAGCCTGGGATGGAACACAAATGAGCGGACTATCTTGGAGTGGAAGATGACACCTGCATTCCAGCGTTAGGTTTTGATATTTCCGCGATGATCTTTTCAATATCGGGAAACTCTTTCTTAAAGATCTCACTGATTTCTTCTGCGTTCTCAGGATCTCGCTGCGACCGCTTCTTGTCGGGAAAGAAATTATTCATAGTGAGATCTACGAGCCTTTCTTTTGTCCAATGAGGAATTTTATATTTCTCGATTAGATCTTGGATAGTTAGGTGAACCATCTCGTGGAATGTCACATATAACACACCTCGATTGGAGGTATTGTTCAAATTCAATTGAACGAGGTTCGGATAGCCGTAGCTCCCGCCCGTTCCATATTTAGTGAGAAAGACGGTGTATTGCTCAACCATAGGTCGTCCCAATGTCTTCAATTTCTCCAAGAAATATCCAGACTCTATTTCCCATGCTCCCCTGATTTCATTTGCCTTTGCTTGGTACATCTCGTTCTGATATTCCCCCTCAGTAGCAGACTTGATTTCATCGTCTGATATATCATCGCCATTCTCTAGGCGATCCTTTATAGCTTGGGGCAACCTGGGTTTGTAGCCGTTTTCTATAAACCACGAATACTTATCAATCGTTCTCCGGATTCTCGACACCTCATTATCTACAGAATACTGCACTTCTATGGGGATTTTGATTTCTTCGGGCGATTTGAGACGCTCGCTCCCATTTGGTAGGCTTTCCATAAGGCAAGTATATCGTAGCTTGCGGCCACAGATATTTCGCTCGTCATCACTCGCAAAATTCCGCGACCCCGGCTCGTGGATTTCCGTGCTCGAAAATCATCACTGCGCCTCCCGCAAATGAGAAAAGACTGGAGCAGTCCAGTCTTTTCTCATTTGCGGGCTTACAAGGATTAGAATGGAACACCATTGAGGAGACGATTCTGAGGTGGAAAGCTGTATTTGGGACACGTAGCATCGCATTTATATGACTGCACACAGTGGCAGATTTACTTAATTAGGCCTTTTTTTATATCTTCTTTCTATAAGCCACCATCCGTTGGGGTTTGTGTTTCTTCGTGTGTCTGAACTCGGTTAGTCCCATGAAGAGTTTTAAGTGTCTTTCACTGGTGAAGTTTCCCAGCGAAACTGTGTAGCAACAATCGCGTCCCGATTCCACACACTCGCACACACTCCTCACACACCCACCACACACCCCGCCCGCGCCAATGCTAAACATAAGATATAAGCCTATATCTACCCCGATTAGTGTGAGCGTATGTGCTAGGAAGGGCCTTTTTACGCTTTTAAGCCATATTTTCATCCTTTGAAGTGCTCCGTGAGTAGGCTAGAGTCTAGGCTCTGGAGCTATGTCTCGTTTTTTAAAAGGTGAGCACGTATATAAGCCGTAAATTGACTGCTCTATAAAACACTGGAAACGCTCGAATAAGAAGAGTAGGATGACCTTATGAAGAAACAGTCTCAGACCTATTTGACCGATAATCCCATCGAAAGTAAGTCATTCGACCGTTTTGATCGATGGTCTTTTGCTGAGCGTATAGCGCACACAATCGGTCAGCGCGAGGATACCGGCGGTCTCGTCGTTGCCATTTATGGGGAGTGGGGTGATGGCAAGACTTCTGCTCTAAATATGATGGAGAAGGAATTAAAGGGTTACGACGATATTATTGTGACTCGTTTCAACCCTTGGTACTTCCAATCTGAAGCCATGTTGGTGAAAGGTTTCTTTGACCACCTTGCTGAGGTAATGGATAAATCCATACCAACTGTAGGAGAGAAGGTCGCAGGATTCGTAAAAAAATATGGTGGCATGCTCGCTATGGTCGCAGGAAATGTGGTGGTAAGAGGGGTCGGTCTTAACATAGACCCCGGTGCCATACAAGACGCAGCGTCTGATGCCGCGAAAGAATTAGGACTAGAGGAGTTACACAAACGCATTCAGGCAATACTGAAGAAGTCAGAAAAGCGGCTCGTAGTACTTATCGATGATATTGACCGTCTCGATAAGGCCGAGATACACCAGATGTTCAAGCTTGTGAGGCTCACAGGTAACTTTGAGAGAGTCACGTATGTGCTTGCATTCGATGAGAAAATGGTTGCGGCCGCTCTCCGAGAAAAGTATGCGGCGGGCAAAGGTGACTCAGGCATGAAGTTTATCGAGAAAATTGTGCAAGTACCGCTTCATCTCCCACCCGCTTACAAGGAGCCGTTGCTCAAGGCCATCTTTGCTGAAATTCAACGGACGCTTGACATAGAAGAAATTGAATTGATTGAGAGAGATGCCAGCTCGATAGGTTATGAGTTTCAGACAAGCCTTGGCTACGCTTTGCGGACTCCACGACAGGTGAAACGGTACGCGAATGCCATCATGTTTGCTCTCCCTGTTTTGAAAGAAGAGGTCTGCATTTCCGATCTTTTGCTTATTGAAGCGATTCGGGTTTTCTACCCTGATTTGTACGAGTTAATTAGGGACAACTACGAAGCTTTTCTTTCGGGAGAATCAACACTGGGAACGCGTGATAAAGACCGTACATCGGTTTTAGTACAAATAACCAAAGATATAGAGGGAGAAGGGTGTCAAAGAGCGATTAAGCATCTTGTAGGTCAGCTTTTCCCACGAGCAGAGGGGCACGGGTCATATGGTGATGAGTGGGAGAAGATTTGGGCCGGTGAGAAGCGAATCTGCTCTCGTGCGTACTTTCGACGGTACTTCACGTATGGTGTGCCTCAAGGGGACATTTCAGATATAGATTTCAACGCATTCGTCACAGAAGTGCATAGGACGAGCGGTAAGAAAGAAATAGCTGATTTGGTGGGGACATTCGTAAAAAAATATGGCCCACATTCTTTCATTGAAAAGCTTCCACTTACAGAGGGGAGTTTGAGTAACGAAGTTGCGAAAAAGATTGCTCTTGGTATCGCCGGACACGGCAGCCAATTCAACGACAATGGTGACATCTTTTCCTCTGATTTCTCCCGGGCTGTGACATTCATAGCAAGGACTCATCTACGGCTACCACAAGTAACTGATAGGGACGCCTTTGCTACTGAAATTATTGCTGCCGCGAAGTCTCTTCCATTTGCGGTTGAGGAGTTTTTGTTCATGTCGCAGGAAGAGAAAAAGACGCCGGAAGCCCAACACTCGATGAGTGAAACTGAGCAAGAGCGTCTTGGTAAGACACTTGCGGAAAGAATTGCTAAACAATCTAACAAAACACCCCCACACACTTTGAAGCATGGCGCTGGTCGCCTGATATGGCACTGGAATAGATATGGAAAACTAGGAGAAGCTAAAGCCTATTTCAAGAAAAGATTAACAAAGAAACCTGGAGAAGTGGGTGATTTTCTCTCCTGTTTCGTAGGCACTGCTTATAGCGCTGACGGAAGACATAAAAGCGACTTACGTGGAAACGAATACGATGCTGTAACTGCTCTTATTGACGCTGACGACTTGGTAAAGATAATCAAGAAGAGTCACTTTGCAAAACATATTGATACCGAAAAAGTATATTTCAACCGCACGCTTTCCGATGCTCAACGAATGGTCAACCAATTCATGTCTATCCACAAAGATAAGGGAGCAAAAAAACTAACAGAAGCAGCGAGCTAGTCGAGAAGAACTTGAGAAAACATTTCTTGCCTATTCAGAAATGGATCTCTGAGCAGATTGCTTTCCTGGTTTAGAGGAGTAGGGTGCGTCCGTAGACGGCGACGAGGTACATTCGCCAGCTTATTCAGATAACGTGCCTGCCGGAGCCTCAGCACAGTGCAGAGATGGAGCCTATAGCTTCAGTCGGCACCGATCCGGCACCTGTTCGCATCATGGCGGGGTGGCTAGGTGGCTTTAGTTTGAATAGAGTTAACGTTCTTTACTCGGAAGTTGTTCTCAGTGTCTTTATTGTTTCCCTTGCATAGTCACAAGTAGTATACTATCGATATAAACTATTAACTTATGGCCGTAAAAAAAGGTACATTTACAGAAACTGAAGGTCAAATAACCATCACTAATGGTGATTTTCAGGCACTCAAAAAAATCGCCCAACAATATAACATCTCTGATGAAACTGATGTTATAGCATTTGCTATAGGTGTATTAAGTAGAGCCAATGGTCGCGGAGTCAGTGTAGAGCAAGATGATGGAAGTGTCGTAAAGTTTATACCAGCCGATAAGCTCCGCACGAGACATTAATGATTTTATGGCAGATAAACAGAACACGACTCCAATCGTAGTCGACGAAGAGTATAAAGACGCAATACAGCCAGTGGTAGACAATAATATGCGAACCGATATTCTCGGCCCTCACTTTTGCAGAGTATTAGAGAATCACACCCCAGCCAGCACGGCAATCATCCAATTACTTGCAACTGCTATAGCGAAAGAACCATCCCTCAAAAATGCCATAGAGGGAGTGATTACAGAATTGGATACCAAACGCAAAAGTCGTTTAATAGATAAAGGACTTGGGGCGTTAGGTGGTATTGCTTTGAGCATAATCGCAGGTGTGGCCGTTTATGTATTTACTCACTGGCCGACATCAAACACTGTTCCCATCGCCAATACTTCGTCTACACAACTGCAGATAAAATAGGCTCTCTAATGAGAGTCATTAGTTGACTACCAAGCAAGTGCTCAATCGACAGTGTGATGAGTTGCTCTTTGGTAATGTCCTAGAGATTTTTCATTTAACCATTCAGCAACCAAATATGGTCGGAAGCAATCCAAATATAAATCCTGTCATCGTCTCCGAGGCCGTGAATATAATTATTGTCTTGCACCGCAATTATATTTATAATCTTGACACCCGCTGACTTTATCTTTTTTTCGTCTCTCATACTCCGATTATACCACATCAAGGCCTACAGAAAATTACGCATGTTCAGATGGTAGGTTATTTGAACATCATTCCCCAGAGATTCTTGAACGGTGATACTACCTTCTGCCAGAAAGTACTGGATTTTTTTGCATACGAAGTTGTCGTAGCTGGCGAAGATGTTGCTTGGGATGTTGTTGAGATTTTGTTAGAGACGACTTTTTTTACATCCGGTGATTTGGCAACAGAGACTACCTGATCCTCTTTCGGAGCTTTTTTCACAACAGGAACTGGCTTCTGACATGTATTCGTGCCAGTTATCCTTATTGTGCCTGACAAACATGTATCGCAACTTTGTTTATCAGTGTTATAGAATGTTCCAAGACTGAGCTTCACACAGCGTTCGTCTTGAGTCATTTGTGGACCCGTATCGATATTTGTTGACTGTGCCGACGGGAGAGTTTGAGAATATGATATACACGAGGCACCGTTCCATGTATACCCAGATGCACAACTACAATTGATTTTTCCTGTTGAATCCTTAGTTCCAATTATGTTGGCATCATTATTATTCGTAGCCTGACAGCTCTTGGTGTAGCTTATACAAGTGCTCCCGTTCGCAGAATAACCCGAATTACATGTGCACTGACCTGAAATATAAGTAGCGTTTGCAGGACATGTTGGTGTAGTTACAGGCGCGGAGTAAGTAGTAGGATATCCGCCATAACTAGTATCAAAATAAGTTGAAATGCTTCTGTCATAGCCACACTTATCGATCAATTTCTTTGCCGCACTATCCTCGGATAATAGCCAATCATCTATCCACACACGGGTGCTGTTATCTCTTGAGATGTTATATAAATCCTTAAATCCATACGAATGCAGTTCGCCAACGACAGTATCACCGCTATATGGAGTAGAACCCCCGTACCATTCGGCGAGGGTATAATCGCCATAAGAAACTTCGATTAAATAATAATCACAGTTAGAGAATTCTCCCAACGACGTTCCTTTTATCTGGCCATATGCATCGGCTGTAAAAGGAAGAAGTACTGAGAGAAAAAGAAATAAAGTAAAGAAATATTTATTCATAATCTAGTTATTACAAACATTCTTCATAGGTTGCTTCGGCTGATTGATATTCCTCGCATCCTTCTATGAAGGAGCTAGAGCTTCCATTACAGTCGTTTCCTTCTTCGCCCCATTGCCACCCTGCATAGTGCCCCGATCCTTCATCGTAAGGATTCTCCGGTTCAGTACAGCTGCTATTTGAGCCACTACTATACGAACTTTGATAATCCGAGTTTGAGTCGCCAAATGCCCAATTCCAAACTGAAAAACCGCCCCAAATCATCAGTCCTACGACTACGAGTGAACCTATTGATTCCCCGAAGTCATCCATGGATTAGTATCTATAGGGATTTTGAGTACCTATTTTGCCTGTGTAGGGGTTGTAGTTTCCCCTCGTTGAGTAGTTGTCTAACTTGGTTTTGTTCGGAGAGGTTCGATAGGAAGGCATCACATAAGACCGTGTAGAGGGCTTATAATAACTCTTAACTGAAACGGTTTTTGCCTCTACAGATCCAGCAGAAACAAACAGCATAAAAACGAGAGCGAGTCCGGTGATGAGTTTTTTCATATTTATTGGTTATTAGTCGAATGGTACGCCTAAGTGGCTTGGGTGCAAGTGAGTCATTGCATAACGGTGGTTATCAGTGATTAAGGATTCATCCAGCCGTTGCTGGCTGATTCCTTTTGTTTCAACCAGATTCAAGGATTAAAAACGAAAGACTCCGTAACAATACTCATTTCGGTGAAGAGTCTGTCGTTACTCTTACTCGGTAAGTCAGCAATACTTATGCGGTACTTGTCGTCGGGAGTATTCACGACCATCCACATCCCGCCGTCGGTGTATACCGCGCCCTGTCCATCAATAGTCGTTTTATAGTAGTTGCCGTAATTATCTTTAGATTGAAGGTAGCCAGAATCTGGTGAAAGGAACCATTCCTCAGCAGTCATGTTTTCGTCATTAAGACCAACGCTAACGACGATATATCCACTATCGCTCTCTTCGTCCACAGGCCTTAGTACGATGTGAGATAAGATGTCCGTCACTTTCAAGTGCGGGGGGTAATTAAACGAAAAACCCAAGCGGCTCGCGTATGTCTTGAAATCTTTTCCGTAGTCGGAACTTGCTCCAATGCTTGGAATGTCGAGATAGCTTCCGTTTTCTACAATATTCCCTGGTTGCGCCGGTTCTTTTGATGTAAATGAAATAAAGATACCAGTCAGAAAAAGCAGAAGAAATACAATAAAAAGACCGATTAAGACGCCATACACAATTTCGCGAAATACGCGCCGTACTTTTCCTTTCGATGTTTCTTCTTCCATAGGTTTATTTCACGGTGAAACTCCAGCGCAAGCCTCGGAGTTCATAAATGATTTGAGCCCACGGTCTACAAAGCCCTGTTCGGCTGATGAGTTATTCATCATTGATGCGTGATATAGCGCAGCGATGGCTGCCGTACAGTCGCCCTGAGAATAGATGGCATATCCTTTGTGTATCCAGCAATCAAAGTTCTTGCTATCTAGCTCGATGCACTTGTTGCTCGCTGTCAGAGCCTCATCATACTTCTCTAAGACGTTGTAGGAACGTGCCAAGCCCTCATATGCAGTAGCAAGGTGTGGGTCGAGCTTAATTGCCTCGATGTATGAATTAACCGCCGATTCGAAAAAACCCCAGTCGGCACTTTCATCGCCGTGTTTTACCTCTGCAATAACGACTTCTTTTTCTTGTAAATGGTCGTATATCGATACTGCTATTACCAACACCACGAAACAGCCCAGCAATGTTAAAAGTATAATCTTGAGATACTTCCAAATCATAGGGATTGTAACCATATACCAAGGATATACATTAGAACAAGTAAGGCTATGGGTATTCCGATGATCCACATCCCGACTAAATCACTGCGAGTGGCGAGGAATTGTTTTAAGCGTATGTATAAGCGATGCGTTTTGTACTTTTCGTGGATTGCCTGGCTAATGCCAACCGGAATCATTACTATTATTGTAAAAAGAAAAATCTTAACTAAGTAATCCCAAAATATAACTATCGCGATAAGCCCTACTAACAGTAGGCCTCCAGAAATAAGCACCAGCAGCAACACACGTCCTGGTTTACTGGCGAGAAGTATTCCTATCGCAATTATCGCTAAAAGAAAGTACAGCATGACTTTGTTACCTCAGGCTTGCTGAAGCAGCTTCTTGAGATGGGGGAGACAACTCTTAAAGAGTCCGAATGCCCCAATAATGACTAAAAAGAAACCAGCTATTCCTGCTATGTTGGCAAAAAGATCTAAAAATCCAGCAAATAATGGTGATGAGTCGAACGAAAAATAAATTACATAACAGAATAAACCGAGAGGTAGAGAGACATACCATGGCTTGATATTGGAATTAATGAAAGGTTTGTTTTTGGGAGTAATTATTTCATGAGGAAGTTCTACTGATTTTGAAGTATTTGCATTTGAATCAGAGACTGGGGGAATTAGTAGCAACACTATAACGTATAGGAAATTCAGCAGAGGTACGAGTCCAAACCACCAATACTTATTCCAACCAGCATCTTTCGAACGACGAATAAGAGATGGGATATATATGTAACCAGCAAGAATAAGAATGACTAATTGAACGACCAGATAATAACCGTGTTCCCTCCACGAGAAAATATCGAACATTGCTCCAATAACAAAAGCCAAAATAAGGTTTACTAAAAATCGTTTCCGTCCCATCACCAGTCTATCAAAACCAAGAATTTTCTTCAGGTCTTTCATATTTGCAGTCTTATATTTTAATAAAACCATCCAACCAATACGCAGCGCCAAAGAACACGCTTCCGGCAACAAAGGCCATGATTGCGAGAAATATAACCGCAGGTACCATGCTTCCGAAAGTAGACGATTTATCTCCGGCTGCATAATTTGCAAGCCCAATCATTTGTATCGTAAGTAGCCCCGCGATAAAGGCTAGAAGTATAGTGTTCATACTTTCCTTCGTTGTTTAGTTTTAGTAAACCAGTGGCAGTTTTGTATAGACGCACAAAACCCACCACATGGGTGGAGACTTTCGCCTCCCATACCGGTTTCCCGATATGGCTGGATACAGCAACCCCATATGATGGGTTTTCTATTCTGTATCCAGACTTTTGGCCATGCCCAGGGATTGCTCCCGCAGGTTTAGGCCTCTTTATTCGGTTTACTTCTTAAGAGTACCGCAAGTAGGCACGATGGGGAATATGCTGAAAAGGGGTAAAATAGCTTATATGGTGGCATCCAAAAAAGGCAAAAGCCCTAGCTTTAGGGACGCAATAGATGTAGAGATGGCTTTCGTCTTATCTCACGACGAGAATTTTCTCGCAGATTTACAACACATACGAGAGAGAGAAGGAATTCCGAAACTCAAATACTCGTCTGACCGCTGGCGACATGACACTATGGTGTATGACGAGATTATCGAGATGATAGATTCTAGGTGGCTTGATGCGAAAGTTACCCAAAAAAAGAAGGAACGTATCGACAGAGATGTTGAGGGGCTAGTGGTTAAATACAATCTCCCCTTTTATTTTAATGAATGGGTGCGACATTTCATTCTATATTGTTCACCACCAAAGGAACGGCCAACATTTATGGATAATGATCTGATATCAAGCATTGCAAGAGGAAAGACTCTCCATTTTTCATTGAGCACTAAAGAGAAGGCGTTTTGGCTTGGGTATTTCAGAAGCAGACTTGGATTTGAGAAAGGACGTGTACCAAAGAAATATGCCCGCGCATATCGGGAGCTTCGTGAGGCTCTAAACAACCGAAAGAATACACGTCGACGGTCACATACCTATCGGGACACCATTAGGGTAGAAAACCTCCTGAAACAACCACTTGTGTGGTCGGACTACGGCATGAATAAGTCGCAAAAAAAGACGTATATGGACGTGGTGGTCGAGCTAAGCCCAATGAATGATAAGGAGGATCTTTCTGGAGAGAAGGACAAACTAGCAGTAGCAAAGCTCCGTCAACGAGTATCACGGCTTAAGCGTCGTAAATAAGTCAGAAAATAACGTCACATCCAAAATAGGGGTGAGGAATACGATAGCTCTGCAATCATATGCAGCGGCACCAAAACCAATCGTATTCGGTATCAGACACCGGCCCGTCAATAGCGGGTGCCGCTCGTGTCGGCGGGCCGTTTTCTGAGCCCGAGTCTCTTAAGGAGATAAAGGATATAAATCCGTTTGGAGCATCTGAGGGCTTGGAGTGGGCAGAGGAACTCGCACGTGATCCGAGTTGGTGGAAACCGAAATCGCGCCGATTTGACGACCGCTCGGCGGGAGAATTTGCTGCGGGAGTGCCTACTGTGGAAGGCTCTGGCAATAAATCGAAGGCAATGACTGTCTGTATGGCAGATGTGCAATCCGAACCAATTAGTTGGCTGTGGCCAGGGCGCATAGCATTAGGAAAACTCACTCTGATTGCAGGAGACCCAGGGCTTGGGAAAAGTCTGCTAACAGCTTTCTTCGCGGCAGTTATCTCAAAGGGTTACACATGGCCTCTTGAAACCTGTCCTGCTCCAATTGGAAGCGTAGTGTTGCTCTCTGCCGAAGACGACCCAGCAGACACCATTAGACCTCGCCTTGACGCTGCAGAAGCCGACTGTGGGCGTATACACGTGTTGCAGGCGATTCGAGATGTTGATGCCAAAGGCAACTCTACAGAGCGCATGTTTTCATTCAAGCGCGATCTGGTGGCACTTGAAGAACGGCTATCCTCTTTACCGGACTGTAAGCTGTTAATCATTGACCCAGTTTCTGCGTACCTAGATGGCACTGACAGTCATAACAATACAGACGTACGAGGATTACTTGCTCCACTGGCTAAACTTGCGACAGACCACAAAGTAGCGGTTGTCTTGGTACAGCATCTCAATAAGAGTAGCGGGAGTAGCGCGATGTATCGGGCGATGGGGTCTGTGGCTTTCATCGCTGCTGCCAGAGCCGCTTATGTTGTTACAAAAGACCAGAAAAATCCTGAACGCAGGCTAGTGATGCCAGTAAAAAATAATCTTGCAAAAGATAGCACGGGACTGGCCTACTCGGTTATTACAGCAGAGAATGGAGCGCCAGTGATTGTGTGGGAGTTAGAGCCAGTAACGATTACGGCAGACGAAGCACTAACCCCATCTGAGTCCAATGAGGAGAAAACTGGTACCGACTGGGCAGTGGAGGTTCTACAGATTGTACTTGCGGACGGTCCAGTGCCAGCAGCAGTAGTTCATAAAGAGGCGAAACAGGCGAACATTTCACCAAAAGCATTGCGCAGGGCACAGGAGAAACTTGGCATCAAACCCAAGAAACTTGATTTCAAGAGTGGTTGGGTATGGTCGTTACCACATTCCGAAGATGCCCATGAAAGCGAAGATGCCCATGAAAGCGAAGATGCCCATGAAAGCGAAGATGCCCTGTCTGGAAATGAGGACATCTTGGGTGAGGAAGGGCATCTTGGGGCGTAGAGGGAGCAGGAACGGCTATGATTGATTTGGTTAAATTCAGGCAACTTCTCGGCCCTGAGGCCTCTGATCTTTCTGAGAAGGAAATCAAGCGTATTCGGGACGTTGAGTACGGATTTGCCGATGCCATATTTGAGATGTGGCTCAGGGACCGCAATGCTATATCCACAGAAAATGCAGAGGTGACTAAAATCTGATACAATGGAGAAGTACACAACTCATAAGCAGGGACCTTTTTATTGTCTGACCGGTGGTCGGGCACAGAAAGGGGCTAGGGTTGTTCAATGTCCTTGCGATGTTGTGTACACCAACCTTAGTCCCTTTTTGTATAAAAATTATGAAACCTACTGAAAAAATAAATGTCATCGGCCACTGTCGAGTGAGCTCCTCAAAACAGGCACAAGAGGGCGAGAGCCTTAGTGTGCAGGAGGAGATTGTCCGTATTCATGCTGAGCGAAACAACTGGAACATGGTAAAGCTGTGGCACGAGAACTACTCGGGGAGAAAGGATAGTCGGCCTGTATTTAATGAAATTCTTGCATATCTTGATGCTCATCCTGGACGCATCGAATATTACGTATTCCGCACGATAGATCGATTCACGCGTGGAGGTACTGGCATGTATGACCAAATGAGAAAAGAACTCCTAAAGCGTGGAGTATCAATGATTGACACCAGTGGGATGATTCAGCCGACCAAGAATACCCTTGAGGATTTAGACTTCGAATACTCATGGAGTCGACATTCGCCAAGCGAGATTACAGAGGTCGTTGTCGCTACTACTTCAAAGCACGAAGTGACGACGATTGAGACTCGTATGATTGGGCAGGAAATCCGTCTCACACAGCAGGGATACAAGGTCCGGCAGCCACAGGACGGCTTTCTGAATGCAAAGATTTACGATGCTGACGGCAAGAAGCGTACCGTGATGGTTGAGGAGCCTACTCGTGCAAAATATCATCGAGCCATGTTTGATCTGCGAGCTGAGAGCCAGTTGAGCGACCCTGAGATCGTGAGCCGTGTTAACGCGATGGGCTATCGCACTCGGGCGCACAAGAGATGGGATAAGAGCCACACAAGAATTCTAGGAACCGGTGGCGGGAGACTGCTCACCGTGAAGCATTTGCAGGAGATCATTCAGCGACCAATTTACGCTGGATTCATCTGTGAAAAATGGACAAGGTATAAGCCGATAAGAGCAAAGTTCGAAGGTCTTGTTTCTTTGGATACTTTCAATAAGGCAAATCGAGGGAAGGTTTTTATTGAAGAGCACGACGACCGTACATATGGTGTTCTGTACGATTATCATCCCGATCGCCACGTGGTGAAAAGAATGCGTGATAATCCTCTGTTTCCTTACAAATCTGTTGTGCTGTGTGCAGAATGCGGTATGCCGTTTATGGGCAGTCGGTCACGAAGTAAAAGCGGTCGTCCAGTGCCTTATTACCACTGCAACCGTAAACATAAATGGATTGGCTTCAATAAGCCTGCGTTTGAGAAAATAGTTGAGAATTATATGAACAGTCTTCTTTTCCGTTCAGATGAGACGGATAGTATGAGAGCGGTGCTTATTGATCGGTATAATGAGCGTAAGTCGGAAATCGCCAAGGAGACTATATCTATGGGCCAGAGCGTAGTTGAGCTTGAGGTCCAGAAGCAACAGGCTGTGGATGCGTTTAAGGTCACTACGAGCGATGTTATGCGACGTGAGCTAGAAAAGGGTATTGAGATGCTTGATACCCAGATAAACGGCTCCAATACTGAGCACGCGAAACTCAAGATAAAAGAGTCCGATATAGATGCATTTATGGAGTATGCAAAAAACATAATGGAACACCCTGCAAAAGCACTACTGAATACAGTGAATACGCGACATCAGGAGTCTCTGTACTCTGTCGTCTTTGACGAACTACCGACCATTACCCAAATGGTTAATGGAACACCTAAACTATCATGGGTTTTCAGGCTTTTTGAGGATTCCGGAGATGCAGAATCCCAGTTGGCGGGCCCACCAGGAATCGGACCTGGGCTGTCGGTTTTGGAGACCGATGTACTACCATTATACGATGGACCCGTACTAGGAAAGATAGCAGATAGAGGGTGAGAAGCGAATACCTGGGGCTTCGCAAGGTCAGACTGAGCAAAGGCGATGGAGGAGGGTTCGCGGGTTTGTTAGAAGGCAAAAAACCGTGTGGGGGAAAAGCCGCGTGGCGCAGAGTCTCGCGCGGTATGATATATGCATGCGTTCTCGCATTTCTCTATTGGCACTCTTTTTTATAGTGAGTTCAATCGCACTGCTACCTCTGGCTGCGCACGCGTCAGCAATACCATTTTTTGGTCCGATTATTCCGCAAGGAGATAATCAATCAGTGTGTCCTGCAGGCTGGGGCATGGTACTTGTAGTTATCAATAACATCATTAGTTTTTCTATCACTATTGCTATTGTATTTGTCGCGCCGATCATGATTGGCTACGCAGGATTCCTCATGGTGGTAAATCCGACATCCTCTGGAGATATTCAAAAGGCAAAAAAAGTTCTCTGGAACACCATCATTGGTCTTGTCATTTCACTAGCTGGCTGGATGATTGTCGCTGCAATTATGGCGGTGCTTTATAATCCAACTCAAGCGAATGGCTTGAAAGCATGGGCGGACATCATCGGTTCACACAATGCTCCAGCATGCCTTCCTCAAAAGGGGGCACTGCCCGGAGATACATTAAATCAAGCGGTCACGACGCCTGGTCTTATTCCTGGAGCTGTGCAAGGCAAGTTCACGTTTGATCCGGGGATAGATGCACAAGTGATTACCGAATCAGGAGCACTCAATTCATTGTTGTCCTGTATGGTCGCAAAAGTGCCGGCAGGCGTTGGCAGAATCTCTTCCATTTCTGATAGTGTGATAGCCAGCGGTTCGAAAACATTTGCACAGTGCGCGGCGGGTGGAACCGCAGCTGGTTGCGCGCACGAGGTCAAATCTTGCCACTACGGCGGCAGGAGTTGTATCGGGAGTTCCTACGCGGTTGATTTCGGTGATCAGCAAAACAAACAAGCACTTTCGGCGGCAGCGATGGCATGCAACTCGGGAGCATTCATCAATGATGAAGGTGGCCACATACATATAAGTGTTGGTATGTTATCGAATTGTGAGTGTAACTAATTTCACACGTTCGATTCGTCTTTAAGTTTACGCAGCCAGGCCTTCTGGCGACGGGCATACTGCCAGAGTTTTGCCGACAGAGCAGGGAGGAGCGATGTTTCGGTTCGTTCCCCACGTAAAAATTCACCTACCATTTTGTATTCAAGACCAAGTTCGTTCAGACGCTCGTCGCCGACCGCATCACGCACGCGGCGTACCTCATCAATAAGTCCTCGTGCAAGAGCGGTGGCAAGTCGCGCGTCGATTCTTGTACGCAATTCTTCTTTTGTTGGGTCAATAACAATCCACTCGACCGCGTATGCGGACACGGGCTTCGTGCGCATAGGAACTTCCCCTTTCGCCTCGATAATTTCAAGTGCACGGATGAGCCGGCGGCGATTTTGCGGGTCGAGCTCGACAGCACGACGCGCGTCCGCGAAGCGGACGCGCGTATATAATTCTTCGGTAGTGAGTTTTTCAAGTTCCTCGCGCAGCTTGGGGTTCGCGTCCACTCCTGTCGGGAGGCCATGGAGCAGCGCATTGAAATAAAAATGCGTTCCGCCGACGAGAATCGGGAGCTTTCCTCGAGCCGAAATTTCTTCGATAAGTCGTGTCGCATCACCGACAAAATCTCCCGCAGAATAGGTTGCTTCTGGGTTGAGCATATCGATGAGATGATGAGGTATGCCGCGCATTTCCTCACGCGAGATTTTCTCGGTACCGATATCAAGTCCGCGATACACCTGTCGTGAATCGACGGAAATAATTTCACCGCTGCGTGCGAGAGCCTCCTCAACTGCTTGTGAGGATTTCCCTGAGGCGGTAGGCCCCATAATGAGTAGAATTTGTTTTTTAATTTGTCTTTGCACTGCGAGCGATGGTATCATGGTGCAAGCGTAATCAAAAAAT
>ERZ1292633.2947-Hain-H41-02um-R1-2947-length-16978-cov-5_pt1 | contig 16978 bp, 15 predicted proteins | sample MGYA00564406_ERZ1292633 | MGnify/ENA primary metagenome ERZ1292633 (study PRJEB36523, sample SAMEA6512639) | groundwater metagenome | collected 2019-01-08 | study: AquaDiva: Metagenomics assemblies of 32 groundwater samples | reverse complement strand
CGCCAGTTTCGAGATCTAATTTTAACTTGGGATCTACAATTTTTTGCTGATTCAGTTGCTCACCACCGCCAACAATCAAGCGCGTGGCTTCGCCATTAGAAGGCGTCAGTCCAGCTTGAGTCATCAAGTGTATCAGCGCAATTTGCTTTTGAGCGATCATTTTAAATTCCTCAATTACATCAGGCATACCTTTTTCTACAAAAATCCGGTTGAACTCGTCTTCCGCATTTTGTGCCGCGGTCAAAGAATGAAAGCGTGCCACTAAAATTTTAGCCAGGTTAACTTTAACATCGCGCGGATGTTTTCTTTTTTCATGGACGTCTGCTTTTAATTGCACAAGTGCAGCCGGAGTCATCTCGGTGAGTAATTCGTAATAACGGAACATCAGCTCATCTGAAACCCGCATCGTCTTGCCGAACATATCTTTAGGTGATTCATTCACACTGATATAATTATCTAGCGACTTCGACATTTTATTTACGCCATCAAGGCCTTCTAAAATCGGCATTGTTAAAATACATTGCTGCTCTTGCCCATAAGACGATTGCAGATCGCGACCTACAAGTAGATTGAATTTTTGATCGGTTCCACCCAGCTCTAAATCGCTTTGTAATACTACTGAATCGTAACCCTGACAAAGTGGGTACATAAATTCATGAAGTGAAATAGGAATATTAGATTTATAGCGGTTAGTAAAATCATCGCGCTCCAGCATACGAGCCACGGTGTATTTACCAGTCAATTTTATAAAATCAATGGCTGTCAGCTTTAGCAGCCAGCTGGAATTATAAACTATTTCAGTTTTTTCAGGATCTAAAATTTTAAATATCTGCGAAGCATAGGTCTTGCCATTTTCTTCAATTTCTTCACGGGTTAAAATCGGACGCGTGCTGTTGCGCCCAGTAGGGTCACCGATCAGCGCTGTAAAATCCCCTATCAGAAACTGTATATGATGACCTAAATCCTGAAGAGTTTTAAGTTTGTTGATAACAACCGTATGCCCGATATGAATATCCGGGCGACTTGGATCAGCGCCGAATTTAATTTTAAGAGGTTTTTGTTTTTCATAGCTCTTTTTTAATTTTTTTAAAAAATCCGCATCACTGATAAAGTCCACCGTCGAGAATTTAATTAATTCAAGCTGTTCAGCAGGAGGCTTTATCAGAACATTACTCAAACTTTTCGGCATCAGCGAGCCACCTCAACTGAGCGTGTTTCACGAACAATAGAAACCTTTACCTGCCCCGCGTGTGGCAATTCGCGTTCGATCTTTTTTACGATATCGCGCGCTAACATTAAACTTTGATCATCAGTAACACGGGAACTTTCAACAAGAACACGAACTTCACGGCCAGCCTGAACTGCCACTGATTTTAAAACTCCATCAAATGAGTTCGCAATACTCTCAAGATCTTTTAAGCGATTAATAAAATTATCCATCTGATGGCGGCGGGCACCTGGTCTTGCGTTAGATAAAATACTGGCCGAACTCACTATCCAGCCTAAAGCTGAATTTGGTTTTTCGTCACCATGATGCGCTCTTATGGCATGGCAAACATCTTCCGATTCACCATATTTTTTGGCAATTTCAGCACCTACAGCGGCGTAGTTGCCCTCAAATGTATGGTCAGCAGCCAGTCCCAAGTTATGTAAAAGCCCTGCACGTTTAGCAATTTTAATATTCAGCCCGATTTCAGAAGCAAGCAGTCCCGAAATATGCGCTACTTCTAACGCATTATTAAGTGCATTCTGCGCATGTGTACTGCGGTACTTAAGACTGCCCACCATTTTAGTAAGCTCTGCATGCAATTGTGTTATTCCGAGTTCAACAACAACTTTATCGCCCTCTTCTTTCATAGATTTTGAAAGTTCAGCTTTTTGTTTTTCAACAACTTCTTCAATACGTGCCGGATGAACGCGCCCATCTTCCATTAATTTATCGATTGTTCTACGTGCCAGTTCTCTTCTGATCGGGTCAAAACCGGAAATAACAATAGTTTCAGGAGTATCATCAACAATTAAATCGACGCCACAAAGCGCCTCTAAAGTGCGGATATTGCGTCCCTCACGTCCGATAATTTTACCCTTCATCTCATCCGAGGTCAGACTCATCACGGAGACGGTTCTTTCAGAAGTAAATTCAGAAGCAAAACGGGCCATCGCACGAGCCAGGATATTGCGCGATTTTTTATCGGCCTCTTTAAGAGTATCTTCTTCAATTTCTGCAATTCTTTTTGCAGAGGCCAGCTTGGCAGATTCTTCTAGAACCTGAAATAGCTCACGCCGGGCTTGTTCCTGGGTCATCTGTGCCACATTTTCTAACTTCTGCTGTAAGTTATGAATCTGTTCAGTTGCGGATTTTTCGGCATCCTTTAAACGATCTTCGGTAATAACAATTTTTTCTTCGCGATCTTTTAATTGATTCATGAACTTATCATTTTCATCCTGACGATGCTTAAATTGGTCATCAATTTCTTTTAAGCGCCGCTCAAGCTGCAACTCTTTATTTTTAAGCTGTGACTTTTGTTTGTTGATTTCAGTCTCAACATTTTTTCGGGCTTTGAGTTCAAAGTCCTTAGTTTTAACTTCTGAATCTTTTTTTAATTTAAGAGATTCAGATTTCGCTTTATTCAAAATTCTATCAGCTTCTTCTTTTGCTGATTTTTTTGTATTTTGATCCTGTATTCTTTTAAATGCAAAAATAACGAATGCACCGACTAAAAACCCTACGAAAACATAAACTAATTCCACTTTCTTACTCCTTCAGACTTATTAACTGTGTAAATTTGATTTGCAGTTACTATTTGATCGCATCGAATATCATGCTCCTCATGTGGTAACTCATCACATAAAGAGGTTTCAAAACAAACTCCAAACTTAAAGCCACTGTAACCAGCCAGCGCGCGGTCGTAATAACCTTTACCCCGCCCTAAGCGATATCCGTGTTTATCGAATGCCAGTCCAGGTATTAAAAAACCTCGGATATTTTTTATATCAACCGGAATTCCATCCTGAGGTTCTGAAAAACCTAAAGCAGACCGACTGAAATTTACTGCGGATTTGCGAAACTCTAGATTTTCATTATTTTCATTATTTTCATTATTCAAGCGTGGAAACAACCAATCAATCCGGCTTGAAACCTGATCCCACTGAATTTCAGGCTCATCACTTAAATTTAGATAGGCCGCCCATGGGCCGCTTTCATTTTTTAATATTTTGTTTAATCGATTTTGAATAAGCACAGATTGCCGTTTTTTTTCATCCGGGCTCAAAGCACTTAATTTATCTAAAATGTTATTTCTAACAATTGATTTCAAAACAACTCCACACATACCTCATTACAAGGATTTTATATGCACTCTGGATTTGTCTATTTTGAATTTTCTAAGTCTTGAGAAAGTTTAAGAGCTCTAGTTTCGAGCTTATTAAGCTCACTTTGCGCCCGTTGTTTTAAAAGAATCATTTCCTCAGCAATATTAAATGCCGCAAGAATTGCCGCATTTTGAAATGATGCGTTTTTAGTAACAGCCAAGGCTTCGGTAACTTTAGCATTAACATAGTCCACAAGTTCATTAACCGTGTCTTCCCCATGCGAAGTTTTAAGCTTATATGGGACACCGGCAATTTTAAAATCGAAGGTTTTTTTATTATTAGCTTTTTGTGACTGTGCCATGTCTAAAACTATGCTGCTTTCTGTTATTTCTTTTTAACTTTTACTTAAACTTCTCTATATTAAAATATTCAAAGTAAACAAATACTTACACCCATTAGTGTATAAACTTAACCCTAAGTCAGGCAAGTACTTTTAGAACTTATTAAGTTCAATTATCGGCTTTGGCAGTTGCAGATATCAATAAGCTCTTTCTGAATGCAACTAAGAGCTTTTTTCTCTGCTAAAAATTCTATATTCAGCGATTGAATTTCTTTGTCAGCCCATACTATATTCAAAAGCATGTCTTTGGCCCTTGTTTCCTTAATCTTCTGAAAATCAGACTGTATATCTGCTCTAACTAAAAGCTGATTAATACGCCCCTCGGAACTTCGTATTTTATGACGCACCTGGTAATCTTCTTTTTTATCACCAAATTTTTCAGAACTTAACAGGCTTATACTGTCATCCTCATCAAGAACTTTGAATATTTGAATAACTCCATCCGCGAATTTGAGCTTTTTAAGCTCGCGCTTTTGAGTATAAAGAACCTCTCGATAAAGCGTTTCTGAAGTCACGAGTGCATAAAACTGCTCGATGTATTTATATAGTTTTTTATTATTGTTTATTTTTTTTACATCTAAATTTTTATCAATATCTAAACAACTTTTTAAATTCGATTGATAAGGCGTAAGTACAATTTTTTTGTGTGCTTGGCTGGGCTGACTGGATAGCAGCGTGACACACGAAAAAGTAAAAGCAATAAAAATACGCCCCATAGATGCTACCCCAGTATCGAATCCACATATTCGATATAATTAAATGCCTTCAAATGAGTTATTTTTTCACCGACGCCAACAAGTTTTATCGGCAACTGCAATTGGTCAACAACACCCAAAGCTACTCCGCCCTTGGCTGTGCCATCCATCTTAGTAAGAACAACTCCGGTCAGCGTCAATGCTTGATGAAATTCTTTGGCCTGCATCAGCGCATTCTGGCCTGAATTCGCATCTAAAACAATCCAGGTTTCGTGCGGGGCCTCAGGAATTACTTTGGACATAATACGCTTAACTTTTTTAAGCTCTTCCATCAAGGGTGCCTGTGTATGTAATCGTCCTGCAGTATCTAAAATTACAAAATCAAAACTTTGTGATTTAGCTTTAGTCAGAGCATCAAAAGCCACGGCGCTGGGATCCGTGGTGTTTTCCGGCCAGTAAATTTCAACCTTGGCTCTATCCGTCCAGGTTTTTAATTGTCCACCCGCGGCCGCTCTGAATGTGTCGCCGGCTGCGACTAGCACCTTAAGATTGAGACTTGCCAGCATAGCTGAAATTTTTCCGATGGAGGTGGTTTTACCTGCGCCATTAACCCCGACCACCATGAGCACTGTTGGTCCTGATTGTGCCTTATTAAATAACTCTTCAAAACCATTAACAGGATTATGAACTGGCTTTAGAATTTCGCTCATCTTATTACGTAAGGCCATTTTGACTGTATCAATATTAGACATTTGGCTGCCACTGAGCTCATCCTCCACCACACTTAATAATTTTTGCACAGTGGTGGGGCCCAGATCGCTGGTGTAAAGTATTTCCTCAATTTGCTCAAGCACGGCTTTTTTATCGCTACCAGAAAAAGCTTTACGAATTCGTCCGAAAAAATTTTCTTCGGTTTTTTTTAAAGCGGTATGGAGGCTGGGCTCAACTTCTTCAGCAACTTCTTTTTTGGCGATTTCCGCTGACAGAGTCGTTACAGTAATCTTTTTTTTTCTGAATTTTGATAGGGCAATAACACCGATAATTATAACAAAAAATAATCCGATGAAGCTTAATAAGAATAAAATTTGATTAGAATAAGCGTCAGACATAGGCGCCCATTCTAATATGAAAACTACCTGATGTCAGCTAAACTTACCGAAACCATAGTTGAAACTCCGCGCTCTTGCATTGTTACACCGTAAAGTTTCTGCGCCACTTCCATTGTGTGTTTATTATGAGTCACCACAATTATCTGTGAACGTTTGGCCATTTCTTTTACTAAATCGTTAAACCTGAAAACGTTGGCATCATCAAGTGGAGCATCAACCTCATCCAGCAAACAATAGGGTGACGGCTTAACCAAGAAGATCGAGAACACTAAGGCTACTGCCGTTAAGGCCTTTTCGCCACCCGACATTAAAGTAACGTTCTGCATCTTTTTACCTGGAGGTTTGGCAATAATTTCTATTCCCACTTCATCTTTATCGACATCTTCGACCAATTGAAGCATCGCCTCACCGCCGCCGAATAAAACCGGGAAAACTTTTTGAAATCTGTCATTCACCAAATCAAAAGTTTCTTTAAAACGTTTTGCGCAAATTTTATTAATACGATCAATCACTTTTCTGAGTTGCTCTTTAGCATCGGTTAAATCCGTATGCTGCTGAGTTAAGAAGGCATAACGTTCCTGAGTTTCAGAAAATTCTGCAATGGCCGATAAATTAACTTCACCGATTTTTGCAAGTTTATCTCTTAGATCTTTTAATTCGGCATCCGCTTCTTCAGGATTGCCTTCACGATCAGCGAACTTAGAAATAACATCCGGCAAAATCAGCATATATTTTTCACGAACCTGCTCGATCAAATACTGTTCTTTCATTTTGGCCTGCTCAAGCTTTAATTGAGCTTCATTCATTTTAGCCAAACGATCGTTACGTTCTTTTTGTAAGCTCAGAGTTTTTTCTTCAAGTTCACGAATATGAGCGGTTTCAATTTCAAATTGATTTTTAATCTGAGAAACCTCAGCGCGCTTAACTTCAACTTCCGCCAGCATTCTTTCAAAATCAATTTTAGCTTGCTCAAGAACGTACTGACCATCCGTCATCTGCGACGAATAACCCTCGGCTTCTTCCGACATTCTAGAAAGCTGACTTTCAAGGTCTGCAACCTGTTTTTGCACCATTTCAAGTTGGCGCATAACTCCTGCGTATTCTTGAGTTCTAGAAGCTGCGTTAACCTGCAAGCTCATCACTTCCGCCTGCTGAGCCTCAAAGCCCTCTTTCATTGAACTGTATTCGTTCATCAATTCAGTTACATGGCTTTCAAGGTCTAACTTCAGCGAGCGAACCTCGATTAATTTTGTTTCGAATTCATTAATTTTCAGAGTGAACTGCTGGACTTGTTCAGAAATCCTTCTGACTTCTTTTTCTTGTTTTTCTACGGCCGACTGCACCTGTGAAAATTCAGTTTCAGCACGCTCAAAATCTTTACGAAGCTCGGTCACTTTGATTTCTTGCTCTAAACGACGTCTTTGCGCCCCTTCAAAATCTGAAACAATATTTGACAGTTGCTCTTCTGCTTTTTTAAGAGCCGCAGATGCTAAAGCTAATTTACCGGCCCATTCTCTTTTTTTATCGGATAATTCTTTAATTTCACGGCGACGCTTCAACACTCCTGATTCGGCTGAATCTTTAGAGCCACCTGTCAGCACACCCTCAGCAGAAAGAGTGTCACCATCAGTTGTTACAAAAGTCCAACCTTTGTACTCTGGTCTTAGTTTTAAAGCCGTTCTGATTGAATCCACAACCGCAACACCATCTAAAATTTCTGATACCTTGCCTGAGTATTTTTCATTGGAGATCACGATGTTTTTTAATAAATCGATTACGCCCGCTTCATTTTGTGGGCTGCCATGAAGCTGTTTAGTATAATGACCATCATTCGAGTAAAAACTAGATCGACCTGAATTTTGTGACTTCAGATGATCAACAGCCTCTATTGCGGTTTCTGACTTTTGAGATAACAACATTTGCAGTTTGGTGCCCAAAGCCGCTTCCATTGCGATTTCATAATCAGCCGGCACTTCAATAACTTCTGAAACCGGTTTGAAAAACTCATTTACTGAACCATCTGCGTGCATTTCTACAGATTTGGCTTTGCTCCAAAGCATAACCTGCTTAACACCTTCTTCAAAACCTTCAAAGTTAGCAGCTAAATTTTCAAGGCCGTAAAGCCGAGAGGCTGTTTCATTAAAGTTATCTTTGAACTCCTGCACTTCAGTTTGTTTTTGCAAAACTTGTTCAGTTAAGATTTTTTTATTGGCTTCAAATGCAACGACATCACTTGATAAATCAATTTGCATCTGGCGCTCTTGATCTAAATGATTCGCTACCTTACGACGATGGTTTTCAAACTCGTGCAGTTTTTCACGAAGTTCAGTTAAAGAAAATTCTTCTTCTGTTAATTGCGCTTCAAGCTCCAGCTTACGGTTTAAAAATGACAGGTTTTGCGCCGCTAAAGTTGATTCACTTTGGCCTAAGGCAATCTGCTCACGTCTTTTTATCGTTAATTCACTATCGATCTGGCTGTATCTGGCCTGGGCCGCTGCAAAAACTTCTGATTTTTGTTGAGACTTCAGGCTTAGTTCTTCCGCTTCAGTTTTTAAAGACTCTGCTTGTTCTGTTAAAAGAGTTAAATCGCGAGTTAACAGCTCATGCCGGGCTTTTTGCTCGCTCAGAATATTACCTGTCATCTGTTCATTGCGTTTAGCTTGCTCAAGTTCAAAACGAAGCTCCTGGATTTCCATTTCTTTCTTTTGAACCGAAGTTTGAAAATTAAAAAAATCTTGCTGTTTAGACTCCACTGATTTTTCTTGTTCCAGCACCGACAATTTAAGAGTTTCAAGTTCCGCTTGCATTTGCGCGAGCAAAGACTCACTACCGACTTCAATTAATTGCGCTTCATCAAAAATCTGCTGGGCCTGATCTGCAGCCAGTTTTAAATTTACGTACTGGGCCGAAGAAAGCCATAACTCCAGATCTTCAATCTGGTTTTTGATATTGCGATAGCGTTCTGCTCTTTGCGCCTGACGCTGTAAAGAGTCTATTTGTCTTTTTAATTCACCGATAATGTCTTGGAGCCTAATTAAATTCTGATCGGTGGCGATTAATTTTCTTTGCGATTCTTTTTTTCGAGCTTTAAACTTAGTGATACCTGCCGCTTCCTCAATTAACATCCGGCGGTCTTCGGGCTTTGCGGTGATGATCTTACCGATCATACCCTGAGCAATAATCGAAAAACCTTTTGAACCGGCTCCGGTATCCATAAAAATTTCTTGAACGTCTTTTAAGCGCGCGGCCTCTTTATTAATAAAGTATTCACCCTCACCGCTTCGGTGCAATTTACGCGTCACCATAATTTCTGAATGTTTAAGATATTTTGCAGGAAATGGCCCGCCATCATTTTCAAGAGTTAAAGAGACTTCACACATTCCATGGGGAGCATAACCTTCGGCGCCGGAAAAAATAACATCAGTCATTTGGCTTGCACGCAGATCTTTTGCAGATTGGTCGCCCATAACCCACATCAAGGCATCAACGATATTAGATTTTCCACAACCATTGGGACCAACAACACCGGTAATACCGGCATCAAATTGTATAACTGTACGATCTTTAAAAGATTTAAAACCAATGAGTTCAAGCTTTTTAATTCTCACGCTTTATTCCCCCATAAAAAAATAAATAAAATCAGTAAGTACACTTCTGTGACTACTAATATAACTGTCCTTTGGTCCGGGAGGTGAGTCAATAGAAATCAAAAAGAACAAGATTTGAGCACTAAGCTCTCAAGCCAGATATGTGACGAAAGCGGCGATGACTTCAGAGCTTTATCTGTTTCATGTAAAATTGAAAGAGAATCCTCGATTTTAGCCACGCTCCACAAGCGCGCCTGATCACAATAGTTTTCAATAAAATAGGGCGCCACACCTGCAAGACTTGCAAGCTTGGCTCCGCCTATGCCCTGATCTAAACCCGAGCGCACTGTTAGTAAAATCCGCATATGCCGAGCTACTAAGGCAATAATCGATTGCTCGCTCTGCCCCTGATCCAGCAAATTAACCAGCTGCACAAGTGCCGACACACGATCCTTTTTTCCGATCGCATCTGTAAAATCAAAAACACTTTCTTCGCGGCTAGCTGAAACAACGCTATTTACATCCGCAAGCTCGATCTGTGTTTTATCCCCAAGATAATCCTGGATTCTGAAAATCTGACTTTCAAGCTCGGTTAGGTTATTTCCCACTAATCGATGCAAACGATGAATAGCATCCGTCGAAATTTTTAAATTCAGGCCTTTGCAAAAATGGGAAATCCACTGCGGATACTGATTGGGAAAAGGTTTTTTAAATTCAACGCAAGTGGCATGATCCAGTAAAGTTTTTATTGCTTTTTTTCGCTTATCAATTTTATCCGCAAATAATACTAAAACTGTAGAATCAACCTGTTTAGTGATAACCGATTCTAGCTCCTGAAGTTCAGAATCTTTAAAATCCTGAGCATTTTTAACAATAATCAAGCGATGTGAGGTAAAAACCGGCAGCGTTTCAACACTGTCTTTTATTGATGTGACGTCTGCATCTGCGGCATAAAATAAAGAGTAATTAAAATCCATGGTGGATTCAGATAAAACAGCATTTTTAAAGCGATTTACGCATTGATTTAGTAAATAAGGCTCGTCACCAAACAGTAAATAAACTGGTTTGAAGTTTTTTGACTCCAGATCTTTATAAAACTTTTGGTTGTCGATAATGGCCACTCAATTTACCCTTTAAAACCTTTCGATCATTCGATCAAAGGCCGCCTGCATCATCTCTTTAGATAATTTGTCGAGAGTTTGCCTTTTGATCGACTGATTGTAAAGAGCATTGGCCGTATTCACTACTGGAAGCGTAATTTGTGGTGCTAAATAATTAGTCGTCTGCTGAAAGTCTCCGCTCCACAGCACTTCGGTACTTCCTTTTTTTGTTAAACTGAGCCCTACAGAAGCGACTACCCGGTAACGCGTAGCCAGCACTGTTTCTTTAGGTAAGTACTTGGTGTTTTTAGCTTCGATAATAGATTCTTCTGCAATCACTTCAATGCTTCTGATTCGACCTTGTAATATGGCCTCAACATCACGCACTTCATTTTTTAATTGTACAAACTTTGATCGCAAAGCCTCAGTCTTAAGCGAATTGGTAAATGCGGTCTCGGCACCGACCTCGCCGGAATCGTTAATAAATAAGGGTATTTGAATGATTTTCACATCTCCCGGCAGCGTAGACACCTCTGAGCTGAGTTTGTGAGCACAACCTGAAAAAATAAATTGAATGACTGAGGCTGTTAATATCAAAAAAAGTAGCGAAAATTTATTCTTCATCTGCTTTAATAAATCCGCAAGGAAACACTAATGTCAAATGCTATTCTTCTAGCTCCAGGTCCCGTTCAACTGCATCCCGAGGTGCAGAAGATCTTAGCACAGGCGATGATTCACCATCGTACACCTGAGTTCGATGCCATACTTAAACGCGTTTTATTAAATCTAAAGTTTTTCTTTCAAACAGAAAATCCCGTCTTTATGCATACTTCCACTGGCAGCGGAGGTTTAGAATCTCTTTTGGTGAATCTGCTTTCTAAAAATGACGAAGTCTTAGCCATTGTCTCAGGAAAATTTGGCGAAAGATGGGCCGATATGGCCGAGTCCTTTGGCGCCAAGGTCCACCGACATCAGGTGAGCTGGGGAAAAGCTGTTTCAGTTTCTGAAATTGATTCTTTCTTACAAAAAAATAAAAATATAAAGCTCGTGCTTTGCCAGGCCTGCGAAACCAGCACCGCCACAATGCACGACATCAAAGCTCTTGGTGAAATGATTGCAAAAACCCCGGCACTTTTTTTAGTTGATGGCATTACCGCCGTTGGCGCCTATGAAATTAAAATGGATGAGTGGCATATTGATGGACTCGTTGCCGGCAGCCAAAAAGCTGTGATGCTACCGACGGGTTTAAGTTTCGTCAGTTTATCAAAAAAAGCCTGGAAAATTTCGGAACAAGCGAACACTCCAAGGTTTTATTTTGATCTTCGTAAAGAATTCAAAGCCAATCAAAATGGTGAAACTTTATTTTCTTCAAGCGTGCCTTTAGTTAAAGCCCTGGATTTTATTTTAAATAGAATTCAAGAAATCGGACTGAAAAAACACTTCAAACAGTTAAAACGCCGCGCTGATTTTACCCGCGAGATTGCAAAACAGCTGAAACTGAGTCTCTATTCAAGCTCGCCCTCAGATTCAGTTACCGCCTTAAATGTTCCAGCTAACATTGATGGCGTAAAATTAAGAGAACATTTAGAAAAAAAATATTTTGTAACTATCATGGGCGGCCAAGACCAAGCCAAGGGCAAAATAATCCGCATCGGGCATATGGGTTATATATTAGACGAACACTTAACAGAAACCATGCATCGCCTGGCTCAGGCCTTAAAAGACTTTTCTTACGATATTAATCCAGAGGAAATAAAAAATATTTCAACCAACTGGCTGGAAGCAAATCCAATATGACAGACCTCACTAAAAAAAATATTCTGATTTGTGAAAGATTCGCATTTGAGGCCGAAATCGCGCTTAAGCAAAACAAAAATTTTAATGTGCAAAACTATTCCGAAGAAAAATTAGCAACAGCAACCGCACTTATTATTCGCTCTAAATTCTTAATCACACCCGAACTCCTAGATAAAGCCCCGAATTTAGAACTGATTGTCACCTGCACCAGTGGTTTTGATCATATCAACCTGATCGAAACCCAAAAAAGAAAAATTTGTGTGATGTTCACTCCAGACGCCAACGCCACAGCCGCCTCGGAATTAACTTGGACCTTACTGATGACCTCTAATCGGCAAACACTGGCAGCCCATCAAGAATTAAAATCTGGCGACTGGAACCGCGAGGCTTATTTTATGAGCCCCGAATTAACCAATAAAACAATTGGCATTATCGGTCTTGGCCGCATCGGCAGCCTTGTGGCCAAATATGCCAAAGCCTTTAATATGAATGTTTTAGCCTTTGATCCGTATGTTGCGGCCTCTGCTTTTACAGACACACAAGCCACCCGCGCCAGCTACGAAGAAGTTTTAAAACAAGCTGATTTTTTAAGTTTTCATGTACCATTCACAAACGAAACTAAAAATATGTTTAACCGCTCTCACCTCGAGTTTGTTAACCCGGACCTGATATTAATCAATACTTCACGCGGTGGCGTTGTTAATGAAGACGACTTAATTCAGGCGCTCAATGATAAAAAAATAAAATTCGCCGCCCTGGATGTTTTTAGTAAAGAACCATTAACAAAAGAGTCAAAACTATTAAAATGCAAAAATATTATTTTGACTCCGCATTTAGGTGCTTACACCGAAGAAGCTTTTTTAAAAGCATCTTTGGAGGCCAATAAGCGCGTAAGTGAATTTTTTGAAAATAATAAAACACTTAATACATTACCAATTCAAAACGACTGGGGTAGCCTGTCGTTTTCAGAAAGGTCCTAATTTATGTCAGCAACAGTGGTTATCGGAGCGCAATGGGGCGATGAAGGCAAAGGCAAACTGGTCGACGTTTTAGCCGCCAATTCAGATATTGTGGTGCGCTTTCAGGGCGGCTCCAATGCGGGGCACACCCTCGTCGTGAATGGCAAAAAAACCGTGTTGCATTTAATTCCATCTGGAATTCTACATTCTGATAAAATCTGCATTATTGCAGCCGGCGTTGTGGTGGATATTTTCGGACTGACTGAAGAAATCCGAAAACTTAAAGAAACCGGCTTTAACATTACACCTGGGCAACTCCTCATTTCTGATAGCGCCACCGCCCTACTTCCCTACCATAAAGTATTAGATCAAGCCCGCGAAAAAGCCCTTTCCGCAGGAAAAATCGGCACCACCGGAAAAGGCATTGGCCCGGCCTATGAAGACCGCGCCGCCCGCAGAGCGCTGATTATGTCGGATCTATTCGACGAGTCCACCCTCATGCAAAAACTTGAATTTGTGCTTAAAGAAAAAAATGCGCTCTTAAAAAATCTTTATGATCTACCGGAAATCACCGCAAAAGATATTTTCAATCAAATACAAAGCGTAATAAACGACCTAAAACCTTATCGCGCTCCGGATATAAGTTTTCTGATTTCACAGAAAATCAAACAGGGAAAACGCGTCCTCTTCGAAGGCGCACAAGGAACTCTCTTAGACGTCCACCACGGCACCTATCCCTTTGTAACCAGCTCATCAACCATTGCGGGCTCAGGTTCAATTAGTGCCGGAGTTGGCCCTCACCATCTATCAAAAATCGTCGGCGTCTTTAAAGCTTACTGCACCCGCGTTGGCAGTGGACCATTCCCCACAGAACTAACAAACGCCATTGGCGAAAAAATCCAAAAAGAAGGCCACGAATTCGGCTCTACCACCGGTCGCGCCAGAAGATGCGGCTGGCTTGATTTAATCGCACTTAAATATGCCATCCGGGTTAACGGAATTAACAGCCTTGCGATGATGAAACTTGATGTCTTATCAGGCCACGATCAAATTGGTGTTTGCATAGGTTATAAACTCAACAATGAAACCATCACCGAATTCCCACCGTCTACTGAATTAGTAAGCAAATTGGAACCCATTATAGAATTTTTACCAGGATGGAAAGACGACCTGACCAAAATAAAAAACATCAAGGACTTACCAGTAAATGCGATTAACTATCTTAATTTTGTCTCTCGTCATGCGGGTTGTCCGATTGATGTGGTCTCTGTTGGCCCGGATCGCGATCAAACTCTGTGGATTAAACCACTGTATAAAGATTAAGCACGGGAAGAAAAGGTTTGACTGAAAACACAGTCTGATAGAAATTAGCTTTTCGATTTAAGACGTGGTTCGCTAGCTCAGCTGGTAGAGCATTTCACTTTTAATGAAAGGGTCGATGGTTCGAATCCATCGCGAGCCACCAATTTTTTATCGATTCTAGAACGTTTTTTACCAGAAAACGTTCGCATTGTTCCCATCGTCTAGAGGCCTAGGACACCTCCCTTTCACGGAGGATACAGGGGTTCGAATCCCCTTGGGAACGCCAATTTGTTTTAGAGGTGTTCGATGTTAAAAGACACAAATTTACCTCCAAAAATAAATCTTCAAGATCTAATTAAAACCGATAAAAATATTTTACAAATTTACTCTCGACTTAAAACTGCTTTTAATCCAACACAGGTTTTTTTATTTGGATCTCGCGCTATGGGTACCCACCGCGAAGATAGCGATTATGATATTGCAGTGATAGTTCCTCATACAGATAAAGACCGATTTGAAAATATGGGAATTGCCCGCAAAGCTTTATTTGATCTCGATATTACTGCCGAAGTTTTTGTTTACGGACGACAGGAATTTGATGAGTGGAAAAATGAACTTAACTCTATTCCAGAAGCTGCCTACAACTTAGGTGTGGAGCTTACTCTTGGCTAATCCCAAAGCCACCCAATTATGGTTTGGCAAGGCTCGTGAAGATCTTAAAGCTGCAAAACACCTGCGTCCCCTTGAAAAAGATTTTTACAGTGTAATTGTTTTTCACTGCCAGCAATCATCTGAAAAAGCAATTAAAGGATTTTTAACTCATCATAATGTTCGCGTTTTAAAAACTCATGACATGGAAAAGCTATTGAATGCGGTAGCAACAATTAATGCCGGCCTTGCTGTTAAATACGCTCAGGTAATTGTTATGAGCCAATATGCGGTAGAGCACCGTTACCCCGATGCAGATCAGAAATTGCCGCTACTGACTGAAAAAATTGTGTTGGATGCAGTTGGTTTGGCAGAAGAAATATTTAATGAGTTGAGTTCTCTTCTACAGAAATAGCTCAGAAAATGAAAAAAAACTACTATAGAGTTTCAAAAAAAAATTAAATCTGATTTTAAAATTTAAAGTTTACCGGACAGGGCTTAGATTTTTCTATTTAGAAACTATAACCAGCACCAAGCATAACCAAACTACTTGTGCTATCGCCGGAGTAATCTACGTTACTCAGCTTAAACTTTGCTGAATTTGAACCAAATGAACCCTGGTAGCTTACCAGCCAGTCAATACTTGTGCCTTCTTTATTAAAACCTAAACTCAATTGCATTTCAGTTGAGGGATCATAAGAAATTTTGTCAGTCGAATTAGAATATTTTTCATCGCCAGTAATAAAGTAACCTATGGCGCCTCTAATAAATAAGTTATTGGACAAATCTTTTTGAAGTGTAACACCCAATGCATAACTAGTGCGCGCATCAATAGTATCCGTAGAATTTATTTTAAAATAGGTAGAGCCAAACTCAAAGCTTAAATCTTCTGCGCTTTTCACTCCCACGTTAGCTCCGACATTTACGTAATTCGAAGTTTGAATATCATCGCTAGAGCCTTTTGGTGAAAACCCGCCCAAAATATCAAGATACGAAACTCCCGTTAAAAACTCAACCTCAATCTCGATTTCTTCAATATGTTTAATAAAGCTCTGCACAGCAGGTGTGCCTAACGACTTGTTTTTTGCTTCGTAGCCGTTGCCAACCAGAAGATCAGATATTTTCACGTCACCAGCCTTTATAGGTTTTCGTGGGATCAAATAGTCAATGTCAGTTGTTCCGACAGCGCCGGAATTAGCCTTGGATAAAATCAAATCATACAGAATCAGGGCAACACCCCCGCCAACAACAAGTTGATCGTTCCATTGCTTTAATATTGTGGCCAGCTCTTCAATTTGTTTCAGAAGTTCTTTGTTATCTAATTGCACTTTCGATGTCATTCCATGAGCAAATAGATTTAATGTAGTCTGTTTTTCTGAATAAAGTTTCAGCCTGCTCAATACCACGAACTGGAAAGTACAAAAGATCCAAAACAGTTAAAAGCGCATAGGGTTTCATCCAGGTTTCTCGTTGAGCATTGTCGCTCAGCCTTTCGATCAGAGTTGAATAATACGGCTTGATTAAAAGCACCTCATAACCTCGATCTAGCTCTTGAAGCTTTAACTGATCAATGAGCTTAGGTAACTTATCCCAGTTTAAAAGATAAAACTCCTGCAGGCGCAGATTCGTCGTTTTTAATTTAAAATACTCGGCAGAAGCCGTATGTAGTGCAGGTATCAGACTCAGCTTACTGTTTTTGGTATCAAAAGATACAAAACCCTTGGTTTTAGTTTTTTTGATTAGGTTGTATTCTTTGACCCACGATACTAGGAGCTGATCCGGTGATTTTAAATAAAACTTCTTATTAGTTCTAAGCCCCTTTGATGTAATAATGCCGATGTACTCAAGCTGCTTAATAACCTTATGAACAAGGCCAATACTTGTGCCCGTAAGCCTTGCTAACTCGTTAATTGAAAAGCCATTTTTTTGTATTTGATCACGATTGGCTAATAGCCAGAATAAGATCAGCGATGATTTATTGCTATAGATGTCTATTTCAACGTTCATACCCCTCATGGGTAAAATTGCAGCTCTTGCCATACTATTCTTTATAATACACTATTCATTAT
>ERZ1292633.2946-Hain-H41-02um-R1-2946-length-16982-cov-5_pt1 | contig 16982 bp, 20 predicted proteins | sample MGYA00564406_ERZ1292633 | MGnify/ENA primary metagenome ERZ1292633 (study PRJEB36523, sample SAMEA6512639) | groundwater metagenome | collected 2019-01-08 | study: AquaDiva: Metagenomics assemblies of 32 groundwater samples | reverse complement strand
TTTAAAACTTTAGAATTAAATTTAAATTTTACCGCAAACTGTTATAAAAAGTGGTTCCCAAGAGCCGGAAGTTTTACCTCCAGGCTCTTGGGCTCGCGGGTATACCGCGTAAGACTACTTCAGATTGCCGACCGTGTTGCGAGACCAGATGTCAAGCTCGTGGCGGAAAGTGGCCTGTTTTTCTGCCAAAGACTTTCCGAGGCCGTCGATATACAGCCTGCTACTGCATCCGGTGGCGTTGGCGATTCGGTTGAACTCCGGCTTGTTCACGCCCCAGTCCGTGTGAAAGTACATGAGCGTGGTTTGCACAAGTTCGGCGTCCTGAATCCCGTAGAGAGCGCGGACCTTGGCTTCGCCATCCGTGCCCTTGGGTTCCAGATTGTTGGCGCCGTCGGTGAGGATGACCAGCTTGATGCGGGTGTTGGTAATGCGGTCACGGGTTTGCAGTTCTTTCCGCGCGCGACAAGCGGCGTGAAAGCCGGAAATCATCGCCCCGTAGAGTTTGGTGTTCTGATACAGCTCGGAGCGATCGAAAGCCGAAGCATTCAGTTGTCGGCTTGCCTTTTCCATGGTTCGGAAGCCGTTGATGATTGGCACGACCTCGTCGCTGAATGCCACGCATCCGATACGAAAAGCTTTCACGTACCTGTCCGCCGCTCCCTGAAGCGCCGGGATGACGATACCGTTGAACGTACGAACGACAGTCGGCATCATGTCTTTCATGGAGTCGCTAGCGTCTATGAGCAGATGGAGCACAATGGCTCCTTGCCCTTCCTTTGTCTTGTTGACCGGGTCAACGTATGTAATCTGAGAGTTCATAACTCCTCCTAAGAGTATATGATTTGTATGCCCAAAGGCACAGGATTGTTATTACAAAGCATTAATTAACAATTAAGCCCTGTTAAATCTACAAACCAGTTAGTTTATAGAAGAGCGAACAACACTCCCAATAACTCACAAAATTTGCGCGTTATTGGGAAAATTGTTTTTTAACTAAACTATTTTATTATAGATGAGTGAGGCTCTGCAACATGTGTTCGTTGAGGAATTCCAGGCTTAAAAGGGGGATTTTGAAGGAATTTTTAATAAAAGCCTAACATAAATTAATACCACTAAATTATGCTTTTGTCAAGGACAAAAATATTTTTTTTTGACAAATAAGACCAAAAAAATTATTATAAAGAAACAACAAGACCAAGGAGGTCAATGTGTCTAGGCGCAAAAAAGGCAACAAGTCCTCCCGCGGCCGGAAAAAGAAACAACCCAAGCAAGGGTCAATCCTCTCCAACCGTAGGAACCCAGAGTCAAGTTGGGTATCTTTCTACGATATTGGTCTCAATATCTATGAAAAGTTGTTTGGCTGGTGGCACCGAGTACCCAAAGGCTCAACATTGTATTGGCGTGACGGCAAAATTGTCGGTCACTCAACCAGACAGCGATAGGCTGTCAGAAAGGAGCAGACTATGGCAGTGTGTGAAGTCTGCACAAAAAAGATTCGGGGACGCGTTTATCTGTGGAACTACAGACCCAGATGCAAGAAGTGCTACTCGTACTTCTGTAAAAAGGTCAGCTTGAAGAAGCCTCCGGTTCCGAAACAAACCAAACCTACCCAGGTTCCGAATCGGTCGAAGTCACCGTCAATCTGGAAGCGACTCTTCGGCTAAACGCGTATGACGACAAAGCTCAAAGAAAGGAGGTAAATGGTGTGAGCTTTAAATCAGGAGTTCGAAGGGCGGTCAAACAGGCCGCCAAGAACATCAGTAGAGCGGCCAGTCAGTCTCAAAGCGATCGTGCTAAGAGCGGCCGTAAGCCCAGCTCCAGAACTCGGCAACTACAACGCGATGCAACTGCGCTTGCGAAGTTACAAAAAGCTTTGCGCCGGTTTTAGTAACTCAAAAGTTTAACACCACCGGAACTAAAACAGGTGGGAACGGATACAATAAACCAGCAATTGCGCCGGGAAGCCACGCTTCCCGGCCTTTTATTTATTATGTAGTGAAAATCTTTGCCTAAAATGGCGTTTGAGTTATACTTTTATCAAACTAAAAACTAACTTGACTTCTATTTTAGTTTGATAAAAAATGTACTTATGGAACTTGTTTCTGGTAGATTATTAAGTGTCTTGATAGTAAAAGGAACCTCAAGTTTAATCGACAAACCTGAAATTTAGAGTTGCTATATGGTATAAAAGCTTGAGACTAAAATAATAACCTTTTTTATCTAAAAGCATTAAACGATTTACCAAAGGCCACCTAAAACAAAATCGTCCCGATAAATCGGGACGATTTTGTTTTAATCCACTAACTAGTTTAGCTGTCGGTTGCTAGTGGGTATTTAAAAATTCTAAAATAAAATCTTTATTTAACATAAAGTGAATTTAAGTGGGTTTGGAATTTTTTTATAAGATGATGTTCCAAATCTAAAAGAGGGCGGGAGTCATAGTAAGAGCGAAAAGCGAAGGCTTTATATTCTTCATATTCGGTTGGGTCGCCGTAAAGCAGTATGCCCCCGCGGGTAACTTCGTAGCGAAACAAGGGGTCAACTTTATTTAATGTTTTAAAATCAAGGTCAGTTTGAGGAGGTAAGTGGAATACATCGTTTAAGGTTCCATATAGCTGGAGCTCTTTTTTAAAATCCAGGGGCGTGTGAGCCAACGCGGCAATATCAAGGTCGCTTTCCTTGTCTGGAACGCCATTGGCAAAAGAGCCATGGAGAATAATAAATTTTAATCCAAAGTCTTTTGCAACCTTAGCGAGTTTATTTTTATCATAATCAATTTTCATGAGGTAAATATAGCATATTTTAGGCTCAATGTACATTTCCCATTAAATTGTGCTATAATTTTATTAGCGACGTAGAGTGAGTCCGTCCATTTATGGACGAGCGAGCCGAGGAGCTAATACAGGTTTCCATACCTCGCAAGCTTAAGCTCCGAGGAACCTTTATCAGCGAAAAGTAACTGCCAAAATAGCGGTTAAAAGCTACAAAACCAAAATCAACCATCAATAACAGTCTTAGATTGCGTATGGGTTGATTTTATTTTTTTTCTGCCATAATCTGTATATACTGTATATATGAGTGAACAACTGGAAAAAATTAAAGCAATCGCGGTGCCGATTCTTCAAGCCAACGGCGTGGAGTTTGCAGGCGTGTTTGGCAGTGTGGCTCGCGGCGATCAGCGGGAAGAGAGTGATGTGGACATATTAGTGCGTTTTATTCCGGGGAAAAAAATGACCCTATTGCAATATATTGGCTTAGAGCAAAAAATATCACAGGCTTTAAATGCCAAAGTCGACCTTGTGGAAGAACCTTTTCTACATCCATACGTGAGAAAGTATGTAATTAAAGAATTAAAACCATTTTATGGAAAAAGCCGCCTCCACTTATATAAAACAGATCCTCGACGCTATCATTTTGCTTGAATTTTATGTAGCTGGGTCAGATCTCGGTATTTTTTTACAAGATGCCAAAACACAGGACGCGGTAGCTATGAGGTTGCAATTTATTGCTGAACTTACAAAAAAATTGCCGGAAGATTGGCGAAGTAATCATCCGGAAATTTCCTGGGTGGAAATTGTCGGTATGCGCAACAGGATAGCCCATAAATATTTGGAAATAGATTGGGAAAAAGTTTGGCTGACATTACGAGACGATCTGCCGGTGCTAAAGGACATAATGTTGTCGTATTTAACACAGGTCGGAGATTCACCTTGATTTTATTTTTTATATCTATTATTGTTTAAATGTAATCAATCATGAATCAACATTTGAAGTATAAGGTTTAATCAGGCTAATTAATTATGAAAATTTCTAACGGGGTGAAAAAAATGCCCCGCAGAACTCTTTATGAAAATCAGCAGGGCGCAAAATTTGTTCATTATAAGCTAAATTAAAATTAATATGGGAACACATTCCAAAGGAGTCTCACGGGGCATGGAAGTCAAACCAAAAATTGAAACCTTTGCCAGAATTAAGGTTCTTGGCATCGGCGGGTCCGGAACCAACGCGGTCAACAGAATGACGCAGTTGGGGATTAAGGGTGTAGAATTCGTGTCGATTAATACCGACGCGCAGGCACTTCATAATAACCAAGCCGACCGTAAAGTCCATATTGGCAAAAACGCCACTAAGGGTTTGGGTAGCGGAATGAATCCGGAACTTGGGCGGCAAGCAGCCGAAGAAAGCGTGGAAGAACTTGAAGAGGTTATTGAAAACGGCGACATGGTTTTTATTACTTGCGGACTTGGCGGCGGTACCGGCAGCGGCGCGGCGCCGATTGTAGCCGAGCTGGCCAAGAACAAAGGTATCTTAACTGTTGGAGTTGTAACCAAGCCGTTTACTTTTGAAGGCAGTAAAAGAAAAGAAGTGGCCGAAACCGCTTATGACAATTTAAAAGATAAAGTTGACGCGATTATTTCCATTCACAACGATCGCATTTTGCAAATCATCGACAAAAAAACTTCCCTGGTAGACGCGTTTAAAACCGTAGACGAAGTATTGCGGCAGGGGATTGCCGGCATTTCGGATTTAATTACCACGCACGGAATTGTGAACGCGGATTTTGCGGACATTAAATCTATAATGCAAGACGCCGGCACCGCGCTTATGGGTATTGGCCGGGCCAGTGGCGAAAACCGCGCGCAGGAAGCGGCTAAGGCGGCTATTAATTCTCCGCTGCTCGAGATGACTATAGACGGCGCCAAAGGCGTATTATTTAACATTACCGGCGGCAGCTCTTTGGGTATGTTTGAAATTGACGAGGCAGCCAAAGTAATTACCCGAAGCATAGACCCTGATGCCAAAGTAAAGTTTGGCGCGGTTATAGACGACACCATGGGCGACGAAATTCGGATTACGGTTATTGCCACCGGCTTTGATGAATCCAGCAAGCGCTCGACTCCTTCCGCGTTAATTTTAAATGATGAACCAAAAAAAGTGAAAATGCCGGAGCCAAGGATATATAATAATCCCATTCCCGTAGCTGAGGTGCGCAAGCCAATGTTTAACCCCAAACCCGCTCCGCCAATAGACAGAATTGATACTCCAAGCGCGGACGAAATTTCGGAAGACGAACTGGACATCCCTGCATTCATCCGGAAGAAAATGAAGTAACGACCACAGATACGCAGATTTAAAACAGATTACGCAGATAGAAAGCTACTACAGAAGCCTACAGAAATTTTATCCCGCCCTTGAAAAAGGGCGGGATGTTTTTTATTCTGAAGTTTTTTGTTGTGGTTGAGCTTGCTTTTTTTCTGTGGCTGTGCTATAATATATAGGTTAAAGATTTCATAGGTTCTATTGGCAAATGTGCTTTTTGAAACAAAATAAGATGGTTTGAGGAAAATTTTTAAAATAAATTTTGATGCTTACCTGGAAGGTAAGCGGATAAATTTTTTTGGAAATTTTACCAAACAAGCTTATTTTGGGCAAAAATGATATTTGCCAATAGAACCTTCAAAGGTCGATTTCATTCCGACGGTGTCGGGGCGAAAGAAATCAAACATCATTGGGATTTACTCCGTTGGAAATAAGAGTGAATCTCTATACAGAAACAAAAAAATCTTGGCCTCGTTATTAATTCATCAAAAATAAATGAATTTCTAACGGGACAAGCAAAAATACAATTAAATAGTAGGATAAATTTGGCAAGCCTATTTTTAAACTAAAGGCGGTTTTTAGTTAAGGAGTGCGTGCGCAAACACTTCTCGTCCTAAAATTTTAGGATGTTGGAAGACAAATCTGCCCAATAGTTTATATACAGTAAGCTTGAGAATTTTAAAATTTATGAAAATTATTACTGAAGAAACTCCGGAAAAGGTTTTAGGGTTGCTTGGGACCGCTTTCGCTTCTATGTTTTTTCTGTTTGCCGTTACGGTAAGTAACGCCAGTTTTGAAAGAATGGAAAACCCGTTTCCGGATGTTTTTGCCCCCACCAATGTGGTCGCGGTGTTAGACAATGCCGCGAGTGTGTATTCCGGGTTTGTTTATGAGAATCTAATTAATCCGGCCGAGCAAGACTACGCGTACTACGCGGATGCTGCTTTGTACATTGGGCAAGAGGCCGGTCCGCCCCTCTTAAAAATCGCGGGCTTGCAGAATATAACTAACACTCAAGTCGCGCTTGCCGAGCAAGGCCAAGTGGCAGGCAGCTCAAACAGCGTCGCTTATAGTAAATACTATCCGTCCGCAGACGGAGTGTTTAGCATCTTTTATAGGTAGGCTCCAAGCCCCATATAATTTTATTCCCTCGGTTTATTAACCAGACGGCAGAAATTGGCAGGAGGGGTCTATTGACGAATGGGCTTTTTGATGCAAAATGAGATGGCTTGTGGAAAATTTGCAAAACAAATTTTGATGTTTACCTGAAAGGTAAGCGGATAAATTTTTTTGGAAATTTTACCAAGCAAGCTCGTTTTGGGCAAAAATGACATTTGGCAACAGACCCAAGAAAAGAAAATAGGAAAGGCAAAAATATACTTTTAAACTCCCGGCTGTGCCCCCGGGGGTTTTTTGTAAGTCTTGATAAATGCTTAACAGGAGATTATAATGTCTTCACCTTTGCCGCCGGTTATTTATGTCCAGCCTATGTCAGGGTTGGGCCGGACAAGCTGTTAGAATTCTGACAGCCGTCAAGTAGTCGGTTCTGGGGAGATTCTCCCTCAGTCATAATTGGCGGCAAAGGGAGAAATCTTAAAGGGGGATTATTCGTGATATCACAACATGAGTTTACAGCTCTGTCGTGGTTGCACGGCAAGCTGGGTTTGGACTCAGAAGATATTAATTTGTACTACCTAATCGGAAATCTTCGAGAGGGAAAGTACGGGTTGTACTACAATTGTTACGAGATTGATGGGCGTCCGATTTGGCAACCCAAGGGCGAATTAAAGGTGGTGCAAAAAGCCATCAGTCAGAAATTGTTGCCAATGTTTCCACGACATCGTTCATGTTTTGGTTTTTCCGGCGGCAACTGCAGACAGGTTGCGGAAAAACATTTGGGATTTAAATCTGTGCTGATGTTTGATTTGCGTTATGCGTTTTCGCAGGTTTCTCATCTCCAAGTGTTTAATTCCTTGTGGGGATATCCGGAACCAAGGCTGTCATTTTATGCGGCTCGGTTGGTGGCGGATTTGTGTACAGTTGGGAAGATTGAAAGGGTTGAGTCCTCCCAGTACGATTCGTTTACATCATCCGGAGGAATTTTGCCGCAGGGCACAGCCACTAGTCCTCGGTTGTTCGACCTTTGCATGTCTCCGTTTGATGACTTTCTGAGTCGTTGGGCGCAAGAGAACAATTTAATCTACAATCGGTACGCAGACAACCTTTTCTTTTCTTCTAGGGAAGGAGAGATTTCAGACCGGTTAAGGGCAAGCCTGTTAGGAAGGGTTGGTAAGCGGTATCAATTTCACAAAGTCAGGCAGATTCATCACGGCGAGATGTGCCGGATGCTTGGCCTGAACTTAAGGACTGACTCGGTAGCCAACACGCGGGAGTTCAAGCGAGGATTCCGCGGGGCGCTCTATCACTTGGAGTACGCCCTAGTGCGCCAGCTCGATCACCAAAAGGCTTGGGCAATAGCCAGCGGTTACGCCGGTTTCGCAATCCACTCGCAACTGCCGGTTTCGCTCTGGCAGAAGTTCCAAGAACTCAAACAACAAATCCACTTTCCTTCAAAGGAGTGGTAGCCGCAACGTCCCAAGGGGGTGAGCGGCTTTTTATTTTTTTGTGGATATCTATAGGTCGCATAATTTATTTATATTAATTTGTTAATAAATTCGAGGACTTGTAAAAAACTATATGTAGTATTACAATTATTACTAGAGATACTATATCTAGTAGGAAATACAGGAAACGCAAATCAAGACCAAAAGACAAAAAGCCGATTATTTTCAAAGAATCAAGAAAAACAAAGGCTTTTATATAGGTTGAACATAAGGGCTTGCCGCACAAGTCGTATTAAATGCCCTCTAAGGCCCCTCTCACAAATAATTTACAGTTTTTCATCTCATATGTGTCCCATCTATAACCTGAAAAAATGCTCACCGTAGCTCGCTATGCCTCACATTTTTTCAGATATATCTGTAACACCTCTGAGCAAAAAATAAGAAATTTATTTGCGAAAGTCGCCTAAAATCAAAAAATCAACAGTTAATTAGCCATTATCATTCAAATTAAAAAGTATATGCCTGGTAATACAACTTTCAGTAAATGCCCCAGAACTTGAATGAACATAAACCGGTTTGAAATAGTTAGGGGTCAAGTAAAGTAGCCTAGGTGAATAGGGCATTAAGACAAACGCCCAAAACACACCAGTAAATGTTAAACATATAATATATTAGCAATAACTAATTAAGGTTTCATTTGTTTCTCCAAAAGGGCGTTTGAAACTGAAAGATGATATACCGGGTATGCGTTGTCCCAATTGCCAGTTCGAAGATACTAAAGTTCTAGATAGCCGGCCGGTAGAAGAAGGGGATGCAATTCGCAGGCGGCGGGAATGTGAAAAATGCCAGTTCCGCTTTAGTACTTACGAGGAAATCGAAATTTTGGGTCTGTCGGTAATTAAAAAAGACGGGAGCAAGCAAATCTTCTCCAAAGAAAAGTTGGAACGAGCCTTGCGCCTGCCGTTAGACAAACGCCCCTGTACCGATGACAAACGCCGCAAACTGCTGTCCTCCATTGAAATAGATATTCAGCGCAAGGCCAAGGACGGAGAAATTAAAAGTTCGGAAATTGGCGAGATAGTAATGAAGACATTAAAGAAAGCGGACAAGGTAGCTTATGTCAGGTTCGCGGCAGTATACCGGCAGTTTGAAGACGTGGATGAGTTTAAAGAAGAGCTAAAAAAACTATAGATTTTACGAAGTACGAAAAAATACCTGCCTACCGGCAGGTAGGCGAACGTACGAAACAATACTATCAATTAATGTTGAAGCAAAATTCTGATCAATCATGGTCAATTTTGATCAATTATGGACAATTAATTTATGCAATCCAAAGTCAACTTACAAACCAGAGCAGTAAACGGGCTTTCTGAGCTCGGTGAGAAAATTTTCTTGGATCGCTACGCGGTCAAAGACGTAAAGCGCGAAACCTTGGCGGTGGGAGACACCGTGGTGGTTTTGGTGAACCCGAAAACCGGCCAACGTGAAATCGGTACCATAGAAAATGTAAACCGCGAAACTCGGGAAGTCAGCGTGCGCATGCGCGGCGGGGAAATTGAGTATCGCACCATTGAGCACGTGGACAAGCCTTTGGAGTTGGTGCCGGAAGATATGTTTGACCGGATTGCCAAGCATATTGCCAGCGTGGAAAAAACTGCGGAAAAGAAAACTGAATGGGAAAGCAAGTTTAGAAAACTAATGGACGACTGGAAGTACGTGCCGGCGGGTAGAATTTTTACCGGCGCGGGCACCGGACAGAATTTAACTTTTTATAATTGCTACGTGGTGCCGAGCCCTAAAGACAGCCGGCATGGAATTTTTAATACCCTCGGCCAAATGGCGGAGATTATGTCCCGCGGCGGCGGCGTGGGCATTAATGTGTCTTCTTTGCGCCCGCGCTACGCTTATGTTAAAGGCGTAAACGGCCGGTCTTCCGGCAGCGTGTCTTGGGCATCGCTCTATAGTTTTGTAACCGGCCTAATTGAACAAGGCGGCTCTCGGCGCGGCGCGTTAATGCTTATTTTAAATGTTTGGCATCCGGACGTGATAGATTTTATTAATTCCAAAAAAGAAGCCGGGAAAATTACCAACGCCAATATTTCGGTTGGCATTACCGACGACTTTATGGAAGCGGTCAAACAAGACAAACCGTGGGATTTGGTGTTCCCGGATACTTCCGATCCGCTTTACGCGGAAAAATGGGACGGCAATATAAACAAGTGGCGCGAGCTAGGCGGTAAAGTTATTAAGCACAAGACCGTGCGCGCGCAGGATATTTGGGACAATATAATTTCTTCGGCTTGGGGCAGCGCCGAACCGGGAATGTATTTTATTGACCGCGCTAACTATTATTCCAACTCTTGGTACTACGCGGACTTGCCTTGCACTAACCCGTGCGGCGAACAGCCGCTGCCGGCTTGGGGTGTGTGTAATTTGGGCCATGTGAATTTATCCAAGCATATTAACAAAGAGACCGGGGAAATAATGTGGAATGAATTAAAATCCACCGTGCAGTATGCCGTGCGCTTTCAGGATAATGTTATAGATGCCACGCCGTATTTCTTTGACGAAAATAAAAACCAGCAGATGTCCGAACGCCGGGTTGGTATGGGGTCTATTGGCTTGGCGGAAATGATGATTTACCGCCGTCTAAAATACGGCAGTGCCGAAGCCGTGGAATTTATTGATAAACTGTATCAGTTTATTGCCGTGACGGCTTATGAGGCCTCCGTGGAATTGGCTCGCGAAAAAGGCGCGTTTGAAAAATTTGACGCCGAGAAGTTTTTGCAAAGCGGGTTTATGAAAAGCATGCCCAGTTATATTCGCGATCTTGTCGGCAAGTACGGCATTCGCAATGTTACTATAATGACCCAGGCGCCAACCGGCACAGTGGGCACTATGGTGGGAACCTCCACCGGCATTGAACCGTTTTTTTCCTGGACGTATTTTAGAAAATCCCGCTTAGGGGTTCATGAAGAAAAAATTAAACTGGCTCAGGATTGGGAAGCCTTGCATCCGGGCCAAGAGTTGCCGGACTATTTTGCCACTGCCATGTCTTTGGCTCCGGAAGAGCATGTCAAGGTACAGGCCGCGGTGCAGCGCTGGACTGATTCCGCTATTTCCAAAACTTGCAACGCGCCCCAAAATTATACTGTTGAACAGACCAAGGAGCTTTATACTTTAATGTACGATCTTGGTTGCAAAGGCGGAACTATTTACCGCGACGGCAGCAGAGACGAACAAATTTTAGCCACAGATCATAAAAAATTGGGCAAGGACGCGTCGGATCAGATCCAGGCCAAGCAAGACGCTGCCGCCGGAATTGTTGCCACTTTGGAGTCATCTCAACCGAAGGAAGTTATGTCCGTGTCCGGCGACAAGGTGCAGATTAAAATTGCGCCGCGCACCCGCCCCGATGTCATGCAGGGGATTACCTACAAAATGACTACGGCCTACGGCAATTTGTATGTTACGGTAAACGAAGACAGCCAGGGACCGTTTGAAGTGTTTGCGCAAATGGGCAAGGCCGGCGGATTCTTTAGCGCCCAAACCGAAGCCATTACCCGCCTGATTTCTTTGGCCTTGCGTTCCAATGTGGCCATTGAAGAAATTATTGCTCAAATAAAAGGCATTCGCGGGCCCGATGTTTCTTTCTCGGACGGCGGGGTAATCTTTAGTTTGCCTGATGCCGTGGCCAAAGTGTTAGACAAACATATTAAGCGCGCGGACAAACAAATGACTTTGGACTTTCCCAGGCACACAACAGCGGCCCCGGAAATGAAAACGGAAACAGATATAAAGCTGGAAGAAAAAATTGTAGAAACTGTGTCCGAAGAAAAAATCAAGACTAACGGCACATTAATTTATAAAAAAACGCAAAAGGTTTCCATTGCCAACCTTGGTAACGCGCCGGTCTGTCCGTCCTGCGCCAATATGCTGGTGTTTGCCGAAGGCTGTCAGAAGTGCGAGAGTTGCGGATATAGTAAGTGTGGATAGCGCGTAAGCCCCCTCTCCTGGCGAGGAGAGGGCAGGGGTGAGATTGCATTATCAGAAAAGAGTTTATTAAGTTATCACGTGAGGGCGGGCGGCTACTGTCAGCCGCCCGCTTAATTTACAAATTATGCCCAAAACAAAAAAATCCGCCCACGGCGGAAAAATGCCAATAAAATTTTCATCAGAGCCTAAAGGGTTGGTGATTTGTTATATTGGGGCGGGCAAGGGCAAGACTACGGCGGCTATGGGCATGGCGGTGCGTGCGGCCGGGGACGGTAAGAATGTTTTTATTTTGCAGTTTGTAAAAGCGGCCAACAAATCAGCAGAAAAAATTACCGAAGGCGAGTGGCCGGTTTCAAGTGAAATTAATTTTTTTGACTTTTTTCATAAGTTGCATCATCCACGAGCGATTCCGCACAACCTCTCCCTCCCTTCGGGCGCCCCCCTCCCCTCGCCAAGGGAGGGTAATATTGGTTTGATATCTACGGAACAAGTAGGTTTGGGCTTTGTGGGAATTTTAGGCGACCAGAAAGAAAAAGATATTCATATTCGCGCGGCGCTAAAAGGCGTGGAACGCGCCAGGGAAATAATTGTTTCCGGAGAATATGATTTGGTTATTTTGGATGAAATAATTTCCGCCCTGGAAGTGGGAATATTGGAAGAGCGGGACATTTTAGATTTAATTAAGTTAAAAGCCCCTTTGCAGCATTTGGTAATTACCGGGCATAACATTTACCCAAAAATTTTAAAACAGTGCGATTTGGTTACGGAAATGAAAATGATCCAGCATCCATATTACAAAGGCATTTTGGCGCAAAAAGGAATTGATTATTAGACTACAGAACTACAGATGAGAAGCACTACAGAAACCTACAGAATCTAAAACTCGATTGACTACTTACTCTTAACTTAGTAAAATCAGAACATATGAAAATAAGGAACAAGATTTTATTTGTAGCAGTTGCGGTTTTTTTGTTAGCGGCTGGGTGCAATAAGACTGAGCCGGTTAGAGATGCGGGAACAAATGATGCTAATTTAGAACAAGCGGTTAAGCAACCAGCTAAATCAGCTCCGCAAACTCCGGTACCCGTGAAAGAAAAAACAGTTGAGGCCAAACCAGTTGAAAATGTTATTAAGTACGACGGCCAGGAAGGCAAGAACGCTTTAGAACTTTTAAAGGTTGGTAATAAAGTGGAAACAAAAAGTTTTGGCTCCGCCGGGGAATTTGTGGAGAGTATAAACGGCATTAAGCCGGACACCCAGCATTTTTGGAAATTTTTTATTAACGGTAAATCCGCCAGTGTTGGCGCCGGAAGCTATATTACAAAAAACGCGGATGTATTAGAGTGGAAGCTAGATGTAATTAATTAGGACCGATTAAATATTTATGGACCCAATAGAGAGAGAAAACAGATTAAGGGGGGTTGCGTTGAGCAGAATCTCAAGAGAATTAGACTATATATTTTTTTATAAGAGCGATGATCAAGTCTCAATACTCAAAAGATCTTTTGAGGATATTGTCCGGTTTCATTTTCATTTAGATAACGATGATGGATCACTTGAACAATGTCGTTTAGATTTAGAAGCTTTGCCTAAAGATTCACAAAGTTTGGAAAAGAAGGATCAAATATACAAGATTTTATCCGCCATATATAATAATTACTTAATTGAGATTGACACATGATTTATTTTATTATAGCTTTAGCCGTTGTAAGTCGCTTTGTTCCGCACATGCCCAATGTTGGGCTAATTACCGCGCTTGCAATGTTTAGCGCCGCAAATATGGACTGGAAAAATCTGTCGGAATAACTTTGGCCGCGCGGTTTGTCAGCGATATATTTTTAGGTTTTTTTGCTTGGCCGTTAATGCTGGCTGTATATGCTTCCCACTTGGCGGGAATTTTGTTTGGCTTATGGATTAAAAAATCTTCATCTGTCATTCCGGTCTCCGAGCCGGAATCTATTTATGAATCCCGGATCGCTCATGATAAATCGGGATTGTCCGGGATAACACAAAATCGGTGGATGAAAATTATTTTTTCCTCCCTGTCTGCTTCGGTTTTATTCTTTTTAGTCACTAACTTCGCATACCTTTACGCCGAGTATCCGCATAATTTTGCCGGCATTATTTTAGCCTACGCTAACGGTTTGCCTTTCTTGCGTGGCACCATAGTAGGGGATTTGGGTTACTCGGTGGCATTATTTGGTGTCTTTGAAGCATTTAAATATTTAACACGGATATACCGATTAAAAACGGATTTACTGATGTCATCGGATTCTAATATTGCGCATCAGTAGATATCTGTAAATCCGAATGCTATCAGTTGATCCGTATTCTAACTATATGGACAACAAAGCTAAAGGAATTGACTTTATTGGAAACAGCGTGGTTTACTTTTGTCACGACGGCAAAGGGAATTTTTTAATGCATCAAAGAAGCAAGCAAGCTAGGGACGAACGCGGCAATTGGGACATTGGAGCCGGGGGGATTGAATTTGGAGACACCGCGGAAATTACTTTAAAAAAAGAAATTAAAGAAGAATATGGCTGTGAGGTTTTAGATTTTGAACTTTTAGGCTATCGCGATATTTTAAGGGAGCAAAACGGCCGAGTCACCCACTGGATTGCTTTAGATTTTAAAGTTTTGGTGAATCCAAGCCAGGTCAAAAATGGTGAGCCGGATAAATTTGATAAAGTTGGATGGTTTACCTTATCTAATTTACCGACTCCAGCTCATTCTCAATTAACGAAATTTTTAGCGAAATATAAAAACCGTTTATGATTTTTAAGGTATTTGTCCACCCAAACAGCAAGAAGCCCCGTATAGATAAAGATCTGCTCGGTAGCCTGCATATTTACGTTAACCAGCCCCCATTGGATGGTAAGGCTAATAAAGCTGTTTTAGAAGCTTTAGCCAAGCACTTTAGAGTCAGCAAATCCAAAGTTTCATTATTGCGCGGCGATAAATCAAAAATAAAAGTTTTTAGTATCGAAACCTAATATAGCAGGATTTACGCGGCCGCGTAAATCCTGCTATAATGTTTATATGCCAATAGTTGATGTAATTTTAGAGGTCTTGCATGCTTTAGGCGATATTGCCCCGAGGCCTTTTGAAACTAAATACGCGTGGAACAGAAGGTTAAGAAACATCGACAAACCACAGTTTGAGCGAGGGGTAAGGCAATTGATTGATACAGGAATGCTGGAAGCCACGCAAAAAAATAACCAAAAATTTTTGCAGTTAACAAAAACAGGGCAGTTAGAGGTTCTATTAATAAAAGCCAGGAAGATCAGCGTGCAAAAATGGGACGGTAGGTGGAGATTGATTATGTTCGATATACCAGAAGCCCATAAGAATAAAAGGCAATTATTTAGGTCGCTTCTTAAAGAAAATGGTTTTTATAAGTTACAGGCAAGCGTTTATATAAGCCCCTTTGCATTAAATAGTTCAGCGGTTTCATATTTAACTGAAACAGGATTAATTCAGTTTATACGTATCTTAAGAGTAGATAAGATGGATAATGATAAAAATTTGAAAAAATATTTTAAGCTTTCAGACTAAGATAATAATAAGCAGGAATTACGCGGCCGCGTAATTCCTGCTTATGAAAAGAATTAATTTATAAATGTCTAAGTCCTCGGTGTTTATTGGTATGGTGATTGGTTTTGTCGTTGGGGTGCTGGCGGCTTCGGCCTTGCCGCTTGAGCGGGAATATATTTATGTTTATTTGGCCGGAATGGTGTTAGTGTTTGCCCTGGCCTATTTAAAAGGATTTCAATATGGCGCTTTATTAGCGCTGTTTTTATTTGTTGCGGGTTTAGGCGTTTTGCGCTTACAACTGGCTAGCGTAAACAGCGAATACGGGGAATTGTTCGGGCAAAAACAAAAATATGAAGGTTATATTGTGCAAGAACCGGATATTCGCGACGGCCGACAATTGCTTTACTTTTTGCCCCAAGGCAACGAGCAGCGCATTTTAATTACCACCACCCTAGTCCAGGAATTTTTTTACGGGGATAAGGTTTTAACAGAAGGAAAAATTGTCGAGCCAAAAAGTTTTTCCGACTTTGACTATAAAGGTTATCTACAGCGCCATAATGTTTACGCGCAAATGTCTTACCCAAAATTATTAATATTAAAAAGCCACCGGTTAAATTTATTTAAAGAAAATTTGTTTAAAATTAAAGCGGCGCTAATTAAGCGTCTGGCGCAAGTTTACGCGGAGCCACAAAACAGTTTATTGCTAGGCATTTTAATCGGCGCGAAGAAAAGTTTGCCGGCAAATATTACGGAGAATTTTAATATTACCGGTACGTCGCATATTATTGCCGTATCTGGTTTTAACATTACTATAATGATTACCGCCCTGGCGGTCATGTCCCGGTTTTTGGGCCGGCGCTTTAGTTTTTGGTTTACCAGCGCCGTGATTATTGCTTTTGTGCTTATTACCGGCGCTTCTGCTTCGGTGATTCGCGCGGCGGTAATGGGGTTTTTACTTTTACTATCTTTTAATATTGGCCGGCAGTACAGTGTGGCGCCGGCGCTATTTTTTGCCGGAGCGGTAATGTTAGTGATCAACCCGAAAATATTATTTTGGGATATTGGGTTTCAATTGTCTTTTGCCGCGACTTTAGGAATTATATATTTTATGCCGGAACTTAACCGGGCGACCTCCTCTTTCCCGGAATTGGGGGGCGTAAAAACTATTTTGCTGACCACCATATCGGCTACAGTCGCCACTTTGCCTTTGGTATTGTATAATTTTGAACGTTTAAGTTTATCAGCACTGCCTGTGAACGTACTGATCCTGCCGATAGTACCGGCCACTATGCTGTTTGGTTTTTTAAGCCTTTTGCCCGGGGTGGGGCCGGGGTTTGCATTTATTGGAAATTTATTACTGCTCTATATTTTAAAAATTACCGAATGGTTTGCTCGTTTGCCATATAGCAGTTTAAGTATTAAAATTTCTTTTTACATTTTATGGTTATTAGTAGCTATGGTTTTAGTCTTATATGAGTTGCTCCAGCGATGGAATAATAGACATATGGAGCAGTTGAACAGCTCCCCAGTTTATGATAAAATAGCTGGGATGAGGGAAGATTAAAAATTAAAATAGAACAGAGAGAATCATGACAAATAAAATGTTAGCAATTATTATAGTCGCCATTTTGGCAGTTGGCGGGACAGCGGCAGGGTATTTCTATTGGCAAAATTACCGGCCCCTTAAAGATGTATCGCTCCAAGACGACTCAAGTAGTAAGCAGCCAGTCGCCCCTAGCCCCCAGCCCCAAAATGCCCCAGCCCCAACCGCTTCCGGAACTCCTC
>ERZ1292633.2945-Hain-H41-02um-R1-2945-length-16982-cov-7_pt1 | contig 16982 bp, 10 predicted proteins | sample MGYA00564406_ERZ1292633 | MGnify/ENA primary metagenome ERZ1292633 (study PRJEB36523, sample SAMEA6512639) | groundwater metagenome | collected 2019-01-08 | study: AquaDiva: Metagenomics assemblies of 32 groundwater samples | reverse complement strand
TAACCTACCTGGGGGTATACTAATATGTAGGTATACTATTCTGTCCCCCCCTTTACTTTGGATGGATGAACACTGCATGGAAGGGGGGAAAGAAAACATCACGGTGCAATGCCGGGCAATGACGGACATCGTCTTGGGGGCGAAACACTGCGTGCAGCAGCGAGTCGCTCTTCGAGGGGCAGAGTCGCTCGCTGGCGAACGTAGTTGACTTTCTCTTCGACCTGTTGCAGCTTCTCTTCTCGGTGGTCATGGTGTCGACCGACCACGTCGCGTTCGTGCGAGAATTTGGCTTGCCGCTTCGACTCAATCGACTCCACCAGCTCGTGTTGTCGCTCATCGAGACGCTGCTCGACCGCCATGTCAATTTCGCGCGCTTGACGCAACCGGCGTTGCGATTGCAAGCGCGCGACCTCTGCCGCTGCAGTGGATTTCGCTTGACGCATGCGGTCGCGATCGGCATACCACTGTGACTTATCATGAAGTGCTTGGTCGTGCGACACCACAACTTGAACAAGGCGCTCGCTGTGCAACTTCGCGCGCTCTTCCAACTCGTGTTGTCGGCGGGACGCGTCGGCTTCTACGCGTGACAGCATGACCTTTCTGGTTTCCAGTCGCTGAGTCTCGCGCTGGTGTTGCCTCATCGCGAACGCGGCCTGCTGGGCCTCGTAGTGCTCGCGTCGTTTGCGATCGAGTTCTTCCACATGGGCCTCCAACGCCACCCTCTGTTCGACGTTGACAGCTTGGAGACAGGACGCAATTCTCTCGTTTTCCTGATTTGCGCGCTCTTGACGACTTTCGTCGCGTTGACGCTTCCAAATTCCCAGTTGCTGTTCAATCTTTTTCTCCTTCGCAGCGCTTTCTTGTTCGACTCGTTGCTGATGCTCGAATTCCATTTCCGCTGCTCTTTGAAAGGTGTGATCTCGACGCTGCTCCGCTGTCATGACCTTTGCGCTGAGTTGCGCTGCTGCTTGCTTCGCCCTTTGTTCGTTCGTCGCGGCGGCTGCAGCGATGGCTGCATCGTTTGCCCTTGCTCGTTCGTCATCTCGGCGTTGACGATCCGCCTGCAATTCATCATGCAGCCGACGTCGCCGCCAGTAACTCGAATCCGTTGGTGAAGTCGGCTCCGATCTCGGCGACATAGACACCGCGGATTTGGCTCGTTCCGTCACCGTTTCCATCGCCGCCTCTCGGTCAGCCTCTAAACCGTTCAGATTTTGCGCCACGCGAGACTCTCTTGCCTCTGCTTTTGAGCGCATTTCCGCGACGCGTTCATCAAGGTCGAGTTGATGCTGCTTGGCACGTTGTTCCACCCGCTTCGCAATTTCGTCCCCGCGCTGCAACTGCTTCTCGCGGTAATCCTGACGATGGGCCATGGCTCGGGCGTAGGCGATTTCTCCCTCTTTGCGCTCGACCTTTTGATGCCGCATCAATTCAATGTACTCTCGCCGTTCGTTGTTGTGGGAAAGATTTTCCTGGATGACACGATCGCTTTCATTTCGAAGTCGTTCTTTGCGTTCATTCGCTAGCTGAACACGCTCGCGCAAAGCGTCCGCCCGGCTGGCCATCCGGCGCTGAAGGTCCAATGCACCTTCTGCACGACGTTGCGCGAGAGCGTGCTCTCGAGCGACGAGCCGCTCGTGCTCATTTTGTTGGGTGATGGCCTTCTCTACCAGGATGTCGTGATGCTGCTTCAGGACATCGTTGACGCGATGGTCGTGTTCCCTTGCTTTTTGATGACGTTCATCGCAGCGCTCCACGACGGACTGCCGCGCTTGGGTGTCAACTCGTTTCAGATGCTTCTCGACCGCTTCATCGACCCGACGCTGCTTTTCGTCCATAAATCGAGTGCTCTTGTCGCGCACGTCTGCGAGGTGCATATCGCTCGCCACGCGAAGCAACTGAGCGTAGGTGGACGCGAGCTTGGACGATGATGGGTGCTGGCTGGAAGATTGGCATGCCGAAGACGCTTCCTCAGAGTCGTCGTTGGTGTGAAATGGAGAGGGCGATCGCGCGACAGGAGAAGCGTCTTTCGGTTGATAGTCGAGAGACTTAGATACTTGCCGTGCCGCATGATGCGTGCTGCTCTCTCCAAGTGTTTGTAGTAGTTGACTAATCTCCGGCGGGAATAACTTTCGTTCTCGGCGCTTAAACGACTGCTCCTGTTGAACACGAAGCGCCGCGCCAAGCTTGTCGCTGCGTTCGACGGATTCTCGGCGTGCCTCCTCCTTTTGGCAGTACTCCGTCATGTCACGCACCCATTGACCTGACTTGGATTGCGCTTTTCTCGACATGAGACCCGCTTTCTCATAGGCGGCCTTCTCCATTGCGCGGCGCAGCGCTTGCTCTTCCACTTCGTTCTTTGGCATGAATTGTGCGAAGGACAGACTGCGGTTGTGAAAGCTGAACTCTGGCGTGTCGAATGCGTCCCATTTGCGAGGAACGAACGACTTGTAACTTTTGTAGGCGTTGTGCTCCGACGTGGGCTCCGGAGTTGACATTCGCCGGTCTATTTGGGTCGCGGCAGACACACACACCAAAAGACCATTTCCCACGTCATTGATTCGGTCGGATTTAAGAAAGCTTCCACCGTTACCCACCCTCGCGTCACGCGTAACCGCGCGCTGCGAAACTGAACTAGAGTTCACCGCCCTACTCTACCGGTTGCATCGTCGGATCGTGCGTCAAATCGGGGAAGAAGAAAGTCGCCCCCACGGCGATCTCCCTCAAGCGAGCCGGGTCTCGTGTGCATGCCGTCGAGGATCCACCACCTTCATCGGCGGTGGCGAAGTCTGTCGTCATGATCCAGGCCCCCGCTTCGAGCAAGGCGTCGACGAGGGCGGTCGCGCATCGAGCCAGTGGCCACTTCGTCGCCTCCTGCAGCGAAGTCACTGACAGCGAAGGACACCAACAAGTGAACGAGGTTTTTGAAGAATTGGCACCGGCAACGGTGGCTAGGTCAGCACGCGTTGCGGCGCGCGGCGCCGCGGTAGGTGCCACCGTTATCAACCCCCGTCTGAGCGCAACCACACCCTGTGGCGCCCTGGCTGCCATTAAAAACATGGTTCTCGCGGTCTCCAGCACGACGATCACATCTCCTGAACGCACAGTCGATGACACCACCAAGAAGGCAGCCGTCTCCGACGAATCCGACCCACGGGTGACCAGGTATCCGGGTCCGAGCACCGCTGTCCTCGCCAAAGCTGCCTCGATATCCGCTTCGGAGACGTTGAACGCTGGAAATTCCCTCCGCATGGCAGCGATCACTTTGACCATCGGGACAGCGGCGCCGCCGAGCGCACGCGATTCCAGCGCCGCGTATTGAATGACTCTCGCTGCCAGCGCGTTGTACGTGTCCGCCATGCCACCGAACACCTTGCTCCATAGGCTTAGCTCATTGGTTGACGTGACGTCGATGCCGAGGGCATCTGCCATGCGTTTAATTTCGGCTCGCAGGTGAGGATCGGTTGCGATCTGAGCCTTGTGCTCGTTCGCAAATCGCCGAATACGCTCTTCCAGTTGTTCCAACTGATCATGTACTGCACCTAGACGCGCCGCGGTCAACTGCTCTCCATGCTGCGCCAACCGTTCTCGATCGGCCTGCTGCTGCTGTACGCGCGAGACGCCGACGCCTCGTCGAATCATTGATGGTTGTGCACAGAGCAGTCCCCTTCCGAAGGAAGGGTGAGTGTTGTTTTTACCTCCTGCAGCGAGGAACGCAACAAAGTCGAAAGGTCACTTCGCTTGACAACTCTTCTTTCTTCGTACAGCATATCGAAAACCACCTTTGAAGAATAGAAAATGCGCAATAGGTGGTAAGAAGCCCACAAAAAGACATCCCGGGCGCACCGGGCGTGACTCGAACAGGGGTAGTTTCAAGCTGTGGCAAACGTCACCGCTTCCGTGACAGCGAGGAGTACCTTTTCTCGCATGCGCGCATATGTTGAGTACGCGGGGAGTTTCAGCAAGCAAAAGCAAGTCGCCGCCGATGGCAGGGCTGACTCCGTCGCATCGACCGGCATGAGCGAAATGGTAAACCGGGGAGACATGTGCGCAAACCCAAGAAGCGGTGCGCGGCTCGACGACGTGACGAAACGTAGCAGCGCGCGTTGCTGTGCAGGCGTGAATGACCTCACGGCCTGCCAAAAGTGGTCGATGGCAGGAGGGGGACGCTCCCCCGCCGCTGAGGATGCCCCCCCATGGGCGGCCGATTCCGCAATTCTCGACTGCTCCACGACGCTATTGCGGATCCAGTCCTCCACGTCGAGAGGGTGGTTGGCGTCCGACCCTTGAATGAGCGTCCGCAATTCCGCACCGTCGAAAAACGAAAGCCACTGAGGATTGACGACGTCGCTGAGACCGTGCCACAGCGAGCGGCATTGAATTCGGATTTGTTCATTCAACCGGAAGTGCGCCATCAGCTGCACGTAGGTGACCACGTTGCTGCGGGTGACGGCTACCTTGCCTCCATTCGGAATGAGCGGTATGTCCACGTGGTCGCCAAGTATATCCACCGTGGTCGTGAAGGACAAATCGAGATCCTCGACGTCAATCGTCAGAAGCGTCATGAGGGACTGGTGCAGCATGGCGTCCAGTTGTCGCAGGTGATTCAGCGTGTTGCGCCGACCTAGGATGGCATTGCAGCAAAAGGGCGCGACCGGGGCGTCGATGAGCACGCCCATTTTCATCGCGACGCCAAGCATGCGGCCAAGAAAGCGGAACTGCTGTGCATGGTTCGATCCGATGTAGTGATCAGGAAATGGTTTTGGAAATAGAAGATGCTCGTCGTCGGTCGCGCTAAATCGCCCTCGTGCCGGATCGAAGCCCTGTTCACAGATGAAAGCGACGGCTTCCCTCATGACGCCGCGACCATGACCCGCTTCCGGCGCCCCTTCGGCGGACGTGAAGGTAAAGTTGAAATCTTCCGAGAAGCGAGAGGCGGGCCAGTCGCCCATCGCCTCGAACGCGGATCCGAACGCATCGTTTCTCGAGACGCGAACGCGTTGTCGGTCAAAGAAGCCCCCACTGTGCGGCAAGGACGACAAGAGCGAGGAGAATATGATAATTCGAACCTCCAACGGCACAACTAGCGGGCACTCACGGATCAGAGCGAGAAGTCGAACAGGAGGGTTGGGACCAGCTGGCGCGGAACCGCCTGTTGGTCGGGTGGTGGCCAAGGCAGTAGTCGAAGTACGAAGACTTGCGGTCGCTCCGCTGCGTACCGTTTCGGCGGCTGGGGCTTCGTCGTCGCTGTCGGACGCGTTTTCGGCGCTGTTGCGGAAGACCGCCATCGCTTCATCACACTCTTTCCAGACGTCCGGTCCAATGCTCCTGATGTGCATCGATGCGTGGGGTATCTTGCAGAACCAGACCGACGACATAATTTGATCCAGCTCGTCGGCAACGTGAAGCCGATCCAACACTTTTTGAATCCCGCGTTGCAGGTCCCGTGGTTCGCCTTGTTGGCTGAGACCTCCCCACGGGCCGTAGAGGTAGTAGTCCGCGGTCATGTCACGCAACACTTCGCAGAGAAATAGCAACTTCTGCGGGGACATCGCAAGCTGCTTGATGGGAATGACGGCGAGGGCGAGCTCGAGACATCGACACGTCAAACGCACGGTTCTGGGCATGCGGCGGAGCCAGCGGCAGAGACTGTTGGACGAGCGTGGAAGGGGCACGCTGCCTGCCAGGCCATCCAGATCGGATCGAGCGGCATCAGCAGCGGCAATCGCGTCAGGTTGGGTGAGGCGTGTCCAAGCATCGCAAAAAAATGGAGTTGTCGTTTGCCTCGCGAACGTTAAACCGGCGATGATTTGAAAATGGTCCACCCCTTGCGTGACCAATTCGCGATCGACGAGGAAGAAGTACGGAATGGCGTAGATCGACGCGTAATCTTCGAGAGCCGTCAAAGAACGACCAGTATTGTCGCACGCGGCGGCGCGCAGCCGTTTCTGGTATGGGCCGGCGAACAACTTCGACGCCACGCATTGAAATAATGCATCTGAACCCAACCGGTTCATGGTCGACAGCCAAAACGTGAGCTTCGCCCGAGAGGCGGAGGCGTCGCAGGCGGAACCGGGTGTGTCGCTGCCACGTGCCGTCATGGCAGAATCGCAAAGTGCGCGGCAAAACGTCACGGTGGCCCGCAAAGGAACCACTTCACTCCGATTAGGCAAACTGACGATGTGCGACATGAGACGGGCCAGGACGGACAAGGTCTGGTGAGCCCATGATGCGGGTTCTTCCACATGCTCTACACCAAACGTGTCATCCATAATCAACACTCGCGAGAACAGCCGCATCAACGCATCCACATCGGCGGCGCCCTTGGAACACCGCTCCATGGCACGCAACATGAAGGCGTCGACGTTCGATATGAACAGGTGGGAGCCCAGTGGCGCCACCGCGTCGTTCCGACTAGTCCCATTTTCGGCGACTTCCGTACCGACTGACGTTCCACGCAGTAGTTCTGTGAGAAGCCATTCGAAAACGGCTGACGAGCAGAAGTAGAGCGCCTGCGCATGTTCCGGACGCCACAGACTCAACACTTCGCTTCCCCAATCGACGGCGGCCGACGGGGGAGCGGCGGTGATGGTGGCGGTGGCATCTTCAGCGATGCGACGTTCCAAGCGGTCCAAGGCCACGTTCAACAGCCACGCCGACGCACTCGAGGAGGTCGAAGAAGATGGTGTGGTTACCGGGATGACTTGCACCGCGCAGACGAGCCGTTTAATCCGCGACCATAGCATTGGCGTGATCGGACGAGGCGCCACTTGAGGAACTAGGGAGGGGATGGCCGATGAGCGGTGAGTGGTCGTCGCGCTCGGATCGATCGACGTCATCAGAAGTAGGAGCACGTCGTCTTTGCTCCTCGTCGCTGGTCGTGGTGCCCCAGAACAAGCTGGATGGCTCGCGGCACATCCACCGCTAGTCGGCTGAGGCAACCTCTCCTCTGGTGTGAGTTCGGCATTCGCCATGACAGAAACGGCCTTTTCAAAGTAGGCGGTTTTCAACGGCGCGGGGGACAAACTTGCCCGCAGAAGGCATTGTGCGACCACGTGATCCAAGTCGGCCATCGACGCGAAGCCTTCTGGCAGTGGCGAGCTGACTGCCTCTTGGAGCAGACCCACGAGCCTTAGTCGCGCTAACCTTCCCCGTAGCCACCGTTGCAGCTTCGCAATAGCCAGCGACCGCCTATTTTCTAACTCGCGTTCTTTGCGCTGGCGCTGCACCTCAGCCATCGTGTCTTGGATGCTGCGAGCGCGATCGGGGGCTAAATGGAGCTGCGGCGGTCCGCGGAGACGGCCGTTAAATGTGTACGCCGAGGAATGCATTTTGAGAGGGCCAGTGGATGAGGCGGTGAATGAGAGGGAGAGAGGCACACCGCTCACGTGTGGAGAAGAGTGAGTAGTCGTAGTCGGGGAAAAGGAAACGAAGTGACAGGGAGAGCGAACTGAAAAGCTCCAAGCAACCAACCGGCGGCATTACACAAATGCGCGCGCCTCGGGCGCGCGAGACGAGACGCCTGACACACGATCGTACAATTGGACGTTCCTACGGGCAACAACACATCACTGCGCGGTCTCTCCTGGGAGGTCGCCGCCAATGCGGGTCCAAGGAATTTTCTTGTCAACGGACCATCGTTTGAGGCGCATCGGACCGTCGTTCGGACCGTACAGCTTCCCGAACGCATCCTTGAGCCACCCGACGTCGTAGTCATCCAGCAGCCGACTTGCCTTCGACAGTTCTTCGATTCCCTCCAAAAGCAATCGGCGCTGCTCCGTTGACGTGACCGGCATTCGAACTGGACTGCTCGAAGGTCTGCGAGGCGGGGTTCTGATGTCGGAGAAGCTCGTCGGCAGGCTGATCACCCTGGAGCTTCTCATCGCGGCCGCCACCGAGTCGCCCATTCGGCCCCCTTCTCCGCCGGGGGAGGAAGAGCGGGGACGCGGACAGGACAGGCGCGGCGATGCGGAAGAGATGCGCAGCGGTGATGGAGGCAGCAGCGATGACGATGGGCGTCCGCCCGCACGGCTAGAATGGATGGCGAGCAGCTCGCGAATCTGCAAATTTAATCTCACGGCTTCCTCGAAAATTTCCAGTGCGTGCCCCGAGACGCGAGGCTCGACGGCCTCACCGTTGGTGGCGGCGCTGGCGAGAATGTCCTCGACGGTCCTCATGAAGGACGCGTTGCGTGCCTGTGCCGCGAAGAGAAACGACAAGTCCTCTTCACTGAGAAACTGCAGCTTTCCATAGCGTTGGGTGATCACGTGCACGCGGTCACCCCACGGCTTCAACGATAGCTTTCCGTAGTCTTTTATGAGCGACAGCAGCCTCCCCTCGCGGGATTGAATGTCGAACGGGGTGCGGTCCGGACGTCGGTGCGGGCTGCGACTCGACGCGCGTGGCAGGTTCGTGGCCACCGGGCTCCGGCTGCCGACACGCGGCGCCGACAAAGGGGACACCGTCGTCCGTTGCCGCGCACTGTCCGGAGCGATCGGCGCGGCACTACCGGTTGAGTCTTCCCTCTGCATGACGCCGGCGGATGCGCCACTCGAGCGATGCGAGGCATTATTGGTCGACGACGAGCGCGACAACGGAGCTGTCGCAGGGACTCGTTGCGGCCACATTGTTTTTTTTTGGCGACACCCTCCGTGGTGTGGAAAGACGTGGCGGGAGATACAAAGAGAGGGATACAAAGAGGGTTTCCCCCATGACCCGGAAATTTTCGATAGGACACAACGACCCTTTTTTTCTCTCTCGCAATGCCGACCGGCCCTTCGACGCTCTCAATAGACAACCAACGCTTTATTACGCCACCAGAGAGCGTTGGAGTATCTATCTTGCTTTCCACAGTCAACATCCAATGCCCATGTTTACCACGGGTTAAAACGTCGCCTCTCCGCACAGCAAAGCAGTTTTGATGACCTTCGACGTCTTGTGCCCCAAGTTGGGATTGTCGCGAGCAGCAATTTTTTTTAGATTGTGTACGACGGGGTCAGCGGGAAGGAGCAGCCGTCGTGGCAAATGACCACACCCGCCGCGTAGTTACCGGCGCGAATGCTGTCCTCCACGGAGTGGCCCTTCGCGAAGCTGGCGAGGAAGCCGCCCACGAACGAGTCCCCAGCGCCGTTGGTATCGATGATCTTGCTCTTGTCCACCGGGGGGACAGCGACGTGACCTGAAACGGTGCCGTGGGCATAGATGGTGGGCTCGGCGCCGCACGTGAAAATGACGAGCCGCGGCTTGCTCGACACCTTCGGGAGAGCCGCCGCCTTCAGGGCGATCTCGGTCAGATTTTTCGTCCCGAAGTTCTTGGTGGTCGCCAACACTTCCGCTTCCTCGTGATTGCAGAAAATGATGTCGCAATAGGGCCACACCTTATCGAACCGAGCCGCGAAGAACGGCACCTGCATGAGGAACGGAGCGCTCAGGTTCATCGTGAAGGTTCCATCGTGGTCCAAACTACGCTTGGCGGCCTTCAACACGTGCTCCTCACTCAACGTCAGCGTGAAGCCAGTAAAATAAAAGAGCTTGGCGTTGTTGAGCGCCGTCGCAACGTGGGGAGCATCGAGATGGTTCACGGTGAGTGCCGCAGAGGCGCCAAGGTTCGCGATCAGCGATCGCTCTTTGCCGACGATGCACACGCCGCACGTGCCCGTTGGCAGCGAGTTGTCGTACTGCAGCAGCATGTTAACGCCACCCTTTTCGGCAGCGGCCTTCAAGGTGGCGCCGTTGGCGTCGTCGGCGACACATCCCACGTAGGAGACAAATGATCCGAGGGGCGCCTGGGCCATCCATTGGGCTACTCGGGCTGTGTTCAAACCCGCACCGCCAGGAATGTACGTCACGTCCGGGCGAGCTTGCAGCCTCGCATACACGCCGACTTGCTCGGGCGACGCCAAAATGGACTCACCCAGGGGAATTTTAAACTCCTCGAGGAATTCCTTGGCGACGTGCGAGCTGATGTCGAGCAGCGGGTTGCACTCCACGTAAAGAGGCAAAAGGTGCGTCTTGTCGCGCAACAAACGAGAACGAAATTCAACCATCGTACGAGCCAGTCCATCGGCGACGCCGATCGTGGGCTGCCAGTCGAGCACCGCCTTGGCCTTGGTGATGTCGGGGCGCCGCTGCTTTGGGTCGTCCTGGGCGGCTGGCTTGAAGACAATCTGCGACGTCGTTCCGGGAACCATCGCTTTGATCTTGTTGGCCATATCCAGGACCGAGTATTCCTCCGGATTGCCAAGATTGACCGGACCCGTTTCGGTGGGATGATTGATCAAGCGCCAGAAGCCTTCCACCAAATCGTCGCAGAATTGAAAGCTGCGCGTGTACTCGCCCGTGCCGTAGACAGTGATGTCTTGATTCGTCAGCGCCTGCACGACAAAGTTCGAGATGATGCGGCCGTCGTTGAAGCACATGCGCGGTCCGTAGGTGTTAAAGATGCGCGCCACGCGAATCTTCACGTTGTAAAGGCGGTGGAAGTCGAAGCACAGAGCTTCCGCACATCGCTTTCCTTCGTCATAGCAGCTGCGAATCCCCGTGCAGCTGGTGTGGCCCCAGTAGCTTTCGGGCTGCGGGTGAACCAGAGGATCCCCATATACTTCAGACGTCGAGGAGATGAGGATGGGACAGTCGCACCGCATCGCCGTTTTCAGGGCGTTGTGCGTTCCCATGACGCACGTCAGCGTGGTACCGATGGGATCGGCTTGGTAATGAACCGGGGAGGCTGCGCATGCGAGGTGGAAAATCTTGTCAAAGCGGATGTGCTCGATCGCGAGGGGGAAAGGGTGCGTGACGTCGTGCTGAACGAAGGAGAACCGCGGGTGGCCGAAGTGATGCTTGATGTTGTCCTTGGTGCCCGTGTAGAGGTTATCGAGTACGACGACCTTGTGACCCTCTCGCATCAGCCGGTCCGTGACGTGGCTGCCGAGAAAACCAGCGCCCCCCGTGACGAGGACCGTTTTCCCGTTCCAGAGCGAAGCAGCCATTAACTAGAAAGGAAAGGAAGGAGAGAGAGATGAATGAGTACGTGTGCCGAGAAGGGGGCGACCTCCGTGTCAAACAAGAGCACGAAAAAATACGAATGGATCAACAAAAGTTGTCTCTCGTAGCCCCACGCCGCACCCAATTGGTATGGAGGTGGTGAACCGTTTGTACATTTAGAAAAAATGATACACGGCAAGGGACGTTGCCAACGAACAAAGGACTGATTTCACGCAGTAGGCTTCGACACGGCGGAAGCCGGACTGGCTCGGCGCGAAATAGGGGAGCCATGAGTAACTTTAATGTGAAGCGGAAGGCTGCGCATGACCTCGCGCTCATCGACTTGACACTTAAGCCGCTCCCGCAGCACCTCCTGACTCTGTTTCTTCGCCTCGACCTCCGCTTTGGTCAATGCCGCGTGACGCGTGGCTTCATCTTCAGCCATTTTTCGATACAGTTCTTTGTTCTTGAGCTCGACCGCTTTTCGTTCGCGATGAATGGCCAGCTCTTGATCCAATGCCGATACCAGTTTCGCGCGTTTTTCCGCAGCTTGTGCGGCATCTGCGAACGCGCGATTCGCGATCCTTTCGGCCTCGTCTTTCATCGCTCGTTTGATGGTCTCGGCTTCTCGGGCTTGCTGCTTCCTGGACTCTTCCAGCTGCGAGACGTACAGCTGCTCGACAGATTGTTGTCGAAGTTGGTACCGCTTCACGGATTCTGCGACCCGGGCTTTAAGGCCCTCATCCTGAAAGGTTGGACGTTGCTTGAGCACGGATAAATTCTGCTGATCCAGCTTGACGTCATGCTCTTTTTCGTCACGCTGCTTCTGCCTCCTCTCTTCCAATTCCTGACGGCTTTCGTCGAGATGGTGAATGAGGCGTTCACGGACCTTGCGTCGGTACTCCGTTCGTTCCTGTTCTTCTTGCTGGATCGCCACCGTCAACCGAGTGCGCGTCACGACGTCGTCACGCTTTTTTCTGCGTTCGGACGCCTCCTTTGCGCGACGACGGGCTTCACGCTGCTCCTCGATCAGTTCCTTCTCACGCACGAATTTCGACCGATGCCGTTCCTTTTGGTCAAGTTCTTCTTGCCGCACTTCGATGATTTCGGCGATCACCTCTTGTCTCGCCTTGACGCGTTGCTCTCTCCGCTGCTGCTCCGCGGCGTCGCGTTCCGCAGCTGCGCGGTGCATTGCTTCACTGAGCTCTGTCCGCTGCTTAGTCTTCCGTTCTCGTTCGAGTTCCTGATCTCGGGTGTGCGCATCCACCTCCTTGGACAAGGCATCGTGGAATTCGCGATCGGCGCTCGCCCTTTGCCTTCGTTGCTCCGCGAGAAGTCGGAAAGGACTCTGGGGAGAGGCACTCTCTCGGCCTACTTTCCCCGTGCCTTCAGGGGACGCTGCGGCGGTAATCGCAGCCGCTGAAGGATGAGCCCCGATGCCTGCCGCCACTACCGAGGACGACCCTGTCGATCGACGCTGAGACTTTTGAGTCTTTTGCTGAGTCGGCGACGACGTGTTTGTAGGTAGCCCCAAATTGAACCGTTCGCGGACGATGTTTGCGATGTGGGAAATACGCTGAGTGGTCAACTGCCTGTCTCGAAGCGCATCGTCGATAAGGGTGTCGGTAAGCGCGATTGCCGGTTCCGGCTGAACAGAGGTTATTCCTGCGTCGTTGAGCACCTTGGTGCGCAGATTGAGCTGGAAGGGAGATCGAGAAAGTCCTCCATGAGATGATGACATGCTCGGCGGTTCGCCACTCAAAAAGAAAATATGTTTCACTTATTCGGATCATTTTTATCGACAAATTCACCATCTTGAGAGAGTCGCTTCGCGAATGCGCGGAGGTGAGAATAACAATGCTCGACTTGGGAGAAAAAGAATTCTGACGCACGAAACTTGTAGGACGCGAGTATCACTGGTCAACGGCAGGCGAGGAACGGATTGTCACGAAAAATGTCGGCAATTTTCTCTCCCACAGGCAACCTCAGAATTTTGAAGAAATCATCGCAGCGTCACCCTCCACGACCGCTACGGAGTTTGGCTTCGCCAAGGCCGCTCGAGTCCCTCGGCGACTTTCAGCAATTCGTCGATCTCCGCCCGATGTGTGGCATCCTCAAGATCCGTCGGATCGTCTCCCGTCGCGTCGCCGTCGGGGAGGTCATGGGCATTCTTTGGCCGGATCACTCCACGAGTCTTTTTGGCAATCTGAGGAGGCGGGAGGGGAATTGTGCCTCCCGACCGAATGGGCGGTCCCACCGATGACGACAGTGCCGAATGTTCGACCGGCGGTCGTGCCGCGGACGACCCGATTGACAAGAGGTGAATCTCTGACGCGCGTCTGCACGACGCGCTGAGCGTCGCGTGAGCCTTCCGCAAATCAGAAATGACGAATCGAACCGCCTGTTCTGGCTGCGTGAGCATCATCTGACCCCAGTCCTGCGATTGCGGCGAGTAAGGAAAAACCCAAGAAAATTTTCCTTTAGGACTGTCAAAGAAGGTTGCTGTCGTTGATGGCTGACGAGTCCCACCTACACCTGGAGCAACCATGGGCGCGCCAATTGACCGAGCGACACCGCTGCGGACGTGCGCTCTCGTGGTGTGCGCACCGGATGTACTCTGACTGCGCTTCAACGCTGGAAAATTCCCCGCCGCATCGGATCGGGAACTGGCGAGCCGCCCCTTGGGGGCAGGACAGGGAAGTAACGCGGCCGCGGGCGACCCCTTTCCCGCGCGAAGGGATCCATCAATCGTGTCCCTCCGCTTGCCGTGCCGATCATCAAGGGCAACAGGGCCGTTGCAAATCGTCGCAACATCGGCGACCCCCGCCGGTGCGGCTGCCTTCTCTTCTAGCGAAACGCCGCTATCAACTGCGGCCAGGATGCGCGAGGAGGATGGCACACTTGCCTCTGCCTCGTTGTAGCCCAAAGACGAGATCATGTCCGTCATGAGTTCGCCCTTGACGGATTGATCCACCTGCGACTCCACCGCCAAGGCAGGGGAGTAGTTGACTTCCATAATCCACGGCTGAAAATTCGCGTCAAAGAGAATATCGAAGCCGTACAATTCAAAACATTGCTTTCGGCAGGGAACACTTGGCGCGATCGCGAGGAGCGTCAACTTCACCGTCATTTCTATGCGTTTCCACAAAGTCGCATCGAAATCGATGCCCACCGACGCAAAGTACGCCTTCGTTTTGGGCGCATCCCATTTACAGCCCGTTCCAACCACGTCTTTATCGAAATCCATCGCCGCGGCGTTGTTTTTGTTGACGGAGTAGTTGGTTAAATGAGCGAAGGAGTTGCTGAGGTCGGACACGTCATATTTTGAGACTGAGAACCGCGCGATAAAATCACGATAAATGAACGCGCGTAGGGGCGAAAAGGACGTCACGAGAACGTAGATTCGAAAGTCCAGCTTGTATCCACCAATCAGGAGCGGATTGTCGACGTAGCGCTGCAGAACCGAAGACTGATCATACATGAGATCCGAAATGTCACGAAATACGAAAATTTTCCGCCCTCGCGACAGGTCACTCGGCTTGCAAATGTAAATCGGCGAGGCAAGTCCGCGTTTCGCTGCTGCGTCGCGCTCACTCGAGAAATATTGACAAAACTTTACGTAGTCATTCGGCAGCACGAATGTCACGGGGACGAAGTCGTAAATCGCGCCGTGAACGACCGCCATGCGCTTCAAATGTCGCGATAGCACATCTTTGTGGGTGATTTCCGCCGCCTTGGGGTAATGATTGACTCGCTGCATTGGATAGACGGCCGCTTCAATTTCCGAAAGCGTGAAGCGATTCGTTTTCCAGTGCAGGTTCACGAGAGGTTGAGACTCCGGCGAGATGCTTTCGTCGTATTCTTGCCAACCCAGGCCGTCAAGAACCTCGCGGAGAACCGAAGGCATTGGCCTCTCGCAGTCTTGCCGAAAAACGCGAGTCGACATCTGTGTCGGTTACGTTTTCTCACTCACTCCGAAATCTGCGACGGGATGCCAGAGAAGACAGAGAATTCAAGCGTTGTGCGAGCGCGAGGGAGAAGGAACGGTGGGGAAAGACAGGGGCTGCCCAAAGTGTCGTCCACTGCACATTCGGTCAACCTGCAGGCGACTACTGGGGTGATGCGGCTCGGGCAAGCAGGCGATGCTCATCTTCCAAGAGCCGTTGTTGCAGCGCGGAGAGCTCCTGAATTTCCCTCTGAACGAAAGCGAGCCGTTCGGAAATCACAGATACCGCGGTGTGTGCGCCGCTGCTTTGCGTATTGCTCGTAGCTTTGAGGGTTGGCAATACTGCGGCCGCAGTCGGCACGCGATTCATGAGGTGGATATCGATTTTCTGCGAAGCCGTTGGTGGTGGCGCTTCGGATCTCTCGCACCGCGCGGACGTGCTGCAAGGAGCCCCGTTGGCGGGCGACGATTTATCCTGGGTGGGACGCTGGACAGGTTCACTTCTTCTCTGCGGCTGATGGGGAACCGTGAGCGGCGTCGATTCCAGCAGCCCATTAGGCCTCCACAGCCCGCCGTCGCTGAAGTAAGCGTCGTCATCGGCCTGCAAGGAAAGTTCCATCATTGAAAAGGCGATACTTACCACTTACCAGGTTAACTTGGTTGCTCGGAGATGCTGTCGAATCAATGATACAGAAAGAACAACACCCACGCGCGTGAGAGATTGACGTTAACCAGCAATCATATCGTAATGGGGACATCGGTCGTCGTGACACGATGAAGGAAGGCCCCTTCAGGAGAGCGAGGCCGCCGACAATTCCGCTCGCTTACCGCAGTAGCGACACGTGATCGTCAATGTGCCTGCCGTGATTTGCGTTCGCATGCCTTCCGTATCGGCTGCGTTCAACAGCAGCTGCGCCGCGAGGGCCCTGGGATTCCCGGTCAAACAGCGACAGTGAAAGTCGATTGCGGTTGCCTCTGCGGGGGACACATCGAGCGAAAACCGATGAGGCTGTGAGGTGAACGGAATGTGACCCGGTAGCGGCGGTAAGCAGTCCAGCCGACCATCCGAAAGCACTTCGGGCACCGGGAAGCGAAACTTTTTTCCGAGATCCCGACTCCCAACTTCATCACCTGAGGCAAAACGGAACAGGTCGAAGATGCCGTATCCCAAACGCGCACGGCGGTCAAAGGTGCGCCGGAAGGCAACGTGCTCTTCGGCGTCCCCAGGCGTCGAAAGCACCGTTTGCAGTTGACGAAGAGACGCGCCGATTTCGTCGACCAGGGATTCGGAACCGTGCTCCAACGCAGACGCCGCGATAGGTTGCACGAGCACACCGAGGGAATATGCGATTCCGCTCATACTTGACGGCGATTCTGCAGCACCCGAGTCGTCGTACGAAGGACTTGTGTGCAAACCGACAGGAAACGCGACCGCGGCGTGAATGCCGTCCGACTGCCGCATGAAATGCTGCACGTCGCGGTCAAATGCAACGGCCGTGGAGGAACGAGAGAGAACTGGATCCCCCTTGACCTCCTCAGCATCGTCATCTCCATCTCCCCCTTTCCCCATTCCGTCTGCACGCTTGGTGACGGACACGACGGGCTGCGTTTCGTGGTACACGACACGGTCGATACGGACCGAGCCCAGGAGGGACGCGTCGTCGCTGGGAGGGTCGACTTGCGCTCGGCACTCGCCAAGGGCAAGCGATTCGCATATCGGTGTTCCGTAAGGCGCGTATCGCCGGAAGGTGACGCGTTCTTCGTGGGATAAGAAAGAAGCGAATAAGTTGGCGGCGGAAATGCACGCAGCAAAGTCACGGGGCAGATCTGCGTGGGCGCTCAGCTTTTCCTGAACCAGCGGTGCGATGCGGCGGTAGACTCCCACTGACGACACGACGGCGACGCGGTAAGCGCCACCGATGGATATGGCCTTCACCACGCGATCACGCATCAGCCACTTTAATCGCTGTGCCGAGGAAGATGAGCTTAGCGCCGCGCTCGACGACATTTTGGGGGGGGGTGCTCGTTGAACCTCAATAATCGAAAGATTAAT
>ERZ1292633.2944-Hain-H41-02um-R1-2944-length-16986-cov-6_pt1 | contig 16986 bp, 17 predicted proteins | sample MGYA00564406_ERZ1292633 | MGnify/ENA primary metagenome ERZ1292633 (study PRJEB36523, sample SAMEA6512639) | groundwater metagenome | collected 2019-01-08 | study: AquaDiva: Metagenomics assemblies of 32 groundwater samples | reverse complement strand
CAATTTGTCCATATAGACATCGGGCGCGTTGAGCAGCCCGCCCTGTTCGGCGATGGCCAGCACCGCCAGCGCATTTGGCCCCGCCTTGGCGGTGATGGTCGTGCCCTCAAGCGGGTCGAGCGCGATGTCGATTTTCGGACCCTTGCCGGGCGCACTGCCAACTTTTTCGCCGATATACAGCATCGGCGCTTCGTCACGTTCGCCCTCGCCAATCACAACGGTCCCGTCCATATAGAGCGTGTTGAGCGCGGCGCGCATCGCCTCCACAGCCGCAGCATCGGCGGCCTTTTCATCGCCGCGCCCGATCAGCTTGGCCGCCGCTATCGCCGCTGCTTCGGTGACCCGCACCATCTCCAGCACCAATACGCGGTCGAGGGTCTGGCTTGCGTCGGTTGGCACTTTGACAATTCCTTTGAGCGGCGTGAAATAATGATGCGCGGCGATTAGGCCAAGCCGCCCCCATTGTCGAGCCGAACCGCTAGTGGAACGAATTGAACATTTGAGCCCCTCTAGCGGTGAGGCTCAGGGTCAAATGTTCAATTCAAAAGTTCCACTAGATTCAAGGTTTTTCTAATGGTTCTTATGATTCTGGCATTTGCGCGTGCACTAGCCGCAAGGGGATGCAAATGTCAGAATCGAACCGCTAGGGCCATTGCGCCGCCCGAACATTCGCGTAAGACGCCGCCATGTCCTCTCCCCGCTCGCTCATTTTTGCCGCATTCCTCGTCGCCTGCCTAGGCGTGGCATTCTTTTCGGTGATGGATGCAGCGATGAAGGGGATCGCGCTCGCCATCGGTGCCTATAACGCATTGCTATGGCGCAATGTCGCGGGTGTGGTAGTGAGCGGCGGCGCTTATGCCGTCGCGCGCAGCGGATGGCCGTCGGCGGCGGTGTTGCGCCTGCACATCTGGCGCGGGGTCATTGTTGCAGCGATGGCGTTGCTGTTTTTCTGGTCGGTGACGATATTGCCGCTGGCCGAAGCCATTGCGCTGTCGTTCATCGCGCCGCTCATCGCGCTCTACCTTGCCGCTATGTTGTTGGGGGAGACGATAGGGCGCGCGACCATCATCGCCTCGCTGCTCGGGATAACAGGGGTGGGTGTCATCATGGCGGGGCGGCTGGGCGGCGCAGCCGGGCATAGCGAGGATGCGCTGTGGGGGGTGGCCGCCGTGCTCGCATCGGCAGTGCTGTTCGCTTATAACCTCGTTCTTGCGCGGCAACAGGCCCAGCTCGCCAAGCCTTCGGAAATCGCGTTTTTCCAGACGCTGACAATATTGGTAGCGCTTGGGTTCGCCGCGCCATGGCTGGCAGTGATGCCAGCGGCTGAGCATTGGCCACTGATTATCGGCGCGGCGCTGCTTGCCGTCACATCGCTCCACTTGTTGTCATGGGCCTATGCGCGGGCAGAAGCACAGGTGCTGATTCCCGTGGAATATACGGCATTCATCTGGGCCGCATTATGCGGGTGGATGTTTTTTGATGAAGCGCTGTCATGGCCCGTGATTGGCGGGGCGATACTGATTGTCAGCGGCTGCTTGATTGCTGCGCGCGCCAAACCGCAGCCCGCACAGGTCGAGGAGATATTCGCCTGACCCCCAATCTTCGCCTGACCCTACGTCATTCCGCCGGATGCGGCGCATATGGTCGCCCCTCATCACCTGGCTTGTAGGTCATCAATTTACGCCGCAGCCAGGGGCCGACGCGATGTTCAGCGCCGACCGCAAGGCTGAATGCCGCTGGAACGATCAGCAGCGTCAATACGGTCGAGACGATCAGCCCACCGATAACGGTAACGCCCATCGGTGCACGGAAACTGCCATCACCATCGAGCGAGAGCGATACGGGGATCATACCCGCGACCATCGCCACCGTGGTCATGACGATGGGCTGTGCACGCTTGTGCCCTGCATCGATAATCGCGGTGAACTTGTCGATGTCCTTGCCCATCTCGTCGAGCGCGAAATCAACGAGCAGGATCGAGTTTTTGGCGACGATTCCTAGCAACAAAAGCATGCCGATGAGCACGGGCATCGACACGGCATCACCCGTCAGGCGGAGCGCCATGGCACCACCCAGCGGGGCTAGCAGCAGCGAACCCATGTTCACTAGCGGCGGCAACAGGCGCTTATACAGCAGCACCAGCGTTGCGAACACCAGCAATACGCCCGTCAGCAGGGCAATCCCAAAACTGACTAGCAACTCCGCCTGCCATTTACTCTGCCCCAGCTGCAGCTCGGTTACACCTTCGGGCAGGTGAGCCATAGTGGGTAGCGCGTGGATTTTTGGCATCGCATCGCCACTGACCAAGCCGGGAGCAAGGTCAGCGCCAAGGCTGACTCGACGGGTCTGGTTCGATCGCTGAATGACCACGGGGCCGGACCCGAAACTGATGTCAGCGACCAGACTGAGCGGCACCGACCCGCCATTGGCGGTTGCGACGGGCAGATTTTCGATGGCGGCTAAGTTGCTGCGCGATGCGTGACCCATTTGCACACGGATCGGCACTTGGCGGTCGTTGAGCGAGAATTTGGCGCTGTTCTGGTCTATCTCGCCGAGCGTGGCGATGCGGATCGCCTGGCTCAGCGACGCCGTGGTAACGCCGAGTTCGGTCGCCAATTGTGTGCGCGGGCGAATGATGATTTCGGGGCGGCGCTGGTCGGAATTGGTGCGCGGTGCCACCAATTCGGGCAAGCCCTGCATCTCGTTCACGATGCGCGCGGCGGTGGCGTTGAGCAATTCGCTATTGTCGCCGCCCAGCGTGATGGTGATGTCGCGGCCCGAACTGCCCGGCCCGCCGCCATTTTGTGATTGAAAGCCGACCCGGGCATCGGCCACCCGCGCCAGACGCGGCGTCCAGCTGCGTTCAAAATCGACGCTGGAACGTGACCGCTCATCTTTGAGCGTCAGAAAAATGTTGGCATTGCCGACATTGATGTCCGAAAAAGCCGCCTCGACGTCACGGTCGCGGCCTATCATCGCGGCGACATTGGTGGTGATCGCCTGCGTTTGCTCCAGCGTTGCCCCTGGCGTCAGCGAAATGTTGATCTGGCTGAAATCATTGTCCTGCGGTGGGATGAAGGTCAGCGGAATGCCCCAGAACATCACTATAGTCAGAACGAAGCTCAAAAATCCTAGCCCCATCGTCTTCCAGCGGTTGCGCAAGGTCCAAGTTAGTGCGGTTATATACCAATTGATCCACTTGGCGTCGCCGTGGCTGGCTGCTCCATGGCTTTTCAGGAAATAAGCGGCGAGCATCGGCGTAATAAGCCGCGCGACGGCGAGGCTGACCAGCACGGCGGCAACAACGGTCAAGCCGAAGTTCTTGAAGAATTGTCCCGAAATACCGGGCATCAGGCCTACGGGCAGGAACACCGCAACAATCGACATGGTGGTGGCGAGCACCGCAAGGCCAATTTCGTCCGCCGCGTCGATCGACGCCTGATAGGCGCTTTTACCCATCCGCATATGCCGGACGATATTCTCGATCTCGACGATAGCATCATCGACCAACACACCCGCGACCAGACTGAGCGCCAAGAGCGACAGGAAGTTGAGCGAAAAGCCCATCATAGACATGAACCAGAAGGCGGGGATGGCTGATAGAGGGATGGCAACAGCGGAAATCAGAGTCGCCCGCCAGTCCCGCAGGAACAGGAACACCACGATGACGGCCAGCACAGCGCCTTCGACCATCGCGCGCATCGCCGATCGATAATCGTTTTTGATGTAATTCACGCTGGTGAACAGCTCGGTGTAGCGGACATCGGGGTTAGCTTCGCGTAGCGCCGCGAGTTCGACCTGGACGGCGTCATAGACGGTGACGTCGGATGCCCCCTTGGTCCGCGAAACCCCAAAACTCAGCACCTGCCGCCCATCCATCATCGACAATGACCGTTGTTCGGCGATGCTGTCGCGGACCGTCGCCACATCGGATAATCTGATGGTCCGACCACCCGATAGGCTGATGTTGGTTTGGCCCAGGGCATAGGCATTTTGTGCACTGCCCAGCACCCGTACCGATTGTTCGGTCCCGCCGATTTCGGACCGCCCGCCAGCGGCATTCAGATTGAGCGAGCGCAATTGCTGGTTGATTTGCGATGCGGTTACGCCGATCGACTGCATTCGCGCAGGGTCGAGATCGACGCGAATTTCGCGGCTGACCCCTCCGCCGCGTTCGACCGAAGCGACCCCTGGGATAGAGCGCATCCGCTTGCCGACGGTGTTGTCGACATACCAGCTCAATTCCTCGAGCGTCATGTCGGTCGCTTCGGCGGAATAATAAGCCAGCGTATCGCCAAAATCGACACGGCCGACCTGTGGTTCCAATATGCCATCGGGCAGGTCGGACCGGATATTGTTCACCGCGTCGCGCACGTCGTTGACCGCGCGGTCAATAGGGGTGCCAATCGCAAATTGAACAAATGTGTTCGATGATCCTTCACGGACAGACGAGTTAATCTCCTCAATCCCGCTAACCCCGCGCACCGCCGCTTCGACCAGCAAGGTGACCTGGGTTTCCATTTCACTCGGCGCAGCACCTGGCTGGGCTATGGAAATCGTCGCAGCGGGAAAATCAATGTCGGGGTCACCGTTCACGCTCATTCGGTTGAACGATAGCAACCCGGCAAAAATCAATCCGGCAAAAAATACCAATGGCACCACAGGGTTGCGAATTGACCAAGCGGAGATGTTACGGAAGTTCATGGTGATGCTCCCGATTTAGCGCGCGGCAGGGGTTGCGGTTGCTGGTGCGCGCACGGGTCGCACCACGTCACCGGGACTGAGGAACGCACCGGCGCTGACGACGATACGTTCTTGCCCCGAAAGCCCAGCGGATATGGTCACGCCCGCATTGGTCACTTGGCCGATGGTGACGGCACGCCTTTGCGCCTTGTTCTGCGCGTCGATGACATAGACATAGTTGCCCGCATCGTCATTCAGAACCGCCGATTCCGGGAGTAACGGCGATCTCGACGCCCCCGCAACGATCCGTGCTTCGGCAAAGCCACCGGGGCGCAGCGCGGCGGAATAGGCAAGCGCGATGCGCGCCGTTCCTTGGCGCGACTGCGGGTCGATGACGGGCGATATTTGCCAGATCTGCCCCGTGAAGCCATTGGCCGATCCAACAGGGGTGACCGTTGCACTTGCCCCGCGAGCGATGACCGCAAGGTCGGTTTCGCTAACCTGTGCCAGCAACTCCATCTCTCCGCCGCGCGCAATGCGGAACAGCACGCCGCTGCCCGCGCCAACAATCTGCCCCGGCTCCACACCGCGCGTCAGGACGAGGCCCGCCGCAGGTGCACGAATATCGAGGCGACCCGTGCGCGCCCTCGATTCCGCATATTGCGCCCGTGATACGCGGACCCGCGCATTGGCCGCATCGCGCGTCGCGGTTTTGCGGTCGAGGTCGGAGCCCGAAATGAATCCGCGCGCTGACAATGCTGTCGCACGATCCAGTTCAGCTTGTGCTAAGCGTGCGTCGGCTTCGGATACGCGGATTTGGGCCGATAACTGCTCCAGCTGTTGCGATTGAACGCTATGATCGACGGTCGCCAGCACCTGTCCAGCGCCAACCCATTGCCCCGGTTCAACCAGCACACGGACGATCTGTCCGCCTTCGCCCGCAACGCCGACGGGCATTTCGCGCCGCGCCGCGAGCGTTCCGGTAGAGGTGATGACGCGCTCCACCTGGCTGCTGCCCGGGCTGATGACCGTGACCGATGGGATGGAATCATCGCCGCCGCCTGCGCCACCTTTGGCATTTTCTGCTGTCGCAGCGCCAGCCTTTGTTGGCTCGCTTCCGCCAGAAAAGGACATCCACGCGACAATCAACACCAGCAACAGCGCGATGACCGCACCGATGATGATCCAGCGGCGGCGGCTTTGATTGCGGGTATCGGTTTCAAACCCCCAATCATCTGCGGCTGCGGGGGTAATCGTGCCCGATTCGAAGTTCATCATGTCATCCTGTTCGCATATCATTGCCCGCGCGTGAGGGCCCCGATGGGGCCCGCGCGCAAGCGCCGATGGGGGAGTGCGACTGTGTTACCGCAATATATCACCTAGCGCAAGTCAGCTTTGCTAACCCAGAATATGCGGTATTTCGAGACATTCGGCAAGGATAGTCAGTAACCAAATAGCATATGAAGCACCAAGGCGGCGCTGTGTTGTCACAACGCCGCCCCGTAAACATAATGCCTTTGTCGTGCGTTAGCGAACGCTGCCGCGACGCACCAGATTGACAACGCCCAACAGGACTATCGCGCCGGCCAGCCCAACCAATATCGACGGGATGTCGATACCATCGCGCAGGCCCATGCCGCCCATGCCGAAAAAGCGGGCCGCGACCCACTTGCCCAGCATCGAGCCAACGATGCCGACAACAATATTCAAAAATACGCCTTGTTGCGCGTCGGTGTTCATCACCTTGCTGGCGACCCAACCGATCAGACCACCGATGATGATTGCGAGAATGAAGTTCATTATAGTCCCTCCTATAAGCTCGCCCAGCCCGTGGGGCGACCCGAGCATAGGGGACCATGGCAAAGCGCGGGTGACAAGCGTAAAGCCGTAAAAGACCGAAATCGTGATATAAAATCAAATGGCCAACCTAGGTTTCTCTAGGCCGACCATCCGAGTTTCTATAATTTTTGGATTTGATCGAAACGTCAGAATCGCTGTTGGCGCTCGTATAGGTCGCGATATTGGCGGATGCGCGTGACGCGAAGTCCGGGCATACCGGCACGGTCTATAGCGCGCTGCCATCCCGCAAATTCTTCGAGCGTCAGGCAATAGCGCTCGCACGCTTCATCGACGCTCAGCAACCCCCCGCTGACGGCGGCTACGACTTCTGCCTTGCGGCGGACAACCCAGCGTGTCGTCATCGGCGGGGGCAAACTGTCGAGCGTTAGCGGTTCGCCAAGCGGGCCGATAACGCGGTCTGGACGGATGTCTTGGTTTTCTTTCATGCGAACCTCAATGCGACAGCATCCGAATGGGTGCTTGTCGTTGAGCACATGTCTAAGCCAAGGGCCTGAACATTGATTGAAACGCGTTGGTTAATGGCGGGGTAACGCATCATTTTATTGATGCCCCTGCCTTTACCGGGTCACTGGCTGTGCTGCCGCTCATAAATGCCCCTATATTGTACATATCACCCTGACCGCGCCGTCCGTTCAACAGATCCACTGGGCAGATTGATGTGATTGCCGTGTTTTTTGATAGAGCGGCTCCGGCATCGGCATCGGCTATTGCTTTGGCCGTTGGGCTGCTGGCTTGCCGCATCGACACGATAGCGCGAATCATATCAAAGCCGATGCGATCAACGGATGATAGGGTCGATTGGCTGTGGGAATCTTGTTTTGTCCATTCCATGACGATGGCTCTAAACCGAACATGGCTAAGGTCCGGTAAAACACGCCTTCATCACTCGTTAGGGAAGGCGGCGCTTTCGTGATCAATAGTTGTCCGCTACAGCCGCCACATGCCCGTTGATTTCCAACTGCCCCAGCCCCAATTTTCTGGGCCCATGACCGCGCGCCGCATCGTCGTTGCGATGTCGGGCGGTGTGGATTCGAGCGTGGTCGCCGCGCTGGCCGCGCAAAGTGGCGCAGAAACCATCGGCGTGACATTGCGGCTTTATGACCATGGCAGCGCGGCAAAGCGTGCGGGCGCTTGCTGCGCGGGGCAGGACATTCGTGACGCCGCCGCCGTAGCAGCTCGGCTAGGCTTTGTGCACCATGTCATCGACCATGAGAGCGCCTTTCGCGAATCGGTGGTCGAACAATTCGCCGATGATTATCTGTCTGGGCGCACCCCCATTCCGTGCGTGCGGTGTAATATGGGGCCAAAATTCACCGACCTGCTCAGCCTTGCGCGCGACCTTGGCGGCGATTGTCTGGCGACGGGCCATTATGTCCGCCGTGTGATGGGCGCGCAGGGGGCAGAGATGCACCGCGCCATCGACCCTGCGCGCGACCAAAGCTATTTTCTGTTCGCGACCACCGCCGCACAGCTCGACTATTTGCGCTTTCCGCTCGGCGGCCTGCCAAAGCCAGAGGTGCGGCGCATCGCTGCCGAATTGGGGCTGGGTGTCGCAGCCAAACCAGACAGTCAGGACATTTGCTTCGTTCCCGATGGCGATTATGCCAGCATCGTTCGCAAGGTTCGTCCCGATGCCGATGCTGGCGGCGCGATCGTCGATATGGCTGGGCAAGTGCTGGGCCAGCATCGCGGCATATTGCACTTCACGGTGGGTCAGCGACGCGGGTTGGAGATTGGCGGCCAGCCAGAGCCGCTGTATGTCGTGCGCATCGACGCTGCGACGCGCCAGGTCGTGGTTGGCCCGCGCAGCGCACTGGCCGTGGTGTCGGCAGAGCTGGTCGATATGAACATGCTCGCCCCGCTCGGCGACATGACCGGGCCACTGACGGTCCCACTCTCGGTCAAAGTGCGGTCGATGGCGCGGCCCGTTCCGGCGCGCCTCGATGGTAATCGCCTGATATTTGACACACCCGAATATGGCGTCGCGCCGGGGCAGGCGGCGGTGCTCTATGCTGGGATGCGTGTGGTCGGCGGCGGCTGGATTGCGACGACCCAAGCAGCCGAACGCGTCACCGTCTAATCCTCAGGCTGAAGGACACACCCCGACGCGCCCATGAACCGCGCGGTGCGACTGGCCAGTAACGGCACGCTTCCCTCGACCGCTTGCTCACCCTCAACCTCGCTTAGCGACACCATCTCCATCCCTGGCTCAAGGTCGGTGGCACAACTTCCCAATTCGCGCCCCTGAACAAAGCGGCACGAGCAGCCGATTCGCGCGCCATAGGCTGCGCCAACCTCTGCCTGTGCCTTCCACGTCGGGAATTGCCAGATGGCATAGCCGATTATCAGCAGCGCAGGGACCGCTAACCAGCGCCAGCGGCGCGGTTTGATAACAGCGGTTGAGTCGGACGGGGCGATTGGGCTAGTCATAGGCTTATGAATAGCAATTTTCCCCATGTTGCAAGCCGCTCGATGCGATTGATCGCATTGGCCGCGCTCACTTCGCTTGGCCTAGCCGCCTGTTCGAATGGCGCGGCCCCGCCGCCGGATAGTCCGCGCCGCGAACTTGTTGCGGCGGACGTGTCCCCGCCAGCGCGGTTGATTATTGACAGCCTGTTCAATGACCGCGAAGCGATGGGCGAAACCCGCGCGCTGATCGTGCTGCGTGATGGACAGCCGGTTTACGAGGCCTATGGCGATGGCTTTGGTCCTAATGCTAAGCTGATTAGCTGGTCGATGGCAAAGAGCATCACATCGGTGTTGATCGGCATGTTGGTCGCCGATGGGCGATTGGTGCTCGACGAGCCCGTCCCCGTCCCCGACTGGCAGCGCCCCGGCGACCCGCGCGGCAACATCACGCTACGGCATCTACTCAATATGAGCTCGGGGCTGGAGCATGATGAGGATAGCGATCCGGCGTGGGAAACCGACACCGTTGCTATGCTGTTCGGCGCAGGGTCGCCCAATATGGCGGGCCAAGCCGAGGGCAAACCCCCCGTCGCCGCGCCGAACGAGCTGTTCAACTATTCCTCGTCAACCAGCGTCATCCTGTCAGACATCATCGCGCGGGCATTGACCGACAGCCGCGTTCCCGCTGTGCGGCGCGATGCCGTGCGCAATTTCATCGACGGGCGCCTCGCAGGCCCGCTGGGGATGAGCAGCCTGACACCGGAGTTTGACGCATCGGGGACATTGATTGGCGGGTCGGTGATGCACGCCACTGCGCGCGACTTTGCCAAGTTCGGCGAGTTTTTGCGCAGGCGCGGCGAAACCCCCAACGGCACGCGGTTGGTGCCCGAAAACTGGATTAGCTTCATGCTGAGCTCATCGCCCGCTAACCCCGGCTATGGCGGGCATATCTGGCTCAACCGGCGACAATCTGGGGCAGAGGCCGGACTGTGGCCTGATCGCGGCCCACCGGACCTGTTTGCGTGCCTTGGCCATCAGGGGCAATATATCATCGTCAGCCCGCGTGAGCATATGACCGTGGTGCGGCTGGGCATTTCAACCGACGAACAGAATCGCAATGTCCGCGACACGCTGCGCCGCGTCATGGGAGCGTTTTGATACGCCACCCGGTGCTCCGCACTTGATGCGGAGCGCTGGAAGCCGAGAATTGGCGCTTGCCGGTCACCGCTCCGGCCTTCGCCGGAGCACACAGATGTCAGTGTTTATGCTCCAACGTTTCGGACGGGATATAGCCTATTTCGTCGGTATGCCCTTCGGGGTCGGGATGGATCAATATCTCGACACCGGGGAAATCGACCGCCAGGTCAGCCTCTATCCGGTCCATCACACCATGCGCCTCGGTCACGCTCATGTCGGGGCGCACCCACAGATGGAACTGGACAAAATCGTGCGCGCCGCTGGTCCGCGTGCGCAAATCATGGATGCCGCGCGCTTCGGGGTGGCGCAGCGCGACATCCATGAAAGCGAGCTTGCGTTCGGCTGGCCATTCCTTGTCCATCAATTGGTCGAGCACGTCGCTGGTCGTGCGCCACGCGCCATAGAGCAACCATAAAGCAATCAGCAGGCCGAACGCCGGATCGGCACCGTGCAACCCTAGATAGCCCTCAAGGATCAGCGCGACGATGACCGCGCCGTTGAGCGCAAGGTCGGATTGGTAATGCAGATGGTCGGCCTTGATCGCCACCGATCTGGTGCGGCGTATGACGACGCGCTGATAAGCCAGCAACGCCAGTGTCGCGGTGATGGCGATGATCGAAACCGCGATGCCCGCTTCGGGCGCTGCCGCTATGTCCCCGCTCCTGAAACGGTCAATCGCGCGCCAACCTATGCCCAGCGCCGATATGCTGATCAGGATGACCTGGATCAGCGCCACCACAGCTTCGGCCTTGCCATGGCCAAATCTGTGTTGATCGTCGGCGGGCTGTGCCGCCAGTCTGACTCCGATGAGCGTGATAATCGACGCCACAAGGTCGAGCGCAGTGTCGGCGAGCGAGCCCAGCATCGCGGTGGAGCCAGTTGCCCACGCCGCCCAACCCTTTATCCCGACCAGCATCATCGCCATTGCGACGCTGGCCATTGCGGCTTTGGCGGTCAGGCTGCCGTGGCTATGACGGGCATGGCTATGGGCGGCGCTCATGGGAATAATAATCCTTCGCTCCAACCGCCCGCGCTGTCTGCGTCAAATACTCGCCGTTCGTGCAGACGAAACGGCATGTCGCGCCAAAACTCGAAATGGTGCGGCGTGATGCGGTATCCCGACCAATGGGCTGGGCGGATGATGGTGCCGATGGCGTTGCGCGCGCCCACTTCGGCGACGCGTTTCAGGAAATGCGCGCGGCTGGACAGCGGGCGTGACTGGTCAGACGCTATCGCGCCGATCCGCGAATCGCGCGACCGGCTGGCAAAATAAGCGTCAGCCTCGGCATCGCTGACGGGACTGACATCGCCTTCGATACGAATCTGGCGGCGCAGCGATTTCCAGTGGAACAATAAGGCCGCGCGTGGGTTGGCGGACAGCGCCTCGCCCTTGCGGCTTTGCTGATTGGTGTAAAAGACAAAACCGCCGTCATCATACCCCTTGAGCAACACCATCCGCACCGACGGGCGGCCGTCAGCATCGACGGTGGCGAGCGCCATCGCCTCTGCATCGTTGGGTTCGCTCAGCTTTGCTTCCTCGAACCATATATCGAACAAGGTGTGGGGATTGTCGGCCATGCGGCGTCTCTAGCGCCAAGCAGGTCCGAGGTCGAGGGGGCAGCGGGCTTGCCTCTCGACGCGCGACACCCTAGCTAAGGGCGCATGGCAGCCGATCCCTATTCCCTGTTGGGCGTGTCCCGCACCGCAACCGAAGCCGACATCAAAAAGTCGTACCGCAAGCTGGCTAAGGAACTTCATCCCGATGCCAATCAGGACAACCCCAAAGCGAGCGAGCGTTTTTCGGAAATCACCCGCGCCTATGACGTGCTTGGCGACAAGGACAAACGCGCCAAGTTCGATCGCGGAGAGATTGACGCCGATGGCAATCCCGCCAACCCTTTTGCCGGTGGTGGATTTCGGGGATCTGCGGCGGGTGGGCCGAACCCATGGGGGAACCAGCGCGGAGCGGGCGGGGCTGGCGGCGGCTATAGCGCGGAGACTGGCGATTTCGGCAGCATATTCGATGATTTATTCGGCGGGCGCTCGCGCCGCGCGCCACCGCCAAAGGGGGCCAATGTCGCCTATCGCCTGACCGTCGGCTTTGTCGAGGCCGCGACGCTGGCACCGCAACGGATCACCCTGTCCAATGGGACGTCGATCGACCTGAAATTACCCAAGGGCGTTGAGACGGGCACAAGCATGCGATTGGCGGGTAAGGGCGAGGCTGGCCCCGGTGGTGCGGGGGACGCGACAGTTTCGATTGAAATCCGCAGCCACGCCTTTTTCCGCCGCGATGGCGCCGACGTTCGGCTCGATTTGCCTGTGACGCTCGCCGAAGCGGTGACGGGGGCCAAGGTAAAGGTGCCGACGGTCGATGGCCCGGTGATGCTGGGCGTGCCAGCGGGGTCTAGCTCTGGCAAGATTTTGCGGCTGAAGGGCAAGGGCTTCACCCGCAAGGATGGCACGCGCGGCGACCAATTGGTCAGCCTGCTCATCGATGTGCCAGCCGATGATGCCGCGCTCGCCGCGTTCGCAGCCCAGTGGAGCGACGCGCGCAACGTGCGGGCGGCGCTGGGGGTTTGAAATCTCATACACCATTGTGCTCCTGCGCAGGCAGGAGCGCTGGCAGCGATGCACCGCGCCTGTCGGCCAAGACTCCTGATCTAGTCCGGAGCACAATATTTAATGCCCTTTGGTCTTAGATTATGAAGCAGATATTCGACAGCCTCGCCGACACCAGAACATGGCGGGTGCTGCGCCGGACCGTGCTTGGCACCTATCATGACGGCTTCATCCACGCGGGTAATCTCGCTTACCTAGCGCTGATAGCCTTATTCCCCTTCTTTATCACCGCGACGGCGTTGATGAGCGCCTTTGGCCGCACCGCCGACGGCGTCCACGTGATCGAAGTCATTTTGGCGACGATGCCACCGGGCGTCGCGGCAACGCTAGACGGCCCCATTCGCAGCGTTCTTGCTGCGCGCAATGGCCCGCTATTATGGCTGGGCGGGGCGATTGGCCTGTGGACGGTGGCCAGCCTGATCGAAACGTTGCGCGACATTCTCCACCGTGCTTATGGCTCTAGGGCGAGCCGTAGCTTTTGGCAGCATAGGCTATTTTCCTTCGGCCTTGTTGTCGGCGCTGTGTTGCTGCTGCTGCTCTCGTTCAGTCTGCAGGTGGTGACGGTGGCGGCAGAGCAAGTGATGACACGCTATTTGCCGCCCAATGTCGCGGGCTGGGGCGAATTGGCCCTGACGCGCGGCATATCGATGCTCGGGCTTTTCCTTGCTCTTTTCCTACTGTTCATATCGCTGACACCGCCGCAATATCGCGGGCGAAAATATCCCAAATGGCCCGGCGCGGCGCTCACTACGCTGTGGTGGCTGGCCGTCACGGTCGCATTACCGCCACTATTGGCGCGGATGTTGGCCTATGATTTGACCTATGGCAGCCTGGCGGGGGTTATGGTCACGCTATTTTTCTTCTACCTTATCGGCCTAGGGATGGTTATCGGGGCAGAATATAACGCGGCGCTGGCCGGAACGCCGGCCCATGGGCCGACACGTATCGGACAGTCGAACCACATGAAACATGACGAAGTGGAGAATGATGTATGAGCGGACTGATGGCGGGCAAACGCGGCCTCATCATGGGGCTGGCCAATGATCGCTCGCTAGCGTGGGGAATAGCAAAAGCGCTCCATGCACAGGGTGCCGAATTGGCCATCAGCTATCAGGGCGAGGTCATGGCCAAACGCGTGCGGCCGCTGGCCGAGCAATTGGGCTGTGATTTCCTGATTGATTGCGATGTTGCCGATATGGCTAATCTGGATGCGGCGTTCGACACCTTGGCGGTGCGCTGGCCAGTGATTGATTTCGTCGTCCACGCCATCGGTTACACTAACAAGGATGCTCTGCGCGGCAAATATAGCGACGTCACCCTCGACGATTTCCTGGTGACGATGAACATCTCCGTGTTTAGCTTTACGGCGGTGGCCAAGCGCGCGGCGGCGATGATGGCCCCTTACGATGCCGAGACGGGCAAGGGCGGCGGCTCGCTTCTCACACTTACCTATTATGGCGCGGAAAAGGTCATGCCGCACTACAATGTCATGGGTGTGGCCAAGGCCGCGCTGGAAACCAGCGTAAAATATCTCGCCAATGATTTCGGACCGCAAGGCATTCGCGTCAACGCGATTAGTGCTGGGCCGATCAAGACGCTTGCCGCCTCCGGCATCGGCGATTTCCGCTATATCCTGAAATGGAATGAATATAATGCGCCGCTGCGCCGCAATGTTACCATCGATGATGTCGGCGGATCGGCGTTATATCTGCTCAGCGATCTGGCGTCGGGCGTGACGGGGGAAACGCACCATGTCGATGCGGGGTATCACACCGTCGGGATGAAGCAGGTCGATGCGCCAGACATTGCGCTGGTATGATGGGCCCTTTTGGCATATAGTACAAATATGGCATGCTTACATAATATGCCAATTAGGAGGCTTGCGCCATGACGAGTCGTGCTATCAGCGCCCGTGTAAGCGAAAGTGGCAGGCTTAGCATTCCTGCTGAAATGCGGCGCGAAATGGGAATTGAGAAGGGCGGCGTAGTCCGCCTCATCCTGAGTGATGATGGCCTACACATCGAGACTACACGAGATTTCCGGCGTCGCATTCAGGCTCTGGCGAGAGAAACGGGCTGGACGGAAGGCCCGTCAGTTGACGATTTCATCGCTTGGAAACGCGAGGAGGCGCAGCGAGAATTGGCCGAGTTTGGGCAGCCGTGACTATGGTGCTTGATGCGTCGGCTATTCTTGCAGCACTCAGAGAAGAGCTGGGTGGCGATGTCGTCTATGATCATGTGCATGATGCAAGTGTAAGCACGGTCAACGTCTGCGAAGTCTATACCTACGCGGCATTGCACTCTCTACCTAAAGAGGTCGTCGATAGATTTTTCGATTATGAGGGCATGAACGTGGTTTCGCTGGACAAGAAAACAGCCGCAGCAGCAGGCGCAATGGCCGCAATCACAAAATCAGCCGGACTGTCGTTTGGGGATCGTTGCTGCTTGGCACTGGCGCAGTCTCGTGATGCAGAGGTGCTGACAGCGGACCGTAACTGGGCGGACTTTGCCGACCCACTTGGGTTGCGGATTACGTTGATTCGATAGGCTATGATGGGCCCTTTTGCCATTGACCACGTGCAGACGGCCATTCCGGTGGGCGGCGAAGCGGCGGCGCGTGGTTTCTATGGTGCGTTGATTGGCTTGACCGAGATACCAAAGCCCGCCGACATGGCGGCGCGCGGCGGATGCTGGTTCAGCGTGGGGGACAGGCAATTGCATTTGGGTGTCGAACAGGATTTTGTTGCGGCAAAAAAGGCGCATGTCGCGCTCCGCACCGATGGGTTGAATGCCTTGCGCGATAGGCTCAATGCGGCGGGGTGCGTCACCACCGACGATAGACCCGTTGATGGTCGCGCGCGTTTTTTCACCGCCGACCCCTTCGGCAATCGGATCGAGTTTATAGAGGCGAGGCAACTGACATGAGCCATAACAGCTTCGGCCACCTTTTCCGCTTTACCACATGGGGCGAAAGCCACGGACCCGCGATTGGCGCGGTGGTCGATGGCTGCCCGCCGGGGCTGGCCTTGAGCGAAGGCGACATCCAACCCTATCTCGACGCGCGGCGACCGGGCCAGTCGAAATATACGACCCAGCGGCAGGAACCCGACGTGGTGCGCATATTGTCCGGCACCTTCGAAGGGCAAACGACCGGAACGCCAATTTCGCTGATGATCGATAATGTTGACCAACGCTCAAAGGATTATTCCGAGGTCGCACAGGCCTATCGTCCCGGCCACGCCGATTATGCTTATGACGCCAAATATGGCTTGTCCGACTATCGCGGCGGCGGGCGAAGCTCGGCGCGCGAAACCGCGAGCCGCGTCGCAGCGGGCGCGGTGGCTCGCCTCGTCATCCCCGAAGTCACGATCCTTGCCTATGTCAGCGCGATTGGCCGCGACGCCATCGACCCTGCCAATTTCAATGCGGACGAAATAGGCCGCAATCCGTTCTTCTGTCCCGATGCGGCGGCGGCTGCGCGCTGGGCAAAGCTGGTCGATGACGCACGACTGGCGGGTAGCTCGCTCGGCGCAGTGGTTGAGTGCGTCGCTACGGGTGTTCCGGCGGGATGGGGCGCGCCGATCTATGCCAAACTCGACGCCGAATTGGCGCATGCGATGATGGGGGTCAACGCGGTCAAGGGCGTGGAAATTGGCGATGGCTTTGGTGCGGCGATGCTGTCGGGTGAGGGCAATGCCGACCCGATGCGCCCCGGCGCGGACGGCGGCGACCCTGTGTTCCTCTCTAACCATGCGGGCGGGATAGCGGGCGGCATTTCAACGGGGCAGCCGGTGCTATGCCGTGTCGCCTTCAAACCGACCAGTAGCATCCTGACCCCCGTTGAGACGATTACGCGTGCCAATGAAGCAGGAAAGCACGAGGCGACCGAGCTGCGCACCAAGGGCCGCCACGATCCGTGCGTCGGCATCAGGGGAACGCCCGTGGTCGCGGCGATGATGGCGCTTGTGCTCGCCGATCAGAAATTGCTCCACCGCGCGCAATGTGGGTGACGCCGCTTTCCTACAGGGTAATGTGCATGGTATGATGCAGGCTGTTTCACGGCTCTGGCTCTTTGAATATGTTGAACCCCCACCCCTAACCCCTCTCCACAGGGGGGGAGGGGAGTGTTTTCTACTTCTTCGCGCCTCTGCGCGCACCCTCTTCTTCGTCATTGCGAGCGAAGCGAAGCAATCCAGTCTATGGCACCGCTTCTGGA
>ERZ1292633.2170-Hain-H41-02um-R1-2170-length-20374-cov-33_pt1 | contig 16990 bp, 19 predicted proteins | sample MGYA00564406_ERZ1292633 | MGnify/ENA primary metagenome ERZ1292633 (study PRJEB36523, sample SAMEA6512639) | groundwater metagenome | collected 2019-01-08 | study: AquaDiva: Metagenomics assemblies of 32 groundwater samples | reverse complement strand
TGTTGTTAGATGAGCATAATCCATGATGCCCTGAAGAAGGTTGAAAAGGAAGGGGCAGATCAACTCCCCTCTTATCCCCTCTTTGATAAAGAGGGGAAGCCGCAAGGCAGGGGAGTTATTAAAGAGGAGGAGGTCTTGACAGGAAAGAAGGGAGGCGGGTTTTCATTGCATCTCCCAAGCCTCTCGTTGAGGAAAAACCTTCTGGGGGTTGATATAGGCTCCAGCTCAATAAAACTGGTTCAGCTTGCATGCACTGGAGGCGCTTGCCGCCTGAAGGATGTGGGATATGTAAAACTCCCGTACGGAGCAGGAGAAAGTGGCGCAGCTAAGGCATTGAAGATCCTGCTGAATGTTCATGGGATCGGAAAGAGCAGGGTTTCTTCTTCAATACGAAACAAGTCCCTGACCTTCAGCCATATAAAACTGCCGAAGATGCCGAAAGACGACCTGACAGAGGCTGTCCGGTGGGAGGTAAAAAAGGGGATAGATTTCCCTGAAGACGCTATCATTGACTATGTTGTGATAGATGAGTTAATGGAGGAGGTAAAGACAAAGCTATCCATCATGACCTTTGCAGTCAGGAAGGATGAGGTTATGGGGCATGTCGCGATACTGAAGGAGGCATCACTGATACCTGATGCCATAGATGTGGGTCCAATGGCGCTCCTTTCTGCATTTGACTATAATTATGGATGGGAGAAGGACAAGAGGTATGCAGTCCTTGACATAGGCGCATCCAAAGCCACCTTATCCATCATTTCCAACGGTTCTCTCAGGTTTGCCCGTTACATACCTCTGGCTGGAGACGATATAACAAGGATTATTCAGGACGCGGAGGGGACAGACTTTCAGGCCGCTGAGGATAAAAAGCTTCGTTATGCCTCAGTTCCCGATGGCCCGGAAGTTGTACAGACCGCTGTGAAATCTTTTGCGGAAGGGATATCAATAGAGGTCAGGCGGTCTTTCACTTATTACCAGGCCCAGCTCAGGGAAGGGTGGGTGAACAAGCTATTGTTGTCAGGGGGATGTGCTAACATAAAGGGTCTGGCGGAAAAAATCGGCAGCGCTGTAGGAGTCCCGACGGCGATATACGACTCTATGAAGGGAGTAGAGGTGAAGAGGGCCCTGCCTCGTGGTACTGATATAACCCTTCTTTCTCCAATCCTTGTCGAGGCCTTTGGCCTTGCCTTAAGAAGGGAGGGGGAGTGATTCAGCGCATAAACCTTCTTCCCAGGGAGTTAAGAACTGTCAGTAAAAGGACTTTTTATTTTATCGCCTCCCTTTCAATTATCCTATATCTCTCAACCCTTTACATTGTTAATAATACCCAGAGGGCAAATGTTGGAGCGCTTGAGGCAAAAAGGGACTCCCTTCGGCAATCGATAGCTTTGCTTGCAAGGCAGGACGCCAAATACAGGGAGGTCATTGACATGATAAATATGACTGAGGCTAAAAATAAGGATATGGGGGTCAGGGCAGAGCTTGTAAGCAGGATATCCGGCGGGAATACCAAGTGGTCTGATCCCCTGTATGAACTTTCAAATATTGTCCCTGCCGGGCTTTGGCTTTCCAGTCTTTCATCATCCGATATTTTGGTAGGGGATAAAAAGTTTAAGGGTATCAGGGTGGGCGGAATGGCCTTTTCAAGCAGTCGTATTACAGACCTTATGGCTGCCTTAGAGGCCTCTCCATTCTTTGAAGGCGTATCCATGGCCTATGTGCAGAGCACCGAATACAAAGGCAAAGACGCTTTTTCATTTGAGATCACCTTCAGGGTAATGTCAAAAGTTTCATGAAAACTGAAAAGGGAAAATGAAACCACAGAGTCCACAGAGAAATTCTCAGTGTCCTCAAGAAGCGTTGCAATAGGCTGAAGAGAAAGGAAGAAGTCGGAGAAAAGAAGAAAAAAGATTAAGCATTGAGCTGTTAAAGAGAAAACAAAACGAATGATAATCTGAGGGCACAGAGGGGGAGGGAGTAAAATGTTTTATAACTCTTTGATATTTAAAGTAGTTCTCTGTGTTCTCTGTGGTTAGATTTTGACAATACGACCTTCATGATTGGGGGGAAAGGATGAATCTGCGAGACCTGAAGATAAAGAAGTTTCCATTGTTGAAGGAAGGTATTGTTCTGACCCTGTTCTTTGCCATGTTAACTTTTGTCTTCAATATCTGGTTTTACTCGCCTTCAAAAAAAGAGATAAAGGGACTGAAAGTGGATATAGAGAAGCTTAACAGCAACATAGCCGACTATAAGGCGTTTGCATCTTCTGCCGAGAATGAATCCAAAAGGTTACAGGACGTAGTGAAGGCATATGAAGATATGGAATCCAGGCTCTTTTTTTCAAAAGAGCAGATTCCTTCTGAAAAGGAGGTCTCCAATATCCTTATGGAGCTCTCATCACCGCGTCCTGGCTTGACCCTTGTAAACATACAGACTTCCCCCCTTGAGGATAAGGGGGAATACAGCAGGCTGCCGTTGGTACTGCCGCTCCGGGGAAGCTTCCAGTCTCTTGGGACTTTCCTCGTTAGTCTTGAGAATTCCAGACGGCTGATAGGTGTTGAGAACATAAATTTAGTTAAAGAAGACAAGGCAGGGCTATCGATAAGGTTGGAGTTGAGCGTATATCTAATGAAGGAAGGGGCGGTATGAAGTGGATGATGGCTATTGTCCTTATCTTCCAAGCGTCCAATGCCTTTTCCCAGCCCTCACTCTCTATTCCAAAGGGTGAGGGGATCAGGGTTAAGGTATGGGAAAAGGACCCCTTTCTCCCTCCTTCTGTTCAGCCTGGCCCAGAGGTTACTGGCAGAGAAGTGGCCCCTGACTTAGGTTTATCTACAATCCTTTTCAGCGATGGGCACTCATCCGCAGTTATAAATGGAAAGATTTATCATATAGGGGATGATATATCCGGCCATAAAATCCTTGATATAAAGAGGACTTATGTTATACTCGGCGGGGAAAAAAAGACATACAGACTGGAGCTGAGGAAATGATAAAAACAGTAGTCAGTGGTCAGTGGTCAGTGGTCGGTAGAAACAGGCCTTCAGGCCTGTTAACATGGCTAAAGCCATGTTTCTACGTCTTTATGCTATTCACATTCCTTACTAATGTCGTCCATGCTCAGGAAGAGGACCGTACCTATTCGCTTAACCTTGTCGATGAGGATATAAAGACGGTCATTAAACTCCTGGCAAGCGAGAGCGGTAAGAATTTCATTATCCCGGAAGGGATATCTGGGAAGGTAACACTGACCTTAGACAAGATGAAACTAAATGATGCCCTTGACGTTATCCTCAAGTCCCACGGCCTTGGGTATATATCTGAAAAGGGAGTTGTCAGGATTGTAAAGCTTTCCGAGGTCGAGGTGGCAGGGGACGAGCTCTCAATTGAAGTGTTTACCATGAACTATGCCAGGGCGTCGGATTTAGTGAGTCAGGTTAAAGGCGTGTTGAGTCCAAGGGGAACGGTGTCCGTTGACGCCAGGACCAATTCTTTTATTATTAAAGATACAAAAAAGGGGACTGAAGACGCAGTGCAGCTGATAGGAAAGCTGGACTCTCGAACCCCTCAGATACTTATAGAGGCAAGGATAATAGAGGCAAACAGCAACTTTTCTCGAAATCTCGGCGTACAGTGGGGCGGGAAATACTCTTCCAGCGGCGACACGATAACGGGCGGGGCCTCTCTGGGAACCGCGCCAAGTGGAAATAATTTTGCCGTCAACCTCCCTGCTTCAGGAGCGACCTCAGGCATCGGAATGTCTGTAGGCAGTCTTAGCAAGAACCTGGTGCTTGATGTTCAGTTGTCCGCCGCGGAAAAGAACGGAGAGATTAAGATAGTCTCAACCCCTAAGGTGACAACCGTGAACAACAGGCCAGCCAAGGTAAGCGGCGGTGAAACTTTCTATGTCAAGAGCATCACCTCTACTACGGTCGGGACAACAACAGCGCTTACATCTATAACCGCCGTAACCAGTCTTACAGTTACCCCACAGGTATCTGCCGATGGCAATATCTTACTCGCTGTCGAGACCTCCAGGGACGAGCCGGATTTTGACAAAGTGGTTGACGGTGTTCCGGGGATAGTTACAAAAAGCGCCAGCACTACAGTTCTCGTAAAGGACGGAGAGACGACCGTCATAGGCGGTCTATACAAGAACTCAAAACGTGCAACCGAGTTCTCTGTCCCATTTCTGTCCAGAATTCCGGTCATTGGGTGGTTCTTTAAATCCAAGGAGAGGGCCGAGGAAAATGAGGAACTCCTGATATTCATAACACCTCGGATAATCAATAGTCAAAGCTGAAAAGAGATTTGCAAGAGGCAGGTTTACGTGGTTGAAAAGCCCATGAGAATCGGAGAATTATTAATATCCCAGGGCCTTATAACCCCTGAGCAGCTTGATATTGCGCTGAAGGAGGGGGGGCGCAGAGTCGGCAAGACTCTTATTAATCTTGGTTATGTCATTGATGAAGACATATCAAGGGCCCTTGCTAAACAGTTCAGTCTGAATTTCATCAGTCTTAAAGACACAGCGATCCCATCTAATGTTATCAAAATCATTCCTGAGACCATTGCCAGAAAACACCACACCATACCTGTTTCCAGGGAAGACGGTTTCCTTACTGTGGCAACGTCCGATCCCCTGGATGTGCTGACAGTAGATGAACTGGCAAGGATCTCCAAGCTGAAGATCAAGCTTGTTGTGGCTACTGAGGCAGACATCCTGAGGGCCATAGACCGTCATTATCTGGCTGCCAAAGGTATTGAGGAGTTTGCCATGGGCCAGGACCTGCGCAAGGTGGAACTGCTGCAGAGCGAAGCGGAGACTCCAGACAAGCTCTTTAGAATAGCGGATGAGGCGTCTGTCATACGCCTGGTTAATATGATCATATCCCAAGGAGCGGAGAACAGGGCCAGCGACATACATCTGGAGCCGGCTCCTGGCACACTCAGGGTCAGGTTCAGAATAGACGGGACCCTCCACGATGCCGCCAATCTTTCCGCCACATTGCATCCTGCCGTTACTTCAAGGATAAAGATACTCGGCAATATGGACATAGCTGAAAAAAGGCTCCCTCAGGATGGACGTTTTGTTTCGCAGGTTGGCAAGAGAGGGGCGGATGATGTAAGGGTTCAAACGCCGACAATCCGTTCCCCTACATTCGGGCAGGTTAGAAGGGCCGGAGACAGGGAGATAGATATAAGGGTCTCAACACTTCCTACAACTCACGGAGAGAAGGTGGAGATGAGGCTCCTCGACAAAAGTTCCATGCTTACAGACCTTGATGAATTGAGCTCTTGCGTGGATTCCGTCGAACTGATCAAGACACTGATTAACAGACCATACGGAATGCTGTTGATTACCGGTCCCACAGGAAGCGGGAAAAGCACCACAATATATTCCTTATTGAGCCGCATCAACGCTGTGGAGAATAACATAGTCACAGTGGAAGACCCGGTTGAATACCAGATGAACAGGATGACACAGGTCCAGGTAAATCCTAAGGCAGGTCTTAACTTTGCAGATGCATTAAGGCATATCCTGAGGCAGGACCCTGACGTAATAATGATAGGTGAAATAAGGGACAGGGATACGGCTGAGATAGCCATTCATGCAGCACTTACAGGCCATCTGGTCCTTAGCACTCTGCACACGACCGATGCCGCCGGCACAATAGGACGTCTGATAGACATGGGGATAGAACCTTTCCTTATAGCCTCCGCCGTCATCGGCATAGAAAGCCAGAGGCTCGTGAGAAAAATCTGCCCTGACTGCAAGAAATCATACAACCCGGGAGAGGCAGTCCTAAGAGAGTTAAGACTTCCGCCAACAACCCTTTTTTATAAGGGAGAGGGTTGCAAAACCTGTAATGACGAGGGGTTCAAGGGAAGGACCGCCATAATAGAAGTATTCAGGATGGGCGAGGCATTGAGGAAACTGACCTTCGATAAGGCCGACAGCATGACCATAAGGACACAGATGATTGAACTGGGTTTCCCTGCTCTCAGGACGGAAGGAATAAAGGCTGTAGTCAGCGGCGTCACTACCCTGGAAGAGGTTGTTCAGGCCACCCAGGAGATAGATGACCCGGATTATTAGGAAGACGGATCTTTATCGTGAAAATCTCCCCTAACCCCTCTTTGCCAAAGAGGGGGATTTTAAAACTCCCCCTTTGGAAAAGGGGGATTGAGGGGGATTTTGAAGATAGAAGTATAATGTAGTCATATTTATGTTCTTCTTAGTACACTAAGGAAGAGATATGCCGCAGTTTGCTTACAGAGTTAGAAACTATGAAGGGGAGCTGATAACCGGCCAGGCCGAGGCGCAGGACAAGGGCGCCCTGCAAAGGAACCTGGAGGGACAGGGTTTCATCCCGATATCTGTTACAGAGGTGCGCGAGGCCTTCGAAATAGGGAAGTTAAAGGCGTTCTTTGAAACAGTGACGCCTCAAGACCTTATAATATTTACACGGCAGCTTGGCACTATGTACAGGGCAGGTATCCCGTTTGTCCGCTCCGTGAAGGCCGTAAACGAGCAGACAGCGAGTGAAACCCTCAAGAAGGTCATGGAAACCGTCAGGGCTGATGTGGAAAGGGGAGAGACCTTTGCCAATGCCCTTTCGAGGCATCCGAAGGTCTTTGATGAGCTTTATGTCAGCATGGTGGAGGCCGGCGAGGCAGGGGGTGTGCTTGATGAGATACTCGAAAGGCTTTCCACACTCCTTGAGAAGGACGCGGAGATCAAATCCAAGATCAAATCGGCGACCCTCTACCCAAAGATTGTAGTAGGGGCCCTGATTGCCGCTGTTGCAATCCTTGTGACCTTTGTCATCCCAAAATTTGCAACCCTTTATGGAAACTTTAAGGTCGCCCTTCCTTTGCCTACAAGGATTCTCGTCTTCATATCCGTCTTCTTCAGCAAATACTGGTATATAATGGCCGTAATAGCGATAGCGGCAGTTTTTTCCTTCAGGTTTTTTATAAAAACCGGAAGAGGGAGGGCCTGGTGGGACAGGATCAGGCTTAAATTCCCGATATTCGGGCCGTTGAGCCTGAAGGCTTCCATGTCGAGGTTTACGATGATACTTGGGACCCTTGTAAAGAGCGGCATCCCGATACTGCTTGCCCTGGAGATAAGCGGGCGGGCAGTCGGGAACGTCATAATAACATCGGAAGTGGAGAGGGTAAGGAACGAGATCCGAGGAGGAAGGTCGATAGCAGCTCCAATGGAAGAGAGCAGCCTGTTCCCTCCAATGATGATCCAGCTGGTATCGGTTGGAGAGGAGACGGGAAAGCTCGACGAGATGCTGTTGCGTGTTGCAGATCACCTCAGCACTGAGGTTGATTATACAATAAGGAACATGTCCACCCTTCTTGAGCCGATGCTCCTGAGCGTCATATTCGGGATGGTGCTCTTCCTGGCCCTTGCCCTCTTCCTCCCGATGTGGGACATGGTTAAGCTTGTGCAGGGAGGGAGGTGAAAAGGATGAAGGATGAAGGATGAAAAGGGCCAGGCAGGCAGGACGGTATTCGAGACCCTGCTTATCACATCCCTTATCGGGATATTTTTAGTTATCGCAATCAGTAACTTTCTTACCTCGGTAAGGCTGGTGAGAGAGGTGGCCTTGCGGAGTGAGCTGGGACATATAAGGACCGCCGTAATTATTTATATTACGGTGAACCGCCGGTATCCGGCGAACCTGAGGGACATGGTCAGTGAGGGTTATACGCTGCCGACAGGGAGCGGTCTTATAAAATATAAATACATCGAAGGTATGGCCGTTGATAAAGACGGGAACCTTCTCGACACCTTTGGCGCCCCATTTACTTATGAGAGTAAGACCGGATGGGTGAAGAGTTCTTCAAAGGGGTATGAAAGCTGGTAAAAAGCCACAAAAAAAAGATTGACAAAATAGTTTAGGACAGGATAAGATGCGCAACGTAATTGAGTTAAATCTAAAATATAAATATAAAAGGGAGGTTTGTTAAATGAGGAATGAAAAAGGTTTTACGCTTATTGAGCTTGTCATGGTAATTGTGCTTCTGGGAATTCTGGCCGCTGTAGCGATTCCGAAGTATCTTGATTTGACAGCTACGGCTAAGACAAATGCAAGCCTTGCAGTTAAGGGCGCCACCAATGCTGCATTTGCGATAGCTTTTGCGAACCACCGTGCCTTGGGCCAGACTGTAAGTGGTGCAGGCGCTGGTTCTACTGAGTATATTACGAATTGTGCAACTGCCGTGCCTTATATGGATGGGGGAGTGTGGCCGACAGGCACCTCGTGCGCTGTAGGGACTATTACCTTTCAAGATGCCACAACATCTTTAATAACTGCGGAAACAAATACAGTACGTGCAACTGCCCCATAAAAAAAGCCATATCGTATCTAAGTCCAACAAAAAGGCGGGCAAAAGGCCCGCCTTTTTTATTTCCGCTGAGCCCCCTTTTGTATAATTTCTTTTCTGCGTTTCAAACCCTTTCTTTTGTGCCTCTTGCAAATCTCTCTGTCATCCCAGAAATGTTCTATCGGGGATATGGTTTCCTATAATAAAACACCAGATTCCCGCTTAAACAATGCGGGAATGACAACTTTTTTATACTTTTGCAAGAGGCTCTTTTGTTTCTAATAACCTTCCTTGACATAGGTGGTAGAATATTTTATCCTTAAGGCACGGGCCTCTAACAAAAACTGGATGCCTGCTCAAAAGCGCTATGGTAATGATAAAATAATAGAGTTGCGCAACAGGCTACTAAGGATAAAATCAACACTGTGGATGTAGATTATGATTGATTTTTATACATTGTGAATGTAAACTTGTTTTATGATAAACATGACTCTACTTGAAGAGGTCGTTTTAGACCAGCTTGAATATTTCAGAAACAGGGAAACAGGCATTCCCCGTGAGATTGACTTTGATAAATTACTGAAGACCCTGCAGATAACCGTCATCTCCGGGATAAGGAGGAGCGGCAAGTCAACGCTTTTATCACAGCTTTCGAGAAGATTTAAAGACTTCTATTACATAAATCTGGATGACGAGCGGCTTATAGACTTTGCCGTTGATGACTTTAAGGACCTGATGGTTGTCTTTCAGAAGCTCTATCCTTCAAAGGTCATATTTATAGACGAGATACAGAACGTCTCAGGGTGGGAGAGATTTGTAAGAAGGGTACACGACGAGGGGTACAAGATATTCCTTACCGGTTCGAATGCGAAGCTTCTAAGCTCCGAGCTGGCAACACATCTTACGGGAAGACACATTAAGATTGAATTGTATCCCTTCTCCTTCCGGGAGTACCTGAGCTTCAGGAAGATCGATTACAGCAAGATGACCTCCAGAAACAAGGCATTAATCCTAAAGCATTTTGACACGTATCTGAAGGAAGGGGGATTCCCTGAGTTTATAAAATACGGCGATGTGGAGTTCCTGAAAAGGATATACGACGACATACTGTACAGGGACCTTATTGTCAGGTTCAAAATCAAGGAGACAAAGGCATTTAAACAGCTTGCGTCGTATCTCTTCACCAATCTTGCAAAGGAGGCGAGTTACAACTCCCTGAAGGGTACGCTTGGCTTTAAAAGTGTGACCTCTGTTAAAAACTATATGGGGTTTATGGAGGAGTGCTTCCTACTCTTTGAACTCCCCCGTTTCGATCATTCGCTAAAAAAGCAGATTGTTACTGGAAAAAAGGTCTATGTAATAGACAACGGCATAAGGAACAACATCGCCTTTTATTTTTCCGAAGACGAGGGGAGGCTCCTTGAAAACCTTGTATTTATTGAGCTAAAAAGACGCGGAAAAGAAATTTATTACTTCAAAGGAAAGCGGGAATGCGACTTTCTGATAAGAGAAAAGACGAAGATCGTGGAGGCCATACAGGTCAGCCGGGAATTGGGGGGCAGGACAAACATGGTAAGGGAGGCAGAGGGGCTTCTTGAGGCGCTTGACCACTTTAATTTGAAGACAGGCACACTCCTGACAAGGCATCAAAAGGACATCGTCGAGAGAAATGGTTTTACAATAAACATCATCCCTGTCTGGGAGTGGCTGTTTGCGAAATAAACTCATAAGTTCACAAAGGACGGTGTGGTCGGAAGATATGCAGAGCGGATTTACATTAATAGAGCTTGTAATGATTCTCACGCTTATTGCCATTCTGGCTGCGGTTGCAATACCGCGGTTTAGCGGCTACGGAGCTATAAAACAGGGTAACGCCGTTGTGAAGATGGCCTCGGACATCAGGTATGCGCAAAACAGGGCGACAACGACACAGCAGAGGAGCCGGATGAATTTCAACAGCTCAACCACTTATGATATTCAGTTCTGCAACGGTGTATACGACACCGCTACCTGCACATGTCCTGCATGGGTTTTAGCAACTGATCCATATACAAGAGGCCCGTTTCAGATAGATCTTAACAATGATTATTCCGGCGCTTCTATTTCAATACCCGCTGCGGGAAGCTGGCTTGAGTTTGATTCCCTGGGCAGGCCTTATGTCAACCCCTGTAGCGCTTCATCGGCAGGAACGACTGTCACTGTCGCATACAGCGGGGAGGCCAACAGAAATATTCTGATACAGACTCAGACCGGTATGGTTTCGTATTAAGTTTGCATGGTTCAAAAAGGGGAATGAAAATTAGAGTAACTCCCCTCAATCCCCTCTTAGCCCAAGAGGGGAAGCTTATAATCCCCCCTCTTAAGATAAGGGGGTTAGGGGGCGTTATGAAGTGCAATTTCCGAAGCACCCAAAAAGGCTTTACACTGATAGAGGTTATTATGGTTATCGTTCTCCTCGGCATTATGCTGCCTGGGATAATGATGTACTTCATTCAGGGTGTGAAAGACAGCGCAGATTCCCAGAGGAGGACAACAGCTATCTTTCTTGCAGAAGGCCTGATGGAGGAGATAAGATCTAAGCGATGGGACGAGGTTGCCGTCATCAATGCAAATTGCAATAACGCCACGTTGCCGCTTGCAGCAGAGGAGGCAACAAGAGATTTTTATGACGATATAGATGATTTTAATGCAGTTGTGAATGTCACTCCGCCGCAGAATTCCCAGGGCGCTTCTTTGGGCGCGGCTTACCAGGGCTTTAGCCAGACAGTTTCGGTTATGTATGTTGGCCCGCCGCCTGCTTCTTTAGATATCGATGCCGCAGCGCGTACCTGTTACAAGCGGATTCGGGTGGATATAACGGATACTGGAACCACTGAGACTATCAGTTTGGTAAGCCTGATGACGAGTTATTAAGGAATGATAAATATGAAGATGAAAGAATGCTGAACTGCAGAGCCGCGGAGACGCAGAGAGAAAATCAGATAACAGAGAAAATCATCGGGTCGGCAATAGAGGTTCATAAGGCCTTGGGTCCGGGACTTTTGAAATCAATACAGGAATTCTCAGCGTCTCAGCGTCTCTGCGGTGATAATTTATGAAATTTAGCGTATCAAATGACAGCAAAGGCTTTACTCTGATAGAAATGGTGATGGTCATTACGCTCCTCGGCATTATAGGAGGGATAATAGCCCTTCCTCTTTATCAGGGGACAAAGGGATGGTTTGAGGCAACAACGAGGGAAGGGATTACGGAGAGCGGAAGGATAGCAATAGAGCGGATGATGAGGGAGATAAGGAATACGGCAAGAAAGGCCGATAATACGCCGTGCATATCAACTGCCACACCAACGACATTTAGTTTCAGCGATGCCTCTGGGAACCTTACAACCTGCGATTCCATAACATTCAGCCTAGCCGTTCCCTATATACAACGCACTGAGTCTTTAGTGACATCAAATCTGGCGGACAATGTCGAATCTCCACCTACTTTTACTTTATTTACATATTATAAGGCCGATAATACTCTAGCCGCTGTACCGGCAGATGTCCACAGGGTGGCGATAGAGATAGTCAGCAAAAGCGGCGGAGAGACGATGAGGAAGTACACCGAGGTCTATCTCTCCAATATGAAGGGATATCCATAAGATCACTCCCCCTTTGGCAAAGGGGGGTGAGGGGGGATTTTAAGAATAATGCTTTCTTATCATAAAGAATTGAAGCTCATTTCGCAGCAGCTCAGAAAGCATATGACGGATGCAGAAAATCTGTTATGGTCGAAATTGAGAGGGAAACAGTTGAAGGGGCTTCAATTCTACAGGCAAAAGACTATCGGGAAATATATCGTTGATTTTTATTGTCCCAAAGCACATATCGTGATAGAGCTCGATGGAGGGCAGCACTACACCGAGTCTGGACAAGAGCGGGATCAATTGAGAGAAGAAGTTCTCTTAAACATGGGAGTTAAGGTTCTTCGGTTTTCCGACAGAGAGGTGTTTGATAATCTCAATGGAGTTATGGAGTCTATTTGGAGTTATTTATGATCTGCAAAATCTCCCCTGACCCCTCTTTTCCAAAGAGGGGGATAATGGAATGCCCTAAGAAACACACTATTGTAAATCAAAAAGGTGTTTCCATAATTGCTGTTATTGCAGCCATGCTTATCCTGTCCGTGATGGGCGTGACCCTGATATCTCTGGTTACAACAGGAAGCGATGTCTCCATAAACCAGCTCCACTCTGAGCAGGCGTTTAATGTGGCGGAGGGTGGGAAGGAGTATATTCTGGCAAACAGGAGCTTCCCGAACTATTCGCTACCTTCGCCAGGCGTCAACCTCGGCGCAGGGAATTTCACGGTCGCTACACCCACGTATGTTACTCCTAATCCAATAGCAGTTGGAGATACAACAATCAATGTAGACTCTACTGCAAACTTCCCTGCCCCAGGCCGTATCATAATTGACTCGGAATTGATTGACTACACAGGGACAACCCCGACAAGTTTCACAGGAGCAACAAGGGGGGCTGGCGGCGGCGGCATAGCCTTTGATGCTGCAAGCAGCAGTAGCGGAGATAATGTTACAAATTTAACATGGGCTCATACTGTCACCGCCTTGGGTTCCAATCGTATCCTGATTGTCGGGGTGTCAATCAGGGGAATCGATGCCGTTAGCACTGTAACATACGCTGGAACACCGCTAACTTTAGTTGGCGCCCAGAACGAGACGACAAATGATAACGCTCGTGTAGAAATATGGCGTCTGGTTGCGCCTGCCACAGGCGCTAACAATATAGTGGTAGACTTTGGAGCAGGAAACAATACTCGATTTGTTGGAGGCGCTGTCTCGCTGACAGGCGTTGACCAGACAACTCCTATTGATGCTGCATTTGCTGGCGCCTTTGGGAATATCCTTACCCCAAGCGTAACAGTTACTACTGTTACAAATAATGCATGGGTGATTGATACATTGGCAGCGAGAAATGCGCCTACAGCAATTGTTGGGGCAGGCCAGACCCAGCGCTGGAACACTTCTATTGCAACTCGTATTACTGGCGCTGGTTCAACAGAAGGGCCTAAAACCCCGGCAGGGGCAGTTACAATGAGCTGGACATTGTCAGCCGCACGAGATTGGGCCATCGGCTCTGTGGCGATAAGGCCTGCCGGCGGTACACCATCCGCTACCCATGCCATCATCGGCAATGCAGTTTATCCGGTAACGACCCTGACGGCTGACCCCGGCGCAGCAGGTACTACCATAAATGTCGCATCAACCGCTGGGTTTGCCATCCCTGGCGCTATTAAGATTGACAATGAATATATCTATTGTTCCTCTACAACAGCAACTACTTTTACAGGCTGCACAAGGGGGTATAACGCAAGCACAGCAGCCGCGCATGCAGTCAGCAGCAATGTCTTTCAGTATATTGTAACTTCCACCGGCACAGTTGGCAATTCTAATCGTGTTGTCAATGTGGGAGTAAACGCTATTAGTGGCAGCATAGCCAGCATAGCCTTTGATGCTGCAAGCAGCAGTAGCGGAGATAATGTTACAAATTTAACATGGGCTCATACTGTCACCGCCTTGGGTTCCAATCGTATCCTGATTGTCGGGGTGTCAATCAGGGGAATCGATGCCGTTAGCACTGTAACATACGCTGGAACACCGCTAACTTTAGTTGGCGCCCAGAACGAGACGACAAATGATAACGCTCGTGTAGAAATATGGCGTCTGGTTGCGCCTGCCACAGGCGCTAACAATATAGTGGTAGACTTTGGAGCAGGAAACAATACTCGATTTGTTGGAGGCGCTGTCTCGCTGACAGGCGTTGACCAGACAACTCCTATTGATGCTGCATTTGCTGGCGCCTTTGGGAATATCCTTACCCCAAGCGTAACAGTTACTACTGTTACAAATAATGCATGGGTGATTGATACATTGGCAGCGAGAAATGCGCCTACAGCAATTGTTGGGGCAGGCCAGACCCAGCGCTGGAACACTTCTATTGCAACTCGTATTACTGGCGCTGGTTCAACAGAAGGGCCTAAAACCCCGGCAGGGGCAGTTACAATGAGCTGGACATTGTCAGCCGCACGAGATTGGGCCATCGGCACTGTGGCGATAAGGCCTGCTGTGGCCGTGACTACACTTACCCATGAAGAGGTGTATTAAAAACGAAGGAGAAAATGTGGGGTTAGGCTCGATTATTGATATAACCCACTTAATTGTCTAATACACCTCCTCCCTCCTGTCCTTCAAAGCAGGCATATCTTTCCTGTATCTGGTCACCAGATTTAAATCTATCTCAGCAGTTATTGTTTCTTCTTTATCTCCTGTTTCAGCGATTATCTCTCCCCAGGGATTTACAATCATCGAATTCCCGCAGAACTTTACCATACCCTGCTTTCCGCACCTGTTGGCAGCTATGACGAATAGCTGGTTCTCAATGGCCCTTGCCTTCAAAAGAGTCCTCCAGTGGTCAAGCCTCGGGTGGGGCCATTCTGCTGGTACTACCAGTATCTCTGCCCCTTCCAGTGTCAATCTCCTTGCAAGCTCAGGGAATCTCACGTCGTAGCAGATAAGGACGCCGATCTTACCAACAGACGTATTGCAAAGCAGCGGTTCATTCCCGGCCTTGAGGAAAAAGTCTTCCTTCATAGGAGTGAAGAGATGGATCTTCCGGTATCTGCCTGTAACCTTGCCGCTGTCTATCACATAAGCCGTATTGTATATCTCCTCTCCATCTTTTTCAGGCATGGAGCCTATGATAACTGTCCCTTTTCCTGAGTCCTTCTTTAACTCCTGCAATATTTCAGGCGTTCGCTCAGATAGTTTGCCGAGCTTCCTCCATGCGTATCCAGTGCTCCACATCTCAGGCAGGACAATCAACGTAGCGCCTTCTTTTGATAACCTCTTAATCTCAGCGAGGACGTATGAAAGGTTGGCGTCTACATCTCCGAGTCTAATGTCAAACTGGATGGCTGCTGCGTTGAATATGTTACGGTGAGTTATCGGCACTCTAAGTTTCTCTTAATCCACTCTTCTTTGCGACGAGGCTGAAGTGTTTATTGTGTTCATCTCCCCTCATCTTTGAGAGGTTTTCAGGTGTAAGGTCAAGGGGGAATTTCCCGAACATATCAATAAGCCTCTCTACCTTCTTTGGATCTTCAGGTTTTTCTATGGGTAGACCGAAGCCCTTTCTTCTATCCTGATTTTCAATTTCTTTTGCTCCCTCTCCTTCAAGGAGTAGCGATATAAGGTGTCAGGTCTACACTCTTGACAGAGCAATCCTTCTTTGATATGTTCCGCTGAAAACTCAGAGGAGGGACTTGTGGGGCGACCATTAAGAATTGAATATCCGGGCGCATTTTACCATGTAACATCAAGAGGTAATGAACAAAAGGACATATTCAAGAGCGACAAAGACAGAGAGCAGTTTATAAGTTACCTTGAAACAGCCAGTATCCGTTATGAAGCAGTAATTCACGCATACTGTTTGATGAACAATCATTATCACCTGTTGCTCGAAACGCCGTCGGGCAACCTATCGGAGATTATGAGACACATAAACGGAGCATATACGAACTACTTCAACGCAAAGCGCAAAAGGGCCGGACACCTGTTTCAGGGCCGATACAAGGCCATACTTATAGAAGCCGATGAATACGCGAAAGAGCTTTCCCGCTACATCCATCTAAATCCGGTCCGGGCTGGAATAATAGAAAAGCCTGAAGAATACAGCTGGTCCAGTTATAGCAGCTACATTGGGAAACGGAATAAACCGGCGTGGCTCAGGGCAGAATTCATACTTGGCTACTTTGACAAAAGCAAGACAGAGTCGCAAAAACAATACCGGTATTTTGTTAACAGCATGATAGGCCGGGAATATGAAAGTCCCTTAAACAGAACAATAGCCGCAACCATGCTTGGCAGCACCGACTTTATAAAAGAGATAACGGAGAAGCATGTAAGCACAAAACAGGAAGACCGCAATCTTCCGGCACTTAGAAAATTATCAAAAAGGCCGACAATTGCGAAGATAACTGAAACAGTAGAATCTGCAATAGCTGACAATAAGGAATTATCTAAGGCAACCGCCATATATTTTTGCCATAAATACAGTGGATCAAGTTTAAAAGAGATAGGACGGATATTCGGCATCGGAGAATCAGCGGTATCACAGGCAAGCCGCAGGTTTTCGATGAAAGTGATAAAAGACAGCAAGTTGAAGATAGCAACAGAAAAGATAGAGAGGGCGATAAATGTGTCAAGAGTGTAGACCTGACACCTATAGGTACTGCAAATCCGTAGGCATCTGTGTTGGTATCCATTATGTTCAGGGCAGCTCCAAGAAGGATGAATCCCTCTCCAATACCTGTGAGGCGATAGGGGATCGGGGCTATATAGTACCCTGGTGTCCCCTTGAACTGATCTCTCCTTCTTTCAGGGAAATACGCCTCAGAAAAGGTGCTCATGACAAAAGTAAATATCAGGAAGGGAAAAAAAGATCTTGCCAGGCTCTTCATTCACTTCTTTTCCCCAAGGTTTAAAAACGGTTTTAACATATCCATAGGCAGGGGGAAGAGTATAGTAGAATTCTTCTCTACTGCTATCTCCGTCAATGTCTGTAAGTATCTCAACTGAAGGG
>ERZ1292633.2384-Hain-H41-02um-R1-2384-length-19281-cov-6_pt1 | contig 16996 bp, 15 predicted proteins | sample MGYA00564406_ERZ1292633 | MGnify/ENA primary metagenome ERZ1292633 (study PRJEB36523, sample SAMEA6512639) | groundwater metagenome | collected 2019-01-08 | study: AquaDiva: Metagenomics assemblies of 32 groundwater samples | reverse complement strand
CATGGCCCGCAGCTTTGCGTAGAGCGTGCACCTCTCGATGCCAAGGATGTCGCCGCTATGCCACCGTCGCTCGCGCCGCTGATTGCCGCTGCGGGACCGGCCGATGAGGCTGTTGCGCGGCTCAAAGCCTTTGATGTGGGCGGTAAACTCACCCAGCGGATTGCCGCGTTGGAGGTAATTATTGCCGCGCTACCGGGTGATGTTGCGGTTACGCTTGACCCCACCGAACGGCATGGGTTTGAATATCAGACCTGGCTTGGCTTTTCGCTGTTTTGTGCGACGGCATCGGGCGAGATTGGGCGCGGCGGTACCTATCGCATCGGCGCTGAGCCAGCCGTCGGCTTTTCCGCGTATATCGACCCCTTAATCGACGCAGGGCTGGCGCAAAGTGAACGGCGGCGACTGTTCCTGCCGATGGGCACTGCCGCCGAAGTCGGCACATCGCTGCGTGCGGCGGGCTTGGTGACGGTGGCGGCACTGACCGAAAACGACACGGCGCAGGCGCAGATCTGTACACACTGGCTCGACGGCACTACTCCGGCAGCGTGTTGAGCGCATGGCTGCTCCTTAGCGCTGGCCCGTGACGCGGCGCATAATTGCCTCAATCGCAGCATTCCCCGCATAGCCTGTATTACCAAAGTCGATATTGATCGACATGTGCGTCCCCTCCATGGGCAGCCGCTGCACCATTGCGCCGCCGTTGGTGAGGGCGGTAGCAAAGGCGGTGGATTGCGCCACGCTATCATCGCGATCATTGTCATGGATGATCAGCCATGACGGCACATCGCGCCCGCCGGCATAGGTAATCGGCGAAAGCGCGCGCTGCCGCGCGGGGTCGGTGCCAAAGGCTGGTTCATAAATACGCTGTGCCAAGAATCGCGCAGCGGCCATCTGGCGCACAACATCATAGCCCGCTCCGTCGAGCAATATCGTACCTTGTATGGCGGCAAAATCAGCACCGAGCAGCCTGTCATCGGTTGACAGCAAAGCCGCCAAATGCGCACCCGCGCTGTGCCCGAACAGCAATATACGGTCGGGGTCGAACCCCAAATGCGCGGCATCACGACGCAATGCGACAATCGCCGCCGCAATATCTTGGGCCTGTGTTTCCACCGATGCTTCGGGAAGCAAGCGATAGCCAATCGACGCAAAGGCCCAGCCATGCGCACGGAACCAAGCCGGTTTGGCTGCCACCATGGACTGATCGCCCAAACGCCATCCGCCGCCATGGATGAAGATGGCCAGCGGTGGACGTTGGCCGTTGGCCTCGACCATTGCCGTCGCAGGCGCCGCATAGTAATCGACCGTCTGCGACGATGCCGTGCCATAGCGAACAATATTATCCGGTGCGATGCTGCTGCGACGGTCAGCCGTCGCTTGCTCCCTACCACCGCGCGCCCGGCGTTGTTGCGCCCATATCGATTGATCGGCACCATAGGGGGTGGGGCCATAAAATGGCAGCGCAGTTGACAACAAAACGAACAGGGTCAGCATCAAAATATCCTACATAGGCGAACACATAACCACGCAAAGCTAGTAAAGGTTTGTCGCAAAAATTTGTTACGCGGCCCACCTAGCAAAATGCTTTAGTTGACTGGACGCAAGCGGCCCGTCGTCCTAACAGCAGCATCGCCGGATAGATGGTTCGGAAACTGGTCTGCTGGGAAATTTTACACATGGGAAACGTAGCGGTCATCGGGGCGCAATGGGGCGACGAGGGCAAGGGTAAGATTGTCGATTGGCTCGCCAGCCGCGCCGACGCGGTTGTGCGCTTTCAGGGCGGGCATAATGCCGGGCACACTTTAGTCGTCGGCGACAATGTCTATAAATTGTCACTGCTGCCATCGGGGATTGTCACCGGAACGCTGTCGATCATCGGCAATGGCGTTGTGCTCGACCCATGGGCTTTGCGTGATGAAATCAGCAGATTGCGCGCGCAGGGCATCGCCATCCACGCTGACAATTTTGCGATTGCCGACAATTGTGCGCTCATCCTGCCGTTCCACCGCGACCTCGATGCCCTGCGCGAAACGGCGGCGGGCAGCGGCAAGATCGGCACCACCGGACGCGGTATCGGCCCCGCCTATGAAGACAAGGTTGGACGCCGCGCGATCCGCGTGTGCGACCTTGCCCACCTCGACAAGCTCGACCCTCAGCTCGACCGGCTTTGCGCACATCATGATGCATTACGCGCCGGATTTGGCGAGCCGCCGATTGACCGCGCGCGGCTCCTCGCGGACTTGGCCGAAATCGCCGACTATGTCCTCGAATATGCACAACCCGTGTGGAAGCGCCTGAAAAAAGTGCGCAAAGCGGGCGCGAAGATTTTGTTCGAGGGCGCACAAGGCGTACTGCTCGACATCGACCATGGCACCTACCCGTTCGTCACCAGCAGCAACACCGTCAGCGGCACGGCGGCGAGCGGATCTGGCCTTGGCCCCAGCGCCATCGGTTTTGTGCTGGGCATCGCCAAAGCCTATACTACCCGCGTTGGCAGCGGCCCTTTCCCGACCGAGTTAGATGACGAGATTGGCCAGGCGCTGGGAGAGCGCGGCCACGAGTTTGGCACGGTCACCGGGCGCAAGCGGCGGTGCGGCTGGTTCGACGCGGTGCTGGTGCGCCAAGCGTGTGCGGTGGCGGGCATCACCGGCATCGCGCTGACCAAGGTTGACGTGCTCGACGGGTTCGAGACGATCCGCATCTGCACCGGATACCGGCTGAACGGCAAAATCCTCGATTACTTCCCCGCTCACGCCGCCGATCAAGCGGCGGTCGAGCCGATATATGAGGAGATGCCAGGCTGGCAGGAGACGACGGCGGGCGCACGCAGCTATGCCGATTTACCCGCGCAAGCGATTAAATATATCAGCCGCGTGCAGGAGCTTATCGAAACGCCGATTGCGCTGGTTTCAACCAGCCCGCAGCGCGAAGACACCATCCTGATCCGCGATCCGTTTAGCGATTAGGGGGCTTTACTTTGCAGGGGATGGTGGCAGGTTGCGAGGTATGAAAATAACATCGCTCACCGTCGCCAGCGCCATCGCGCTGTTCAGCAGCACCGCTATTGCCAATACGCCGGTTCCACCGCTTGAGCGATTGACTGGGCTCAGCATTGGGGAGTTACAGGACGGGTTGGTTCTAGGCGGCCTCAGCAGCGAGGAAATCGTGCGCCTCTATATCGACCGGATGCACGCCATCGACGATACTGGGCACACCATCAATGCGGTGATCGCACTCTATCCCGATGCACTCGAAACCGCTCGCACGCTCGACGCCGAACGTGCGGCAGGGCATGTGCGTGGCACCCTTCATGGCATCCCGATTGTCATCAAGGATAATATAGAGGCCGATGGCGCGCTCGCTACAACTGCCGGATCGTTGGCACTCGCCGACAATGTCACGGGTCGCGATTCGCCGCTAGTGGCGCGGTTGCGCAATGCAGGGGCGATCATTCTGGGCCGCACCAATTTGAGCGAATGGGCAAACTTCCGCTCGAACAGTTCGACCAGTGGGTGGAGCGCGATGTGGGGGCTGACCCGCAATCCGCACAGCCTCGATCGCTCGGCCTGCGGCTCGTCATCGGGCAGCGGCGCAGCAGTCGCGGCCAGCCTTGCCGCCGCCGCCATCGGCACCGAAACCGATGGGTCGATTGTCTGCCCAGCCGGAACCAATGGCATTGTTGGCTTCAAACCGACGCTGGGCCTCGTCAGCCGCCGCTACATCGTACCGATCAGCCATAGTCAGGATACCGCAGGACCAATGACGCATAATGTGCGCGACGCCGCGCTCATCCTATCGGTAATTGCAGGCACCGACCCGCAGGACGAAGCGACGGCGGAGGCTGATGCGCGGCGCAGTGATTATGCCGCATCGCTCTCACCCAGCGGCCTGCGCGGACAACGCATCGGCGTGATGCGCGACAGGGTAGGGAACAATCCTGCTGTGCTTGCCTTGCTCGACCAAGCGGTAGCGGTGCTGCGCACGCAAGGCGCAACCATCGTCGATATTGCCGACAGCGGCATAGACGATGATACGCTTGGCGAGGCCGAGTTTGCGGTGCTGCTGACCGAGTTTAAGGCCGACCTCAACGCCTATCTGGCTGGGATACCGTTTCGAACCCCGCGCACACCAATCACTTTGGCCCAGCTTATCGCCTTTAACCGCGCAGAGCCGCGCGAGATGCAGTGGTTCGGACAAGAGACATTCGAGCGCGCCGAAGCGACAACAGGCACAAGTGACGAGGCCTATCAAACCGCGCTTGCTACCGCGCAAAGGCTGGCGGGGGCGGACGGTATCGACCGATTGCGCCTCGACTATCATGTCGATCTGTTGTTGGGCGTCACAAACGGCCCCGCATGGGCCATAGACCTCGTCAATGGTGACAATTATGGCGGGCCGGGATCGGCAACCCTCCCGGCAGTCGCTGGATACCCGCATTTAACGGTGCCGATGGGTGCCATTCACGGCCTGCCTATCGGGCTTAGTTTTATCGGAACGCGGTGGGACGATGCGCGGGTACTAAACGCTGGATATGCCTATGAACAGGCTAGCCACGCAATGGTTAGTCCGGCCTATCAAGCCGCGATTGCGCCCTAGCCGCTAACCTGTCCCGGCGTGTTGACGCCCATCGAGGTGAGGTAGCGTTTCACATTGCGCGCGGCCTGACGCAGCCGCTGTTCATTTTCGACCATCGCGATGCGAACGAACCCTTCGCCTTCCTCGCCATAGCCAACCCCGGCCGCGACAGCGACGCCAGCGTGGGTGAGGAGTTGCTTGGAAAACTCCAGGCTGCCCAGATGCGCTAGAGCAGGGGGCATCGGCGCCCAAGCGAACATGCTGGCGCGCGGCGGCGGAATGTCCCATCCGGCGCGGCCAAAGCTTTCGACCAGCACGTCGCGGCGTTTGTGATAAAGTAATCTGTTCTGTTCGACAATGTCCTGCGGGCCGTTGAGTGCGGCACAGGCCGCCGCTTGAATCGGCGTGAACGCGCCATAATCGAGATAGGATTTCACCCGCGTCATCGCCGCGATCAATTGCCTGTTGCCGACCGCAAAACCCATCCGCCACCCAGCCATCGAATAGGTTTTGGACAGCGAGGTAAACTCGACCGCCACATCCTTTGCCCCCTTTACCTGAAGGATAGAGGGGGTGGGGTTCCCGTCGAAATAGAGTTCGGAATAGGCAAGATCGGATATAATCCAGACCTTATTGTCCTTTGCCCACGCGACCAGCCGTTCATAAAAAGCCAGATCGACCGTCTCCGCCGTTGGATTGGACGGGTAATTGACGACGAGGATCGACGGGCGCGGCACGGTGAAGGCCATCGCCCGTTCGAGCGCCTCGAAATAGCGCTCATCGGGCGTGGTCGGCACGCTGCGGATCGTTGCCCCGGCGATGATGAAACCAAAGGTGTGGATCGGGTAGCTGGGGTTGGGCGCGAGCACCACATCGCCCGGCGCGGTAATCGCGGTGGCAAGGCTGGCCAGACCTTCCTTCGACCCCATCGTCACCACGACTTCGCTCTCTGGATCGACATCAACGCCAAAGCGGCGGCCATAATAATTGGCCTGTGCCTTGCGAAGTCCCGGTATGCCGCGCGACGCCGAATAGCCGTGCGAGTCAGGTTTGCGCGCTACTTCGCACAATTTCTCGATGACGTGCTGCGGTGGCGGCAGGTCGGGATTGCCCATGCCAAGGTCGATAATGTCCTCTCCCCGCGCCCGCGCGGCGGCCCGCATCGCGTTGACTTCGGCGATGACATAGGGCGGCAGGCGCTTAATGCGGTAGAACTCTTCGGACATGGACGCTTTCACAATCGGTGCTAAATGGAATGACGACTGCCCGTTGATACTGCAAATGTCCAATCGAGGGAATGACCGATGTCTGATGAACCGTATAAAATCTGGCAATGCCTCAATTGCGGCTATATCTATGACGAGGAAGAAGGCGATGCGGATGAAGGGCTAGCCCCCGGCACACGTTGGGCCGACATCCCCGACGCATGGATTTGCCCGCAGTGCGGATCGGGCAAGATGGATTTCGAGATGGCGGAGGTGTGAACTGGAGTGAGCGCGATCACGCGCCCCGTCCGTTCTATCCAATACAGGTGGGCGACATTTATGGCTAAGCCTAGGTTCAGCTATGCGTTGCAAAACAAGTGCATGTCCTGAGGGGGGTAATGTGATGAAGCGTATCTTATTGGCCGGAGCAGCGCTCCTTGCCCTCTCCACAGGGGCCTTTGCACAGCAACAGGTCCGTGTCGGCCAAACGGTCAATGGCGATTTGCGCGAAGGCGATACGCAGCTGTCCTCGGGTGAGTTTTCCGATACATATGAAATTACAGGCCGCGCTGGACAGGTCGTCACGGTCCGCATGACATCCCCCGCCTTTGATCCCTATCTGATGATGCGCGGCCCCGAGGGTTTCACACAGGATAATGATGACGTTAGTCAAGGTGTGCGCGACGCCGAACTGGTGGTCACGCTGCCCGCCAATGGGCGTTACCGCATCATCGCCACCAGTTTCGCCAAGGGTGAGAGTGGGCGATACACGCTGGCCATTACCGGGGCGAACGCAGGAACGCCAGCCGCATCGGTGCCCGCACCAGTAACGGCGGCGGCGGCCGCGACCATCAGCCCAGGGATGCGCGTCAACGGTGATTTGGCGCGCGGCGACAGACAGCTATCAACGGGCGAGTTTGCCGATCATTATACGCTCGAAGGACGTGCTGGCCAACATATCGAACTGCGGCTGGAATCGGGCGCATTCGACCCGTTCGTCCAAATCAATGGTCCCGGCAATTTTACCGAGGCCAATGATGATGACCCGTCGGGCGGGCGAGGCAGCCGCCTTGGCGTGACATTGCCCGCCGATGGCCGTTATTCGGTGATGGTCACCAGCTACGCCGCGAATGAAGTGGGGGCTTATACACTGCGCGTTGGCGATGCCGAGACCACCGAGGCGATGCGTGAGCCAGAGCGCCCCCGCACTGGCGCGCCGATATCGACACGCCCAGCCGCTGCGGGAACATCGCGGCTGACCATAGGGGAAAATACGACCGGGCAGTTGGCGCGCGGTGACGAGCAATTGGGCGGCGACGGCGAGTATGTCGATACCTATCGCTTTACGGGGACACGTGGCCAGCGCGTGGCCATAGACGCGACATCAACGGCGTTCGACACCTATTTGATGCTGCAACCACCCGAAGGGGCGCAAATCGACAATGACGATGGTCCCAGCGGCACCAACGCGCGGATTGACCAGGTTTTGCCCGCCGACGGCGAATATCGCGTTCTTGTAACATCCTTCCGCGCCGGGGAAACGGGTGATTATCAGCTTAGCATTGCACCCAGCGAAGGGTCGGCGCGCATTGCCTCTGTGCTGGGCGGACAGCGCGTGTTTGCGTTGATGGTCGGCGTATCCGACTATGGCGATACCGCCAATAATCTGCCCAATACCGACGAAGATGCCCGCAAACTGGCGGACGCACTGCGCCGTGCGGGCGTGCTGAACCCCGCCTCTATCGTGCTGACCAATGCCGAAGGGACGCGCGATGGCGTGCGCAGCGCCTTTGCACGGGTTGCGGCGCAGGCTGGGCCGGACGATATGTTCCTGTTTTTCTATTCCGGACACGGCAATCAGGTGGATATAACAGCTTCGTCAGCCACCGAACCCGATGCCCGCGACGAAGAAATCACGCTCCGCGATGGCGGGCTGAGCGACGATGAGCTGGCGGGATTGTTTGGAACATTGCGCACACGATTGTCGCTCGCGGTGCTCGACAGCTGCTATTCGGGCGGGTTTGCCCGCGACATCGTCAACCGCCCCGGTGTGATGGGCATCTTCAGTTCCGAAGAAGATCTGACCAGCCTGGTTGCCGAAAAGTTCGAAGCCGGTGGCTATCTGTCCTACTTCATCCGCAGTGCATTATCGGGCGATGCCGACGACAATGGCGACCGCATTGTTTCTGCGGGCGAATTGGCGACCTATTTACGCACCAATTTCAATTCGCCTGCGGTCGGCCCGCTGGAAGCCGAAACCACCGACGGCCAGCGCAATTACCAGAATCTGGTGATCGAGCGCGGCGGGGTTCAGGTCGATGATGTCATTGTCCGACTTGGCGCGGGTGACAATAGGGAGCGAAGCGAGCGAACGAACAGCGCGCCCGCCACCAACGCTGACCTAGGTAAAATGCTGCTTAGAAGCGCAGTGAAGCTGTAGCCCCGCTGGCAAAGTTCGCGCTCGCCGCCGAAAGCCCGGTGGCCGCATAGACTTGCAAGCGCACGGCGCGCGACAGGCGAAAGCTCGCCCAGCCGGTGACTTCGCTGATTGTGCCGCCGCTAGCGCGCGTCGATTGTGACCATCCATAGTCGGCACCCAGACGCAGCCATGCTGCCGCTGATGCACTGAAACCCGTCGCCAGGCCCCAGACGTCGCGGCGATTCGATGTGGCGGAATTACCGATGAAACGCCGCCGCCCACTGATGTAATAGCCCATCACGCCATCGTCATAGCCAAGTTCCAGCCCGCCCGAATAATCAACCTCGCCGCTGCCCAGCCGCTTGACCGTCGATGCCGTGGGCAATTTGATGCGGCCGTTGGCGTCGATGTAGAAATTGCTGCCGAGCGGCAATGAATAGGTCGCTGTGACCGCCACATCGCCAATGCCGCCGCGCGATTGCATGGCCGGGGTAAGTGGTGTCCCGCCGGTTTCGGGCGCATCATCCTCATCGCCGTCACCGTCGCCTCCATCCGAACCGCCGCCTTGCGGCGTGTCGAGCAGCGACCCCGGGCCGTTGACATGCACATAGGGCACCGAAAGTTTGAAGCTGAATCCGCCGCTGCGATACCGCAGCGAAACGGGAACCGAAACGACATCGGTGTTGCCGACCAGACTGTCATAGTCGCCGGTGGAATAATTGACGCCAAGGCTGAGCCGCCATGCGTTGCTCGGCTGGTGCTGTGACGTTTCTGGTGCAGGATCAATCTGTTGCGCATGACATAATGTGGGGACAGAAGATGCCAGCCCGGAAATTACCAAGAAACGCACAAAAACCGACATCTAACACCCTCACACCCATCATCAAAGTGGCGCGAAGCCTAGTGTCCTATCAGAATATAAGCAATGCCTGATGGTCAATCGGCGATTAACGAACTCGCCAACCGGAGGCGATTAACGCGCGCTCCTGTGTGGCATCCAGCGGGTCACCGCCGCGCAGCCGCGCATAGGCTGTGTCGATTGCAGCGGGGGCATCGCCCGAGGCGGCAACAATAGCCGTCGCATCGGGAGCAGACGCCGTTTGGACCTCTGCTTCGCTCGTCCAACGGCGTTCAGCGCGGCACGCAATCCCGACCGCAGCATTCGCCCCCTCGATGCGATATTCACGGCAAAAACGGCCATCGCTGGCGGCAAAGCTTAATATGGGAACCACCGTCCCATCGCCAATAGGCGTGCTTTGGCCCATTGCATTCTGTTGCATCGCAACCTGAAATGCGGGGTCTTTGGAATATCCCGGGGTCGCGGTCATCATCTTTATCGAGACGGTCAGCGCCAGCGCAGCGGCTATCGCACCACCCGCAATCCAGCGTGGTTTGACCCCGCGCCCAGAGGCGGCGGCGGGCGGCGCGTGCACCACGCGTTCGGCCCGCGCGGCTGCAAAATCTATGATGCGCGCCGATGGTGCAACAGAATCGCCGCTAAGGCCAAGGCGTTCCAGCAGCGCCGCATCAACAGGTCGTTCGGCAATCACCGCCCGCAATGCCGCATCATTGGCGCGCCACTGCGCAACCTGTGCCGCTAATTCGGGTTGTTGCTCCAGCTCCGCTTCAAAGCGGGCGCGCGCTGCGCTATCCATTTCGCCGTCAATATAAAGGGCGATCTGCGTTTCACTTTGTTCGCTCATCATTTCGCTCCAGCGCCGTGCATTTTGGCGCAGATGGCGGCGCGCGCACGCGCCAGTCGGCTCATTACCGATCCAATGGGAATATCGAGCAGCTCCGCCGCTTCGCGGTAAGAACGCCCGTCTATGACAATCAATGCCATCACCGCCTTATGCTCCCGCGATAAGGTATCAAAGGCATGCCCAACGGCCGCAAGATCCGACCGCCCTTCGACAATTTGTCGGCCATCCTCGCCCATGATGTCGGCAATCGCATCGAGATCGACGACGGTGCCGCGCACTTTGCGGCTGCGCGCCATATCGATGGAAAGGTTGCGCGCGATGCGAAACAACCAGCTGTCGAGCCGTGTTCCGCCCTGCCATTGTTCGGCATGAACCATGGCGCGCTCAACCGTCGCTTGTAACAAATCATCCCCAGCGTCGGCATTGCCCGCAAGGCCAGCACAGAAGCGGCGCAGACGCGGGATTTCCGCAACGAGCTGTTCCTGAATCCGTGCATGGGGCATTCCTAGGCGTATCGACACTATTGTCTCCTGCTGCAACGTGCGGCCGCTTCGCTTATTCCGAACGGTTAATATGGTGTTTCCCAATTTGGGTCATTTGGAATATTCGCACCATCTTGTCGTTTTCCTGTAATAGAGCGTCACGGGCCTGCATAGGCCGTAAGTTGACGCAGGTCGGAGTCAGGTTTTTGAAACGCAATCACTGGGTCATGTCTGCGCTGGGAGTGCTGTTTTTCACGCTATCCCCGATGGCGCAGGCGGTGGCCGAACCAGAAGACCCGGCTGGCGACACATCCGACCGTGACGATGCCCATGAGGATCATGAGAGCGAGGAGCGTGAGAGCGAAGAGCATGATGAATCGAGCGAAAATCATGATGACGAAGATCATGATCGCGGATCGTCGGAATCTCTCCGTGATCTGACCGACGATGAACACCCCGATTATGACGACGACCGTTTTCCAGTGGTCCGCGATGAGGTCATCGGTCTGGATTTGAGCGAGAGCGGCCTTACCGCCGCCACGACGCGCGGTTTTCGCGTCATCGACACTATGCGGCTGTCGACATTGCACAGCAGCGTCACCAGATTATCGGTGCCGCCTGGCATGCGGCTTGGCGAAGCCGCTGCCTTGTTGCGCCAAATTGACCCGCATGCCACGGTGGCGCTGTCGCATTATTATGGCACGCCAGCCAGCGGACGGCAGAACGCGCGGCGCACGCGCATCACCCCGAACACGCAGCCGCCGCAACGTATCATCCCGCGTCTGCGCATCGGCATGATCGACAGCGGCGTTGACCAACACCCGATGTTGGACCGGACCGCCATCACGCGCGCCCAGTTCGGCAACGCCGCCGAAGACCCGTCGGGGCATGGGACAGCGGTGGCGTCGGTGCTGGCCAGTGACGGAGCAACAGAAATTTTGGCGGCTAATGTGTTTCGCGGCGGCGGTGGGCGGCAATTTACAACGCCAGACGCCATCATTCGCGGGCTTGGCTGGTTGATCAACCACCGGGTTCCGGTCATCAACATTTCACTGGCGGGCCCGCGCAACGCGGTGCTCGATGCGCTGTTTGCCCGCGCATTGGCCAATGGCCATGTCATCGTTGCGGCGGCCGGTAATGGCGGCCCCAGCGCCCCGCCCGCTTACCCAGCGGCGCTTGACGGAGTGGTCGCTGTTACCGCCGTCGATGCACAGCACCACATCTATCGCTATGCTAATCGCGGCGATTATGTGCGGGTGTCGGCCATTGGGGTTGCCGTGCCTACTGCTGCCCCCGGCGGTATGCAGGCCATGCAAAGCGGTACCAGTTTTGCCGCGCCGCACATTGCCGCCAGACTTGCCCGCTGCGCGACGCGCATTACCACCAGCAATAGCCATTGCATCACGGCTATGGAGCGCACAGCTATCGACCTTGGCGTACCGGGCCGTGACCCCATCTATGGGCTGGGCTTGATCCGATAGGCTTGCTAGGGTCGCCCAAATATTGCTTGGAGCCACCACCGCATGCGCCACTTTATTACCCTGTTGCTTAGTCTGATCGCCGCCGGATGCATGGCCCCGCAAACGTCGATGGCACCCCCTGCGCGCATGGTCGCACCCGTCCTTGCCAGCGAAGATGCGCGCGACCCCTATAGCTATGCCGAGCCCCATATTGCGCGGGTGACGCATGTGTCGCTCGACCTCGCGCTCGATTTTGAGGCGCATCAGGTGACAGGGACGGCAACGCTCGATGTCGCTGCGGCGTCAGCTGTTGATAGGGTGATACTCGACGGCAATGGCCTCCTCATCGGGTCCATAACTGATGCATCGGGGGCAATTCTGCCATTCACCATTGGCGCACATGATGCAGCGAAGGGTGAAGCCATAACCGTCACTATGGGTGCCGCTCGACGCATCGTTGTCCGTTATTCTTCGAACGCAGGGGCGGAGGCATTGCAGTGGCTGACCCTTGCACAAACGGCAGGCGGCCAGCACCCGTTCCTGTTCAGTCAGGGGCAGCCTATCCTCAACCGCACATGGATACCGACACAGGACAGCCCCGGCATCCGTCAGACGTGGGACGCGCGGATTACAGCGCCAACTCCGCTGATGGTGGTGATGTCGGGCGATCGATTGACCCCGCAGGGCGAGCCAGCAGGCTCTGGCCGCCGCGCCTTTCGTTTCCGCATGGACAAGCCCGTCGCTCCCTATCTGATCGCAATCGCGGCGGGCGACATCGTGTTCCGCGACCTAGGGCCGCGAACCGGCGTGTGGGCTGAACCAGCGATGATCGAACGCGCGGCCGCTGAACTGACCGACACCGAACGCATGGTCGAAGCAGCAGAAGCGCTCTACGGCCCCTATCGTTGGGGGCGCTACGACGTCATCGTCCTGCCGCCCAGCTTTCCCTTTGGCGGCATGGAAAACCCGACGCTGACCTTTCTAACGCCGACGTTCATTGCGGGTGACAAAAGCTTGGTCGGGCTGGTCGCGCACGAACTGGCACACAGCTGGTCGGGTAACCTCGTCACCAATGCCAATTGGTCAGACTCATGGTTGAACGAAGGGGTCACCAGCTATTTTGAAAATCGGATCATGGAGTCGCTTTATGGCCGCGCGCGGGCGAGCCAAGAAGCGGCGCTAAGCTTTGCCGACATGGAAGAAGCGCTCACCGAAAATGGCGAGGGCGCGGCGATTTCCAGCCTGCACCTGAGCGGCAACGCGGCGGACCCCAATGGTGGGTCGGGCGGTATCATTTACGACAAAGGCGCGGCTTTCCTGCGGTCGATGGAGCATATCGTCGGTCGGGATCGCTGGGATGCGTGGCTGCGCTCATGGTTCGACCGCCATGCCTTCCAGCCCGCGACATCGGCGATGTTGGTCGCCGACATCCGCGAACATCTGGTGCGCGGTGACGCGGCGTTAGAGGCGCGGATGATGCTCGATCAATGGGTGTATCAACCTGCACTGCCCAGCAATGTTGTGCACCCCGACCCAGCCGCCTTTGCCGGGGTCGATGCCGCCGTCGCTGCATTTGCTGCGGGCGGAGCGCCAGGTGCGGCGGCATGGGGCGGGTGGACCACCGCCGAACGGCTGCGCTACATCAATAGCCTCCCGCGCGCATTGGACGGGACTATGCTCGCCGATCTTGACCATCATCTGGATCTATCGGCGGCGACCAATAACGAAATACTGTTTGCGTGGCTCAACCTTGCGCTCGCCAACCGCTATGAACCTGCCGTGCCGGTGGCCGACGCCTTCCTTGGCCGTGTCGGACGGCGCAAGTTCGTGCTGCCGCTGTTTCGGACGCTGATGGGCCAAGACGAATGGGGCGAACCGATCGCGCGGCGCATCTATGCCCGCACACGCAGCGGCTATCACGCCGTAACCACTCTCGCGGTTGACCGTGTGATGGGGCAGTGAGGCCATAGATTAGATTATGCGAAGAGGGGAAAGGCAATGCGACGGCGGACATATTCCTTCATTGTGGCGGTGGCCGCACTCTCTCTAGGCGGTATTGGCTGGGCCTGCGCCGACCCCGGCTGCGATGCCAGCATGAGCATGGCGTTGAGCAGTCGCGGCTATTGTGAGGGGAATATGGCGCTGCTCGCGCCGGGCAACGACACCCGTGCCAACATGCTGTTATTGCTGCTCGACCGCGCAGCGCCCGACCGTGCAGCGCATGATGTTACTGCACCCGTATTTAGCTGGGACGAGATGAAGGCCAGCTATCTCGACCCGATGCCAGTTAACGACAGCCCTGTTTACACCCGCGAACCAACCGCACGGTGCCGGAGCAATAGCGCGGGCATCGCCGTCTTTACTGCCGCTATTACAGCGGAACGCGAGGTAACAGCCGTCGAACGTGCGGCGTTAATCGCGGCACGAACGCACATCGCAGAGGATTGCGATACATCGGTGCAATCTGGCGAAGCAACAGTGTCTTCGCCTCCACCCCTGTCATTGCCGCCAATGACCAGCCGTGCAGGACAAGGGTTTGCTGCCTATCTGGCTGCCACCCGCGATTTTTATACCGGCAATTTTGTCGATGCCGAACGCGGTTTCACCAATATGGCGCCTGCGAATAGTGCGTGGCTGCGCGAGGTGCGGCTCTATATGGTGGCCCGCGCTGCCCTCAATGCGATGCAGGTCGGGGCGTTCGACCAATATGGCTATTTCGATGAGCACAAGCCCGTTACCCTGTCCGCCGCACAGCCGGTGGAGGATGCGCTCAACGCCTATCTGATCGCCTATCCGCACGGGCAATATGCGGCATCGGCCAAGGGGTTATTGCGCCGCGTCTATTGGTTCAGCGGGCAGCGGCAGAAATTGGCGCGCGCATATGAGCAGCTGCTCGGCCGCCGCCCAGCATCAGTGCCCGACATGATTGCCACCAGCGAAGAAATTGACCTGAAGCTGCTGACCGGACCGATGGTCAGGGAGATCAGCGACCCGATATTACTGGCGACGATGGACTTGACGCGGATGCGCAGCCCAATACCAGACGACAGTGATATTTTTCAAAACCCCAATTGTTGCCGCAGCCCTCTGACGCGCGGCGAGTTGGAGGGGCAGCGCAGCCATTTTATAGGGCATGAGGCGCTGTTCGAGCTGTTGCTCGCTAGTTATGCCTATTATATCGAGCATGAACCGCGCGAAGTGTTACGGCTGATCCCCGACGCGGCACGCGGAACAGGCTATAACCACCTGCAATTTTCCCGTCAGATGCTGCGCGGCCTGGCGCTGGAGGCGGCGCATGACCGCAATGCGCTGGGTTTCTGGCACGAATTGATTGGCGGCGCTGGTGCGGGCCACCAACGTCAGGGCATTGAACTCGCCATTGCGCTCCACCATGAACGGGATGGCAGCGTCGAGCAAGTATTCGCCGCCAACAGCCCCGTGCGCGTCGCCTATATGCGCGAGATATTGGTGATGAACAGCGCTGGCCCGGCTTTGCTGCGTCGCCTTGCCACCGACCAGAACATCGCACCGCGCGAACGCGACATGGCGCTGTTCACCCTGCTCTATAAACGGCTGACGCGCGGCGAATATGCGGCCTTTGGCAGCGATGTTGCTCTTGCTCCTGCGGCGGGAGAAGAGGTGCCCATCGAATTGCGCTGGGCGCAAAGGATCGACAACGGATTTTTCAACGGCACCGCGTCCGACCCGCACTTCACCTGCCCACGTTTGCCCGAAACGGTGGCGCGGTTGGCGCGAAACAGCACTGATGTCCGGGCGCGGATGTGCTTGGCCGAGTTTATGCGGATCAGCGATTTTGATCGCAACCCGCTGTGGAACAGGGATTATGAGCCGATTGACGAGCAGACGGCGTGGCCGCCTGCGTTGGGTCAGGCACCGTCATCCTATCCGCGTGGCCAATATTCACGGCTCGACACCTATCGCGCCGTCATTGCCAACCGTGCGGCAAGCGCCGACGACCGCGCCTATGCGCTCTATCGCGCGCTCTATTGCTATGCGCGTAGCGGTTATAATAGCTGTGGTGGGGTCGAGGCGGATGTGACACAGCGCGGCGCATGGTTCCGCCAATTGAAACGTGATTATCCACGCTCGCACTGGGCACGTGACCTCGAAATTTATTGGTGATCCATCGCCGCTCGATCATATTGGGCGGTGCGGCGACGCTGACCGCCCTTGCCAGTGGTTGTCACTCTATCGCAGAAAGGCGCGTCGAGGCGAGCGATTATGACGCCTTCTGGCTGTGGGCCGGGGTGCGACCGCAAAGCGTGCTCGACCATGCGCGGACCATCTATATCCTTGCGCTAGAGATGCAGCGCGATGGCGAGCAAGCGCGGTTAATCAATCAGCGTCAGGCCACACCGCATATTACCCATGCCGATGTGTGGATGGTGGTGCGCACCAACACGCTTCATTGGTCACCGCAGCAAATAGCGGCGATTATATCCGGAGTTGAGCATTGGGCAGCAACGGGCAATCGCCTGCACGGGCTTCAAATCGATTTTGATGCTGCCACCCGCGCGCTTGGTGGCTATGCGCAATTCCTTCGACGCATCCGCACGGCTTTGCCCCGCCACTATGCCCTCTCGGTCACCGGGCTGCTTGATTGGGCGAGCCATAGCGATCTGCACGAGATTGACCGGCTCGCCACCATTGTCGATGAACTCGTGATCCAAACCTATCAGGGTCGGCAAACCGTGGTTGAAGCCGAGCGCTATCTGGCGCGGGTGGAGCGCATAACCATACCGTTTCGCATCGGGTTGGTGCAGGGCGGGCGATTACCCAACCTTGCGGCGGTCCAGCGCCTGTCGCAGTTTCGCGGGCATGTTGTTTTTCTGGTCAATGAATAGGGCTGAGCACTTCAGGTCATTCCGAATGCAGGACGGATGGGTTTGAGTGTCGGAGCCATGGCTGTTGTAACCGCGAATTATGGAAATGTATCCCGCGCCTTCACAGGGGCGCTCATGCTTTCGCTGAATTTTAGTTGGTTGCGGGGGTAGGATTTGAACCTAGCGCAGGCGACTGGGCCGCCGGGGGCGGGCCACTAAGCCGAGCCTGAAGGTTATGCGATGAAGGAATATGTTGGTTGCGGGGGTAGGATTTGAACCTACGACCTTCAGGTTATGAGCCTGACGAG
>ERZ1292633.2941-Hain-H41-02um-R1-2941-length-16999-cov-6_pt1 | contig 16999 bp, 1 predicted proteins | sample MGYA00564406_ERZ1292633 | MGnify/ENA primary metagenome ERZ1292633 (study PRJEB36523, sample SAMEA6512639) | groundwater metagenome | collected 2019-01-08 | study: AquaDiva: Metagenomics assemblies of 32 groundwater samples | reverse complement strand
AGCTGCTGATGATGGCGCTGCAGCTCGCGAACGTGCTCGGCGCGAACCTCGTGCTCCTGCGCCTCGCCTTCGAGGTGTTGTTCATCCTGTTGGGCTCGTTTATGACCCTCTACAAGGTCGTGAAGACTCTTGCCGGTGTGGTCGCCACACTCAAACGGCGCCTAGAAGAACGTCGAGTTAAATCGGATAAGAAACGCGGCCTCACGACATCGTCGCAAAACGACCACCTTGTCGTGCCTTTGTTGGTGACCGTCGACGCCGCGGTGTCGCCCGGCGATCGCGGAGGCCGCTCGTCGCCGAAAGACGCACTCCAGAAGGCGGAAGCCCGACTCCGGCGACGCGCCGAGCGGCGGCTCGCGGCACCATCGAAACACGGTGTTGTTGTGGAATTGACGACTCCTCGCCACCCGGGGGGCAGCCGCATTGAAGGCGGCAACGAATCGATTCCTTCTTTCGGTGCGGTCACGAGCGTCGAAGATTACCACATCTGGTGCCGCACTGGCGTTTTCCCTGTTCACCGTGAGGTTTCAATGCTTCCTCAAGAGGACGAGGCTTCGTTCTGGTCCAGATTGAAAGCTGGCCGGCCTGCTCTAGAACCCGCTGTTGCGTCATGCCAACAGACCGCTCAGGAGGCGCCAGCGTCGACCCATCGTTGGCCGCCGAGATTGCCTGATGTCAACGGCGGCGGCGTGGCGTCCGTACAACATCGGGAGGCCGTGGGTTATCGTAGCGATGGCCCCGATCGCCAGACCGCCGCGTCCCGCTCCAGGTCAACCGACCGTCGGAGCACTTCCCTCAGCGATGCCAACGGCATCAGTGCGAAAGAGGCACACGAAAACGAACGAAAAACGCTACGACCGATCTTCGACGTCGACGGTGGTGATGATCAGCTGCCGAAATGCGACGATGAGCCTCACAGATGCGTGGCGCACGACGCCCCGCTGCCCCCCTCACCGGGGTTTCAACGAGTACTGATTTTGCCCCCTTCCTGGTCGCGGCAGGCGAGGCGGCATGACGAGCGGGCGATGCTGGACGACTTACTGCAACCCGAACATGACCGCAAAGTGGAGAGACGACGACGACGACGGGAGCCGCCGAAGGAGGACCGGACGAGGGCGGCGCATGATCCGTCGGTCGATGGTTCCATCTCCTCTTGGCGCCAATCACGCGGCAGAGCCACATCGTCATCCGATTCGTCCGGCCGTGGTCGCAGCCGCTCGTCGCATTCATCGGCAACCTCGTCTTGTTCGGATTCGAATGCCAGTGTGGAAAGCGATGACGACGACGACAGCGGCACGCAAGGCGCCGTGCGTCGGAAGATCAATGCCGCGGTCGCCAAGGGCCGCCGCGATGCGCAACGAGATCGACATCGCCTTCACGGCCCTTCCCGTCATTCCAGTTCCCATGTCGACGAGGATGGCGATGTGGACCTCGACATTCCGACGGTCGGCATCTGGCTGCGTCATCGAGCCACGCAAAACAGTCTGCTGGCCAATCCCTCCTCCACGGCGGCGGCGATTGACGGTGATTGGGTCAATCCGGACCTGGCCCTCGCCGGATGGCACCGCACCCACAAACTGGGTGCGGAAGTGCAATGCGCAGCTAATGCGCAGCTTCACGCATTTCACCACGATCATTGCTTCGGGCAGCCCCCTCTGCGAGCTGCGCTCTCGGAGGCATTTCAGGACATTGAACAACAACAATCTGCCGGCTTTCATCCTTCACCAACGCCAATGGTGATCCCATCACAGCCTGCTCGTGTACAAAGGCGTCGCCGCTGAAAATCGGAAAATCATCTTCGCATCAGATACAGTGTCGAAGGACGTGTCGCTGATGCGGCGGCGGCAGTCGCTCAAGGCGTACTGCGACGGCGGTGACGCAACCCTCGAAATTTCAAAAATTTCCATTTGTTGGATTCGTCACCGAGCCCAGGGAAACAACCGGTTGTTGATGATGGGTCGTGGTGCCCCTGCCTCGGCTTCTTCGACTGTGGTCTGTCGCGACAGAGTACCGGAGACTGGGTGAACCCCGACTTGGCTTTGGCCACCGGACGCATCACCTGCCTGCGGCCGTGCGCAGCTCAGTGCGTTTCATCGCGACACATCCTCGTCGACGCGCTCAACTATCGGTGCTGTACAGGCCTGCGACACTGTGCCTACGCGGCGCAATACACCGCCCGGCCGACGAAAGTTGTTCTTTTTTGAAAGAATTTGACAAGATGGAGTGGGCTGTAGTGACAGTGCGTTGTGCCATCGAAGCTCGTCGGTCCTGTTCTCACTTCTCCACATTTTCTTTGACAAAAAATGTTGCTGTATTTTTCCATTGTCGTGGGTGAAGTAAAGACAACGTGCCACCAGCAGTAGTGGGCGTGGCACACCAAACTAGCCGTCAATGATGAAGATGAAAGTTCGTCGCCTGCACATGACGGCTCTCCGCGTTCTTCTTTTTGTGACCCTGTTGGTGGGGGCGCCCGGACGCGAGCCCGGACACCACCGCGTGGAAGGTCAATCGACGACGCCACCCCCTGCGCCTCAGAAAATTTCGGCCGCCCCGGCGCCGATCGTGGCGTTTCCGTGCGACTCCATCAACGGTCCGATGACTCATTGTGTAGCCGCCGCATTTCAAAGCAAGTACGGTGCGTCGACCTTGCAGCTTCCATCACCTCCACCGCCGCCTCAAGCGTACATGGGCGTACAGGGGGAGAGCGGTGATGTCGAGCCCATCATTCGCCGTATCACCGCTCCCTCTCGCTGCTCGTTTGTGGACGTTTCCTTGTCCTTGCCCACCCCCGATGAAACGGGCATCGGCGGCGTTGGCGTTTACCTTGTGGGGGCAGGACTGTATCCCGTCGACGTCCACGTTGGCGCGGCCGCTATACACCTTGGCATTGCCGCATACGCGGATCGGCAAAGCCGGACGATCGTGTCGCTGCGTGCGGTTTACGTCGGCCGTCGGCGCGTCTTCTATTCCCTGCTGAACAACTCGCTGCGCAGTCGAAGCGCCATCTTCAACGTGTCCACGGCTAGCTCGGCCGCCAACCCAAGTTTAGGTGTCGGTCGCCACTGGCTACCTGCGACGTCGGCTGACGAGGTCGGATTCCCCGCCATCTGGCTGACGAGAACACCGCAGGTCGGCGAGGTCTGGCCAACCTGCCCGTGCGCCTACCTACCGAACAACGAAACGTCCACCCCCCTGCCACTGCCGCCATCATGGTACCGCTCGTTGCATCGTGATGTGTTGAACTCCGATCCGGGTCGATGGCCTGTTTCCAGTCCAAGTGCCATGGAGGCTTTTCTTCAGACGCCATCGATGGGGCATTTGCGGCTCGCCGTGCTCGGCAATCGTAGCCAAGATGTCATCGGCAGAGCGTCGACGGCCTCGCCACGCGTCGTCGGAGCCGGTTACGCTCACGTCATCACCGACGTCTATCACGCGTTTTGGCTCAGTGCCGCCGCATCGCACGTCAGGTGGATGCGCGATAGCGTCCTCGCCCTCGGCCCTTCGATGTCGCGCTGGGCTGCCACGTCGCCCGTGAAAACCCCCGATGGTCGAATGGGCACAGCGGCCCGTTACGCTCACCCGTCGGGCCCGCCTGGAACGCCAAGCGAAGGACAATTCACCTGGAACACTCTTGTGACCGCGGCTCGGGAGACATTCCTTACTTTTGCGGCCAGCCGGCTATCCTCGGCGCCCCCTCTCCCTTCGGATATCGCTAACGCCACGATGTCGTCTTCATCATCGTCCTCTGCACTCTTCGACTGGTCTCTGTTTTTGCCCATGGTGCTCGTGATCGACGACCTCGGCACGGCCCCTCATTTCGCGGTCCACACCTTTCACGGCGTGTCCACCACCAATCAAACCTCCTCTTCCTCGTTGTCGTCACCGTCTGACCGAGCCGTCACCCGTCCCTCAACCGCACCGCTGCTCGCATCGTCTCAGTCATTCGCAGGAGCGGCTTTCGCCCTCCGATGGGTAACGTTCAACTCGACGCAAGGCGCAGAACAGCGCCGCCGCGTTATTGGCTTGCCGTATGTTACGGCCCCTCGGGCGGCGGCGGCAACAGTGCTACACAACGGAGCGACACTCGTCGGCGACGCTCGACAGGAAGAAGACGTTTTTTTTAATCTCTGGTTTCCGGTGCTCATCGCCGCGCCTCCCGTTGAGCCCAGTCAACTCTCGCCTGTGTTCGGCGTGGGCGAGTACGCGCTGGCCACGGACGTCACAAGTGCCGCGGTCTTCGGACATTTGTCGCGCACGTATTCGACGCTGGTGCGCAGTCAGCCGACGCAGCCGCCGAATGAGTTCGACGAGGAGGATCTGATCTCTGTCGTCGACCCTGCCTTCCCAGGCACAACGCCGACGGACCCGGCGGCCCCGCCACCAGTGGGTGGCTCGATCGCGGTCGTTCTGCTGCGGTTGACAGGTTGGCGAACGGCCTTCTACCAGACGATTCAAGTCAGTTTGACTTCTCAGCTGCCGAACGTATCGGCGCCACTGCCATCGTATGTGCTGCTTCCATCCGACTTGTCGACCATTGACGCCTTATTCCGCGCGGCGACGGAGTTTGAGCGAAGTTGGGCCGCCGTCGGTGCGTCGACGTTGCCGCCGCCGCCATGGTGGACCGCGGGTGCACCGACTGACGAGCCGTTCCGCGTGGACCGCGCGGCCGCCGGCGACTTAGGCCCCAACGCGACGTACGTTCCGCGGATTCGGACCGAACGGCTCTCATCCGCGACCGTTATTGGGACGGGCATTTACCACAGCAACACGGACCTCGTGGGGGCGCTGCACCACCACGGCCGGCTGCTGACCTTCGGCGACGGCATCAGGGACGTCGTCGTCCACGTGGTGCGGCAACCCTGCGCCATCCTCTTCTACCGCAGCACGTTTCTCGGTATCCGCAGCGATTTCGCGGACAACCGGGCCGCTCCTGCACCTTGGTGCTTTACCGTCAGTGGGCCCGAAATGTTATCCTTCCACGGAACCATCGAAAGTGGAGCATTTCAATTGCCGCCAACCTTCTTGTCGCTCGAGCCTCGGCGGTTACGGCTGCGCATGACGCATAACATCGCCAAAGATGTTCAATCGGAGTCCGTAAGTGGCCTCGGCATGTACGCCGCCACTGCACAGTTGGACCTCACATCGGCGGCCTTTCATGGGCATTTGCTGCCACATGACTTTCCGATGGACGTGTACTTGTACGAGGCCGCTCCCAGAAGGTCATATTTCTATGCGACGTATCGCGGCCTGTTGTCCACGAACGCGGTACGGAGCGATGCGAACATGTCGACCGTCTACCTGTCTTCGACGCCCGATGTGTCGCCATTCGAAAGAGCCGTTCTAGCCTTGCCGTCCGTCACGCTGTGCAAGGGAGTGCTCCCTACCTTTTTGTCGACCACCCACAGCGCGACGCGAGTGGAAGGGACAGTTCCACATTTGCCTTGTGTAGGATTCGGGTACTACGCCGCTGACAACTGTGATGTCGCGGTCGCCGCGGTTCACTCCACCCTGGGGCGCTGGGGTAACACGGTGAGCTTGGTCCTTTTAGACGTCGGACTGCGGAGAGTATTTTTAGGGGCTACCAGTGCTGGTGTTCAAACATCGTTCACTGTGTTTTCCAACCCCCAGGCGGCCTTCGTTCCCGTCCTGTGGGCCGAATTGGAGTCCTTATACGTCGAGGAAATGATGGTATTGGTGGGGAGTGGAAATCGTTCTATCTCCGATTTTTCCGGCACCACCGAATCGACTGTTAATTTGACCACCACCCTCCTCGCCATCGTCGTCGGTCGCTACATCGCGCGGTTCCCTGAGTTTTATCCCATGATCCGACCGTCCCTGGTGCGTTCGGATCCAATTCGGTTTTCCTCATCGGCCGCGTTAACGGTACCGGCCGGTGTCCGCCCAGACGACGGGGCAGGCGCTCGCATGAGCGTACGCGTCCTGTACAACACAATTGCGTTGAACGTGAATGCGGGTGGTGAGGTTGCTGACGTCATCGGCACCACGACTTGTGCGCTCGAAAGCGACGTCACAGCCGCCGCGTATCATTCGCAACTTTTGAATGAGAGCGATGCCCTACAACACGTCGTGGTTGAAGCTGTAGGATTCAAGCAGTGCTTTCTGGCGAGCCGTGGGTGGTTGCTCGCCCCGTCGGCGCATCGCGGACACGCTTCGGTTGGCTCTCCCGCGATCATAGTGTACCCCGACTTAGATCGCTCCCGTCCCCGATTGCAGGGTTGCTACGCGGGAGAATCGCATGCAGCATTTCAATCGTCTCTGCGCTCATTAATCCGCGTCTCGAGAGAGAACGTCGCCGATGCATCCGCCGTCGTTATGCGCGTGTCATATGTCTCTCACGCACATAGACCGCTCGTCCAAGGCACTGTTTACTACGGCTTGGCGTCGGATGTTTCCGCCTCGGCCGCTCATGCCGGCATCCTTGACGTCAACGATCCACCCACCATCGTCCACGCCACATGCATGTCTATTTTGGACACCTCGTCCCCTGTCGCTTCATTTCCGCTATTGAGCTCGTTCAACAACAGCATCTTGTCCAACGCTCAAAGTGTTTCCTTTTCTGAGGGCGCCGCGACCTTTTTTCGTTTCCGCACGGGCAGCCGTGACGATCTCGTCAACGAACAGTTGCGACTCGAACAACAGGAGATCATCGGCCATGTCAATCGGACCGACAGCATCAACGGCACCGCGACGGTCCCGTTTCGTTCGTGGAGATTGTTCCGGTCGTGGCCGCAACTTGCCATCGCGCTGTGGTTTCCGCGAATCATGTTGCCCAGTGGGGCCGTGTCAGTTGACTGGTTGCAACGAACCGCGGTTTATGGTGCGGGGGGTATGTACCATGCGAGATCCGAGATCACAACCGCCGCCTTGCACGCGGGTAAAGTGGCGTGGGGCGCCGCCGCGAACGGGGAGGAGCTGCTACTTGCTCGATTTCACACCGGCGCCAATTTTTCTTTGTTCACCACAGGTGACAGTGCCCTCGACGACGCGCGATCGTACGTGATCCCTGGAGCCACGAGTTACGGCGGCGTGACGTCCCGTCCAGTCGAGGTCACCCAACGCACCGTGGTGTTTCACCTCGTTCGTCACATGTCGGATCCGCTCATCTTCGCCAACGACGTCATGTCCCTCTCCGTGAGGCGAACCATGACCTCTCGGCGCCCCGCGTCGGTGGGTTGCGCGGTCGTGGCCAACCACTTTCTGCGCTGCGATACGCTCACGGCCGATGAAGATCGGATCATCGACGTCACCAACAACGCCATTCAAGTAGGCCTCCTAAGGTTCGGGGCCCCGACCACCTTGCGGCTGCAGTACGTCCGAGGTCCTTTGCGACGGGGCACGTTGCCAAATGGGACTCGAGATGTGCTCATTCCAACTTGGCGACCTTTTTTTAATGGTGGGTCCGAGACGGTGATTATTCCAGGATCTGGAGGCCACCCCCCTGTGGTGCAAACGTTGGGCACACCTGCCTTCGCGTCGCCCCGCACGTCGACGTTCGCACTGACGACAGATGATAGCCTTCCCATGTTTTCGTCTGATGTCGATGTGCCAGCTCCGATCTACGCTCATTTGATCCATCTGTCGTCAGGGGAAGGAGACGCATCCGCAAACGACTTCCAAGAAGCCGGAAGCACCGCGGATCACTCTCCAACGGAGCAGCCACTTCTCGGATGGACGCTGGTCACCGGGGGTGACACGGAAACGCCAACGTTGGTTCCCATCCGAGATCCGGATTTGATGTCGCTGCCCGACACAATCTTCTTTGCGGATATTTTTGTTCCGTCCGTGCAAGGCCTTTCGCTGGACGTTGTTGGCAGCCATCTTTACGCCGTCGATACGGATATTGTGGCCGCGGCGTTGCATTCTGGACTCATTACCATCGGGGAGTATCCGCCGAAGCGCATCTACTATCGTACGGTGAAGATGCAGCCCCCCGTCGTGCTCCTGGCATCCACGGGGTATCATGGCATCGTGTCCCGCTCCTCTGGTGAACCGGTGCAATCCGCAATGCTTTTGTCGTTGGACATCACAAACGATTTTTTTTTGCTCGAGTCAACGGGGCGATTGTGCGGCGAACATTCGTCGCTGATGACGCGATCGTGGGATTCGTGGCGCTCCCTAAATCGATCTCGCGGAGGGTCCAATGAGTCGCAGGACCGTGCCTTCTCGTCGAAATTTGACGCACTTCGGGCCTTGCTGGATTCGTCGGCGAAGGTGAGATGTGCCTACGTGCCCTTCCCGCCGGGGCGATTGGCGTGGTCGCTAAATCGTGGCGGTGATGTCAATCCGAGCAGCAATGTTTTCGGCGGAGGTGTTTACTCCGATGACACGGACCTGACGCTTGCAGCAATGCACCTTGGCTTGTATCACGAAATCACCGACTACCTTGCCCAAGCTGCCGTCAACGAAGGGCAATACAGCTTCTTGGAGCTGTATCAACGGCAACCAAGCGCTGCTTATCGCGCCACGCGAAGTGCTCGTGATAACGCCGGGTGGTGGGACGAAAACGTTGCCGCCAATTCGTCGTCGGCTCCGGGGGGGTCCGCGGCGCTCCTCACGTCGTTTTTCATCGACGGCGTATTCGTCGTCGACGCCTCCCGGCTGGGTGGCCCCATGGGAGTGAAGTGGCTGCGTGTGTTAATCGAGCCGGCGAACCGAATCGCGTCAGTAGAGAGACACACTCGTCCGGGGCGCACGTTCGCTCAGTTCGGAGTCAGCGCATCGCCGTCGCTAGCTTCCACATCGTCGTGCATGTACATTTCGCTACCCCCGTTGACGTCATCATTGTCTGCGAGGCAGCGTCAGGTTGACGCTTTCCCGGCGACCTACTCGCCGGTGCAACAAATGATATGGCGTCGAGTACGGCCGTTGGTTCACGCCGTGAATACGTTGTTGGCTTCCGCTGCCATGGCGCGAGCGCTCGGTGCACGACAGTATCGGCACTACGCACGGCAGCGCGTCACGCGCTTGAAGGAACTGTACTTTGTCGCGGCGCCAGATGGCGTACTTGTGGTCGCCGACCCCGTCGCCAACACACCGTCCAGCCGTGCATTTATTTTGGCCGCCCGGCCGGCTGTCGCTTCTCTGACGCCAAAGACAGTGTCATTTCAAGCCGAAGTTGCGCGCAACGCGGCTCCTCTCACTGTGGCGTGGACTCCGCAGGGATACGTGACTTGGCCCCGTGTCGCGGGAATCGATTTCTACGACTTCCCGGCCGACGACAGTGACGTTGTCGCCGCCATCCATGCTGGCCTGCTTCCTACTTCCACGGGTGCGCTCGCCGAGATCTGGGTCGGCATCGCAACTGCTTGCGACATGTCATTTTCCTTTGCCGCATTCGGCAGTTGGCGACATGGTGTTGCCACCGTCGAAGGCGTGGACGTCGGCGCCGCCGTTGCGTACGCGCGGCTGGGATCGCCTTCTGATGTTTTTTCGTGCCTCGATGTTACAACGAACCTCACCGCCAGCATCCGGCTTGCCGATCCCATCACGACCTCCGCATTCTTCCTCTCCATGGAGCCGCCATATTTGTACGACAACTCCAAGTTGCCGATGTCCCCAAAGGGTACCTACTGGTATGCGCCAAGCCGTAGTTTCGAAAGCGTGGTGCGCCATGGCGGACTGATCAACTACACGGACGTCCGGCGAACGATCTACCGGCTCGAAAATACGATCACCGCGTTTTCAATGAGTTCGTTGCGTAGGCGAGTCAAGTCCGATCTCATCGCTGGCGACCCGGAAAAGCCCGTGCAAGTGTTCTGCGTCTCACTGGCCTCACAGCCGACACCAGGGCTTTGCACATCAGCGGCGGCTTCGGGAAGCCATGACAAGATTACCTTTGATTTGGACGATCTTGACGACGCCAGCGGAGTCGTGGCGTTACCCTTCCGGGCTCAATGCTTCGCGGAAGGAACGGCAAAGTTCATTTCGGCGAAGGGGTCCTATCTCAACGCGGTGGCGACGGCTCAAGGGCTGCTCAAGCTGCCATCCACAACATCTGCCATGACCGTTATTCGGGCACGAGGCAGCCGCATGAACGTGAACGACAGCGTGATTTTTTCTTGTGCGAATGACGGCACGCTGTTGAGGAAGCGCATGTACTTTCCGATGCTATCCGACCTGCCATCCGGAGCGCCCGTCAATCTCACCGTCGAGCCGTGGACTCGAATCCTCTCGTCGGAAGGAGGGGGGGAAGGGTACGCACTCGCATCGATGCGTGACGCCACGGTTTCTCCATGCGCCGTCGGCGCGGCCGTCGGCGCGTCGCCACTGACTTGCTTAAGCGCTCTTTTCGACGTCACGAATCAAGTTGTCAAAACGGGTACCCGACCACCGGAGGATGTTCTCTTCAACGAGATGCGAACCTTCGCTGTCGTCCCGGTCTGTGGTAGCTGGGACGGTCCGCCCGTCGGCACGCTGATCTATGAATACTCCAAAACAAACGTGCAAGCCGCGGTGTGTCATGCGGGTGTGGGTAATGAGGGCCAGCTCACGACGGTCTATGCTTTCTGGAGGGGCCGACGCCTGGCTTTCCCCGCATCGGCTCACAATGGCGTTCAATCGATCGCACAGGGAGATCCCGGCTACGGTGTTTTTTTTTCGCGGTCTGCCATTCCGCCTTCTCAAACGGAGCTCGACTCGCGATGGGACGTTCTGGGCCCACTGTCGAGCCGCGCCCTCGCGTATGCCCCATCTCCTAACTTGTTGTCCTGTGTGGGTGCGGGAATATTCTCGCTGCCCGATACACACTTGAACGTGGCGGCCTACATCAATCGTCTCTCCGGCGTTAACAGTACACCGTCCAACATCCCTGCCGCTCGTGCCATGTTGCAAGCCGAAAACGATCCCGTGCTCGCGCTCCGTTTTCCTTCTATCTTTGTGCATATGCAACCTTCCGTGCTTCGTCAATTTCTCGCCATATCCTACGGCCCGGTCTACTGTCGTTGGAGTCGCTCGCGCAACGCGTCCACCTTTTACGTGTCGCCAGTCGCAAATATGGACGCTGAGTTGAATGCAACGACCAATCGAGTGCGCGTCACGATGCATCGATGGGTGATCGACTTGTCGCGGGAGGCGGTCAACGTGACAGGGGTCACTCTGTACCACCCACAGAGCAACCTCCTCGGCGTAGCGTTGCATCTCGGCTACTTCGACGAGTCGACGATGGCGTCTGACTCGATCACCGTTGACGTGCACTTGAACATGTCCATCCGTCCTGCGTATCGAGCGGTGCTCAACGGGATTGAAAGCGTCGCGGTTGCCACCCCGGCTGTGACCTTTGCCATGACCTTGGCCGGAGAAGCTCGACCCGTGCATCTGGTTGCGCAGGACAGCATTCCCGTTGTCGTCTATGGTAGCGACGTGGAGCCGTTGCTCTCCGTGCCCGTCGAAGGATTTCCCGGTGCGTATTCATATGCGTCGTGCGTCGTCGGAGCCGCCGTCCAGAGCGGCCTCGTCAACGTCTTCGCTCCATTCTTCTATACGGTGTTCATTCATGCGCTCAGCCTGCCGCTCAGTGAGCGCGTTCCTGGCATGGCCTTCGCACGTCATGGAATCGCAAGTTCGCCCCTTCGGGAAATTGGAAAACCCCTCTTCTTCGTTTCAAATTCGCCACTGCGTGACGTCGGCGTTTGCGACTTGCCGGCAGGAACGTTACGTTTCATGGTACCCGCGTCGGTGCACCTTCCTTCCTTGAATGTGCTGCAAAGCCGCGTCGCTGGGACATCGATTTACTCGTCTTCTGGCACCGACGATCTTATTGCCGCCGCCCTTCATGCCGGTGCCCTCGGGAGCACCACCACGTTCGCCAGCACCGAAGCGTTCACACTGCCAAACGGCGCCCCCCACTTCTTCGATGACACAGAGTCGGGCGTCAACTCCTCGGTCACCACGGTAGACATGACCCGTCTCAGTGGGATACGGATAACCTCGTTTCACCTGGCGGGCGGTGCAAAGGTTGCGATTCCTGGCACTTTGCGGCAGGGCATTGTGTCCGTGGGCACAACGGCCAATTCGACGGCGTCCGCGTCGTTGTTCACCTTCGATGCAGCCGTGCGCGACGCGTTTCTCGCGACGTTCACCGTGGATGTCGACGTGGAGCTTCCTTGGTACTTACCGGCAGTATGGGCAAGCCTTGGATTAGCCGACGACGCCGCGGCGCTCGGTATGTTTCACTTTCGTGTCCCTTTGGAGCTGGCTCTTCTCGCAGAGGATCCACGTCTCCTACCTCCGTTTTTGGTCGGTCGCGATCAGGTCGACAGCGTCATCGTATCGTCCAAAGCGTCAAGCGGCACTTCGCAACCAAATTTTGACCCCCCGCGCCCCCCTCGACGGGTGTTTCAACAGTTTGTCGACAACGAACAATCGAACTCTACAGCGGCACCAAATTTCACGCATCCAACTCCACTTACCCACCACGTTCGGGTGAAGGTCGTTTGTATTGGGCTCGCGCCTAACATTTCGGGCACGTCACCCTTCTTTTCTGAGAATGGGAACTCTCCGCCGAGGCCGAAGGAGCGGTGTGACTTGGATGAGAAGTACGTCATCGGACCGTCGCACCAGGTGGATCGTGTCACCGTCCTTGCCGGCTTGTTTCTCGCTCGTAGTGGCGGCGGCAGCTCGCCTGTCACCGTTAGCAGCAGTCCATCAGCTCTATTGCTTCAACCTAGCAATGTGATTGGGTTTTCCTTGTTCCCTTTCGACAAGGTTCAAAGTTCTGGCTGGAGTTTTGCCCACCTGACTTTGCTCCGTCGTGCGGTGCTCTTCGAGTCTCCACTCGTACTGTCTCAAAGGGCACGTGGTGGCGTGGGCGGATTTTTCTCGGGATCCACGGACGTCGCCGCGGCGGCGTATGTTGCCGGTCATGTTGGTCCGGTGTCTGACGCGAACGGAAACGGCGGTATACCGCCGGGCGACACCTTCCCTTCGTTCGTACATCGTCCGCGGCTACCAGACATGGTTCATCTCGTTGCGGTCATCAACGTCACGAGCGTCTGCCCCATCACGGCATCGTCGCTTTCGAACGGCCTGATCGCGCTGACGAATCTCTCCTTTTCGACCACTTTTTCCGATTGGGGATTTGGCACGTCGGCCGTGGTGAACGCCGTCCCGGGTGATCCTCGAGGAAACGAATTCACCGTCACACTTGAACACTTATTGCCGCCCCTGGATGCTTATGCGGAAGGGGGCCGCCCCGTCGGTGGAGGGCATCTCTGGGCGGCGGTGGCAACCGGCGACTTACTCTTGATTGCATTGCATGCCGGCATGGCCAATAATAGTGATGAGGATCCGGAACGAGCCGACGGCACGGCACGGCCATCCCTTCCCGCGCGTCCATCCTTGCAACGAAAGGTCGTGGAGAGCAACAACATCTCCTCCTCATTGGTTTCGGACGCTGCGGACAGTCCTCCTGGTTCCGAGAGCAGCTCTTCCTTTAATTCACAGATGGATGGCGGGGGTCGTCGAGCGCCGGCGTTTGTGTCGTTTGTGGTCCTATTGTCATCCAGGTTCCTGACTTCGTCGCATTTCACCATTCCTTCGTCCATCCACAACGGCATCGCGTCCACGAGGTGGTTCATCAATGTCGACAAGGGAGCCGTTTCGGCGTTGCGAGTTCGTCCGAAGACCGACGACGACGGCGACGACCGTGTCAGGCGCAGTGGCACGTTCGATCCCGTGTCGTCGGTATTTTGTTCTTGGGTGACGGCACTTTTCGACTCGCCCGTGGATGGATCGCCGATTGTCATCGCTGATTATTCGCCCGACTGGATGCCTGTGGAATCCACTCCGGACGCAAGTCGCTTACTGTTCGCCACCGCCGCGTTTGACGTCGCGCGCCGGACGGATCCGCGATCGGTTTCCATGTGCTGGAAAGTGGTGAGAGGCATGTCAACGGGCCTCTCTCGGTTGCTACCCCCCACCATTCACCGAGGCTTTCAGACGGCAGGGGCGGCGAAAGACGGAGGAGACAATACGGAAACGAAATATGGCGTGTTGGTGTTCGACGTAACACCTGAGGCAGTCTTCGCCCGCACCGAGCTCGCTTCTGGCAGCTTTTCTGCGACCCCGAATGGCATTCCATCGTCAAAAGACACCATTGTCTTCACGTGGGCCGTTGCCCACTCGTTTGCGCTGACGCATGTGAGGCTCGACTTGGCCCCGACGAAGTTGTCGGGCTGTAGTCACGCCTTCGAAGGGCGGCATCCCGTGGCGTACGCAAGTTTCTTCCGCGGCGTAGCCACCGGCGTCTCGTGGCCGTCTCTGGGGCGTGAAGATTCACTCGGCAGGGACGAGGGAGATTCTTCCGAAGCCACCAGCACTTCGATCGTTGACGTCATCTTGCTTGTGCAACAAGTGACCAGACCAAGAACGTCCTTCGTCAAAGGCAAGCTCACGTCGCTTGGCTGCGAACGGGCCGGGCTCGTCGCGAGCACATTCCGCGCGGATGAGTCTTTCAGCTTATTTAACGTGAGTGCATTGCGCGAGTCTGCCTATTTGTGGGATATGCGCGGTGACTCCTCCGAGCTATCGTTCCGGCAACAGGTGCCAAGTCTTTTTCTTTCAGCCGACCCTGCGACTCTGGATCCCCTATCCGCCTCCCCGTTTGCATCCCGCGGTCTGCTTCCATTCGACGCCTTTCCGTGCGGGCCGACGAGAACCCCTTTGTCCATTCCGTCCCCTTCTTCGTGGCCAGTTGGCTTCACGGGGGCCATGCTGTCCTCCGTCGACAAGGCCCAGCCCGTAACGGGCGCGGCATTGGCTCACCGGCTATTGGCGTTCGAGCACGAAAACGACGACTTTCGGAGACATCCCGTGGTGCGTCGCGGTGAGGGTAGCAGACGACTTGGCGTCTACCTCGTATGTTCGCCCGGTGCGCTCGCCTCACCCGAGGTCAAGAACGCAGGTTTGAAAGTTGATGCCGAGAGCTTCTCGGGCACCGCCGTCGCCACGTGGTTTGTTTACGATCTTCTTTCTACCGCTGGAGCAGCACTGGAAACGGTCGCTGGGGCAACAAGTAAAGTAGACTCACCTCCTTCTCCGCAAAATGCTTCTTCATTCCGTCGATGGCGCGTTTCCCCTGTAGTCGATCTTCGAGCCGACGGAGCGGGGTTCGCGTTCTTCACCGCCCCGTCGATCCATCTTACCTGTGTCCCAGTGTCTCCTGAGGCTGGTCGACTCACCGGAACGGGTCATTATACGTTGAAAACCCCACTGGACGAAGCGAGTTGGCATGTCAACGCGATTGGAATCGGCGATACGGCGACTGTGTTTTACACGTTTGTTGCCAGGTGGCACTTTTTCTTCGCGTCGACGACATTTGAGTGGACGTCACAGGCAGATTTATCGTTCGCCATGAGGGGCACCTCACAGGGCAGTCAAGCTGCCTACGTTTCGGGTGAACCCATGCTTTCAGCGGAGTGCAACCAGGACTCCTATGTTCGAGCTGTGGATTCCCACTATCCATCTCGGACTCAGAGCACGGTGTCGTTGTGGATTCGTAGTGCCGTAAACTCTTTCGCCAGTGTCGTTACAAATGGTGGTCGGGCGCCGTTTGACACGACCGAACTGGTGTATGGTGCCCAAGGAAGCGTTCTTTCCAGTGCGGTCATTCACCGCGGGCTATGTCGCGAAGGCGGAATGACTTGTTGGGTGCAACTGGAAGTCGTTAACATGACGGCTGTTCTTCGAGGTCAAGGTACCTCCTTGCCGACCTCGGACGAACAGGTTGCGCAAGCTGGTGCAACGCGACTCGGTGTTGCATCTTTCGGAAGCCCCGTCGACCAGTTCGCAGCATCAATTTTTGGATATCATTTCAACACGTCGCTGTGCAAACGGAGGGCGACGAAAACAATGCCGGTCTCGCTGTCTGAAAGCGCATCGCTTTCCACTTCAATGCCTTATTCTCCAACGTTTAGGTCCTTCTCATTATCCCATCGCACGGCATCGGTCACCACGTCGTCTTCACAGACGGTCACTCCGCCACCGACATTGACCCCGCCGCGCAGTGCATTGTCCAAATCGCGCTCGGCTTCGGCGACGTCGACTCTTTCCAGGACACAGCGATCTGCGTCCGAGAGTCACCCGCAAACCGGAACGCGGCACCGACAGTCCGCAACTCAGGCGGTCACCGCGTCGGCATCGTTGTTTCCCATACAAGTGCGTCTCGCGCTCGCACCCCCTGGCGCGTCGTTCGTCAGCGACGTTGACGTTGACGGTGACGCGCCTGCGGAAGACGGTACCTTCAATCCCATGGCCACTGCTAAGATTTCGGCGGAAAGACATGACACATTCGCCCTGTTGCCAGTGGCGACCGTGCCACCGACATTTCTCGCGGTTCATCGGCGTGCCGATTCGTTGTGGCAATATCTCGCATCGCTGGTCGTCGACCTAGGCGTGATCGAGGTCGCCGATGATGGCGGGGCTTCTCGCAATGCCTTCGCCATATCGCGAGAAAATAAACTGCCGTCCGCGACATGCCGTGTCACGCCGACGCGGGTGCGCGCTCTGAAGAGGTACCGGGTCGTCGGGATATCCCCGATGCCTGATGTGGAGCAACTGACGGTTAGTGGAGATGCCGCGGTCAATCCACCCATGTTCGAAGTGCTCTTCGACATGGTTGCTCCCACTTGGCTTTCTTGGAAGAATTTTACGCTGGCGTATAGTGACGATGAAGCGAGTCTCGTCGACGCCGGCATCCGCGGGCCTTCGGTCGGATCGACATCTTCCAGTCACCGTGTTCGGCTGCTCATGAAACGGTGGTGGCCCTCAGGATGGATGAACAGCTCCACGGACGTCGCTCGCTTGGACATCCGGTTGGATTTCTCAGCTGGTTGCTTCATCCATCGCACCGGGGCCAATTCGCTGTTCTATAGCGTGGAATTTACTCGTTCAACGACGGTCGACGAAGCTATTTCATTAGCACGCGCTGTGAAGGCGGTGTCGACGACGATGTCGGTCACGGAGTCCGTGCTGTCGGGCGCCC
>ERZ1292633.2940-Hain-H41-02um-R1-2940-length-17000-cov-30_pt1 | contig 17000 bp, 15 predicted proteins | sample MGYA00564406_ERZ1292633 | MGnify/ENA primary metagenome ERZ1292633 (study PRJEB36523, sample SAMEA6512639) | groundwater metagenome | collected 2019-01-08 | study: AquaDiva: Metagenomics assemblies of 32 groundwater samples | reverse complement strand
CGCCAGCACACCGAACTTGTGCGCCTTTGCCGCATCCTCGAAATCTTTTACCACTGTATCTAAATCCTTACTGCTTTCAAGCTTGTATATCATGCTGCCTCCTTTTTTACTTTTTTACTTTTGTAGTTTACATCCAACTCGGATCTATGGCAAGTTTATCTGTTTTTTATTGCCCAGGTCAAGGTACGCCAGTTCACGTATCCCTGATGAACGCCATGGTTATCAGTATGTGACACATCTTTGGCAGGAACCGCCCTTGATATGGCCAGCGCAAGGGGTATATTTTGTATACCGCTATCCTATTAAATCGTTGAACATAATGTTGCATTATCCACCAAAACATGCAGGATGCTCCACCTTTGCAGAGGGAAAAACGGAATAAAAATAAGGCATCATAAACGGCATGGTTTTTGCACTTCAAAAGGTGTTGATTTGCTACTTCCAGGGGGTGTGAAATGGAAACTACAACAAGAAGCAGGATACTGGTTATAGATGACGATCTGGTTATTAGGCATTTACTTGATGCCGTATTGTCAAATTCAGGTTATGATGTTGACCTTGCTGAAAACTGCAGACTAGGATTTCAACGGCTTAGGGTAAAAAACTATGACCTTATAACCTTGGACGTGAATATTCCGGAGATGGATGGTCTGAGCTTTTATACCAAGATCAGAAAAGAGTTGCCTGGGTTTGAGAAGAGGGTACTGTTTGTTACAGGCGATTCAAGTAATGAGACGCTTTTATTTTTTACACAGAATGATTGCAAGCATATGTCTAAGCCTTTTAGGATGCCTGATTTGCTTTTTGAGATAGGTGTTATCCTGAAGAAAGAAGAGCATGGGCATGCAGGATAAATTATCTGCCAGAATTGTAAAAAGACTTGCCACAAAGCCGTTCTGAGTCATACACCCTTTGCTATAATGTGAATTTGTTTTCAGCTGGAAGGGTGCCATAGGCCCAGACAACATATAAAGTTGAGGCCCCTCAAAAAAGCCCCAATAGTACACGATAACCTCCTCTTATACCTCAAGCTTCCCCCCACCTATAATTTTCAGATTGCTCTCAATGTCCAAGAATATTGCTATTCTGACATCCTCAAAAGCATTAGATCGTCATTTTACCAATAAATCCCTGAAATAAATTCTGGCTATCAATTTATGTTTAAAAAACCCTTGACAAGGTGGAATACCGAAGGTATAGTTTGTCCACAAAGTGGTATAAAGTGGGTTGAAGTGGGTTGAAGTGGTTTGTGTAGGTTGAGTAGCTTAAGGAGTCCAGATGTTTCGCGGGCAGTACGAACATACGATAGACCCTAAAGGCAGAGTGAGTATTCCATCCAAGTTCAGGGAGGTACTTGCTGCCAAGGGAGACGGCCGTCTTGTCATTACCCACTTCGACAATCACCTGATGGCATATCCTTTTGATGAATGGCGGATATTTGAAGAGAAGATGGCAGCCCTTCCTTCCACCAATGACGAGGTTGCATCGTTTATACGTTATCTTGTAGCCGGAGCTGTTGACTGTGAAGTAGATAAGCAGGGAAGGGTTTTGATACCTCCACCTTTACGGGATAGCGGGGGTCTAACATCTGAAGTGGTTCTTGCCGGTGCCCTCAAGAAGTTTGAGATATGGGACAAGGTGCGCTGGCATGATGAGAGGAAGAAGACGCTGGAAAACTTCGGTAGCATAAAGGGGGCCTTAGCCGGCCTGGGGCTTTAAATGGGGGCATTGCACGTTCCGGTACTGCTGAATGAGGTCCTGGAGTATCTGGATCCTAAGAGTGGTGGAGTATATATAGACGGGACTCTGGGGCTTGGCAGTCATACGAGTGAGATACTGAAAAGAAGTTACCCTGACGGCAGGGTGATAGGGATAGACAGGGACACCGAGGCATTGAAGATAGCATCGGCGCGGCTTCAGGAGTTTGGGGATCGGGTCTCTCTGATGCACGGGAACTTTTCAGAGATAGGAAGGATCGCTCACGAGCTTGGAATCAAAGAGGTTGACGGGATACTTTTAGATGTTGGCGTTTCCTCCCTTCAGATAGACACGGATATAAGGGGGTTCAGCTTTTTGAGGGACGCCCCCCTCGACATGAGGATGGATACAACTTGCGGTATTACGGCTGGGGATATTGTAAATAACTACTCAGTTGAGGAGCTTCAAAATATCCTCTGGAAATTTGGGGAAGAGAGTTACGCCAGAAGGATTGTCAGGGAGATTGTAAAGACCAGGGAGATTGCAAGGATTGCGACTACCAGGGAACTGGCCAGGATTGTGGAAAGGTCGATTCCGAGGAAGGATTGGCCCAGAGAGATACATCCGGCAACCAAGACATTCCAGGCCTTAAGGATTGCGGTAAACGATGAGCTTGGTTCACTGGAACGCGGACTGGACGAGGGTATGGGTCTCTTAAAGGTAGGGGGAAGGTTCTGTGTTATATCGTTCCATTCCCTTGAAGACAGGATAGTAAAAAACAGGTTTAGAGACTGGGAGAACCCCTGCATCTGCCCTCCCTCATTTCCAGTTTGCAGTTGCGGAAAGGTTAAAACGGCAAGGGTCGTTACAAAAAAGGCAGTCAAGGCGTCGGAGGATGAGATAGCGGCGAATCCGAGGGCAAGAAGCGCAAGGCTCAGAGTAGCAGAAAAAGTATAAGGAGATAAGGCCGGCAACGGATTCACTCCGGGCCGGCTGCGGGGTGCGGGGGCATCGGAGGCTGAAGCCGCACGGGTCCCCGATGGAAATTGGAGGTTTTATGGCACATGCAGCGTCAACATCTATAGGAAGGGCAAGGGCATCTGAAGCGAATCGTGGAGACGGCCTCGTTTCAGCAGTCTTATCCGTACTGGTCATAGTTATATCTGTGCTTCTTTTTTATACCTGGTCAAGGGTTCAGGTGGTAAGGATCGGGTATGAGATATTCAACGCAAACAGCGAGATGAGGAAGCTGGATCAGGAGAACAAGGAGCTTATCCTTGAGATAGCAACACTTAAGTCCCCTAAGAGGATAGAGAGGATAGCCAGGGAGGAACTTAAACTGCTCCCTCCAAAGGAAGAGCAGATTATAATCCTAAGATGAAAAAACCTTCGGACAAATGGATCAGGTTCCGCATATCAACCATTCTGGTATTCTTTTGTCTTGTTTCCTTCATTATTGCAGGTAGGGCCTTCCAGCTTCAAGTCCTTAAGAGAGATCAGCTCTGCAAACTGGCAGAGAGACAGTACAAAAAAAATATCCCCCTCGTACCCAAGAGGGGAACAATATATACAAGAGGGTATGAAGAGCTTGCTGTGACTGTAGAGGTTGATTCCATATACGCAGAGCCTGACTCCATAGAGACCCCTAAACTGGCTGCAAAAAGGCTTGCCTCCCTCCTTCCATTAAGCCGAAAAGAGCTTGAGGATAACCTCTCCTCATCAAAATCCTTTGTCTGGCTTGCGAGAAAGGTCACCCCTTCCACAATTGAGCGTGTCAAATCCCTGAATATCAGAGGCATAGGCTTCGTAAAAGAGAATAGAAGGTTCTATCCAAACGGAGAACTGGCGTCACATGCGGTCGGTTTCTCAGGTATTGACGGAACCGGGCTTGGCGGTATCGAGCTCGCGCACGATGCCCAGATAAAGGGGAAGACTGAATTGGTGAGGGCGGAAAGGGATGCCTTTGGAAAGAGGACCCTTCCAAGGGATTTGGGTTTTGAGGACTCACTGGCCGGAAACAGCGTAGTCCTTACTATAGATAAGACCATCCAGTATACCGCAGAAAAGGAGCTGGCAGAGGCTGTCAGAAAGAGCGGCGCCAAGGGAGGCACAGCGATAGTCATGGATCCCAAGAGCGGCGAGGTGCTGGCTATGGCCAATTATCCGCAGTTTAATCCTAATGACCTTTCTTCCACTTATCAGGCGGCCTTGAAGAACAGGGCAATAGTTGACACATATGAGCCAGGTTCCACCTTTAAGGTATTCCTTCTGGCTGCTGCGCTGGAGGAAGGGGTTGTGAAGCCTGGGGATAAATTTTACTGTGAGAACGGTTCTATGGAGCTTGCGGGTAAGGTGATCCACGATACCCATAAGCACGGCACCCTTACGGTAAGGGAGATAATGAAGTTCTCCAGCAATATAGGATCTGCCAAGATAGCGGCCAAGCTTGGAAAAGAAAGGTTTTATGACTACATTACCTCGTTCGGGTTTGGCTCTCCCACAGGGATAGAATTAAAAGGGGAGGGGAGCGGGATACTGCGTTCCATGAAAACCTGGTCAAAGCTTGAACTGGCCAATGTATCCTTTGGGCAGGGGGTCTCGGCTACACCTCTTCAGTTAACAGCGGCATTTTCCGCCATAGCTAACGGCGGATACCTGATGAAGCCCTATCTTGTGAAGGATATCCTGGACAGGAACGGGAAGGTGATAAAGAGTAACCAGCCGCAGATAGTGAAGAAGGTTGTCAGCGGGGAGACGGCCTCAAAAGTCACCGAGATGCTGAGAGATGCAGTTGCAGAGGGAGGCACCGGAAGCGGGGCTGCGCTTAACGGATACGATGTGGCTGGAAAGACAGGCACTGCCCAGAAAGTATCCGGCGGCAGGGGATATACCGAAAATAAGCACGTTGCTTCATTTATAGGTTTTGTTCCGGCGGAGTCGCCGGAACTTGTGGTGCTTGTGGCTATTGACGAGCCTGAGGGGATTCAGTATGGCGGCATTGTGGCAGCTCCTGCCTTTAAGGCCATAGCTGAAACCTCTTTGAGATACCTGAATAGCCCGAAGAAGAACGATGTAGAGATTCCGGTCGGAGCGGCGATGAAGGTGGCTAAGGCAGATCATTTACCGCAGAGGCGCGGGGACGCAGAGTAAAAGATAATAAGGGTTTGAAATGAAACTCAAAGAATTACTAAAGGCCTTAAAAAGCTACAAGATACAAGGCTCCGAAGATACAGAGATCTTTGACATCCAGTATGATTCACGGAAGGTAGGAAAAGGCTCCCTTTTTATTGCGATAAAGGGGGAGAAGGCGGATGGTAATCTTTTTGCGGAACAGGCGATAGAGAATGGCGCAGCGGTAGTTCTTACGGAGAGTTCTGAGTTCGGAGCTCGTAGCACGGCGACAACTCTCTATGTACCGAATGCAAGAGAAGCCTTGGCCTCGATATCAGCCGCATTTTACGACCAGCCTGCCGGAAAAATGAAAATGGTGGGCATAACAGGGACGAACGGCAAAACCACGACATCGTACCTTGTGGAGTCTGTCTTGAGTGAAGGGGGGTTGAATCCGGGTGTAGTTGGGACAATTAACTACCGTTATGCAGGGAAGGTGCTCCCTGCGCCGAATACCACTCCAGAGTCCTTAGACCTTCAGAGATTGCTCAGGGACATGGTTGACAGCGGCGTGAAGGCGGCTGTGTTGGAGGTCTCCTCACATGCACTGAGTCAGGAAAGGGTGGGTGGGTGCCTGTTTGATGTTGCAGTATTTACGAACCTTACCCAGGACCACCTTGATTACCATATTACTATGGAAAGGTACTTCGAGGCAAAGGCCAGGCTATTTACTGATTTTATGGATGAGGGAAAAACTGCTGTCATCAATATGGACGACCCTAAAGGAAAGGACCTCTCAAAAAGGGCTTTGGGAAGGGTTATAGGGTATGGAATAAAAAGCAGAGGGATAGAAACAAATATTTATCCTAAAGATATAAAGCTTGGCGTAGAGGGGATTGAAGGGACACTGGCGACACCTTCGGGGGAGATAAAGATTAAATCGTCACTCATAGGGGAGTTTAACCTTTACAATATCCTGGCTGCTGCCGGCGCTGGGGTGGGCCTTGGTCTTCCGGTCGACGTCATAGAAAGAGGGATAACAGCCTTAAAGAATGTCCCTGGAAGGCTTGAGAGGGTTGATGCAGGTCAGCCGTTCGCAATCCTGGTTGATTATGCCCATACACCAGACGCACTTGAGAGGGTATTGTCGACTATAAGAGGGCTGACTGATAAAAGGATAATAACGCTCTTCGGATGCGGCGGCGACAGGGACAGGGGAAAGAGGCCGATCATGGGAAGAATTGCGGCAGAGTATAGTGACATCGTTATTGTCACCTCCGACAACCCAAGAACTGAGGAGCCTCTGAAAATAATAGAGGATATAACCTCAGGGGTCAGTGGTCAGGGGTCAGGGATCAGGGTAATACCTGACAGAAGGGAAGCAATCACGGAAGCGATAAAAGAGGCAAGAGAGGGTGATGTCGTTCTTCTTGCTGGGAAGGGGCATGAGGATTATCAGATAATTGGAAGAGAGAAGATACATTTTGACGATAAAGAGGAAGCTAAAAAAGCAGTAATTTACCGCAGAGACGCGTAGACGCAGAGAGAGCAAATAGATGTTTAAAGATTTTCTCCGTGCCTCTGCGCCTCTGCGGTGAAGGATAGTTTTTTGGAGTTTTATAAACGACAAATGAAAATAACTTGGGATGAAATAATTGAAGCGATCAGCGGCAAGCTGGTCTATGGAAGACCGGAGGGGGCCTTCTCCGGCGTTTCAACAGACACCAGAAGCATCAAGCCTGGAGAGCTTTTTATTGCCCTCACAGGTGAGAATTTTGACGGGCATAACTTTATAGAGGCTGCACTTCAGAAGGGTGCATGCGGGGCGATAGTCCGAAGCAGATGGTTTAAGGGTTCAAGCGGATTAAACCGTTTAAGCGGCTTGAACTTTTTCGTTGTTGAAGTTGAAGATACCCTCAAGGCCCTTGGGGATATAGCAATGCTCTGGAGAGAGAAACATCCGATCTCTGTTGTAGCGATAACTGGCTCCAACGGTAAGACCACGACCAAGGAGATGGCGGCGTTGATCCTTTCTCAGAAGTTCAGGGTCCTGAAGACAGAGGGGAACCTGAACAACCTGATAGGTCTTCCGCTTACGGTCTTAAATATAGATGACAGCCATGATGTCGCTGTCCTGGAGCTTGGAATGAACAGCTTTGGAGAGATAGCGAGGCTTTCGGAGATTTGCAAACCGGATATCGCCCTTATAACCAATGTGGGCTCAGGCCACCTGGAGGGGCTTGGAAGCATTGAGGGTGTTGCGAAGGCAAAGGGAGAGATTTTGGAGGGTCTGAAGGCGGGTGGGACTTTTGTGGTCAATGTCGATGACCCATATATTAGAGAGATTGCAAAGGGATGGAATGGGAATCTGGTAACTTTTGGCTTAAATAGTCCTGATGCCGATGTGAAGACCCTTCTTACAGATTACTCCTGCTGTTCTGGAAGTGGAGTGACAGTTTCAATGATGGTAAAAGGAAAATCTTTATCTGTAAAACTGATGGGGCTTGGTCTTCACAATAGCTATAATGCTACTGCCGCCGCTGCCGTGGGAATTGCTGTGGGGATTGGCCATGAAGATATAAGGAAGGGGCTTGAGGAGTGGAGGCCTTTCAAGGGAAGGTTTGAACTCAACAGGCTTGAAGGTGGGGTAAACCTCATTGACGACACATACAACGCCAACCCGAACTCAGTTGCCATGGCGCTGAAGACGCTGGCGGATGTGAAGGGCGCAGGCAGGGGGATAGCGATACTGGGCGATATGCTGGAACTTGGAGTTTATGCTGAGGAGGCCCATTACGAGATAGGTAAAAAGGCAGCGTCCACTGGGGTTGATTTCCTCTTCCTCATGGGCCCCCTCTCTTCAGTCCACACCTTAAAGGGTGCAAGGGATGGCGGGATGGATGAAGGACAGATAGTAATATGCAGTGATTATAAGGATGTGCATGGGCGTGTTAATCCCATCCTTACGGGTGGAGACTGGGTCCTTGTGAAAGGGTCCAGGGGAATGGCCATGGAAAAGGTTGTGGAAGAGATAAAGAAAAGGATGAAGGATAAAGGATGAGGGATGAAATTAAAAACAGATCATATTCAGCCTTCATCCCTCAACCCTCATCCTTAATAAGGAGTTAGATGCTTTATCATTTGCTGTATCCACTTCATACAGGGTTTTCATTCCTGAACGTCTTCAGGTATATAACATTCAGGACAGTAGGCGCAACCCTTACCGCCCTTCTGGTGAGTTTTATACTCGGCCCATGGCTTATAAGCAAGCTAGGTAATTTGCAGATAGGGCAGCAGGTCAGGGATGACGGGCCTCAGACGCATCTGAAGAAACAGGGAACTCCTACTATGGGAGGAACACTGATTATCTTTGCCATAGGTATCTCTACCCTTCTCTGGAGCGACCTGACAAACAGGTATGTCTGGCTTGTCCTTCTTGTTACGATAGGTTTTGGAGTTATTGGTTTTATTGACGATTACTTGAAGGTTGTGAAGAAGAACCCGGAAGGTCTATGGCCCAGGTACAAGATGGGCGGGCAGCTTCTTGTGAGTGCAATTGTCGCCCTGTTCCTCTACTTCCAGCCCAGCTACAACACCATCCTCGCCTTCCCGTTTTTCAAGAATCTCGCGCCTGATCTGGGCTTGTTTTATATACCGCTGGTAATTTTTATCATCGTGGGGAGTTCCAACGCGGTCAACCTGACGGACGGTCTTGATGGCCTGGCTATAGGCCCTGTCATGACAGCGTCTGCAACATACCTCTTGTTTGCATATCTTACCGGAAATGTAAAGATCGCTAATTATCTGCAAATACTATATGTCCCGGGGGTTGGTGAGCTTTCGATATTCTGCGGCGCCATGGTCGGGGCATCTCTGGGGTTTCTCTGGTTTAACACGTATCCAGCCCAGGTATTTATGGGGGATGTGGGTTCGCTGGCATTGGGGGGTGCGCTTGGAACTGTGGCGGTTATAACAAAACAGGAGATACTCCTTGCCATAGTCGGCGGGATATTCGTTGTTGAGGCGCTGTCAGTTATATTCCAGGTCGGCTCCTTCAAGCTCAGGGGGAAAAGGATATTCAGGATGGCCCCGATTCACCATCACTTTGAACTTAAGGGATGGGCCGAACCCAAGGTTATAGTAAGGTTCTGGATTATATCGATAATACTGGCGCTTGTGGCTATAAGTACGTTGAAGCTTAGGTAATAGGCAATAATCTTTAACCGCGGAGACGCAGAGATAGTAAAAAAAGTTTAAAGGGTTTCTCCGTGCCTCTGCGCCTCGGCGGTAAAAAAGGGTTTTGGGGTCGATGATGGAATTAAAGAATAAAAAAGTTTTAGTAGTCGGTCTCGCACGCACAGGGGTCTCTACTGCTAAATTCCTGGTATCCAAAGGGGCCAGGGTCAGGGTGAGCGATTCCTCCCCGAAGGAGAAGCTTGCCAGGAGCCTTGAGGACCTGAAAGGTCTTGACCTCGAGATTGAGACAGGCAGGCATACTGAGGAGTGGTTTACAAAGGCAGATCTGATAGTTATTAGTCCAGGCGTTCCTCTCGATATAAAGCCTCTAAGAGCGGCTCAGAATAACGGGGTAGAGATAATAAGCGAGACCGAACTGGCATCGAGTTTCATAGATGTCCCGATAATAGCCATTACAGGGACGAACGGAAAGACTACAACGACCACATTGATCGGGGAGATACTGAAGAAGTCTGGCAAAAGGGTGTTTGTGGGAGGGAATATAGGGAACCCACTAATTGAATATGTCATTGAAGGTAAGAAGGCCGATTATATTGTGGCTGAGATATCGTCCTTTCAGCTTGAGGGGATAAGGGATTTCAGGCCCTACATATCCATCCTTCTCAACATCACGGAGGATCACCTGGACAGGTATCCATCAATGGAGGCCTACATTCAGGCAAAGGGGCTTATATACAGAAACCAGAGGCACACGGACTATGCCGTTATAAGCAACGATGATCTTCTGGTAAAAAGGCTGACAAAAGGGATAGAGCCTCGTAAGCTAGGGTTCAGCAGGGAAAGGGATGTTGTTGACGGGATATATTACAGGGAAGGGAAGATATTCTCCCGTATTAAGGGTGACGAGGTATATGAGCCTGAAAGGTTCAGGATAAAGGGTGTTCATAATATTGAGAACGCCATGGCATCCATAGCAGCCTGCGAGGTTGTGGGATGCAGAAGGGATACGATTCAGGAGGCCTTAGAGGAGTTCCACGGCCTTCCCCACAGGGTCGAATTTGTGACGGAGATAGGCGGAGTCTCTTACTATAACGACTCCAAGGGGACAAATATCGGGGCCACTATGAGCGCCCTTTCCGGTTTCGAAGGGAATGTCATCCTGTTGGCCGGAGGGAAGGATAAAGGAGGAGATTACAGCGTTATGGCTCCTCTGGTACAGGAAAAGGTGAAGGGGATGGTCCTCTTTGGAGAGGCCAGGGACAAGATAAATAAGAGCATCGGGAGCTGTACCGATACGGTATTGGTGGGGAACCTGAAGGAGGCCATGGAGGTTGTGAAGAGGACTGCAGTCAAAGGCGACACTGTCCTGCTTTCCCCTGCATGCTCATCCTTCGACCAGTTCTCCGGTTATGCAGAGAGGGGAAAGGTGTTCAGAGAACTGGTGCTTGCAATGAAACAGGTTGAGGCCGAGCCGCCGCCGGAAGGATGCTGACTGCAAAAATAAGGCTTTTTTTATCTGAGGGATAGTGGGACTTAAAGGACAAACAGAAGGCAGATTCGATACCACCCTTTTTATAGCTGTTATGGCCCTTTTATCTATAGGGGTGGTGATGGTTTACAGCTCGAGCTCCATTGTGGCGATGAAGAGGTATAACGACGGTTATTACTTCCTCAAGAGACAGCTTCTGTTTGCCTCTGTCGGGGTCTTCTTTATGCTGGCTGTATCCAGGATAGATTACAGGATTTATCGGAGACTCGCTTATCCGCTTCTGGGTGTCGCTCTGATCTCACTGGTGCTTGTCCTTATCCCCCATGTAGGGGCTGAGATAGCAGGTACAAGAAGGTGGTTCAGGGTCGGAGGGTTCACTGTTCAGCCTGCGGAGTTTATGAAGCTGGTCATGGTCATTTACATGGCCCATTCTCTGTCAAAGAAGGGGGAGAGGGTCAAGGCTTTTTCGGTCGGGATAGTCCCCCACATAATGGTTCTCGGCTTTACCCTTCTCCTGATTATGTTGCAGCCGGATTTTGGAACCAGTATGGCCATGGCAGCCGTTGTTTTTATAATGCTCTATAGTGCCGGAGCAAGGGTGAGACACCTGCTTTCTTTGATACTGCTCTCGCTTCCGGCGATCTACCTCCTGGTCTTCAGGGTTGCTTACAGGAGGAGAAGGATCATGGCATTCCTTAATCCCTGGGACGACCCGCAGAATGTAGGGTTTCAGATAGTCCAGTCTTTTTTGGCCTTTGGAAGCGGCGGTACTTTCGGGGCAGGCCTTGGAGACGGAAGGCAGAAGATGTTCTATCTCCCGGAGTCTTTTACAGACTTCATATTTTCAAATATAGCAGAGGAAACCGGCTTAATTGGTGTGGTAACCATAATCGCGCTTTTCGTTACAGTTATCTTCCGCGGGTTGAAGATGTCATTTAGGATGAGCGATCCCTTCGGAAGATACCTGGCCCTGGGGTTAACATCAGTCATAGGGCTCCAGGCCTTCATAAATATGGCTGTTGTGATGGGGTTGCTCCCGACAAAGGGGCTACCGCTGCCATTTATCAGTTATGGCGGCTCGTCTATAGTGGCGACACTGATAGGGGTCGGGATACTGCTTAATATCTCGTCTCATGACGTAAAGGGGTAAAAATTATGAACCGCAGAGGCGCAGAGGTAAAACAGAGAAAATTAAAAGTGAATTATTTTTTCTCAGCGTCTCCGCGTCTCTGCGGTGAACATAGGGGAATCCCATGCGTCTGATAATTGCCGGAGGAGGGACAGGCGGCCATCTATTTCCAGGCATTGCAATAGCTGAAGAATTTAAGGGGAGGGATGCGCTAAATGAAGTCCTGTTTGTGGGGACTGAGAAAGGGATAGAGGCCAGGGTACTGCCAAAGCTCGGATGGTCTCTGAGATTTATCTCAGCAGAGGGGATAAAGGGAAAAGGGGTTTTCGCAAGGATCAGGGCAGTCTTAAAACTTGTCCCGGGGTTCTTTGAATCGATAAAGATTATAAAGGCCTTTAAGCCGGAGGTTGTGATAGGTGTCGGTGGTTATGCGTCTGCCCCACTCCTTCTCGCTGCGAGGTTTTCAGGAATAAGGACTGCCGTACACGAACAGAATGCCCTTCCAGGCGTTACAAACAGGATGCTGGGGAAGGTTGTTGACAGGGTATTCGTGACTTTTCCTGATTCCGCCTCTTTTTTTCCTGAAGGTAAGGTAGTGGTAAGCGGGAACCCTTTAAGGAAGGAGATAGTCGAAGGACTTCAGGGGTCAGTGGTCAGGGGTCAGGGGTCAGAAGGAAAAAAGCCAACAATCCTGATATTCGGCGGTAGCGCCGGGGCGCACAGGATAAACATGGCGACACTGGAGATGATAGGGCAGACAAACGATCCGGACAGATGGAAAATAATCCACCAAACAGGGGAGAAGGATTACAAAGAGGTAAAGGAAAGGTACATCGAGGCTGACTGGCAGGCTGATGTGAGGCCCTTTATTTACAACATGGCCTCTGTTTACAGTGATGCAGACCTGGTTATATGCAGGGCAGGAGCCACAACAGTTGCGGAGCTTGCAGCGGCTGGGAAACCGGCTATTTTGATACCATACCCCTTTGCAGCAGACGATCACCAGAGGGTAAATGCGGAGTCCCTTGTAAAGGCAGGCGGAGCGATGATGTTGCTGGAGAAGGAGCTGACAGGAGAAAGGCTGGCGACAGAGGTAGAGAGGCTTATGGGCGACATAGAGATGCTAAAGAAGATGGGGGAACGTGCAAGGAAGTTGGCGAGGCTGGATGCGGCCAAGGTTGTGGTGGATGGGGTATATAAATTGGTTAACGGATAGGGGCAGGTTTTAAACCTGCCCCTACAAATATCAGGAGTAAAAATTGTATAAGAAGATTAGAAAGATACATTTTGTAGGCATCGGCGGGATAGGGATGAGCGGGATTGCCGAGGTGTTAATAAACCTTGGGTACAAGGTCTCCGGCTCTGACATGAAGGAGTCGGATACCACAAAGAGGCTTTCATCACTTGGGGCGGTAATTCACTATGGCCATACGGCTAAGAACCTTGATTCTGCAGATGTGGTGGTAATATCTTCAGCAGTCAAGCATGATAACCCTGAGGTTGAGGCCGCGCATCAGAGGCTCATTCCGGTCATCCCCAGAGCGGAGATGCTGGCAGAGCTGATGAGGCTGAAATACGGCATAGCCGTTGCCGGAAGCCACGGGAAGACCACCACAACATCAATGATAGCAACGGTCCTTGCAAACGGGGGGATGGACCCGACTATGGTCGTTGGCGGGAAGCTCAACTCCCTTGGGACCAATGCGAAGCTCGGACAGGGGGAGTTCATGGTGGCTGAGGCGGATGAGAGCGACGGCAGTTTTTTAAAGCTTTCACCTACCATATCAGTGATTACTAATATAGACGCAGAGCACCTCGACCATTACGGAACCATGGACAGCCTTATGGAGGCCTTTCTCCAGTTTGCCAACAAGATACCTTTTTACGGTCTTTCTGTCCTGTGCCTTGACCACCTGAATGTCCAGGCACTGATCCCGAAAATGAAAAAGAGGTATGCAACCTACGGTCTCACGGCGCAGGCTGATTTTCAGGCAAGGGATATAGAATACGACGGCCTTAAGACACATTATACTGCTGTTCATAAGGGAAAGAAGCTGGGAAAGATCACCCTCAGAATGCCTGGGCTTCATAATGTCTACAACTCCCTGGCTGCAATAACTGTGGCTTCGGAACTCGACATGGAGTTTTCGACGATAAAGGAAGGATTGGCCTCCTTTACAGGTGTCCAGAGGAGGTTCCAGATAAAGGGAGAGGCGGGCGGGGTGACTGTTGTGGACGATTACGGGCACCACCCTGAGGAGATAAAGGCGACCCTTTCTGCCGCAAGGAATGCTTGGGACAAGCGGGTAATAGCGGTGTTCCAGCCCCACAGGTATACGAGGACGAGGGACCTCTTTAACGACTTTCTTAAGGCCTTTTACCAGGCAGATACTGTTATTCTGACCGATATATATGCGGCAGGGGAGGATCCTATCGAAGGGGTCAAGGCGGAAAGGCTTTATGAGGGGATAAAGGAACATGGTCACAGGGATGTCCACTTCTTTCCTGAGAAAGAAAGGCTCGCCTCTGAGTTGCTGAAGATAGTTAGAGAAGGTGACATGGTGATAACTCTCGGCGCTGGAGACATATGGAAGGCAGGGGAGGAACTCCTGGACAGGCTGAAAGAAAAAGGATAACTCCCCTGCCTTGCGGCTTCCCCTCTTTACCAAAGAGAGGATAAGAGAGGAGTTGTTCAAATTAGTGAGAAGTATGGATGAAGCAATAAAAAACGAGCTCAAAGCCCTGGTAGAAAATATTGAATTCGATGTCCCTATGAGGACAAAGACCTCACTCAGGGTCGGTGGTCCGGCAGACGTACTTGCTGCACCATCGAATACAGCGGAACTCCAGAGGTTGATTAGATATATCAGGGAGAAGGGTCTTCCCTTCTTTATTCTCGGAAGAGGGACTAACCTCCTGGTACTGGACGGCGGGATAAGGGGAGTGGTTATCGATCTTAAGGGTTTTAACACCCTGGAGGTCAGAGAAGGAGGCGTCATATATTCCGGCGCAGGAGTCCCTCTTCCAAAGCTCGTCTATTTTGCAATGGAGAACTCTCTTGCGGGGTTTGAGTTTGCGGCAGGGATACCAGGAAGCGTGGGAGGGGCCATTGTCATGAATGCAGGGACGACCGAGGGAGAGATAAAGGATGTGGTTGAGTCCGTTGCTTTAATGGGCGCAGGCGGCGACATCATTGAAATAAAAAAAGAGGTTCTTCCCTTTTCTTACAGGAACCTGAGCCTGGCCAAAGGAACTGTTGTCCTGGGCGCGGCCTTCAAGATGAGGGCAGGAGACAAAGAGGCGATAAAGGAGCGGGTCAGCAGTCTTCTGCAGGCAAGAAAGGCCAAACAGCCGCTTGACCTTCCAAATGCCGGGTGCATATTCAAAAACCCTACTTCAGGATCAGCAGGGAGGTTCATAGATGAGGTGGGGCTAAAGGGGCTTCAGTTTGGCGGGGCCAAGGTGTCGGAGCTTCATGCAAACTTTATAGTAAACACCGGAAATGCTACTGCCAAGGACATATTGTCGCTGGTAGATGATGTAATGGAAAAGGTATACGAGAAGAAGGGGATAGCTCTGGAACCAGAGATAAAGATAGTCGGGGAGATGGAGAATAAAAGGTTGAGGATAAAACCTTGAAATACAAAGATAAAAAGATAGGAGTATTGATGGGCGGGCTTTCTGCTGAAAGGGAGATATCTCTCAGGAGTGGAAACGCATGCCTAAAGGCCCTGACCTCAAGGGGATACAATGCCGTGGCAATTGATGCCTTAAGGGACCTTCCATTCAGGCTCAGGGATGAGGGGATAGAGGTGGCCTTCGTGGCCCTGCACGGCAGGTATGGCGAGGATGGAACAGTCCAGGGCCTGCTGGAGGTATTGGGTATTCCTTATACAGGCTCAGGAGTGCTGGCATCAGCCATTGCTATAAATAAGGCCGTTACCAAAGAGATACTGAGATCAAAAGGGATAAGGACACCTGGGTTCATTGCAGTGAACAGGATAGAGGATGTCAGAGAGTTGAAGATTAGCCTTCCGGTTGTGGTCAAGCCTGTTAAGGAGGGTTCAACCATAGGGATCAGTGTAGTAAGGGATAGAGAAAACCTGATATCAGCTGTTGAAGAAGCCTTCCGTTATGACACCCTTGTCCTTATTGAGGATTTTGTAAAAGGGAGAGAGGTTACCGTAAGCCTGTTGGATGGGAGGCCGATGGCCATTGTAGAGGTCAGGCCAAAGTCAGGATTTTATGATTTTAAGTCCAAATACACCGCAGGGATGACAGAATATATGTGTCCTGCCGATATCAGCAATGAGATTAGCAAGGTTTGCAGGGAAATGGCAGTTGATGTCTATGACGCAGTCGGATGCAGCGGGGCCGCCAGGGTTGACATTATCATAGATGAAGGAGGGCCTCAGGCCATCGAGATAAATACAATACCAGGGATGACAGAGACAAGCCTCCTCCCAAAGGCGGCTGCTTGTGAAGGAATGAGTTTTGACGAACTGGTTGAGAGGATGTTGGACGGCGCAAGCCTGAAGGGATAGATGAGGGATTACAAAGATTACAAACCACGGAGGAAGGTAACCAAAAAATCTTCAGGAAAGAGGCTGGCGCCAAGTGTCTTAAAGGCAGTAGTAATATTACTTGCTATCCTTGCCCTGGCGGTTGCAGCCAGATACTCCTACAGGGTGCTTCTGACAACAAGCTACTTTAACCTCAAGGAGATCGTGGTCACAGGAGAGAAGAGGGTCAAGAGGGAGGAGATCATAAACCTATCAGGGGTAAGGATCGGCGGAAACATCCTGGCTATAGACCTGAAGAGGCTGGCCGAAAGGATTAAATCTCAACCCTGGATTGAAATGGCAAATGTAAGGAGGGTGCTTCCGAGAGGGCTTTCAATTGAAGTGAGGGAAAGGGAACCGTTTGCAATACTCAAGACAGATACTCTTTTTTACATGGATAGAGGAGGAAAACCTTTCAAGGAGCTGGATACGGATGATGCTGCCGGATATCCTCTAATAACGGGGTTGAGTAAGGTAGAGATTGAAAGAGACGAGCCGGCCAGAGATGCGGTGATGAAGTGTTTTGAATTCATAGAGACCGAGGCTGGCGGATGGCCGCAGAATTTGGCCATATCAGAGATAGTTATTAGCAGGAGCCAGGGGATTACGGTACTTTCCGATAATGTTGCTGTCAAAATAGGCTTTGGAGAGTATAAGGCCAAGACAGAGAGGCTGAAGAGGGTACTGGATGACCTGACGGCAAAAGGAAAGACAGTGGAATACATAGACCTTACATATACGGGACAGGTGGTAGTCAGATGATACTGTCAAAAGTTTCATGAAAACGGAAAATGGAAAATGAAACCACAGAGTC
>ERZ1292633.2939-Hain-H41-02um-R1-2939-length-17001-cov-7_pt1 | contig 17001 bp, 24 predicted proteins | sample MGYA00564406_ERZ1292633 | MGnify/ENA primary metagenome ERZ1292633 (study PRJEB36523, sample SAMEA6512639) | groundwater metagenome | collected 2019-01-08 | study: AquaDiva: Metagenomics assemblies of 32 groundwater samples | reverse complement strand
GGACTTGTTAGCTTCGACGTTGGAGCGGGGGCAGGATTCTTCAGCAACTACAAGTTGGCGTGCAAGACTTCGGGGGGCCGGTTCAAATCGTCGCGACCGCGGGAGTTCGCGTCAATCCATTCTCTCACGCCTATACCGGCTTTCGGGTCCAACACTTCTCCGATGCCGGCCTGTACGGATCGTCCAGTCTCGGTGTGGACATGTACATCGTAGAACTTGGATACCGGTTTTAACCAGGATGTCGCAAGACTGGCAATCCCTTCGCGCGTGAACAACCAGGCGGAACCCAATCCTAGCAAGCTGCGGAAAAACCATTTCAGTACAGCGAAAATTCGATGGCCTGCACGTGTGACATAACAGAAGAACACTCCGGCAGGATGCTCAAAATGCATCCAACTAGGCCGCAGGCGAGTCAAAACCGAAGGCGCACTCGGGGGCACGTTGAGGATTTTGACGAACCGAGAACGACGTTGGGGGGCTTTTCAGCATCCTGCTAGAGCTTCCACCCTGACAAAACACAACGCTGCGCAATCAACGGCGTGAAGCTCTCCACATCTTCCGAGACCCTCGTCATGACCTCATCCGCCAGCCCTTGATCTTCAAAACATTCGTACGCATCACCGAGAAAACCTCCCCGGAGCAGCGGATGGCAAAGAAACGCCGGACCGGCACCAGTCGCCACCTCTAACGGGTGCTCGGTTACGGCGATACGCGCGAGAGCAAGCCGGTCTAGCCATCCACGAACGTCTTCTGCTGACGGCCGTTCGGCCAGATAGGCTTCAAGCCGACGGCGCTCCGCCAGGAAGCCACGAACGGCCATTTCCTGATCGATCCGACGCCAAAGTGAATCGAACGTACCGAGCGAAGGAAAAGTCAGCACCAGTTGGCCACCGGGCTTGAGATGTTCCACCAATCCCTGGACGGCGTCGAAACGGTTGGGACGAAAAAACATGACGGAGAGATTGCCCGTGATGCGATCGAAACAGGGCAGGTGCGGAGACAAGGCGCGCATATCCAGGCATTCGAACCGCAGCCACGGAAGTTGTGCTCCTTGGATCGCTCGCGCGCTCTCGACCTGACGCCCACTGAGATCGATGGCCAGGACTTGTCCGGTGGGCCCCACCTGCTCCGCCAGGTAGAAAGCCGGGATCCCGTGGCCTGAGGCGATATCGAGAATAGAGGCTCCAGGGCAAAGATCCAGATGCTGCAGCAACGATTCAGCGAAGGGGGTAGACCAATAGTCGTGGGTCGGAAGAGGCCAACGAGGCCTCACATCAATCGTGCGTTCGCTCATGTGCTCTTCCTCTGTCGTGATGTCGGCCCAGCATACTCCGCCGCCCTGCCAAGGGCCACCAGCCGTTTCGCGAAGCGTCAACCATGACCGCTGAGTGCAGCCAACGATTTCAGCAGAAACGCTTCGCATGATTCTTCTGGGAGGGCCGCAGAGGGAAGGACGTCACTGCGGATTCTGCAGGGTCAGGCAAGGACACGCCGGACCTCACCCTGGTCGGCTTATTACGAGGACTTCGGCTGGCGTTTCAGATGAAGGCCCTTGTCGCTCTTGCTCAGCGGTTTACTAGACTCGCCCTCAGAGAGAATGTCCTCAATCTGGGACTCGCTACACGTGAGATCGCCATCGGCTGGTTTCCGTGATGGAGCGCCGACCGGCTTGGCTGCAGCATGAACCTTCTTATCCTTAACATCGTCCGACATGATAGCTATTCTCTTTCTTGGTGAGTGTGTTCCGCTGACAGCGGCACCTATTGCTCTGGCACATTATCGAGAGCGATTGATGGAATAGGATCCGCCCGTCGCCAGCACCGTGATGGCGCGCTGCAAATCATCCACATGGTGCTGCATCTCCGCCAGCGTACGATCAATTTTCTTGCTAGAGCAGTGCCGCAACGAATGGATGCTTGCTCCGGTCCAGAGTCGAACTGTTTTTTTTGACGGTGCATTCAGTGTCAGCACATACACTTGCGTGGCGTTCTTCATACTATCCCCCTGATGCTGGTTGCCCATGGCGTGAACGGCTTCTCGACGAATGCACCACGGACTTGCCCGCATCCTCTCAGATTGCGCGAAAGCCAGCAGCCTCTCACTCAAGGCCATGATCGTGTTATTCAATCTGTGCTTGCGGCCACTACGCCCCGGCGGTCATAGCTGCCGTGCTCTGAGGAGGCTGGGCCGCTACGGCTGATGCCGTCTGCATGGAGGCCTTCAGCTCATCAATAGCCCGCTCAACATCTGCTTCCGTCGATCCAAACCGGTCTCCCATCACCTTAATGGCCTGAGTGATCGCTTTCTTCATCTTCGTGATTTGTTCTTCGGGTGTCATCACGTCACTCCTTCATAGATTTGGGGCCTGTACCGAAAAGTCCGCTGCCTGTCCGGGACTCATGTGTCCTCAAGGGACCAAACCGCTTCGGTCCTGGTAGTCACACCTCATGATTGCAGTACTTCAAAAATACGCTGGTATAGGAGCGGCGGAGACTGGGGAATCAGACGCGCAGGAAGGAAGCAGGAGGCGCGAGGGATAGAACAGTCAGCGAGGCTCAATACAGCACAGCCCTATGCTAGACGCCATGAGGGGCCTGGTCAAGCGGTATTAGCAAGATACTGAAAAAGTCCTCAAGTAGCGTTCTTGTCTCGTTCAGACCATCCACGTTGAGCAGGAGTTTCTCGGAGGGGCTCGAATCCGCGACTCGGCGCGTGAGGCTGTCGGTCTGGACTGTTACGATAACGAACGCGCACTCGGGCGCCGTTCCTCAAACGCCACGGCAGCCGCTTCAATCTGTTTACGGAATTCCAGTGGCGCATCAATGCCAGGGAACGTCTCCTTGGTCGACCCTGTACCCGTGACATAGATCGTCCCGTAGCCAAACAGCCGCCCCCACAAACTCTGCTCCACCCCGATATTCTCCACCTTCGTGAGCAAGGTCTCCAACGTATGGCGACCGACAATCCCCGTTTTGATCAGGACGCGCTTATCCGTCACCCCAAACTCAGAGAAGCGCCATGTCAAATAGGCCGACAAAAATGCAACGAGAGGCACGACCAGCAGGCTCAGCGACAGATACGAATTCAGACCTCCGTCGATTGCCACCACAATCACGGGAACGCAGAGGAGTAACAGCAGCACCGCAGGCACAAAAATCTTCCAATGCAGCCGGGTTCGGTAGCGCACCTGCTCGTTCGGAATCAGGTTGTCAGAGATATAGCTCATGGCGCAGTTCCAAATCCTTCCGTCACAGTTCCGGCACGATGGCGGAGACCTCACCCGCCAAATATCACCGTGTCATGAGGGTCACGAGTATCGGCCACGATCACGTGATGGCACTACGGCCCTCTGCGATGGCATTCCATCGTCGAGGGTCACAGCAAGATGACCCCAAGCCTCATGTCCCCTGTGCTCCGGGGCAGCCCCTGCACCTCGCCTCGCGGGCCACGCTACAGTGTCTTGGGCTTCGCGCGTTTTTCCTTGAGGATTTCCCGCTCCGCCTGGAGCCAGTCATCAAGAGCACCTTGGCGGATGCGCTGTTCGTAGATCTCGCTGGCTCGCGCCGCGATCCGTGCGTGGAGATCTTCCGGCACGGAAGGTGCTGGAGAGTCGGGTTGCGTGCGGCGAGCCGGTTTCTGGCTCGCCGTCTTCGATATGGTGGATTTTTTCGGCTTCAGGGGTGCCATCCAATGTCCTCCACGTTGAATCAGGTACGTGACGCAAGTCTAAGCAGTCCGTAGGGAGGAGTCAAAGACCAAGTTGAAAATGTGGTCGTCGCGTTCCGAGCAACCAGGAGTTGGCTCATGAGCATCGTCACGAAACACGAGCAACCGAAGCCTACCCTAGTCGCTCGCACGGGAGCCCGCCCCAAGCATAGGTACGGGAAGACCTTGGAGAGACCGGATGCACAGGTCCGCACCAGGCGAGAAACTCAGGCCTCGAAGGAACGCAACACCGTAGCCGCGTTAATGTGTGATCTCGGTGGACGCGGCAGCGGCACGACGATCGCCTTGTCCCAATTTGCGGGTGAACAGCTCCAGCGCCATGTCGTAACAGATCCGGGCCGCAGCCGGATCGTAGCGGGGACCTTCGTCGCGCAGAAAGGCGTGCGCGGCGTTGAACTCATGCCACTGGAAGTGCGCGCCAGCATCACTCAGCGAGTGGTAGATCAGCGCCCGCCCCTCGCGGGGAATGTGGGGGTCCTGCCTGCCCCAGATCATCAGTAGTTCGCCCGTGATCTCGCCGATCCGGTCCAGGCTGTTGTCGTGCATGCCCTCGCCAAGACCGCGCTTGTGGATGTCGGTCGCATAGAAACAGGTGGTGGCCAGCACGTCAGGCTGCATCGCCGCGCGAAACGCCAAATGTCCCCCAATGCACATCCCCATGACACCCAGCTTGCCCGTGCAGTGCGGTGAGGACTTCAGATAGTCCAGCGCCGCACGCGCGTCGCCGTCGTAGCTCGACAGTGTCTTGGTGGTCTTGTGCCGGTTGCCGCGCTCGGCGCCGGCCTCGTCATAGGCCAACACGGATCCGGCTGGCTCCAGTTCATGGTAAATCTCCGGGACCGCCACCACAAATCCGTGGCTCGCCAACATCGCCGCGGCGCGCCGGATAGGCCCCGTCACCTGGAAGATCTCTGAGAACAGCACCAGGCCCGGATACCGCCCCTCGATCGCTGGCCGAAAGAGGTACGTGCGCATGGGCCCCGTGGAAGTGTGGATATCAGCCGATTCGGTATCGTTGATGATCATCCCGTTCTCCGATGTGGTGGATGTGAACGAGCCCCTCATGGCTTGCACATGGGACGCGATGGCTTCGACAGGGAGAGGAACCAGTTACTGCCCCTACAGTAGCCTCACTCACGGTTCTTCTTCTTCTTCGACGTGCGCGATCGCCTCGTTGATCCCTGCGACAAAGGCCTCCGGTTGAGCCAGGGCGTTCTCCGTCAATTGGAATTCAGAGACCAGCACACCGTCTTTATCGACAATAATCAACCGGTAGCCCTGTTTCACAGCCACGCCCCCTCTTGATGGAATCCAAGCAGCCACGAGCCTAGCATAGTGAGAGGGAGACTTCGATGCGCGCAGGTCGAGGATGGGTGCTGCTGTCAACAGGAGGGGTTGAAGAAGCTCACGCTTCACGAACGGCGAAAGACAGGAAACCCTTCTCCCTTAGCGCTTTGCAGGAGCGGCAGAGAGGGAGCAACCGAGAAGCCATACCATCCATATGGCCAGTCTCCGACAAGCGAGGCGGGGCAGCACGTCAACCAGCCGACTCCCCACCTGGAGATCGGCGCAAGCGGTCGCTCGGCACAGTGGGGAGAGGGGCATGTTACTCAGGCCGGAAGCGGTGGACACTCCGGCGAGAAAAGACTCCCGGCCCCATTTATGTGTTATCGAGAGAACGAGCCTGGTGTAAGAAAATGGAGGCGCCCCCGTCTCGCTGTTTCAAACAGGGCCGTATTCATTGCGATGATTGCTTCTTCAAATTAACGTGCAGCGTCCTCATCTCAGCTCCGCCAACGAAATTATGCGCCTTCCCCACCAGAGACAGTTTCCCTCCGCCAAACATCCAGTTTTCCCTACATCCCGCCTTGCCGAATTCCACGACATAGACAAGTGAGGCCCTGACGGGCACTTTGTTCTCCTGGTCTGGAGTAGGCTTCATTTCCTGCGTTTCGAGGGGGAACTTCTTGCCCTCAACCTGGCTGCCTTGTTCGCAAGCATACTGGACGTTGCCGCTCAGAGTGACATCTTTCACGCCGCTGTTGAGATCTTCAACGGCCAGCGTCACCACGTATTGATCGCTGGACGACACGTCAATAGACTGGCCGTCTTTCACGATCGCTCCACTCTCCTTCGTTTGCATGCTGTACGTCTGCCAGGCCATGGTCGGGGGAGAGGCATCAGAACCGGGAATCGGGACCCTGGGTATCGGCTGAGGACAGCCGACCAAGGAAAGACCCAAGACGACAATGAATCCAGAAAGTACGAGTCGAATCTGATGCGAATGACACACCTTACCGCCCATCGTCACACCCTCCTTAGTAGAGTCCATCATGTTCGCAACCTGACCCAGTGCCAGCCACACGCTCGCTGGAGCGCCAGGCGCTTCGCCGCAAGGCTAGGCCGTCTGCGGGGAGGTGTCAAGGATCGGGGTGACGATGTTGGCGTCGAGTGAATAGAGGCCCGGACTTCTCCAAGGGCTTCGTCGCGAGGGACAGGAGTCCGAAGCCCGCCGTGATGGCTCGCACGCAAGAACGCCGCTAGCGGACTTTCCCAACGCTCTGCTAGTACCCCCGACCGCTGCCGCCACGTCCCATCCGATCCAGCGGGAGCGCCTCGTATCGCGCCTTTAAGTCTTGATGCTCGTTGAGATAGCCCTTGACCGCCGCGTCATCGGCGAAGACCTCCGGGCTGCGCTTCCGATACTCCTCGACCGTCAGGTCATACTTCGCCAAGAGCGTGCTGAGTTTCGCATTGATGTCCGCACCCATCTCCTTCATCTGCTCAGGCGACGGCCGCTGCCCTTCCTTGTACCGCTCTCTACCCTGAAAGTAATTCGTCATCATCTCGCCGATCTCAATACGGGCCTTCACGAACTTTCCCACCTCAGCCGGTTCTGCCGCAAGGCCGGCCCCCGCGAAGAGGACGACACCCAAAAAAATTCCGATGCTGCGACGCGCCAGATTCATGGCCATGATTCCCTCTCAGATTATGGATAAGAGACTCGGTCTACCGAGCAGCAGGTATCATATCATCCTGGCAGGATAAAAAAGGATGGGGGAGGAGTGGCCAGCTGCCCTTCTTGCGCGCAGAGCCCTCTCACGATGAAAGGGGTGGAATGACACTCGTGCTGATCCCATGCTCCCGGAGTGCAACGCATAAAACCCCTTCTGTGGCCCGCCGTCAGAGCATCCGCATGGCGAACCTCTGACAAGCGCGGCAGCATTGAACGCAGGCCTACGCCCCTCCTCAACATAAGCGCAAGCAATACGCTGGCGTTTTCCACACAGTAGAATCTCCCCATTTCTTCCTCATACCCCTCCTTCGAGGTACCTCTCTTGGGTCTGTCGCATCCCCGGATCTACCGCTATTCTTGAGTCATACAGCGGCACGGAGGCATCGACCTCCGCAGGGATGGTCGCTTTAACAAACAGAAAGGACTTATTCATGTCGTGGGAACATCGAGAGCAGAAGCGAGTCTTGACCGTGGTCCCAGTGCGGATCTTCGGCGAACTGGTTCACGCGAACGGCCATGTCGTCGATCTCAGTACAGACGGATGTGTAATCGCCACGGCGCAAGTTCCGGAGAAGGGACATCACCTGTACCTCCTGGTACAAGCCCCGAAACTCGACACATCGATCGAAATTCAACTCGCGATTGTCCGGTGGAGAGCCCTGGGGCTGTTTGGCGCCGAATTTATTCGCATCAGCACCACGCACCAAAAAGGCCTGCAGCACTATTTGTCCATGATCGACTCCTGCCCCTCCCTGGGGAAACTGGTTCATCCAGAGGGCTCTGCCGAGGAGAGCCAGCCCCGACAACAAGAGGTGGCCTGACTGAAAGGGACCTCCATATCGAGGTCCAGCTTCGCTCGTGGTATCCCTGACCATCGCCGGTGTCAATGGAGGACCGTCTCCGCCCCAGAGGACGGTGTTTCCCCGTCTCCCATTATGTACGAACCCTCTGTGATGACGGTTGTTGGTTACAGCATGAACGAGAGCGGGAAGGCAAAGAGCCAGGATGCAAGAGGTCCTGATGAGGGCAGAACGTATGCTGGACGAGCGAGTCGAGAAGAGAATGCGAGCCTCGCAGGAGGCATATTTCTGGCTGGTACTGAGAAAGGGCAAGGGACGACCAGAGAAATGAGTGTATTTTTGGCTGAAACGGTTTCAGGCGTAGACCTTCCAAGCGAGCCGTGGGGAAGTGGCAACACTATAGTGGGAAGATGTTGGTATGGGCACGAGGGAGAGACTGCGCGACCGACTAGAAGCGTGATGGCCGGGCTCGGCGTTTCCGCACGGCTAAGTGGCTCTTCCTGCTGACGATTGAATAAGACATGGCAGGTGTTGGAACTGTGTCCAGGCTGACCCCGATCAATAGTCGGCCCAGGATCACCGTCGTCGCAATGAAGGCACTGCTATTCACCCAGCCGGTAAAGGACTGTGCTCCGAGCAAGACACTGGTCGAACTGAGGAGCCAGACACCGCCCCCAATGGCCACGAGGTAGGAAAGCCGCGTGGTGTCAGCAACCCTGAGTGCGATCGCCACTCCAACCGCACCTGTGAGCAGAGCGAGCAGGGAGTAGCCAATGTGATCTGTCTGGGGCGTAATCCCGTTGAAGGCAAACACCAGTCCCGAGACAAAAGTGCAGCCATACACAATGGCGACCCCTCGCAGAATCGCTCGCCACGTCATGGACTGATTCCTGTCCGTCATAGGGCTCAGGATACGAGCATGACCGAGCGAACCGCTATCCTACGGAATGGGGGGGGATGGCGAGGCAGTTGGCAGGGTCTCTGTGCTCGCAGAGCCCCCACGATGAAACAGTGGTCGCTCGATGCGCGCAGTGGAGACCACACCAGCCGCCTCACTAAATGAGAGTGTGGGTGAACAGCTGAGTTCAGGCCTCGCCATGGCCCCGGCAGCGTCATGTGAGGGGTTCGTCTTTTTTACCGACGGTGAAGCATTCTTCTCAGCTTCGCCATATCTTCTTCTCCTCCGTCAAGCCTGTGCAGCATACGGTGGCAATTGGAACAGACTGTGACCAGATCGCTGAGAGAAGATTCCACTGTGTTCGCAAGGCGGGTGAGAGGGATGATGTGATGCGCTTCAGCGAATCCTTTTCCAATGTCGCCATACGCTTCTCTGAACGTCATTTCACACACCTGGCATCGGTAATTGTCACGCCTCTTACATTGTTCAGCTAAGGGGCGGCTCTGCTCACGGGCCAGGTGCTGGCGTACCACTTGACGGTTGTCATATTGCGCGTACGCGTCCTCGTGATCGTAATCGTTCTTGGTTGCGGGTGCGTTGGGCTGCTGACTCTTGATGACGGTCTCGAAAAAGCCGGTTGCACGGGCCACGATGCCCGGGACACAGTCCCTGTCCTCTGGAAGGACAGAATCAAACACCCCGTAGAAGGAAGATTCGCTCCCATTCTCGTCATACTCCTCATAGATGGGGCGGTCATACTCACTAGGGTCCAACGGTTTTCTGAGTACATAGTCTGATCGTGAGCCAGTCAGTAGCCGCATGTCCTTCTCGCTCAACCGTCGCACCGGCCGAAGGGACTCTGGCAGGACGGCGACTCTCTTCCGCAGCTTGTCTGCATGCGCGGCATACAACCCGTACCAAATTCGTCTTTGGCCTTTCTTGCCGGCCCATTCGCAGTACCAGACCTCTAATCTAGGTTCTCCCAGCCCCAACGATCCAAGCTCAACACGCCAACCGCTGGTGTGAGACGCTTTCAGCGGGAGCACGGTACGCAGACGGATCAATCTGCCGAGCCGCCGAGAGAGTTCTTTCTGCAGTTCTTCAGCAACCCACTTGAGATGTTTCGTGTCTTCCGCATCGCGCATCACAATTCTCCCTTACAGGCCCTCTCAACCAAGGGCTACACGAATAATTCCAGGTCGGGTCTTGCGATCATACAGGCACCCGGAGATCGCAGCCGTCCTTGCTTGTGTTGTGAGACAACCCCAGGCAGGCTAGGTTTCCACTCAACGATTCTCACCGAAGGATACGCGTTTCACCATGGGAAAGCACCCGTGTACGTTACAAACGCTTATAGCTGATGGCGTATGGCTGATAGCTGGAAGACGTGAGGCTCGAAGGGTGGACTCTTAAGAGCTGATGGCAGGAAGCGTGAACGGTAAGGCGTGAGGGCGCAGGCGGTTGGTCTGGTCTATTCGGTCTGTCTTGTTGGCCGGTCCGGCGAACCCACCAGGCGAATCAAAGAAACCAGAGAAACCAGACAGACCAAACAAACAAGAGAGACCCGTCAGGTCTCGCACGTCTCGCGTCAAAGAGACTATGGCGGCTGACACCGCGCTGTTCCCCCTCCTCCGCCCCGCCTGGAGAACGGGTGGGACGGGGCCTGTTGACCTCCTATGCTCGCGCAACGCGCAGCCTCTGAAGGATGGGGACGGAGCGGCCAGGTGTCCGGCCAAAAGAAGAAAAGGAGCAGGTCCGGATCGTACCTCCGGCAATTAGGGAGCCGTGGTCGTTTCAAACGTTTTAGCCACAAGTGTTTTCTCTTTCATCCGTTTCACCAGCCCTGCGTACGTGAGGTCGCGGATAATGCTGGTGAACTGCGCGTGGTAATTGCCGACGATGCTGGCCCCATCGATGACCACATCGTATACGAGCCAATTGCCGAGCCGATTCGCCAACCGGAAATCGAGAAGCGTATCCATCTTGTGGCCAGTCAGCCGCGTTTTCACTTCGGCAAACCTCTCTTCGCGTTGCTCGGACAGATAGAGCACTTGCTCGCCCGAATACTCGTCGATCCTGCCGGCAAACGTGTCTCGGAGTAATTGAACGAAGAGGCCGACAAATTCCTGCCGTTCGCTGTCCGTCAGGTCCATCCAGGGAACGCCCAGGGCACGTTTGGCCATTTCTTCATAACTTACTCGGTCCCTCACGACCTGCTCGATGTGTTGACGCCGTTCCACGGCGCGGCCAGGCTGCTTCATCTCGGCATTGTCGAGAATACGAACCACTTCGGCAATCGTGTTCTTCACGGATTCTGTAGGAGTCAACTCAGCTGCAGACGCACCAGTTCCGGTCAGCGCCAGTAGCGCAACCAGACCAGTGATCACAGTCCAACTCAAGCCGATACGTTGTTCGAGACCGATAGAACCCTGACTCATAGCGTTGTGGGATATCTGGCCCATGGGCTGGCCCTCCTCAATCTTGTAAGCAAGCGCGTTCTCTGCCCATCGATACAGCAAGACCCATGCTGGATAGGCAAAACAAGCAGACGCCCTAATCCGACGGGAAAAAGACCAATGAAGCCAGTGACATGAGTCGGCGGAGATGCAGGGTCTAATGAAAAGAAGATGCGCGGGGCCACTGGGCACTGTGGCAGAAGGACTAAAAAGGACCACGATGTGGCCTAATAGCTTCAGCTCTTGAAGAATGGGATGGGCAGCCTGGTCATCCTCTTGCTCGCGGAACGCGTGCCATGGAGGATCAGCTAGACCCTCCCCGTGGCCCGGCACGCTCGCCCCGCCCGATTCGCGTCACCCTCCATGGACGCGCCCAGTGGGAAATCACGCAGACCATCCTTAAGGAGAAAGACAGAAGCGCAGTGGTCGCTCCAGCGAGAAAAGACTCCGACCTATTCCTACGTTCGAGGTCGTCGACGATTTCTTAGGCGATGATGTAGGGACAATTTACAAGAAATGGTTCCCGACACCTTGAGTTCTTCGCATGGCGAGCGGGCACAGGTTTGCGGGAATGCAGTTCTCGCTCACTCCTGCCGGAAAATTCATGAAGAGAAAATTTTACTCCCCGCTCAAACTCTGATATACCACTCACACACAGTTCAACATTTTTACATCGAAGGGGGGTGGAGATCACATGGCGACGAAGAAAGCAGCAGCAAAGAAGCCCGTCAAGAAGGCGGCAGCGAAGAAGAAGAAGTAGTACTATGAGGAGGCGGCGGCCACGCCGCCTCCTCACTTCTCTCTTCCTCGATCTCCCTCAGACCCGAGCCGCCTCTCACCGGTGGCTCACCAATCGAAACATTCCCCCCCCCCAGAAATTTCCGTACGATCGACCACCCGAGCGCACATACGTCACGCCGTTGCGACGGCATGCCAAGACCAGACCGTTATCGGACTGGGACGGACAAGTATGTCTGGATGCAACCGGAGAGACTCACGCCGGCCATGACGCTATCGTGAATGTACGGTCGCCCCGTCGCCGGGTGAATGCTAGATCAGAAACGCCGACGACATCGGCTCTACCGTCGCAGCCAATGCTGAGAGAAGGAGTCTCATACAGCAGAAAAAGAGGTCGGCGGGCTGAGGTCACCGACACAAATAGGCAAGAGGCAAAAAAAATGGGGAGGTGATGGCCACATCACCTCCCCGACTTTCTCTACACCAGGGGAGAGCCCATGGCGTCCAAGAAAGCAGCCCGCAGATCATATCATGAACATTCCCACGGAAGAAGAAAAAATATTTCAATATAATCAATGACTTGAAAAATAACCCCGTCAAGATGCCTTTCTGTGGAGTAGAGACACCAAGCCTCCTCCCAGCAACACAAACCATGAAATGTGGGTGCCAGAGGAGTGAGGAATGGGATGACACCCGTGCTGATCCCTTGCTCCCGGAACGCGCGGGCTCGTCTCCCTTGTTTATTTGGTTTCTCTGGTCTGTCAAGTCTGTCTGGTTTCTTTGGCTAGTTTTCCGATCCGGCCCTCACGTCTTACACCCAGTCTCGCGTCGGGTCACTCCGGCGAGAAAAGGCTCCCGACCCATTTCTTTGAAACTTCGGTCCATCGACATCCAGGCCGACCAGGACCGAAGCAGAATCATGTTGGCCTATCACAGTCAGGGCAAGTTGAACGTGAGCCGTTGAGGGGACGGATGCGTTGATGGCACCGTGGCCTGCGAGCCCTCACTCACCTGTGGCAGACTTCTCCTCCGCAGCCGCTCTTCTTGACGCACCTTGCGCGCAATTCTCTCGCGAGGAGATACCAGACAATCACGCCATTGATACCAAGCGTCATGAGCCTCAGCGGAGTCACATGGTCCAGCATGCCATACAGCTCCCACGGGATAAACGAACCGATGACAACCACCGTGAGATAGGACGCCCATGGCTGAGCGAACAGAAGACCTCCCCCTTGTATGAACGCGAGTCCGGCATACACAAAGGAGCCAATACTCAATCCCTCCAGCAATTGATCCTTAATCGGGAAGACCTTCGTCAGGAGCTCATGAATAGCGCGATTCTCAGAGTCCACGTGGATCACCTGGAGCCACTGCTTGATGACAAGCAGATGGTCCTGATCCAACAGGAGCAACCCGCCGGATCCCAGTGCAACCAGCAGCAATCCTTGAACCACGTAATACGCGGCAAGCAGCTTGAGAACCAGTGGGGACCGCCTCACCGTGAGATGCGCCAAAGCCATGTGAGGGATAATCGCCCGTGGAAGATCCATGTGATGTCACGAAGAGATGGTGGATGCCACCGCTCTTTTCTCTCTACCTGCCCCCGTCGGCAAACAGTGCAAGCGGCTCAGAAAAGGTTCCTGACTCCTGACTCCGATCCGCAGTACTTCCGACCTCCGAGAAACCTCTCCTCAACGTTGAGGGTCTGAACGATGCGAGAACGCTGCTAGCGGATTGTTTCAGCATCCTGCTCGCGCTTCGCCAGGACTGCCGTCATCGACCGACGGTGAGCCACACATAGGGCGTCAGATAATAGGCCGCCAGGGACAGCAGCAGGCCGAGCACTGCCCCGAACAACCCGGTTACATACAGCCCGGCGAAGGGAAAGAGGAGGACGATCAGGATCATCAGAATTGCGAGGAACCGATGGCGCTCGTAGAAAATCTTGCGCTGCTCACTGGTGAGCGAATCGGTGAAGGACAGCTCGGAGCGAAGCGGCATAGGTGCAGTATAGTACAAGCATCGAGTGGAGAACAGGGCGAGCGGGAACGACACCCATGCTGATCCCTTGCTCCCGGAACGCGCACGATCAGAATGTGCTCGTTCGACGGCCGCCGTGGGACCAGCACGGATGCTATTCCCAGAGAGGTGAAGCAAGCAAGCTTGGAGGGGGCATTTTCGAGACGTGGTCGCTCGATGCGCGCAGTGGAGGCCACACCAGCCACCTTGCTAAATGCGGGTGCGGGTGAAGAGTTGAATTCAGCCCTCGTTTGGCTCGTCTCGCTCGTCCCACACGTGTCTCGTCGCTCCGGCAAGAACAGACTCCCGACACCTAGTCCTCGATTACGCCGTCGAAAGCAGACGGACCTCCTGTTGCGGGAAAGGAATCTCAATGTGCGCCGTACGGAACCGTTCGATGATGGTTTGGTTCAGCTCCCCTTGCACCCTCACGAAGTTGACGACCGACGTCCAGGGCATAATGGAGATCGTGATGGCGGAGTCGCCCAATTCGGAGATCCCGACCAGAGGGGCAGGATCAGTGAGAACGCCGGGATTCTGAGCCAGAATCTCCCGCACGAGCGCCAGCGCCTCGCTCAAGTTCGTGCGATAAGCCACGCATACTTGAAGCTGGAGTTGGCGGATCGTGCCGAAATTGTGCAGGATTTCCCCCACGATTTTGCGGTTGGGAATGACGACGCGCGAGCGATCGGGATGCAGGAGCGTGGTCGAGAAGATACCGATGGCGACGACATCCCCTTGCACACCCAGGATCGAGATATGTTCACCCACCCGATAGGGTTTGGTGAAAATAATGGAGAGCCCGGCCACGACGTTGCTCAGCACGCCTTGCAACGCCAACCCGACGCCGAGTCCGGCCACACCGATGCCGGCGAGCAGCGGCGCAATCTGGACGCCCAGCTGGCCCAGCGCCGCCATGGCGGCAAACAGCAGAATCACGATCTGCACGGTCTTGACCAACAGCATCCGGACCGGGGGCTCCATGTCCTGGCGATCGAGCCACTGCTGCGTCAGCTTGCCGACCCAGCGGGCGACCAGCACACCGGCCGCAAACACAATCGCCGCGCCCAGCACTTGAAACCCGTAGCGGATAACGTATTCCATAAGAAAATCGATTCCCGACATCGCCGCACCTCCTCTGGCAAGGCATTAAAAAACTATTTGAGACTCAGTGAACCGTAGAATGCACGTGATCGAGGACGGTCCCCGCATAGCCGCAGGCCGTTCGACTCAACGCAAGGGCAGGAGCATAGCGGTCCTTAGTGGAAAAGACTCCCGGTCCATCTTTATCTATGCGCCTATTTCATCTTGGAGGGCAACGTGATCGTTCTGCCGGCCACCATGAAGACGCCGTTCCCGCAATGGTGCATCGTCCGAGGGTGTTTCTTTAAGGGATCGATCCACGCCTTGAGCACCTCGAGGATAAAGATGTTGTATTTAGCCGCCATCCGCATATCGACGACCTTGCACTCGAGATTGGCATAGCATTCCTCGATGAGCGGCGCCTTGACGCGGGAACCGGCCACCGGCGTTAGGCGAAACGTCTTGAACTTGTCGGTCCTGCGCCCCGAGGTGTTTCCGCAGCCCACCACCTGTGCCGCCAGTTCCACCGTCGGGATGTTGATCACGCATTCCTTGGTCGCCTTCACCAGGCTGAACGTGTGGTTCCGGTTGCTGATCACGCAACCCACGAGCGGCGGCTCGAACTCGATCATCATGTGCCACGACATGGCCATGATGTTGGCCTTCCCCTTGCCGGCGGTTGTGACCAACATCACCGGACCCGGCTCAAGCAGGCGGTAGACCTTAGACAAAGGAAGGGACTTTTTCTTGTTGTGACGTTTCATTGCTAGGCCCAAACAAGGTGAATTGCGAAAGAAGCGATTACAGTTCCTGCCATCTTTCCTACCTCACATTCCTTAGGCGCGCGCAGTGGGAGATCAATAGGACGGCAGCTTGTAAGGAGAGAAGGTGAGCGACCCAGGAAAGAACATTGAATGAAGGCAGAGAAATGGTGGCTACCGCCGCTGCTTTCCCTCACCCCGTTGTTTGAAACTCGACTTTGCGCGTTTCGGTTACTCGCTTGGAAGCGTCCAGGATTTCGATTAAAACGAGATTGCCAAGAGCATCGTAGTTCAGAATCATGCCTGGCTTATCTTCGTCGCTCTCAGCGAAGGGGGTGTTCTCCTTCATGATCATGCTCAGCGTATCGATTGTTGTATCGTACGAGACCTTCATGGCCCACTCATCACGCGGGCTGGTAGTGCAACACAAGCAATTGGCGGGTGTTCAACGGGACAGTCGCATAGGTTCGGCCTTCATTATCCACAAACTCCACCTCAAACACATCAGGACCAAGTGACTCCACCACGGTCCCCACTTGACCACGCAGCAAACCACGATCAGGGATATCCTCGGTCAGAGCCACCACATCGAGTATGCGAATTTCTCGGCTCATGATGTCCGCTCCTTGCTAAAGAACATAACAAGAGGTGAATCGTGGAAAATCCTCTCCGTGACGAATGATCCACAAGCTCCGCACCATCGCCACCCCGCCCGCACCCTGCACCGGAAAGTCTAGCGCATACCGCTGTCCATAGTCATCTGCATCGAGGAAACCCGCATCTTCCCGCAGTACTGCCTCTAAGAGGCGTCGTCGCACCTCTTCTGCCTGGTCAGCCGTCCACCCCAAAACACTCTAAAGACCCGCGCCTTGTGTTGCCCGCGAGGATGTTCGGTACTGAAGCAGTAGTCGCGCAGCTTTCGCACATCTACGAAGGCCTGCTCGGCATTCGGAAGTTTCATGCCGATCGTCCGTCTCCTATTATCTCAGTGGCATCCGATTGCAATGGTGTGACTCTTCGACGCGGAGCTAGGACTGATCGATCTGGTGCATGTCAGTGAATCGTTGGGGGAGGATACATCGGCACCGAAAATTTTGGAAGCGCCGGCCGCTCTGGTTGGTCTGGTTTCTTTGGTTGAGTTTCAGATCCGTCCAACCAAATAGACCAGATGAAAATCCCTCCAGCCCGCCGTCAGCCGCCGAGCTTGAGCCAGACATAGGGCGTCAGATAAAAGGCCGCGAGAGACAGCAGCAGGCCGAGCACAGCGCCGAACAACCCGGTGACATAGAGCCCGGCGAAGGGAAAGAGGAGCACGACAAGGATCATCAGAATGGCGAGGAACCGACGGCGCTCGTAGAAGATCTGGCGCTGCTCACTGGTGAGCGACTCGGCAAAGGACAGATCGGACGCAGCCGGCATAGGGACAGTATAGAAGAGACAGCGAGTTGAGAACAACGCGAGGGAATGGAAGGACACCCACGTTGGTCCTGTGCTCCCGGAACGC
>ERZ1292633.861-Hain-H41-02um-R1-861-length-33861-cov-11_pt2 | contig 17008 bp, 16 predicted proteins | sample MGYA00564406_ERZ1292633 | MGnify/ENA primary metagenome ERZ1292633 (study PRJEB36523, sample SAMEA6512639) | groundwater metagenome | collected 2019-01-08 | study: AquaDiva: Metagenomics assemblies of 32 groundwater samples | reverse complement strand
GGCGCGGAACCAAGAGCTAAGTAAAGAAGAACACTAAACCTCCTACCCTTCGACCCTCCGATTCGGAGGGGAGAAGTTCTCATCCGCCCGAGGCGGACTCGAACAGTATATCCGATCACTGTCGTTCCGGAATATACCACTCCCAGTGTTCGCCAACCAGTTTATCTTTATTCTCCGCCAACCACCTGTCCGTAAATTCCTGCCATTCGGGTAACGAATCCTTGAGCCGAACATATATTTTCTCTTCATAATTTCCCGAGTCCTCGCAGGGTTGGTTGGCAATCTTACCCCCGTCTTTACAAATCTTCAGTCTTTCGTACATATCCGAATGGGCATTCGGTAACGTTCCCCGAATAAATATCTCGTGCCGAACTTTGGCCGATTCGAAGGGCAGATAACCGGTTAAAGCATCGATATCTGCCTCCACAATTCCCTCCGGTCGGACAAAGGGCTCATCCGGCTTATCCTTTAAAAAAACGATCATCGCCCGGTGCCAAATCGGCGCGGCCCCGGTGACCCCGGAAGCCAGGCGGGGATCCATTGGAGAATTATCATTATTCCCGACCCAGACCCCAACGGTAATTCCGGGAGTATAACCGATCGTCCAATTATCGCGTTTATCGTCAGTCGTCCCGGTTTTAACGGCAACCGTATGTCCAGGAATAATCAGAGGCGAGTAACTGCCGAAGGCCATTGATCGGGCATTATTATCGGAAAGAATATTATTGATTAAATAGGCTTGTTCCGCCGTCAGCACTTTTGTCCCCGTATCATTTTCCGCGTCAAACTTCTCCAACACTTTCCCTTGGCTATCCAGCACTTCCAAAAGAACCACCGGATCGTGACGGATGCCTTTGGCCGCGAAAACATTGTAGGCCGAAGTCAGGTCGAGAAGGTGCACTTCGCCGCCGCCCAAAGTTAAAGACAGACCATAACGCTGGGCGTCATTTAAAGTCGTAATCCCCATCTCGTGGGCAGTCTGGATTACCGCCTCAACTCCGACCATTTTAAGAAGCTTGACGGCAATAATATTGATGGAGTTACCGAGAGCGTAGCGCAGTTGCATCGGGCCGTGAAAAGCCCCGTCGTAGTTTACCGGTTTATAATCGGGGGTGTCCCCGCCGGGAAAAGTCATCGGTACGTCCATTACCATCGTGGCCGGGCTGTAGCCTTTTTTAAAAGCGGTGACGTAAGTAATTGGCTTAATCGCCGAACCGGGCTGGCGGCCCGGCCCGTCCGTTACCACATTAAAGTTACCTCCATTTTCAATATCGAAATAATCGCGGGAACCGACCATCGAGATAATTTCTCCGGTTTTCGGATCGAACGCGATCAGGGCGCCATTGCTGATTTTCAGCCCTTTCGACTTCTCCACTTCCTCGGCCACAATTTTTTCCGCTTCTTCCTGCAGTTTCAAATCCAACGAAGTGGTCACGCGGAGTCCGCCTTCCTCAACCATTTTATCGCCGTAACGGTCTGCCAAAATCCGTTTCACGTACATTACAAAATGCGGAGCTTTAATTCGCCCGCCCGGGGTCACGTATTTTAACTCGGTATTTTTGGCCTCTTCGGCCAGTTTTTTATCCAAAAAGTGCCGTTTTCCGTCCGTCCCGACCCAGCCCTTCTCCGACATTAAATAAAGAACGTAGGACTGGCGCAACCGGGCGTTCTCAGGACTGCCGCCGAAAGGGGAATAGACCGAGGGACGTTGGGGTAGTCCGGCTAAAAGCGCGGCCTCCGCTAAATTAATGTCTTTGACGGATTTACCGAAATACATCTGGGCGGCTGCTTCAACCCCCCGCGCTTGGCCGCCATAACCGACTTCGTTTAAGTACATCTGTAAGATGTCGTTCTTACTGTAACGGCGCTCGATTTGCAAAGACAAAACCAGCTCTTTAATCTTCCGGGTTAAAGTCTGTTCAGGAGTCAGCAGGGCATTTTTTACCAGTTGTTGGGTAATGGTGGAACCGCTCTGCAGGCTGCGGCGGGCGGCGATGTAATAGACCGAGCGGACCATTCCTGCAATGTCAAAACCGTGATGGCCGTAGAAATCTGCGTCTTCCGTCGCCAGGGTGGCGCTAATCAGATATTGCGGGAGATCTTCAAATTTAACCAGCGTCCGGTTTTGGTCGCCGTAAACGTCAAAAAGAAGTTCCCCGTTGCGGTCAAGGATTTTCGTCGATTGCGGAATGTCCCGGTCGATCAGCTTGTTCGGGGACGGAAGGTCTTTGGAGTAGTAGGCAAAAGCGATAAAACTCAAAATGGAGCCACCAACCAGAAGGAACAGAAAGATAGAACTGAGCGTGGAGATTATAAATAAGGCCCGGTGGCGGGACGAAAGACCGCCAGAGGATGGCCGATGCAGAGAGTGGAAGCGGTAACGGCGGGAAACGGACGATCGCAACATTTGTCTCTATTTTATCATATTGAAAAGAAACGAGCGGTGCTTAGGTTCAAGCATCGCTCGTTTTTATTTCTAGCTACCGTCCACTACCACGAATCACGTACATCGGCGAGTTGGTCTGTTTGTAGACGCTCAACTCTTTACCGATGACCGTAATCTCAAGCTCTTCTCCGGGTTCTAGGAGAAGTGGGGGATTGAAATCTAACCGTGGGTTGTAGCTATAAACCGTTTCCCCACGAAATCTAATCCCTTCCACATGCAAGATGTAACTGAACGGATGGGGACATATTTGGATCGACTTGATCTCGCCCACCACATCCAGCTTTTCCGGCAAAGAAGCCGCGAACCCAGCCGATGGCGTGTCATTCACGCAAATTAAAGGGTTTAGCGGTTTTTGAAAGATCTCGGGATGGTCCACATGCACTTGGATGTACCCTGCCTTTTCCATTCCCCACCCGACGACGAAGATCAACTGAATGCACATAAAGGACACGCAAACAAAGATGAGGAAAGCACGTTCCCACTTCGCGGAGTTTCCTTCATCTTGGCGCTTCAGCCATTTTTTATAGTAGGCGTCGCTACTATAAATAAGAACGATCGCGGCCACCAAAGAGATAATCCAAGAGAGGATTAAAGGGACCCACGACGTTCCTTGGTAGATGGTGAGTGCACCACCAGCGCACACAAAGCCGAAGGCTTCGCAGAACAATGCGAACAAGATTACCTTTCGCCACATCGGCCACTCACTCCCACCGCTAAACAAACGTGCAAAAAACTTCGTGCTAAACATAGCACACCTCCTTGTTTTGCCCTCTTTCGAGAGCCTGCCCTCGCGTGCGCTTTGGAAAATATGCCCTGAATCAGAGCGCGCCAGTCCGTGTCGGAGCAATCAACCACTCCCGGCTTATTCCAAAGTATATACATTATAGGGTATAATGACGTTTTTGTCAAGTTTTGGTATCCTGAATATGAAAAAGGGTCGTCATTGCGAGAAACGAAGTGACGAAGCAATCTAATTGAGATTGCCGCGTCGTCCCTAAATAATGGACTCCTCGCAATGACGTCCTTAGGACATATGACCAAGGAACAACAAATTGATGAAATACTTAGTAGGGGAGTGGCAAACGTGATCCCGAACCGGGAGGAATTAAAAAAGGCGCTTCTTTCCGGAAAAAAACTGAACGTTTATCTCGGGATCGATCCCACTTCCACCCATATCCATCTCGGCCACGCCGTCCCGCTGCGCAAATTGCAGGCGCTGGTTGAACTCGGTCATCACGTCACTTTTCTGATAGGCGATTTTACCGCTCTAATCGGTGACACTTCGGATAAAGAAAGTGAACGCCCGGTTTTAACTAAAGAAGAAATAACAAATAATTTTTCAACATATAAAGCTCAGGCCAAAAAAATCGTTGATTTTTCGAAAGTAAAAGTCGCCTACAACAGTGCGTGGCTTTCTAAACTCAGCTACGAAGACGTGGTTAAATTGTTCCAGCATTTTTCCCTCAACGATTTCGCTAGCCGGGAATTGATAAAAAAACGTCTCGACGCCGGAACCCACATCAGCTTTGCGGAAATGGCCTATCCGGTAATGCAGGGTTACGACAGCTATTTTATGGACACCGATTTACAAATCGGTGGCACTGACCAAACGTTTAATATGCAGGCCGGCCGGATTTTACAAAAAGATTTGCGGAGTAAAGAATCTTTTGTATTGACCACTGTCTTCCTCGAGGGAACCGACGGCCGGAAGATGAGTAAGACTTGGGGCAATGCGATTTGGTTGGATGACGAGCCGGACCAGATCTACGGAAAAACAATGTCGCTGAAAGACGAGCTGATTATTCCGTATTTTACTCTGGCAACGGAGTTGGATTTAGCCAGCGTGGCAGAAAAAAATAAGCGGCTGAAAAACGGCGAAAACCCGATGAAGCTGAAAAAAGAACTGGCTTTTGAGCTTGTTAAAGAGTTGCATGGAGAAGATTCTGCGAAAGATGCTCAAATAACCTTCGAAAACACGTTCCAAAAAGGCCACACGCCTACCGTGATTCCAACCGTAAGTCTAAAAAAAATCGACGTTACTGACTGGGAATTAGTTAGGCTTCTTGTTGTTGGCAACGCCGTTTCCAGTCTTTCGGAAGCTAAAAGATTAATTTCCGGAGGAGCGGTGGAAGTTGACAATCAGGTTATCCGTGACCCATCACACATTGTTAAACCCAGCACTATCAAAATAGGAAAAAGAAGATTTTTAAAGGTGACAATCTAAAACATGAACCTAACTAAAAAACAGCGGCGGATATTTAAAATTGTCATCATTGCCTCCTCGCTCGCGCTTGTCTTAAGCCCTTTTCTTTCCCTAATTATCCAATGAGTGAAGGACTAACGTTAAACTCCCCTTTAACCGCGGTTCCCGGCATCGGCGCCTATTACGCTAAATTGCTCGGCCGGTTGGAAATAAAAACAGTCGAGAACCTCCTCTACCATTTTCCCTCCCGCTATCAGGATTTTTCCGTTCGCAAAAAAGTCGCGGAGCTGGTCGTCGGGGATACAATTACGCTGAGTGGGCAACTACTAAAACTCGACGCCGTCCGGACCCGTTACGGTCGGTCGTTCCTAAAAGGCATCTTCCGGGACGAGACGGGACTGCTTAACCTTTTGTGGTTTAACCAGCCCTATTTAAAGACTAGTCTGCCGCTTCTGCAGGAGCTAATCCTCAGTGGAGCCGTGGAAGCGGATAATAACCGCCTCGTGATAATCAACCCTGTGATTGAAGCGTCCGGTGACTTAACCCACACCGGGGGCTTAATTGCGGTATACCCGGAAACGAAAGGGCTGTCCTCGAAATGGCTGCGGTCAAAGATAAAACTATTAATTAATGCCATAAAAACAGAAATTAAGGACGGGGATTATCTCCCGGAAGCGCTGCTGGAAAAGTTCCGGTTTTCCGGTCTGGATGATGCTCTTTCCAACATCCACTTTCCGAAGGACGTTTCAGGCGCACAAACCGCCCGGAACCGGTTTGCTTTTGAAGAATTATTATTTCTACACTTAGCCACACTTATCCGGAAAAAAGAATGGGACGGGAAAAAGACCGGGATTAAAATTACGGACCCGCTAAAGAAAGTCCAACCATTCCTTGATGGTCTCCCGTTTAAGCTGACCGCAACCCAGGACAGTTCGCTTCGCGAAATTCTTGCGGATTTCGGTAAAGAGAAACCGATGAACCGCCTTTTACAGGGGGACGTCGGCAGCGGAAAAACCGTTGTCGCTTTGGCCGCCGTTTATACATTGCATCAAGCCCGATACAGCTCTATCTACATGGCCCCAACCGAGATCCTGGCCAAACAGCACTTCGCCACCGCCCAAAAATTATTATCTCCGTTTGGAATAAATGTACGGTTGATTACCGGCAGTTCCGGGAAAGAAATTGAAAAAGACTTGCCCCAGGCGGATCTCACAATCGGGACCCACGCGCTCCTTTTCCGCCCGGTCCCTAAAGGAAAACTCGGTTTGGTGATTATTGATGAACAGCACCGTTTTGGAGTCGAGCAAAGGAGTAAATTACTGGAAGGAACCGACCCTGCCCGTTTTCCCCATTTACTGACAATGACCGCTACCCCCATTCCCAGGACATTATCCTTAACCCTTTACGGCGATTTAGATCTTTCCGTTATCAGTGAGTTGCCACCAAACCGGATTCCGATAAAAACCTGGGTGGTTCCGCCGGAAAAGAGAGAAGCCGCCTACGAATGGATTAAAAAACAAACAGGGCAAACTTTCATCGTGTGTCCATTTATCGAAGAATCGGAAACTTTAACCACCGTAAAAGCCGCCGTCAGCGAATTTAATTATTAAAAACAGAATATCTTTCCCGGAGCTAGGCTCGGACTGCTTCACGGCCGGATGAAAAGCGGCGAGAAGGAGGCAGTGATGAAAGAATTCCGCGAAAAGAAACTGGATATTCTTGTTGCCACGCCGGTGGTCGAGGTCGGAATCGATATCCCGGAAGCCACGGTGATGGTAATTGAGGGCGCTAACCACTTCGGATTAGCCAGCCTCCACCAACTCCGCGGCCGGGTCGGGCGGGGGAATCAACAGTCATATTGTCTGCTGTTTGCCGATACTAAAGAGTCAGGATCGATTACCCGCCTTAAAACGATGGAAAAGTTTAATAACGGCCGGGAATTGGCCGAAGAGGACCTTAAATGGCGGGGACCGGGGCAAATCTTCGGAACCAGCCAGCACGGCTTTCTTAATCTTAAAACCGCCGATATTACCGATTACCAATTAATTAAAATTACGGGAGAAACGGCACAGGAGTTGATAAATCAGGGACCGGATAACTTCCCCCGACTCTTTCAAAAAGTGGGCAGAAATACTTCTCAATCCGTAAATCCCAATTAATAAACGTTGACAATTATGTCTTTATCCACGATATTAACTAGGTATGCCACCACTACCTAAGCGAAAATTCTCTAAAGGCCGGACAAGGCGGAAGCGCGCTGCAAAGATGATCCTGAAAAAGTCCCCCGCGATGACTTGCGGACACTGCGGTTCGCCAAAACTGACCCACAGGGCTTGTCCGACTTGCGGAAAGTACCATGAAAAGTCATCTTGACCCCCGCCACGAAGCCCGTCGCCTCGCTCTTGGAATTCTCTTTGAGGCTACTTTCAGCCAGAATGAAGATACTCAGCAGGCGCAGGAACACGTTAAGGAAGAGCTTAACCAGAACGTCAACTTTGATAATAACCTTTTAACAAGTATTGTTGAAGGGGTTAGGGGAAATGAGGCCACAATCGACCAGATAATCCGTTCCACCGCCCCACAGTGGCCGATCGAACAAATCTCCCGCGTTGACCTCGTTGCTTTGCGGATTTCCATCTACGAATTATACTTCGCCAAAAATATCCCGCCGAAAGTGGCCATTGATGAGGCAATTGAGCTGGCGAAGGAGTTTGGCGGAGAGACCTCGGGAAAGTTTGTTAATGGGGTCCTCGGCACGGTCGTTAAAACCCTAACGCCGGAGGGCAGGATTTAATTTCTTCAGCCCAAGGCTGATCCGCCTTTGGCGGAAATTTTTATCAAATATGCTGAAAGACGATATAATCGAGATCGAAAAGATACTGGGTTTTAAGAATAAGGTACCCCAGTTGCTCCAAACCGCCTTTACCCACCGTTCCTACCTTAACGAACATCCCGACTACGAAAACCCATCGAACGAAAGGCTCGAATTTCTTGGGGATGCGGTTTTACAATTTCTCATCACCGAGTTTCTTTACCGCAAGTATCCCCACTATCCCGAAGGGACGCTCACCAGCATCCGCGCGGCTACCGTCAACACCCAATCTCTGGCCGATGAGGCCAGACGGCTGCAGTACGGAAATTTTCTCCTCCTCTCCCGCGGCGAAGAAGAATCGGGCGGCCGGGGCCGCGATTATATTTTGGCCAATACCTTCGAAGCCGTTCTGGGCTACCTTTTCCTCGAGCACGGAATCAGATCCGGTAACACTTTTTTAAAAAAGAACCTTTTTTATAAAATAGAGCAAACTGTTAAGAATGAGACTTACCATGACTTTAAAAGCACTTTCCAGGAGTTGTCTCAGGAGAAAAAAGGAGCCACGCCGACGTATGAAGTTCTGGAAGAATGGGGGCCGGATCACGATAAACGCTTTAAAATCGGGCTGTTTATCGGAAAGACACAATACGGAACCGGAACCGGACCTAGCAAGCAGAAAGCCGAACAGGCGGCGGCAAAAGACGGACTGGAAAATTGGAAAAAAGCGAGTATAATGTAACCTATGTCTGTAAGAATTCGTTTAAATAAGATCGGAAAAACTAATGCACCGTCATACCGGATTGTCGCCGCTCCCCGGCGCAGTAGCCGGACCGGACGGTCGCTGGAAATACTCGGCCACTATAACCCGACGGGTAAGCCTTCTGCGTTAACCTTAGATAAAAAGCGCCTGGAGAGTTGGATCGGAAAAGGGGCTCAGCTGTCGGAAGCGGTCAAACAGCTGGTTGCGGGAAAATACGTGTACCGAAAATATCAGCCTTCGTCCACGGTCAAATCATCCTAAATAAAATATGAAAAACTTTACGGAATACCTAGTTAAACTAATCGTTAATAAACCGGAGTGTGTTGAATTAGTCGAAGACACACAACCAGACATAACCAATCTCCGGTTAAAAACAGCGCCGGAGGATATTGGCTTGGTTATCGGAAAGGGCGGGAAAACTATCCGTTCCTTGCGGACGTTGCTGAGGATTAAAGGAATAAAAGAAAATAAGAGAGTTAATCTCGAACTTGAAGAAACGGACTCCGAACAGCCAAAGCCCGTAAGCGCCGCGTAATGCAAATCGATATCCTCTCGCTATTTCCGGAAATGTTTCAGGGAGTCTTTGAAGCCTCCATCGTCGGCAGGGCCATAAACCGGAAGCTCCTAAAGCTCAATATCTGCAATTTCCGGCAGTTTACGCTTGACAAGCACCATACCGTCGATGACCGACCTTTCGGCGGCGGCGTCGGGATGATCCTGAAGATTGAACCGATCTATAAGGCTCTAAAAAGTCTAAAGCTAAGGAAGCCCGGAACCAAAATCATTTTGCTTAGTCCCCAAGGAAAACCCTTTACCCAGCGTGAGGCAAAGAGATTATCGAAATATAAACGGCTCGTGTTGATCTGCGGCCATTACGAAGGCGTGGACGAGAGAGTTGGACAGAAACTAGCTGACGAGCAATTATCGATCGGCGATTATGTTCTGACGGGCGGGGAAATTCCGGCAATGGTGGTTACGGACGCCGTAACCAGGTTATTGCCTAGGGTTCTGTCCAAAAGTGAGGCCACCACCAACGAGTCTTTCCAACCCTGTACCCTACACCCTAAACCCTACACCCTCTTAGAAGCCCCTCAATATACCCGCCCGGCAAAGTTCTTAAATAAAAGCGTTCCGAAAGTCCTTCTTTGCGGGAATCATGAAAAAATAAAGGCTTGGCGTCTGAAAGAGGCTCTGAAGAAAACGCGGAAACTTCGACCCGACTTACTCAAACGGGTTTAAACGGCCGGCCCCACCCGTTCCGATGTTAATTTTATAGATCCTCAACGGCTTAATTACCTCCAGAACCCTGCTTAAAGCGGGGGAATTCAGGTTGAGCGTTACCGGCCGGGATAAAGCTATCTCCCCGGGCAAAGTGACGTAGAAAGATGTCAACGACAGGGAAACACGCAACCGCTGGGTATCACGGATAGTTTCCTGGCTAAAGCGGAGGCTGTCAACAAAGATCAGGCGCGAAGCGTTCTCAAGATTATTCAGAAAACTGCCTAAATTGGCGTAGCTCCCGTCGGCTTCGGCCTGCAGTTGCACCGTCGCGAATTTCTTCTCTTTTCCCGTTTTTGCCGGCTCAGACGCTCCGGTACCAAAGTGGAGGGCCCGGATGGAAACACCCGATTCGCTGGCGATTTTTTCAATCTGGGAAAGAAGTTCGGGGATATTTTCTTTATCCGGTAAGGCGGCATCGATAAACGATAAATCCGATTCCAACGCTTCCTGGTGAGCCAGCAAATCGGTCAGTTTCACGTATTTTTCTTTCAGGTTACCCAGTTTAGTCTGATTATCTTTTATTTCTGATTTTAAAGCGGCTAGGTTTGAAATCCGCGGCACCGCGATCAGCAGCACAACCAGTAGCCCCAAAACGACGGAGGAACCAAGGGGTAGGAAAGGAAGCAACGGGCGAAGGAGCCCTACGATCTTAATACCGGATAAGGCTGAACCGGATTTATTTCCTAAAGTAAATTTAATCATTATTTATTCCTTATTTGCGCTGAGTGTAAGCGCCTCCAGGCTACCCTTCTTAATGTAAAGAGTCATTAAAAACCTGGCTCCGCCGACCCGCTCATCGAGATTAACCGAATTCAGATCGGCGGCCGTGAAAATCACGCCGCCCATTTCGGGATCAATAGTGTTAATTAAGAAGCGGGAAAGGATAGCGTAGCTGTCGGCAACTCCGGAAACCTGAACGTCGTCGGCAACGGAGGAAACTAAGGAGTTGATTTTCAGACCCGTCGGTGCTGACTTAGAAATCATATCGAGCAAGTATGAATACTTTTTTTGAAGTTTTAAGATGTCGCCTAAGGCCGTATTTTTTACTTCGAGACGTAAACTCTCCTCCTCAATCGCCCGAAGATCTTTTATTTCTTGCTCCTCGCTTCTTGCGGCGGAAATAAGAGATTGGAGGGTTCTGGCCTGGAAAAAATGGTAAAGGAAAATAATGCTGCTGATAAGGACACAGGCCCCAAGAAAAATATAAGCGATAATATTAAAAGACTTTTTTTGTTGTTTTCTTCTCCGCTCCGCGGTAATCTCGCCGGGGAGAAGATTAATATCTTTTGCCATACCTAACTAACCTCCTTTAGAGCCAAACCGACCGCTGTGGCAAAACTTTGGCCTATCTCTTCCAATTCTTTTTCCGGGAATTTTGGCGGACAATCCAGGAAACGCCAGGGGTTGCCGAGCTGAACTTCCACGTCCAGAGTGGAAGCCAGATAGACAATAATCCCCGGTAAAGCGGCCGTGCCGCCGGATAGAACAACTCTTTTTATTTTTTGCTCTTTTTTGTGCGTATTATAAAATGCGATTGAGCGTTTAATTTCTTCGACAATAATATCGAAAATAGGCTTTATCGCCTGCATTACTTTCCCTTCCAATTTTGTTTCGTCCAGTCCGTAAGCCTTTTTATATTCTTCCGCCTGCTGTAAATCGAAACCTAAACTTTGGGACACAGCGCGGGCAAGCGCCGTGCCGCCGGTCGAGATACTCCGGGTAAACCTAATTGTTCCCCGGTTAACAACAGCAATATCCGTCGTAGCCGCGCCGATATTAACTGTCATTGTTGCGGGAGTAGCAGTATCGGTTCCGACAAGGGAGCGGGCAATCGCCATTGTTTCCGGCTCAATCGCCAGAGTTTCCAAACCGGCCATTTTCATCACTTTCAGGTATTTGTTGATAAACGTTTTCGGACAGGCAATCAATAAAACGTCCATCTGGTTAGCGTCAACGCTACCCTCCATATCGATAATCTGCCAGTCCATTGTTACTTCGCTAAGAGGCACCGGGATATATTGCTCGGTTTCCCATTGCATTGCATTCTTTAATTCCTTCTCATTCATTTTCGGTAGCGTAATAACCCGCGTAAAAATCTGTGATTCGGGCAGAGCCACCACTACGGAACGGGAAACAAAAGGAAAAGCGGCGATAAATTCTTTTATCGCTCCCGCCATCGTTTTCAAATCCGCTTCCGATTCGGAACCGATGGAAACGGGCGGGGTCGGAGCAGACGCATAAAGAGTCAGCTTCGGAGGAAGATGCGGCTCGTGGTGCAGTTCCACGGCCTTAAGTGAGGAAGTTCCAATATCTAAACCGATATAGTCCATAGGGCAGAGTCCACTTGTAATTTTAGCCTAGCGAAGAGGGCATCGTCAATGATTAGAAACTACGGTGTAATCTCCCGCCAAACTACCTTATTGGCGGGAAAAGCTCCGCCAAGCAAGAGATAATATTTTGGCTCAAAAAGGAAAGTTTCGGCCGGATCCGTGTTATTTCTTAAACTCCGGGAGAGAGTAATGGTGCCGGCCGAAACTCCACCGCGAATAGTCAGGGGGTCAGCATTTCCGCCGCCATTATACGCGGTATCAAATAGACCATCGGTAAGAAAATAACCGGCCAGCTCGGTTACGTTTTTATCAACAAGCACATCTCCGGCCACCACGAAAATAATCCCCCCCAGAGGAGCAAGAGTATAATTACCGTTAATAATAAGGTCGCCATTGACAAACACAACCGCACCAAAATTAGCGCTGCTAAGACCCGCCGGAATCGTATTCTGACCGATTGTAAAATCCGCCCGGGTTTGGAAATAACCGTTGACCTTAGGTAAAACCGTAATTGTTGCCGCACTTGAATATTTGGAATATAAACCGGCGAAGTCGGGCGCCACCAACGTTTGCCCATAACTAGAAATAAGCCAATGCCGGCTGGAACTGAAATTACTAACCGTCGACGACGGCGTTATAATCAGTCCGTCGGTATTATCCTCCGTCCCCGCCGCACCCATAGAAATTCCCGTGCCGCTGTACACATCCCCGCCGAGAACCTTCGACCAGGCGCCATTAATGCAGATATCCTTAGTACTTTCGTTCCCCGCCAGATCCTGTACTCGAAAACGGACTATCTTACAGACGGACCAATTGGAATTGCAATAACTGACCGGAGGAGTGTAAAGGGTCAAAGTTTGCCTCCCTTGCACGAAGGAGGGATTATTGATGGTCGGAAACCAGCCATTTTCTACCCAACTCCAACTGGAACAAGAAACAAAAGTAGCGTAGTAGCCCCAGTGCTGTCCCCCGTCGACGGAATACTGAAAGCGTGTATTCCAAGTATCAAGACCGGAAGCGACATCGTCAACCGTGATTTGGGAAATTAGAGTGTGTTCATTGCCGGCCCGAGTAGTCTCAAACCCCCGCCAGTTATAAGGAGAAACAGTATCAATTTTTAACGATTGGAAATTATGCGGAGACTCGGAAACCCCCTGTTGATTAATGGCGTAATATTCGAGATTATGGCTTCCGTTTTGTGAAAAGGTAAAAGCTGCCTGCGTCGGGGTTGGGGAAGTGCTTAAATTAACACCATCAAACCAAACAATTCCGGTTCCGGATAAGCCCAGCTCTAAATAAACCCCGTAAGCGTTCGCCGGGTTAACGATAAATTGCAGGGAGATAAAGGTCCAACCGCTAGTACCGGTTATGGAAGAACTTAAACCCAAAAGCGTCGGGCCGGTGGGGGAGAGTGAATAAACTTTAAATCCGGCCCCGAGACCGGAAACATTAGAAGTCTTTATCCAAACGGAAGCAGTCATATTGGCAAGGGGCGTTACTACAGAATAATTGGCCGCATTATTCCAGGCACTCCACCCGTTGGTGACGGCAGAAATTTTAGCCGAAGCGGCACCGTATTTAGCCGTGGATAGATCCTGACCCCCAATCGCGCCATTCGTCCCCGAAAATTGCCAACCGGTTAAAGTACCCCCAAACCCGTTTTCGAAAGAAGCGTTCGGCGCTAAATTTGTCGCTGTCGGAAAACTTTGGTTTTCCCAAACCGCATTATCAATCCGCCAATTAATACTGGCAATCCCCGCTTCTAAATCAGTTGCCGTCAGCGTCACATTTATCGGCGTACGATACCAACCATTCTGACCGTCGGGCTGGTTCGGAGAAAGAGAAACCTCAGTCTCGGCCGCAAAGCCACGGCCAATAGTAGAGAACAAGAACAATCCGGCCAACCCCACTGCGAGTAGTAATATTACCGGATATCGAAGCAGCAAGTAATGACTGATGGTCTTATCGGACGGATTGTAAAACATTGATCCTTCGTGAAATCACATTACCGGTACTATCTCTCTCGAGAAGCGCTAAAATCCGAAGGCCAACGGCCAACTCGCTAAAACTGATATCTTCCGTCGTTGGTACACTGCCGCCATCCGCTGCCGCTGGGAGAGTTGTTCGGGTAACTGTAACATCGTCAAAAGCTGTGAATTCCCAAGTCTTTGTACCCTCTTTTACCGTAATTTTCCGGCCTACGATTTTCGTGATACTACCTTCGGCCGGATCAATCGTTAACTTCTCGGTAACCAGCTCCGGAGTAAGTGAGGAGGTACTTTCCCGTAACTCTTCAATAATCTGTGCATCAGTCTTAAGCTGAGGAGCCACCGTCGTGATAACTTCTTCCGGTTTCTTGCTGAGAAGAAAAACGGCCGCAACTGCAGAAGCTGCTAGGATAACCAAAATAACAGGGACCAGCAATTTGTTCCGACTGGATATTTTTTCAACCATTTAGATACGTTCACCCCCTTTCTTCATAATAATAGTTAAGGCGATATTTCCCTCCAAGTATAGCGGGGGGCCGCCAGATTACTTAAGCTGTAGAAAAAGACGTTTGGATCGTACCACACCACCACCGACGGGAACTTGTTGTTGCCCAAAGTCCGCTGGAAGTCAATTCCTTCTTTGGCGTAAAGTCCGCCGCGTATTTTAAGCATATCCATCCCATTAACTGAGTGGGTTGGTACGTCGCTGATAATTATCCGCCGGTTGGAAATAAGGAAAGCAGTAAGGGCTGGCGGAGTTCCCCGTCCGGGGCCGCTGGCTAAATCACCGGAAAGAGTAATACTTCCGTCGGCAAAAACAACTTTATTGTTGTATGTAGCTGCATTTGCGGCGTTGATAGTGAGATCTCCCGGTATATAAATTAAATCCCCGCCGCCGGCGGTAACTTTGGTCAATGTCTCCGGCCAACTCATTCCCCCCGGATAACTAGGCAGTAACCACCGGTTTCCGTCAGCTCCGGTTCTTTCCGACGCCCGGAAACTGCCATTATTGGTATCGATAACAGTCACGTCGTTTTGGGCTATAGCCGCACCACCGGTTAGAAACCCGGACGAGTCATTTGTAATTAGCCACGGTTCATAGCTCCCTGATGGGTTAGCGGCAACCACCTCAGAAATTCGGCTGCCGTAAACATCCCCGTTAACCGCCTGGAACCAGGATGAAAACCTGATTACCTGCGACGACGTTTCCCGGGTAACCTCGAAACCGGTATTTTGATCACGAACCTTAGATCGGAGAGTAATAACATCATCTTCCTGAAAACCGCCGGGAAGACAACTGGAAACCGTATAGGTGGTTGAGTGGGAAGTTGGCGAAGGGGAACCGGAAATAGTAGTGCACACTTCGCAGGCTTCATAGGTGGTTCCCCCGCGGACAACTTTCCAGTTATGGCAGACAATCTGGTTCGAAGTACAAATAGTACCGGACTGGGAAATAGTCAGATCCGAAGTAATATTAAAACTTTGCGTTAACGGTGTTATCGGCGCCGGGTTGATATTGGTCATATTCAACGCCGTGATTACAGTTGGGTTTTCCAGTTCCATCATCACCGATGCCGACCATCCGCTTTGATTCCAGGCCCCGTCCCGGGCCTTAACGTGGAAATAAAACTTCTTCGGGGAAGTAGACATAAAAGTGCGAAGGTCTGCGGTTAAGGTTGCCCGTCCGCCAACGGCAACAAGGTTAAACCAGGTATTATAGGTACCGGAAATCGCTGTCACGAAACTTCCGTCCGGATTGGTACCAGGGCTGTCGCTAATTTGGATCCAGTAATTGTCGATTGCTGAACCGCAACCCGGCGCCGGGTCGGACGGAACATTCCAACTGACCGAAAAGGCGCTCGCGGCCAAACAGACACTATTCGGCAAAAGTCCTGATGGGGCCGCCGGAGGGGTTTTATCAATCGTGACCGGTGAAGCCGCGGAGCTGTTGCCCCAATTACCACAAGTATTATGCGCCCGCACCTGAATCGAGTAGGGACCGCTGCTTAACGTTTCCGTGTAGCCTAAACCGGTTTGCATAATTGGAGTCAGATTCCAAGACCGGCTGACTTCATAATTATTAATTGTCCCGCCGGTTACTGTGGGCCAGGACCAAGCCGGGTCGGTATTAATGCAGGAACTACCGTGGCTTTCCGTAACATTCGGCGTTGCCGGAATCGGGCAAAACTCGACCCGGACTACTCCTGTTTCCCGCCAAGTGCTCCAGTTACCGGCCCGGTCAACGACCTGGTAACGGAAACGGTAATCGGTCTGATCGGTGAGCGCCGGACAGCCCAATCGGCCGGGACAGTTGAATGAAAATGAGGCCGGATTATCAGAACCGGACAACTGCGTTAACGCCGTCCAGTTTCCCCAAACTGCTGAAAGAATCGGCTTGGAACCGTACTGAACAAAACCATTAACGGCTAATCCCGAGAGGGCATCGGAAGCCGTGAAACTAATTGGCGAAATAACTAAATCTATTGAGGTTATCGTAGCACCAATGCCAGCACCTTCGGCGGTAGCAGAATTAACAATCGGTACTACCGTATCCTTCTTCAAATACCTCCAGGAAGAGTCACCGGAGGTAGCGCCGTAGGAGTCTTGCGCATAAGCAGCCCACCAGGTACCGGAGGTGTCAGCTACACTCAACGCTCCGGTTGAAGATGTCCCGCCGGAAGTCGCCCAAGCTCCCCAGGTACCGGCGGGGGAGTAGAAATAGGCCCTAACGTTGTTGCCATCGGGATCAGAGACGACCGCCGAGAAGGTCGGGTTGTAGTTAATCCAGGTATCGTAGGGTGGGGAGTTTGGCGTAACTGTGTTGGGGGCGTTTGGAGGACGGTTAAGAGTCACAATGCCCCCAGTACTCCAACTGGAATAGTTACTGGCGTTATCTCTTGTCTGATAGCGGAATTGGTAGGAATTCCCGGAGGAACCGGTATAGGTAAGGTCACTAATAGTATTGGCATAGTTGGTCCAACCGCCGGAGTTCACACTGACCTGAACCTCGCCACTCGCCACTCCCGACCGGTCGTCCGACTCGGTTAAGGTCACCGGTATTCCCGGACCAGCGATCACACCGGTGGTGTAACTGACAGTAGAGGACGGCGCGACAGTGTCTTTCTTCAAATATCTCCAGGAAGAGTCACCGGAGGTAGCGCCGTAGGAGTCTTGCGCATAAGCAGCCC